>Ga0335074_10012793_pt1 | contig 11779 bp, 10 predicted proteins | sample Lox_Sample_23_FD_206715 | JGI IMG/M metagenome (GOLD analysis project Ga0335074, IMG submission 206715) | Soil microbial communities from Loxahatchee National Wildlife Refuge, Florida, United States - Lox_Sample_2.3 | ecosystem: Environmental > Terrestrial > Soil > Wetlands | place: USA...
GTGGTCGGTGGAGCGCGCACGCTGGCCGGCTCGATCCTGGGGCCGTTCCTGTTGCTTGCGCTGCCGCAGGCACTGGCGCTCGTGGCGATCCCGACCTCGATCGCCGCGGCGGCGCGCCAGCTTATTTACGGCGTGCTGCTGATCGCCTTTGCGCTGTTTCGTCCACAGGGTCTGCTGGGCGAGCGGCTGTGACGGAGTATCTTGCGGTGGCCGGGCTGAGGAAGCGCTTTGGCGGCTTGCAGGCGCTCGACGGGACGACGTTCGCGATCGCGCAGGGGCGCATCACCTGCCTGGTGGGGCCGAATGGCGCCGGCAAGACCACGATCTTCAACATCATAACCGGGTTTCTGCGTCCGGAGGCGGGGAGCGTGACGTTCAACGGCTGCTCGCTCGATGGGAAGCGGCCACAGGCGATCGTGCGCGCTGGCATTGCGCGGACGTTCCAGCATTTGCGGCTGTTTTCCGATCTCACTGCGCTGGACAACGTGCTGGTCGGCATTTCCAGACAATTCGGCGAGGAGCCGCTGGGTGCCATCTTCCGTCCATTCCATGCGGGGCGCGCGCAGCGGCGACGGCAGCAGCAGGCGCACGAGTGGCTGGCGCATGTTGGGCTGGCGGACCGTGCCGATGAGCGAGTGCGCAATCTGTCGTACGGCGAACAGAAGCTGTTGACCGTGGCTCGCGTGCTGGCGACCGGCGCGGAGCTGTTGTTGCTGGACGAGCCGGCATCCGGGCTTGCGGCTGACGCGCTTGATCAGGTGATGGCGCTGCTGCGGCGATTACAGGCCGAGGGCAAGACGCTGCTGGTAGTGGAGCACAATACGCGCGTCGTGCAGCAAATTGCCGACGAGGTGCTGTTCCTGCATCAGGGGCATCTTCTGGCGCAGGGCGAGCCAGCCCGCATCATCGCCGATCCGGCGTTGGCTGAAATCTATTTCGGTGGGGCGCTGTGAGCTTGGAAGTCGTATCGCTGTCCGCCGGCTATGGAGCGAAGACGGTGATTTCGGACGTGTCTTTCATGCTGGAGCGGGGTCAGATCATGGCGCTGCTCGGCCATAACGGTGCGGGGAAGACGACCACATTGAAGACCGCGATGGGGCTGGTGCCGGCGCGCGCGGGTGAGGTCCGCTTCGATGGCCGCAGCCTGGGGCGCATGCCTGTGGCGGAGCGGGTGGCGATGGGGTTGCGGCTGCTGCCGGAAGGCAGAGGGATCTTCCCCGATCTTGCAGTCGCGGAGAACATCGACGTGGTGGCTGCGCGTATCGGCGAGGCCGCGGCGATGTTCCGTCCGGCGGATGTGTATCGTCTGTTTCCAGTGTTGCGAGAACGACCGGCGCTGCGTGCCGGCAGCCTGAGCGGGGGGCAACAGCAGATGCTGGCTTTTGCATTGGCGATCTTGGGCACGCCACGCTGTCTGATGCTGGACGAGCCGTCGATCGGGCTGGCGCCCAATCTTGTACAGCGACTGTTCGCGCAGACACGGGAGCTGTGCCGGGCGCACGCAATGACGGCGATCCTGGTCGAGCAGAACGTCGCCGCGGCGATGCAGATCGCCGACCGGGTGGTGATCATGAACAACGGTCGGATCGTGTTCGACGGCCTTCCGGACGAGGCGCGCGCGTCGAACGTGTGGCACTATTTCTGAAGGTGGGCGCGGGCCACGCTCCGCGGTTCGTCGTCGTTCGGGAATGACAGGGCGCCGCCGTCAGCGGCTTTGTCCTCAATTTCGGCTGACGGCGGAACCGAGACCGGCCTCATGCCACACTGGCCTGCTTCGCCTGCCGGCGGCGGGCGTGCAGGATGAATTCGGTATAGCCGTTCGGCTGGGCGCGGCCCTGGAAGATCAGGTCACAGGCCGCGAGGAATGCCGGCCCGTCGAAGGCCGGCGCCATCGGCCGATAATTCGGATCGCCGGCATTTTGCCGATCGACGATGCCCGCCATGCGACGCAGCGTCTCCCGCACCTGCGCTTCGGTGGCGACGCCATGATGCAGCCAGTTGGCGACGTGCTGTGACGAGATGCGCAGGGTGGCGCGATCCTCCATCAGCGCCACATCGTGGATATCGGGCACCTTGGAGCAGCCGATCCCCTGGTCGATCCAGCGCACGACATAGCCCAGGATGCCCTGGCAGTTGTTGTCCAGCTCCTGCTGCACCTGTTCCGGCGACCAGTTGGGGCGGTCGGCCAACGGCAAGGTCAACAGGTCGGCGAGCAGCGTCGGCTTGCGGCCCGCCAGCTCCGTCTGGCGCACGGCGACATCAACCTTGTGGTAATGCAGCGCATGCAGCGTGGCCGCCGTGGGCGAAGGCACCCAGGCCGTGTTGGCCCCCGCCATCGGATGGTCGATCTTCTCCGCCAGCATTGGCGCCATGCGGTCGGGTGCGGCCCACATGCCCTTGCCGATCTGCGCCCGTCCCCGCAGGCCACAGGCCAAGCCGACGTCGACGTTCCGGTCCTCGTATGCCTTGATCCACGCGGTGCCCTTCATGTCGTTCTTGCGGATCATCGGGCCGGCTTCCATCGAGGTGTGGATCTCGTCACCGGTACGGTCGAGGAAGCCGGTGTTGATGAACACCAACCGATCCCTCGCGGCATCGATGCAGGCCTTGAGATTGGCCGACGTGCGGCGTTCCTCGTCCATGATGCCGAGCTTGATCGTGTTGCGGGCGAGGCCGAGCATCTCCTCGACGCGGGAGAAGATGGCATCGGTGTGCGCGACTTCGTCCGCCCCGTGCATCTTTGGTTTGACGATGTAGATCGAACCGGTCCGACTGTTGCGGAACTTGCCGGTTCCCAGCAGGTCGTGCATCGCGATAAGCGAGGTCACCGCGGCGTCCAGCATGCCCTCGGGGATCTCGGCGCCGTCGCCGTCGCGCACGGCATCGGTGTACATGTGGTGGCCAACGTTGCGAACGAGCATCAGGCTGCGGCCTGGAAGCATCAGCGTGCCGCCGGCAGGTGCATGGTACTCGCGATCGGGCGACAGACGGCGCGTCGTCATCCGCCCATTCTTCTCGAACGTATCCTCTAGCGTGCCCTTCATCAGCCCGAGCCAGTTGCGGTAGGCGGCGACCTTGTCGGCGGCATCGACAGCGGCGATCGAGTCCTCGAGGTCCTGGATGGTAGTGATCGCGGCCTCCAGGACGATATCGGCGATGCCGGCGGCATCCTCCCGCCCGATCGGGTTGGCGCGGTCGATCAGCAGCTCGATATGCAGGTTGTGGTGCCGTAGCAGCACGGCCGACGGCGTCGCCGCCTCGCCGCGCCAGCCGGCGAGCTGGTTGGGACGGGCCAGCGAGGTCGTGCCGGCGTCGGTCCGCGCAACGACGAGCTGTCCGGCCTGCACGGCATAGCCGGCTGCCCCGGCGTGGCTGCCGTCGCGAAGAGGCGCCGCCTCGTCCAGGAACTCGCGTGCCTGCGCTACCACACGTCCGCCGCGGACCCTGTTGTAACTGCCGCCGCGCTTCGCTCCGCCATCTTCCGGAATAGCGTCGGTGCCGTAGAGCGCGTCATACAGACTGCCCCATCGCGCGTTGGCGGCATTCAGGGCATAGCGCGGATTGGTGACCGGCACGACGAGCTGGGGCCCGGCGATCAGGGCGATCTCGGGATCGACATTTGTCGTGCCGATGGCAAAATCGGGCGGCTCTGGCTTCAGATAGGAGATTTCGCGCAGAAATTCCTGGTAACCGGCCGGATCGACCGGCTTGCCGCGGTTGTGGCGATGCCAGGCATCGATCTTCAGTTGCAGCTCGTCGCGCTGCCGCAACAGTGCCGCGTTGCGCGGGGCCAATGCGCGGACCATGTCGCCGACTCCGCGCCAAAATCCGGCTAGGTCGAGGCCGGTGCCAGGCACCGCCTCGTGATTGACGAAGTCGAACAGCACCCGGGCGACTGCCAGCCCGCCGGCATCGACGTACTCCATGGTCTCCGAACCTCTGTTGTCCCGGACCGGCCACAGACGATCGTCCGCTGCCGGAGCCCGGATGCTGCTACACGCCGCCGTTCTTACTTGGCTCCGCGATGGCCGCAAGACCGGTCGGAATGTGCATGGGCAAATCGCTCTTCCGGGTGCTTGAACACCTCTTCCGGGGCCGCACCCGCGCGATCCGGCTCACTGGAGGCCTTGTGCCTGTCACAGTGGCTGATTGTGGGTCTGCTGCGCGCAATCCGGTGGGATGAGAAATGCGTGCTGGGCTTTTTTAAGCGGAATGAGTACTATCCCGGCACCTGCGGGAGCGCCCACCCCCGTGAGCATAGGAGGAGTTTATGCCCAGAAAGCTCGCGGGCGTTGAGGCGGGACGCGGTTTGGCTGCGACGCTTGTTGTATGCGATCACGCAACGGGTTTGTTCAATAGTTCGCTTGGGGCGGCGCCCCTGTGGAACGCGTTCAGCTTTGGCCATGCCGGGGTGGATTTCTTTTTCGTCCTGAGCGGTTTCATCATCTGCCACGTTCATTGGAACGATATCGGGCAACCGGAACAGGTCCGGTCATATTTCTGGAAGCGATTTGTCCGAATCTATCCGACTTATTGGGTGGCACTTGCCCTGTTCGTGCTGCTGTTCTTGTTCAGCCCCGAGAAAGGCCGTCCCCTGTCCGCCGACCTCCTCGTATCAGGCATTTTTCTCTATCCGCATCTTGGAGAGCCGATCCTGCGCGCCGGCTGGACGCTCCGGCATGAACTGCTGTTCTATGGCCTGTTTGCCCTGCTAATTCTAAATCGCCGGATCGGCAGTGGAGTGCTGCTGGCATGGGCGGCCTGCATTGGCTGGAACATAGCCGTCACCCTGATGACCGGGAAGCCGTACTTCACCGGGGTCGGCGGCTTCCTGTTCTTCCGCATCTTCAATATCGAGTTCTTCTTCGGAATCGGAGTGGCATACCTGGTGCACCGTGGCGTGTCCTGGCGGCCCTTGACTGCGCTGGCCATTGGATCCGCGCTGTTCATAGCTACCGGGATGTATGAATCGTTCGGGCCGACGCTGCCGATCGAGTGGCCCCAACGACAGTTCGGCTATGCCATCGGCGCAGCGCTGGCGCTGTATGGGGCAGTGACGGCTGAGAACGAGGGGCGGTTGCGGGTTCCGGAAATCCTGTTTCGCATCGGCACATGCTCATATTCAATCTATCTTATTCACATGCTTCCCGTTTTGGTCCTGGGCTTCCTTGCCGAGCGGCTGGCGCGGTATGTGATGGTGCCTTCTTCGCTATGGCTCGTGGTAATTGTGTTGGTTTCTGTGGTGGTTGGGATGGCGTTCTCGCAAACGATCGAGCAACCCCTGTTGCGCAAGCTGCGCCGTGGTGTCGGGCACCCGGTGGTTGCAGTGGAGACTCATGTATGATGCAGGCAGCCCATGATAGGCGGACCGGGTGAGGTGCAGAGCTCACCTCGCGTCAATGAGATAACCGGCTGACCGGCGATAACCGATGCCTGCCTGTGCAGGCATGACAGAGGCCGACCGTGGAGCACCCGTCACCCGGGTTGCCGCGGGCGATCCATGTCCAGCATTCTCCGGCCCCGGGGTCGGAGAGGTGGGCCGTGGAAAAGGACCGGCTGCTTGCCTTCAGCGATGGGGTGATAGCCGTCATCATCACCATCATGGTGCTGGAATTGCGGGTTCCCCAAGGCACCAGCCTGGCTGCATTGTCGGCAGCCACGCCGGTTTTCCTGAGTTATGTGCTAAGTTTTGTTTACGTGGCCATCTACTGGAACAACCATCACCATTTCTTTCATCTGGTCCGACACGTGGACGGCCTGATTTTGTGGGCCAATATGCACCTTCTGTTCTGGCTCTCGCTTGTGCCGTTCGCGACCGGTTGGATGGGCCAGAACCATTTCGCCGCTGTGCCGACGGCGGTGTACGGCGTTTCGCTGCTGATGCCGTCGCTCGCCTGGTACGGCCTTCAACTGGCGCTCATTCGCGTGCAGGGCAAGGACTCGAAGCTGGCGCAGGCGATCGGGCGCGATCTCAAGGGAAAGTTCTCGGCGTGGCTGTATATTGCAGGCATCATTTCGGCATTCATCGACACGCGCATCGCCGACGCGATGTACGTGGTGGTCGCCTTGATGTGGTTGATCCCAGACCGGCGCATCGAAAGATCGATACACCAGCCCTGAATTGGCCGTCACGCATCCTTGTCGTGCGGGCTGCATGGTCGCCCTTACGTCCCCCCGGTCGCCAACCCGGAGCCCCGCGGGTCTGTTGCCCAGGAGCAGGTGCCATTCTCGCCGGGCAGATAGTGGCTGCAGGCGATCACGTTCGCCCGGCCCGGCTCGGGCACCGGGACCGCCATCGCCTGGCTGGTGCGCAACGTGTTCATCATTGCCACCGCTGCGGCCAGCGGGGCGCCCTCCTGCCCGGACCCGCCCACCGCCGCGCGGAACGCATGCGTCGGCCGGTTCCAGGCAATCGCCGCGGTCAGCAACGGAGGTGGCACGCTGGCCGGCGAGGCTGCCAACAGGAATCCCATTCCCGGCACGATCCGCCCGGTCCCGAACAGGTTGTTCATCGTCAAAGCGCAGGCCACGGCATTGCCGTTGCGATCCATCACCAGGAATGTCGTCGAGGCCGGCAGCGGCGGCAGGCTGCCCGCCGGCAGGGGCGCCGACAGCAGCGCCTGCGGATCGCCGTCCCCTGCCCGCCAGCGCGCCGCCACCGCCAGCGCGCGCGCCCCCGCCTGCTCGATCGCATTCGGGTCGTGCACCAGCATCGCGAAAGCTGCCGCCGCAGCCAGCCCTCCATCGGCCGGTGGCGGCAGGAACGAAATCCGATCGTACCGATAACCGACCTCGATCGGCGCTGCCAGCCGCGGGAGCCCGGCTCGCAGCGACGCCAGGCTCAGCGGGCCGCCGACCATCGCCGAGGCTTGCACGATCTGCTGCGCCAGGGCGCCCTGGTAGAAATCCCCGACGCCCTGCACCCGGATCGATGCCAGCGTGGCGGCCAGCGCCGGTTGCTGCAGGGTCTGCCCGACTTGCAGCGGGGCGCCGTTCACGCTGAACACCGCGCGGGCCTGCGGGTCTGCAAACAGCGGGCCGGAAACCAGCCGAAGGTCATCCACCAGCGCCCGCGAGGCCGGCGTGCCGAACCGGGCGAGCTGCTCGGCCGGCGCAATCAGCGCCCCGAAATCGCCCGTCCCGTAGCGGGCGTGCAGCAGATACAAGCCGCGCGCCAGCATCGGCACGGCGGCGGGCCGGTCGGCCTCGCCGACAGCACCCGAGGGCGCCTGGGGCACGAACAGCACCGCCTCGGGAACGCCCTTGTTGATCGAGTCGCTGCCTGGGGCGAAGGCCATGCACGCGCCGCCACCGCCCAGCCCTGCCCGCGAAGGCAGAGTCACCGCCAGCGCCATCCCCACGGCGACGGCGGCATCCGCGGCGTTCTCGCCCGCCGACAGCATCTGCCGGCCGATCAGCGCCGCCCGCGGCTCGTCGGCCACGACCGCGCCCAGAAAGCCGGTGACGTGCCCGGGCTGGCCCGGGGGCGGCGGCGCGTTGCCGAACACTGATCCGCAGGCGGTGGTGAGGAGACTGAGCACGAGTGCACCGGCCGCACGAGCGTACCGGGCAGCCGAAACCGAAACCATTCTGCGCAACGAGGCGTTTCCCCTGCGTCGTCCCGCCCGTGCCCATAGACGCGTTCCCCCCTACCGGCAACGCCCCAAGCAGATCGGACTTGCTGCGCCGCCTGTATTCCCCCATGTCGGGTCCGCAGCGATCGGAGACACTATCGACCATGCGGCTTTTGCTTCGCCACTTGCTTCGCCCAGCCGCCGTGGTCGTCGGCCTCGTGCTCGGCTTCTCGGCCGCGCTCCGTCCGGCCAGTGCCGAGCCGTTCACGCAGGACCAGCGCAACCAGATCGTGCAGGTTCTCCGTGACGCGCTGATCCGGGACCCGTCGATTCTGCGCGACGCGCTGAAGGCATTGCAGGACGACGAGGCGAAGCGGCAGGCACAGGCGGTCCTCGCGCATCAGGACAAGCTGATCGATCCGGCGGATCCGGTCGGCGGCAACCCGGCCGGCAACGTCACTATCGTCGAGTTCTTCGACGTCCGCTGCCCCTATTGCCGGCGGATGGAGCCGGACATGGCGAAGCTGCTGGCAACGGATCACTCGGTGCGGGTGGTTTATAAGGATCTGCCGATCCTCGGCCCGCCCAGCGTAGTGGCCTCTCGGGCACTGCTTGCAGCGCAGAAACAAGGTGGCTACGAGAAGCTCCGAACGCGGCTGATGGTGGCGCCGCCCGACATCACCGAGGCAACTATCCAGACTGCCGCCATCGCTGCCGGGCTGGATTGGCCTCGGCTTAGTCGCGACATGAATGATGCTGCAATCCGCGAGCGCCTCAGTGCCAATCTTCAGCTTGCGCGCGAAATCGGCATCGAGGGAACGCCAGCGCTTGTGGTGGGCAAACGCTTCATCCCGGGCGCCGCTGATTTCGCCGAGCTTCAGAGCGCCGTCGCCGAGGCGCGGGCGAAGAAGGAGTGACGCGGGCTGCGTATCGTCGCTCGTAGCGCGGCGGGTGAGGGTGCGACGGCTCGGCACCCTCACCCGATTCGCTTCGCGAACCGACCTCTCCCGCAGGGCGGGAGAGGTGGAAGTCGCGCAAGGGCCGGGGCCATGAGGGCGACGGGGTTGTCTGACGCCATCCGGATCGCGGCTTCGGTCGAGGCGACCCCCCAATCCACCAGGTTGCGCACGGCCTGATCGAGCGTCAGCGAAGAGCCGGCCAGGGTGACGCTGCCGGGCAGCCGGACCGCGCCATCGGCGGCGCGCTCGATGGCCATGCCGGCCAGCTCGTACGATCCCGCCGGGGCCGCCGCGGCGGCCGTGGCGTCGGTCACCAGAATGCTGCGCTCGAGCCCCTTGGCGCGCAGCAGCACCTTCAGCGCCGACGGCGGGATGTGGGTGCCGTCGGCGATGAAGCTTGCCCACAGCCGGTCCTCGGCAAGCTGGGCGATCATCGGGTTGTCGAATTTGGGCAGCATCCGGCGCAGGCCGTTGCCGAGATGCGTGCTCAGGGTCGCACCGGCCTCGACCGCCGCGGTGATGTCGGCAAAGGACGCGGCGGTATGGCCGAGCGCCACCACCTTCCCGCGCGCTCTTGCCCAGGCGATCAGGGCCGCCGCCTCCGGACGCTCGGGGGCCAGTGTCAGTAAGAGGATCGGCCGGGAGAGGCCCGCCTCGACGCGCTCGACCAGGCCGCGATCCGGCGCCACCATGGCGGCGGGTGGATGGCAGCCGGCATAGCCTTCTTCCGGGCTCAGGAAGGGACCTTCCAGGTGATAGCCCGGCACCATCTCCGGGCCGAGTCGGCTCGTGGCGACCGCGCGGTCGAGCGCGGCCAGCCGGTCGCCGAGAAGGCCCTCGGGGGCAGTAATGACGGTGGGCAGGCAGTACTCCACGCCGGTCCGGGCCATGGCATCGAGCGCGTGGTCCAGCGCGTCGGGGGTGATCGCCGTCGAATTGAAGTCGACTCCAGCGAAGCCATTTACCTGTAGGTCGAACAGGCCGGCGATCCGCATCCAGCACCCTGGGGTTTTCCGCTTCCGCGAACGTGAAGAGCGGCCTGGAACCTGTCAATCAATCGCCGGTTTTGCGACAGTGCCCAACCAGCAGAAGCCAGTCCCCTCCTTCCCGCTCTGGTGGCTATGGATCGCGCTCCTGGTCATGAGCCTGGCGGGCGTGTTCGAGGGCGGCGGGCGAACCCGTTACCAGGCAATCCCATACAGCGAGTTCCAGACGCTGCTCGACCAGAACAAGGTCAAGCAGGTCGTGGTGTCCGGCGATACCATCCGGGGCGAGCTCACTGAGTCGGTGCCCGGCACGAAAACGCCGGATTTCACCACCAAATCCGTGCCGCAGACGCTCGCTGGGGAGCTTGCGCAGCATCACGTCCAGTTCACCGGGGCAGCTTCCGATTCGGGGTGGGGCGTACTGCTGTCGTGGGTCATCCCGCCATTGATCTTTGTCGGGATTTGGGTGTTCGCCATGCGCCGGATGGGCGGGGGCGGACTGGGCAGCGGGCTGATGTCGATCGGCCGCAGCAGGGCGAAGCTGGCTGCGGAGACGGGGGTGAAGACCACGTTTGCCGACGTGGCCGGGGTGGAGGAGGCGAAGCAGGAACTCAGCGAATTCGTTGAGTTCCTGCGTGAGCCGCAGCGGTTCGGCCGCTTGGGCGCGCATATCCCGCGCGGTATCCTGCTGGTGGGTCCGCCCGGCACGGGCAAGACGCTGCTGGCCCGCGCGGTGGCGGGGGAGGCGAAGGTTCCGTTCTTCTCGACCAACGGCGCGGAATTCGTCGAGATGTTCGTGGGCGTCGGTGCCGCGCGGGTGCGGGACTTGTTTGCGCAGGCTCGCAAGCAGTCGCCTTGCATCATCTTTATCGACGAGCTGGACGCGCTCGGGCGTGCGCGCAATGCCAGTCCGATACAGGGGCAGGACGAGAAAGAGCAGACGCTGAACCAGCTTCTGGCGGAGATGGACGGGTTCGACCGCTCGACGGCGATCGTCGTGCTGGCGGCCACCAACCGGCCGGAGATCATCGACCCGGCGCTGTTGCGGGCGGGGCGGTTCGATCGGCAGATCCTGGTCGATCGTCCTGACCGGAAGGGCCGGATCGAGATTCTGCGGATTCATTTGAAGGAGTTGAAACTCGCCCCGGACGTTCGGCTGGAGGAGATCGCGGCGCTGACGCCGGGCTTCACCGGCGCCGATCTTGCCAATCTGGGGAATGAGGCGGCGGTGCTGGCTACGCGGCGTGGGGCTGAGGCGATCGCGATGTCGGACTTTACCGAAGCGGTGGAGCGGATCATCGCCGGACTGGAGAAGCGGTCTCGGGTGCTGGTGCCGAAGGAGCGACACACGGTTGCCTATCACGAGATGGGGCATGCACTGGTGGCGCTGGCAATTCCGGGCACCGATCCGGTGCAGAAGGTCTCGATCATCCCGCGTGGCATTGCGGCGCTGGGCTATACGATGCAGCACCCGACCGAGGACCGGTTCCTGATGAGCCGGCAGGAGCTGCTGGACAGGATGTGCGTGCTGCTGGGCGGGCGGGCGGCGGAGATGCTGCTGGGCGACGATGTCTCGACCGGGGCGGCGGACGATCTGGTGAAGGCGACGGATATCGCGCGGGGGATCGTGCTGCGCTACGGGATGGACCCTCGGCTTGGGCCGGTCGCGTGGGATACGGATTCGGGGAGTCAGTTCCTGCAGCAGCAGCCGGGGGCGTTCTGGCGGCAGCGCCGGTTCAGCGAGGATACCGCCCACGAGATCGACGCGGCGGTGCGGGAGTATTTGGAGAAGGCGCTGCAGCGGGCGGTGGCGATCCTGCGGCAGAACCGGTCTGTGCTGGATGAGGGCGCCGCGGCGCTGCTGGCACATGAGACGTTGACCGGGGATGAGATCCCGCGTCCTAAGCCGCTGTCGCTGGCCGCGGAGTAAATGGCTGGGCTGGCCTGGAGCGGCGCCGTGTCAATCAGGCTTGGTGGACAAACTGGTGGAGGATGGTAGGCCGAAATCCCGGTTTAACCCAGCGGCTCACACGAGGCCCAGGAGGCGAACTCGCTGATCAGGCTGTTTGTCCACAGGCCTGATCGGTAGTCGGTTTCAGCCCTGCCAGCCGAGTCGGTGGGATTGCCGCTGTAGAAGGTGACGGCGCGGCGCAGTTCGTCCCAGGGCGCAGGATCCATCAGGGCGGGTCTGATGCCGGGATCGAGGAGGATGGCGCAGATCGGGCGTTCGCGGTCCCGGGTTACGATTTTCGCGAACATT
>Ga0335074_10012795_pt1 | contig 11778 bp, 10 predicted proteins | sample Lox_Sample_23_FD_206715 | JGI IMG/M metagenome (GOLD analysis project Ga0335074, IMG submission 206715) | Soil microbial communities from Loxahatchee National Wildlife Refuge, Florida, United States - Lox_Sample_2.3 | ecosystem: Environmental > Terrestrial > Soil > Wetlands | place: USA...
TCTGGAAGTTGCCGTCGGGGTGGCGGAGCGCGGCCTGGGTGATGGAGGCGCGGCCGGCGATGACGTCCGCCAGGTCGAGCGCGGGGGTGAGGCCGAGCTGCACGTCCACGTTGGCGAGGCCGAGATCGGCGTCGAACAGCAGCACGCGTCGGTCCTGCCGGGCGAAGGCGTGGGCGAGGGTGATGGCGAACCAGGTTTTCCCGACGCCGCCCTTGCCGGAGGCGACGGCGATCAGGCGAGGTGATCGGCTGGGGCCGGTCGCGGCCGGGGAAGGTGCGCGGCCGGCGCCATCGCCGGGGTCGGCTGGTGCGCGAGGGGCGGCGGTAGACGGGGGTCCAGCATCGTCCGCGCGTATCCCGGGATGCGAGTTCCCCCTGTCCCCCCTGGTCAAGATGGGGGCGGGGCTGCCGTGCGGATGACGCGCGGGGGCGGGGACGGCATCGGTCATGGCGGGACCTTCCGAGTCTGCATCAGCCGTTCAGCGAGGAAGGCGGGCGTGAGGGGTACCAGGCCATCGGCGGCACCCGGGCCGATGCCCGCCTCGGTCAATGCCAGGCGCCCGGCGGAGGCCGCCGCGAGGATGCTGCCAAGCCGGCGCGTCAGGTCCAGGCGCGTGGCGACCAGGGTGGAGGCGCCGGCGGCTGCGTAGGCGCCGGCGAGATCGGCTGCCTCGGCGGGGTCCATGCCGCCTGGCAGCACCAGGACGAGCGCGGCGGAGGCGGTCGCGGAAAGGGCCGCGAGTTCATCGGCCTGGGCGGGGTCGAACGGGTCGGAGCCGGCGGTGTCGATCAGCACGGGCGCGGCCTTGCCGCAGCGGACCAGGGCGCGGCCGAGCGTGACGGGGTGGCAGGCGACGATCAGATTGATGCCCAGCAGTTTGGTGAAGGCCGCCAATTGCTCGGTGGCCCCGGCACGTTTGCCGTCGGCGGTGATGACGAGAGGGGTGGCCCCGGCGAGGACGAGACGGGTCGCAAGGCGGGCGACGGTGAGGGTCTTGCCGGCCCCGGGGGGGCCGCAAAACAGCAGCGGCGGATTGTCGGGGGTGACCGGGAGGTCGGCGAAGGCGAGTGCGGCCGCCAGGGCGGTGTCCAGTGGGCCGGATTGAAGGCTGGCCTGGAGCGCGGCGGGGACGGCATGGAAGTGCAGCGCGTCGAGGCGGGCGGGGTCCGGCGGTGGGGGTGGCGGCGGTGGCGGTGGCTCGTCAGGTTCCAGGGCGGCCGTGATCTCGACGCCGCCGGCGACGCGGCGGGTGCCGAGGATCAGGGCGTCGGGGCCGAGCTCGGCGCGAAGCTGGGCCATGGCGGCGGACATTCCCGCGGCACGAAACAGCTTGAGGCGCATCGGTAAGCTCTCCCGCTTGCTACGCGCGCGGGAGAGGTCGAGGGGCGCGAGCGGCGAGGGTGGGGGTGATCGGGCCGATGCGCTGCGGAGAAACGCCGTGTACCGACCCGATCACCCTCACCCTCGCCGCTGCGCGGCTCGACCTCTCCCGCTTTGCGGGAGAGGTGTTGTTTGTTGTCATATCGTCCCCACCGTGCGGATCCTTGCCTTGGGGGAGATTTCGGACTGCGCCAGCACCGGCGTGTTGGGGCGAATGCGCTCGACGATGGCGCGGACGTGCTGGCGGATGTTGGCGCTCGTGAGAAGCACGGGGGCCTCGCCGGTCGCGGCAGCGGTATCGAACGCCGTGCGGAGTGACTGCATGAAGGCCTGAAGCTTGGTCGGCGCCATGGCGAGCTGGCGTTCCTCGGGCGGGCCGGTCAGCGAGTCGGCGAAGGCGGCTTCCCAGTCGGGGGACAGCGTGATCAGCGGGATGTATCCGTTCGGGCCAGTGTGGCTGTCGCTGATCTGCCGCGCCAGGCGCGTCCGGACATGCGCCACGATCGCGGTGATCGCACGGGTGGCCCCGCCGCAGGCCTCGTGCACCGCCTCCAGGATGGTGGCCAGGTCGCGGATCGAGACCCGTTCGGCGAGCAACGCCTGCAACACCCGCTGGATGGCGCCCACCGTGATCTGCGACGGGACCAGGTCGGAGACCAGCTTCTGTTGCTCGCGCGGGAGCTCGTCGAGGAGCTTCTGCGTCTCGGCGTAGGACAGCAGCTCGGCGACGTTTTCCCGCACCAATTCGGTCAGGTGGGTGGTCAGCACGCTGGGCGGATCGACGACGGTGCAGCCGCGGAACAGGGCTTCCTCCTTTGCGGCGGCGTCGATCCACAGGGCGGGGAGGCCGAAGGCCGGCTCCTTGGTCTTTTCTCCGGGAAGGTCAGGGATGCCGCCCTTCGGGTCCATGGCCAGCATCATGGTGGGGCGGAGCTCGCCCTTGCCGGCCTCGATCTCCTTGATGCGGATCACGTAAGAGTCGGCGGGGAGTTGCATGTTGTCCTGGATGCGCACCGGGGGCAGCACGAAGCCCATCTCGGCGGCGAAGGAGCGGCGGAGGCTCTTGATTTGCTCGGTCAGCCGCGCGGTCTCGCCGCCGGCGAGGGCAAGCAGGGCGTAGCCGAGCTCGACGCGGATCTGGTCGATGCGCAGCGTGTCGCTGATCGGTTGTTCGGTCGCGACCGCCGGTGCCGGCGGCGGCTCGGTGCCGAATTTCGTGGGATGCCTCTGGCGCAGCCAGGCGCCGCCGCCGGCCAGTCCGGCGAGCGCCAAAAACGGCAGCGCCGGCAGGCCCGGCAGCAGCGCGAGGATGCCGGCGGCGCCGGCGGCCATCGCGAGCGGTTTGGGGCTGCCGCCGAGCTGGCGAATCAGTGCGGTATCGGCGCTGCCCTCCATACCGCCCTTGGTCACCACGATGCCGGCGGCGGTGGAAACCAGCAGGGCGGGAATCTGGGTCACCAGCCCGTCACCCGCGGTGAGCGTGGTGAAGGTGCCGATCGCGTCCGCCAGCGACATGCCGTGGCGCAGGATGCCGATGGTCAGGCCGCCCAGGATGTTGATGACGATGATGATCAGCCCGGCGATGGCGTCGCCGCGGACGAATTTCGCCGCGCCGTCCATGGCGCCGTAGAAGCCGCTCTCCTCCTCCAGGTCCTTGCGGCGTTTGCGGGCGGTCTTCTCGTCGATCATCCCGGCCGACATTTCGGCGTCGATCGCCATCTGCTTGCCGGGCATGGAATCCAGGCTGAAGCGGGCGGCGACCTCCGCGATGCGGCCGGATCCCTTGGTGATGACCATGAAGTTCACCACCAGCAGGATGGAGAAGACGATCAGGCCGATGACCACGTCGCCGCCCATCAGGAAGCCGCCGAACGCCGCGACGACATGGCCGGCGGCGAGCGGGCCTTCATTGCCGTGGGAGAGGATCAGGCGGGCGGTGGCGACGTTGAGCGAGAGGCGCAGGAGGGTGGTGAGAAGCAGGAGCGTGGGGAAGGAGGAGAAGTCCAGCGGACGGGTGAGGAAAAGCGAGACCATCAGCACCAGGACCGCGGCGGTGATGGAGATGGAAAGGCCGAAGTCCAGCAGCAGCGGCGGGAGCGGGAGGACGAGGACCGAAAGCAGCGCCACGACGCCGAGCGCGAGCCCGATGTCGCTGCCCGGAGCGAACTGGCGCGCCCGGGCGGCCAGGGTGGTGAGGAAGCTCGAGGCGGTGGCAGTGCCGGACATGGCCGGCCCGTTCCGTCAGGGCCGGGCTTGATCCGGCCATCTGCGTCGCCGCGATCGGGCCGCTATCACCCGATCCGCGTGCGCAGATGGCCGGGTCAAGCCCGGCGCTGACGATGGAGAGATCACGCCGCCACCCCTGCGGTCGGCGGCGGCACGGCCACGCCCTGAGAGGCGTAGTCGCGCAGCTTGTTGCGCAGGGCGCGGATCGAGATGCCCAGGATGGTCGCTGCGTGGGTGCGGTTGCCGAGCGTGTGGCCGAGGGTCTCGATGATCAGGTCACGTTCCACTTCCTCCATCCGGCGGCCCACTAGGGATGCGACGCCGCCAGGCAGCGCGGTGTTGTCCGTGCGTGCCGTGCCGAAGGCGCCGTCCGATGTGCCGAGCTCGATTGCCTCGATGCCGATTTCGCTGCCGCCGGCGAGCAATACGGCGCGGTGCATGGCGTTCTCGAGCTCGCGCACGTTGCCGCGCCAGGGATGGCCTGACAGGCGCAGCATCGCGGTGGGGGAGACGGGGCGAAACGGCAGGCCGTTCACCTCGGCGTATTTGCGGGCAAAATGTTCGGCGAGCGGCGGAAGGTCGCCTGGGCGTTCGCGCAGCGGGGGGATGCGCAGAGCGACGACGTTCAGGCGGAAATAGAGATCCTCGCGGAACGATCCGCGGCGGATCTCGGCGGTGAGGTCGCGATTGGTGGTGGCGAGGATGCGCACGTCCACCTTCACAGGGGCGCCGCCGCCCAGGCGATCGATCTCGCGTTCCTGCACCGCGCGCAGCAATTTGGCCTGCAGGCGGATGTCCATCTCGCTGATTTCGTCCAGCAGCAGCGTGCCGCTGCTGGCGGATTCGAATTTGCCGACGCGGCGGGCGAGCGCGCCGGAGAAGGCGCCTTTCTCGTGGCCGAAGAGTTCGGATTCCAGCAGGTTCTCGGGGATGGCGGCACAGTTCAGCGCGACGAAGGGACCGGCGTGGCGGCGCGAACGGCGGTGCAGGTGGCGGGCGAGGATTTCCTTGCCGGTGCCGGACTCGCCGCAGATCAGCACCGATGCTTCGGATTTGGCCACTTGCTCGGCGCGGCGGACGGTGGCGGCCATGGCAGGGTCGCTGAAGACCAGGGCGTGGGATTCGCCGGCGGCGGCTTCGAGGATTGCGGCGATCAGGTCGGGGTCGGGCGGCAAAGGGAGGAATTCGCGGGCGCCATCGCGGATGGCGCGCAAAGCGGCTTCCGGGTCGTGCGTGGTGCCGCAGGCGACGACGGGAACGGCCATGCGCTCGGCCGCGAGGGCGCGGACGACGGCGCCGACGTCGTGGGCGATGTCGCAAAGGACGAGGTCCACGCGGGCGTCGGCGCGGAGGTGGGTCAGCGCGGTGTCGGCGTTGTCGGCCTGGTCGAGCTTGGCGCCGCGGGCGATGGCGAGACGGGCGGCCTGACCGAGCTCGCCCGCGAGGGAGCCGATGATCAGGACTTTCATCGGGCTGTCCCGTGGGGGCGAGACGCGACGCGGATCAACGCGCGGGGCGTGACGACGGGGATGGGGGCGATCGGGCCGGTGGGTAGGCCGGTAGGTAGAAGGCAGTGTGCCGACCCGATCACCCTCACCCTCGGTGCTTCGCACCTCGACCTCTCCCGCGAAGCGGGAGAGGTTTGGTACCATCTCATGCGCGTTCGGCCTTGACGATTTCGGTCATTGTCACGCCCAGGCGCGTGTCGTCGACCATGACCACTTCGCCACGCGCGACGAGGCGGTTGTTCACGTAGATATCGATCGCTTCGCCTAGCTTGCGGTCGAGCTCCACCACGGCGCCGCGTCCCAGCTTCAGCAACTGGCTGACCTGCATTGTCGCTTTTCCCAACACCGCGCTGACCGTCACCGGGATGTCGTAGACCGCCTCCAATTCCCGGACCGTGCGGGCGGTACCGCTTTCGGTGGCGTCGTTGAGTTCGGCCAGTTCCATTTCATCCGGCATGTTCCAGCTCCCTGGTTTCGGCGGGCAGCGGCGCCAGCCCGGCGAGGCCGAGCGCCTCGGTCACCTGCGCCCACAGCGCAGCGGCATCGCGCGACGCGGCGCCGTTGCGCCAGGCGATGCGGACGTCCCCTGGCGGGATGGCGTCGGTGGGCACGATGTGCAGACGGGCGGCGAGTTCGGGGTCCGCGGTTTCGATCTCGCGCGCGGCGGCGGCGGCGTGGCGCGGATTGATCCGCACCGTGACGGCCGGTTCCTTGAACAAGCCGGGAAGCACCGCGCGGATGACGGCTTGCAATTCGGCCTCACCGTGGCGGACGGAGAGTTCCGGCAGCACCGCGGCGAGGCTGCCGAGCAGCAGGCGCGCAATCGCCGCGGCGGTTTCGTCGGCGTGGTGCAGAAGGTCGTTGCGCGCGGCGGCGAGGTGGGTGGCGATCGCGGTGAGCGCCTGGCGGATGAGGGCGTGATCGGCGGAAGCGGCCCGGGCGGCGGCAGCGTCATTGCCGGCCTGGAAGGCTTCGGCGCGTGCGGCTTCGAGCTCGGCGGGGGAGAAGGTGGGTTCGATCACTTCGGGTTCCGGCGCTGCGCCGATGCCCGGCGCGAGATCGAAATCTTCGGAGAACAACACCTTCCCGGGAGGATGCCGCTCGATGTCGAAGCGCGTATCCATGTCACGCCGCCTCGCGATATGGGTTGAGGACAGACGCCTCGCGTGTGACCTGACGCGTCAGTAAATCATCCAACCGCGGATACACACAGATGCATACCGATGGTTCGCGGTGCATGCTGGGCCTTTGCGCTGTTTCGCGGAACTCGCAGCCGGGTTTGTTAAAGGCGGTGCCGGAGCGGCGCGCGGCCCCAAGCCGGCGCGTTGACTGCGGAATGGTCAGCCTGCTGAGCCGACGCACGCAGTGCCGGGATCGCTCTATCTGAGTGCATCCGTGTGCATCCGTGGTTCCATAAGCACTTATACCAGGGAACATAATGATTGACGCACGACTGCCGCTCTCCGCGTCATGCCGGCGAAGGCCGGCATCCACGATTTTCTTGCTGCGTGCTGCATAGGCGTGGATGGCGGGCCTGCGCCCGCCATGACGATCGGGCGCGGCCGGCGAGTCAATTATTAGGCGGGCTGGTATTAGCCGGACGCCGCGCCGGTGCCCGGTTGCGGATCGCCCACACAGCGTGCCTTGCCGCCTCAATAGATCAGCTCCTCATCCTTGCCGCTGCTGATTTCGATCTGGCCCTGGGTCGCCAGGTCCTTGGCGACCTGCACAATCGCCGCCTGCGCGTCGTCCACATCCCGCACGCGCACCGGGCCCAAATTGTCGATGTCGTCCCGCAGCATCTTGCCGGCACGTTCCGACATGTTGCCGAGGAACAACTCGCGCAGCTTCTCGGAAGCACCCTTCAATGCGATGGGCAGCTTGTCCTTCTCCACCGAGCGCAGCAGCACCTGCATCGATGCCGAGGTCAGCCGCGCCAGGTCGTCGAATGTGAACATCAGCGACTTGATGCGCTCGGCGGCCTCGCGGTTGCGCTCCTCCAGCGCGGTGAGGAAGCGGTTCTCCGACTGGCGGTCGAGGTTGTTGAAGATCTCCGCCATCATCTCATGCGCGTCGCGGCGGGTGCTGCGCGCGAGGTTGGACATGAACTCGGCGCGGAGCGTGCGTTCGACACCGTCCAGCACGTCCTTCTGCACACTCTCCATGCGCAGCATGCGCATCACCACTTCCATGGCGAAGGAATCCGGCAGCAGTGCCAGCACGCGCGCCGCATGCTCGGCCCGCACTTTCGACAGCACCACGGCGACGGTCTGCGGATATTCGTTCTTCAAATAATTCGCCAGCACGCTTTCGTTGACGTTGCCGAGCTTGTCCCACATGGTACGGCCGGCCGGGCCGCGGATTTCGTCCATGATCTGCGCGGCGCGGTCACGCGGCAGGGCCTTCTGCAACAGGCGCTCGGTGCTCTCGTAGCTGCCGATCAGGTTGCCGGAGCTGCCGATGCTCTCGACGAAATCGACGCACAGCCGTTCCACCACTTCGGCGCGGATCGAGCCAAGCTGCGCCATCGCGGCGGAGATGTCCTTGATCTCATCCTCATGCATCAGGCCGAACAGGCGGGAGGATTGTTCCTCGCCGAGCGCCAGCATGAGGAGAGCTGCCTTCTGCGCGCCGTTCAGGCTGCGATAGCCCTCGGCTTTCGCGGCGTCAGCCATTTTCCTGCACCATCCAGCCCCGCATGATGGAGAGCGTTTCCTCCGGGTGCTTTTCCACCAGTTCGGTGATGCGGCGCAGCGAGGACGCGCGCAACTGGCCCTCGATCTGCGCGATGTTCACCATGCTTTCGTCTTCCAGCAGCGGCAGCGCCGGGGCGGGGCCGCGAAGCAACGTGGCCGCAGTACCGGCGGGAAGCGCGGCGCCGGCAGGACCCGACAATGCCGCCACCGCGGCGCCGGGCGGCAGGCCGAGCATGCCGGCCCCCATACCAGCCCCCATACCAGCCCCTTGGCCCATCGTCGTCAGCCGCGTGACCATCGGGCGCAGTACCAGCATCAACGCGAGCAAGGCGATCAGCCCGAACAAGGCAGACTGGGCCAAACGCATCAGGTCCGCCTTCTCCAGCCGGAACCCCAACAGCCCAGACGGCGCCGGCATGCTCTCCTGGTCATCGCCGGCGAAGTGCATGCTTTGCACCTCCACCTGGTCGCCGCGCTTTGCATCGAAGCCGATCGCGGTCTTTACCAATGCGGCGATGCGATCCAGGTCCTGCGCCGTACGCGGCTTGAACACATGCCGGCCATCCGGCGTCACCACGTCCGCATCGTCCACCATCACCGCCAGGCTGATGCGGTCGATCTGCGGCTGCTCGTGGATCAGGGTGCGAACGGTCTTGCTGATTTCGTAATTCGTCGTCTCTTCACGCTTCGCTTCCTGCGAGCCGGTGGGATTGGTGCCGGCATCGGCGTTGGGCAGATTGTTCTGCACCGATACGGTATTGTTCGCCTCGGTGGACTTGCTGCTGGTATCCGTGGTCTGCGTGCTGCGCGTCACCTGCCCGTCCGGATCGTAACTTTCCTGCGTTTCGTTGACGCGGTCGAAATTCATCCGCACCGATGCTTCGGCACGGACCTTCCCGGGTCCGAGCGTGGGTTCCAGCATCGTCTCCACCGCGCGCGCGATGCGCAGCTCGGTGGCCTGGCGCAGCTCCTCGGTGGATTGCGCCATCGCGACATCGCCGGCCGGCTCGCCGGCGCGCGCGAGCAGATCACCGCGGGAATCGATGATGGCGATGTTGCGCGGGTTCAGGCCGGGGACGGCGGCGGCGACCAGGTTCAGGATCGCCTGCACCCCCTCCCAGTCCAGCCGCGCCGCGCCCAGCATGGTCAGCATCACGCCGGCCTGCGCTTCCTGCTGGTCGCGCGCGAAGGGCTCGCGCTGCGGCAGCACCAGGTGCACGCGCACGGCGCGCACGCCGCGGATGGCGCGAATGGTGCGCGCGAGTTCGCCTTCCAGCGCGCGGGTTTCGTTGATGCGCTGCTGGAAATCGGTGGGGGCAAAGCCCTCGCCACGGTCGAAGATTTCGTAGCCGACCGAGCCGCCGGATGGGAGCCCCTGCTGCGCCAGCATCAGGCGGGTCTCCGGCACCTGGTCGGCAGGCACCAGGATCTGGCTGCCGTTCGGCGCGAGGCGATAGGACACGTGGTGGTGTTGCAGCAGGTCGACCATCTGCCCGGCGTCGCGGGTATCCAGATCGCCGTACAGCAATGCCATCTGTTCGTCGGTGCCATGCAGCGTCATCAGCGCGAGCATCGCCATCATGCCGATGGCGACGGCGGCAAGCGCGGCGATACGCGCGGGGCCGAGCGCCTTCAGACCCTCAACCAGGGCCTTCATCCGATGAACCCTTCTGCCGACTGGGTTGCGTGCATGACCGTGTTTGGAGTCCGTGCCTGGCGTCCTGCCATGGCGGCGATGATGCGGCAGAGGGCTTACTCAGGGGTTAACAGGGCGGCAGATTTTGCCGGGATGCGGGTTTTTGCGTATTTGGATGGCGCGCTTCGGTGCGCATGTCGTTTAAGGGCACGCGATACATGCGGGGATATTCGGTCAGGGTTTGTGCGGCCGATGTTCGTATCGCATGGCGCCCCGCGCCGCTGTCGTCATACGGTGCGCCCTGCGCCGCCGCCGTCTCGCTATGCGCGCGGGCGTATGTTGCCGAACGATTCTCGAGGTGAGCCCATGGACCGCGACCTGCTCGGCTACGGTGGCAATCCGCCAAACCCGCATTGGCCGGGCGAGGCGCGACTCGCGGTCAACTTCGTACTGAATTTCGAAGAAGGTTCGGAACCCTCCGTTCCGGATGGCGATGCCGCATCGGAATGGGGCCTCACCGAATATGGCGGCAGCAATCCGGGCGTGGTGGGGCGCGATCTCGCCGCCGAGGGCATGTTCGCGTACGGGAGCCGCATCGGGTTCTGGCGCATCCTGCGCTTGTTCCAGGAACGCGGCTTGCCGCTGACCGTGTTCGGCTGCGCGCTGGCGCTGGAACGCCATCCGCCTGCCGCCGCGGCGATCAAGGCGGCCGGCTACGATGTATGCTGCCATGGCTGGCGCTGGGAGAAGCATTTCGAACTCCCCGAGGACGTCGAACGCGAACGCATTGCCCGCGCGGTTGCATCTTTGCAACGCACGATGGGCGAGCGGCCGCTGGGCTGGTATTGCCGCAGCGGTCCGGGCGTGAACACGCGGCGGCTGCTGGTGGAGGAAGGCGGGTTCCTGTACGATTCCGATGCCTACGACGACGAGCTGCCGTATTGGACGACGGTGTCGGGGAGAGCGCATCTGGTGGTTCCCTACACGCTCTCCACCAACGATTCGAAATTCGGCCGCGGCACGTTCGCGACGGGGGACGATTTCTTCACCTACTGCCGCGACGCGTTCAATTTCCTGTATCGCGAGGGCCGCGTGCAGCCGCGCATGCTGTCGATCGGCCTGCACCAGCGGCTGATCGGCCACCCCGCCCGCGCCGCGGGACTGGAGCGTCTGCTGGATCATGTCGGCCGGTTCGCCGGCGTGTGGGTGACGCGGCGGCTGGATATCGCCCGGCATTGGATGGCCGGGCATCCGGCGCCCGGTGCCGGATCGGGCGGCACCCGATAGCGGGCGACGATGCCGCAGCGCAGCATCAGTACGTGACCACCCCTTCCCGCCGCACCTGGACCCAGCGTCGCCGCCTGGCCGCCGCGTGGCTCGCCGACCGCCGCCAGTTCGCCGAGCCTCGCCTGCCGCGCACCTGCCCGATCTGCGGCTACGCCGGCACCTTCATCGGCGCCGGCCACCCGCCGCGCTGGGATGTGCGCTGCCTCAACTGCGGCAGCCGCGAGCGCCACCGCTTGCTCTGGCTCTGGATCACCGAAGGCGGCGCCAACAAGCTGGCCGGCAAGCGTATCCTGCATTTCGCGCCGGAGAAGGTCGTCATGCGGCTGATGCGCGGCAATCCGCTCTACGAGACGGCGGACCTGCATCAGCCCGGCGTCACCCATAAGGTGGACATCACGCAGTTCGCGCTGCCGGATGCCGGCTATGACGTGGTGATCGCCAACCACGTGCTGGAACACATCCCGACGACGGCGCCGCAATGCGCGAGCTGCACCGCCTGCTGCGCCCGGGCGGCGTGGCGCTGCTGACGGTCCCGATCAATGCCTCGCGGCACGAGACCTATGAGAACCTCGCGATCACCGCACCCGCCGCCCGCCACGCCCATTTCAGTAATAAGGATCATGTGCGCTACTACGGCCTCGACTTCGCCGGCCGCCTGGCGAAGGCCGGCTTCACCGTCACCACATTCCGCCTGACCCCGGAGGAGGAAGTGCATTACGGCCTGCTGCGCGATGAATGGCTATATGTGGCCGCGAAGCAAACCTCTCGCGGGCCGGCCGCGAGAGACGTCAAGGCGTGTGAGTGTAGAGGGTGATCGGGTCGGTGCGCGGCAAAGCAGCCATGCCCCCCCCTCCCCTTGTGGGCTTGGGCCGCGAAGCGGACCAAGGTTACGGGGACGGGGCCAGCCCCGGACGCCAGTCGGCACGCGCTAGCCCTTCCTCCGCCCCTCTCCAGCAAGGGGAGGGCAAGTCTTCTTCCACCACGCCGCGCGAAAACGGCAACGCGGGGCGCATCCTGGTCCTCAAGCTTGGCGCATTCGGCAACA
>Ga0335074_10012796_pt1 | contig 11778 bp, 11 predicted proteins | sample Lox_Sample_23_FD_206715 | JGI IMG/M metagenome (GOLD analysis project Ga0335074, IMG submission 206715) | Soil microbial communities from Loxahatchee National Wildlife Refuge, Florida, United States - Lox_Sample_2.3 | ecosystem: Environmental > Terrestrial > Soil > Wetlands | place: USA...
GAGCATCACGGCCAACGCCGGGCAGCCCGGCATGCCCGACTGGGTCATCCGCAAGGCCCGGACCGAGTCGGGCGCCCACCGGGCTGCTTTTGGTGCCGCCCTGGCCGCTGGCGTCAACATCGCGGCTGGGACCGACGCTGGGACGCCTTTCAACCCCCATGGCGACCTGGCCAGGGAAATGGGCCTGATGGTCGAGTACGGAATGACGCCCATGCAGGCCATTGTCGCCGCCACTGCCAGCGCCGCCCGCAACCTCGACATCCACGACGACGTCGGCACCATACAGGTGGGCAAGGAGGCCGACATGATTCTCGTGGCCGGCGATCCGGCTGCCGACATCACCCGGCTCCGCGAGATCGCCTTGGTCATGAAGCACGGCCAGGTCCTCCACAACGCGCTGGCGCAGCACGCCGGCCCGGAACTCGCACCGGTGTGAGCTCCGCTGTCGTGTCACCGGAACAAGGCCGATCACTCGGAGGACCGTTATGCACGCGACCGTGAATGGCGCCCGCATTTACTTCGACGTCGACGGGGCCGGCAGCGTCCCCTCCGGAACGTCAATGACCGAGCAGCCGACTCTCCTGGTACTGCACGGGGGACCGGGAGCCGATCACTCGTACTTCAAGCCCTGGCTCGACCCGCTGGCGGCCGCCGCGCAGCTCATCTATATCGACCACCGGGGCAACGGCCGATCGCAGCGCACTGGCCCGTCCACCTACACGATCGCCCAGATGGCAGACGACCTGGAAGCGCTCCGCCAGCTACTCGGCCTCGGTCGTGTGCACGTCCTCGGACACTCCTTTGGGGGAATGGTCGCGCTCACGTACGCACTGCGCCACCCGGCCAGCCTGGAGGCCCTCGTGGCCTGCACGACCACGCCGAGTTACGGATTCCGCTCCGACGCATGGGCCATCGCCGAGCGGACGGCCACCCCCGAGCAACTCTCCGTCCTGTCCACCTTGTTCGACGGCGAGCTCACAACCGACGAGGAGCACGAGGAATGGTGGAGGGTCTGCCTGCCCCTTTACTTCCACCGCCCAGACGACAGAATCTGCGCCGAACTCCTGGGCCGCGAACGACCGCAGCTCGAAGTGGTCAACCACATGATGGCCACCCAGATCCCGCGCTTCGACGTGGTCGCCGACCTGCCCAGCATCAACGTTCCCACCCTGGTGATCGCCGGCCGCCATGACTGGGTAACCCCAGTCAGCCAGGCCGAGGTCATGGCCAGCCGCATCCCTGGGGCCCGGCTCGCCGTGTTCGAGAACAGCGGGCACTTCCCGTTCATCGAGGACCACGACGAGTTCGTCGACGTTCTCGGCGGATTCGTTGCCGAATCAAAGGCGCGCGCCGCTGTGTGATTGCTAGCTCCCCGCGGCACTGCCGGCGGTGCTGGCGGCCGCTTCGAGGCGGCGCAGCGCCAGCCCGGCGTACAGCGCCGCTCCCGCGCTGAGCACGCCGTCGTCGAACGTCGCGTACTGAGAGTGGTTGTACGGCGCGGCCAGGTGGTCCGTGCCGGGTGGCGTCGCGCCCAGGAACACCATCGCCCCGGGGACCTCGGCGATGACCCGGGAGAAGTCCTCGGCGCCGGTGACCGGCCGGGCCATCGGCGCGAACGCGCCGCCGCCGAACAGCGCGGTGACGGTGTCGGCCGCGAATGCCGCCTCGGCGCCGTCGTTGACGGTCACCGGGTACTCCTGGCTGTACACGGCGTCCACGTCTAGGCCGTGCGCGGCCGCGATGCCCTCGCATACCCGGACGGTCTCCCGGGCCACCCGGTCCCGGACCTCCTGGCTGAACGTGCGGATGGTGGCGTCGAAGCTCGCCGTCTCCGGGATCACGTTCCGCCGGACGCCGGCGTGGAACGAGCCCACGGTGAGTACGGCCGGCTCGAGCGGATCGACGCTGCGGGTCATGTACGTCTGCAGGGCCAGGGCCATCTCGCAGGCGGCCATGACCGGGTCCCTGGCCAGGTGCGGCGCCGATCCATGACCGCCCGTCCCGCGGACCGTGACGCCCAGGGCGTCGGACGCGGCAAGCATCGGCCCCGGCCTGGTGGCGAACATCCCGTGCGGCCAGCCGGCCGACATGACGTGCAGCGCGTACGCCGCGACCGGGCGCTCCCCCGCCGCGTCCAGCACTCCTTCGGCGATCATGTGACCGGCACCGTCACACGCCTCCTCGCCCGGCTGGAACATGAAAACCACGCTGCCGGGCAGTTCGTCGCGGGCCTGCGCCAGCAGGTGCGCGGCGCCCACGAGCATCGCTGTGTGCAGGTCGTGCCCGCATGCGTGCATCGCGTCGTCGGACCGCGACCGGTACGCCACGCCGGTCTTCTCCTCGATCTGAAGCGCGTCCATGTCTCCGCGCAGCAGCACGGCCGGGCCCGGCTGGCCGCCGCGCAGCACGCCGGTCACCGAGGTCAGCGTGGTGCCGGTGGTGATCTCCAGGGGAAGGCCGCTCAGCGCACCGAGAACCCGCTGCTGGGTGCCGGGCAATTGCAGCCCGACCTCCGGTTCGCGGTGCAGCGCGTGCCGCAGCTCGGCTAGGTCGCCACCTAGCGAAGCGGCCTTCTCCGTCAGGTTCATCGTCACGCCAGTCCCGTCCGTCGTTTCCACTGCGAAATCCGCCCTCTCTAGGCTAAAAGCCAATGAATCCTGGCCCTGCGCCGGGGTGTACGGCCCTGGCGGCCTCACCTGCCAGATCGATGACTTCGCGGTCGCCCCGGTCACGAGGTGGCCGACCACCGGCACCGAACTGCTCCGCGCCGCCCTGGCCGAAGCCGGGGGCCTCGGCGCCGTCCAGGCCGTCGTCGTGACCGGCCACCTGGATCACCCCAAGCGCCAGGCGCTCCGCGCGTGCGGGCTCGAAATCGCCTCAGAATGGTGGGTGACGCCGCAGCCGCTGCGGCCAGCGGAATGAGCGCCGCCGCCCAATCGCGAACGGCGCAAATGCTGCACTAATTGGCCGCATCATCGCCGCCTGTCCTTTTCTCTAGCCCTCTGCTTGGCCGCCGCTTCTCCGGCGGGCTGGCCGCTGGTGCGCCGTGATCCCGTCTGGAGATTGACATGGCGCGTTCACCCGAATGCGGCCTGCTGCGCGCACACTTAGCACTTGTGTGAGATGGCGACATGTCGCAATGTATTGGCGCTGCCAGCGCGGGCGCAGTAGCACCGGTGCCACTGCAGATCCTCCAAGCCGCCGGCCCCCAGAGGACGGAGTAGCATGACCAGCTCGGATAATCCACGTGAGCATGCCCACGGCGCAACTGGGTCGGTGTGGCAGCCCGGCCAACCGGTCGTGCCCGGCGTCAGCCGGCGCCGCTTCCTGCAGTACACAGCGCTCGGCAGTGCGGCAGCCGCGGCCGGCGCCCTGGGCGTCGGCGGGCCGGCAGCCGCCAGTACGGCCCGCAGCTCGGCCGCCAGGGTGCTGCCCAAGGGCTGGAGCGGGACCATCTCCGACGTCAAGCACGTGGTGATCCTCATGCAGGAGAACCGGTCCTTCGACCATTACTTCGGAACGCTCAGGGGGGTCCGGGGCTTCGGCGACAAGCAGGTACTGACGTGGCAGAACGGGAACAAGATCTTCCAGCAGCCCGACGCCACGCGCACCGACCTCGGCTATCTGCTCCCCTACAACCTCACCGACCAGGTCGACGGTGACCTCGACCACAGCTGGGACGGCGACCACGAGGCCAGGAACGGCGGGCTGTGGAACGAGTGGGTTCCGGCCAAGACCGAAGAGACGATGGGCTACTTCACCCGCGACGAGATCCCGTTCCAGTACGCGGTCGCCGACGCCTTCACGATCTGCGATGGCTACCACCAGGCGATCATGGCACCGACCAGCCCCAACCGGATGTACTTCTGGACCGGGACGTCGTCGGGCTGGACCAGCAACCCCAACGACTACGAGGTCGACTTCGGGCCCGACGCCGGGACGCCCGAGGTCACGACCTACCCCGAGCTGCTGCAAGCCGCCGGGATCGACTGGCAGGTCTACACCAACGACACGGTCGGTGACAGCGGCACCGACCTTGATTACTTCCTGGGCGACTACGGCGACAACCCGCTGTGGTTCTACCAGCAGTACAACAGCACCAACAGCCGCAACGGCGGGACCAGCCAGCTCGCGGTCCGCGGGGCGGTCACGCCCTGGCAGTCGGCCACGGCGCGAGGGCTGAACATCAACAAAACCCACGCCGCGTACGTGCTGTCCACGTTCATCAACGCCGTCAACAGCAACGCCCTGCCCCAGGTGTCCTGGATCGTCGCGCCCGCCGGCTACTGCGAGCACCCGTCCTACACCCCCGACTACGGCGCCCACTACGTGAACACCGTGCTCCAGACGCTGTTCTCGAACCCCGACCTGTGGCGGACCACGGCGCTGTTCATTACCTACGACGAGCACGATGGCTTCTTCGACCACCAGCTGCCGCCGTTCCCCGAGGCGACCGTCACCGACGAGTACATCGCGGGCCTGCCGATCGGCCCCGGAACCCGTGTCCCGATGCTGATCTGCTCGCCGTGGACGCGGGGTGGCTACGTGGACTCCAACGTCTACGACCACACCTCGATGCTGCGGTTCCTGGCCGCCTGGACCGGAGTGCAGCCGGTCAACGTCACCTCGTGGCGTGAGTCGGTGACCGGTGACCTCACCGCCGCTTTCGACTTCGAGCACCCGGACTTCTCGATCCCCGGGAACATTCCGACCCTCAACCAGACCTGGGCGCTGACCCAGCTGACCGGCGGATCGACGACACCGCCGGCCGAGGGCGACCAGAGCATGCCGAGCCAGGAGCCTGGAACCAGGCCGCACCGCCCGACCGTGCACCAGCCCTTCGCCGACGTGACGGTGAACCGCACGACCAGCCAGGTCACGGCCAACCTCACGAACGCCGGCAAGGTCGGCGTCTCCTTCGCGGTCTACCCGGACGCCTACCTGCCCGCCACGGCCACGCCGTTCACGGTGCTTCAGGGCTCGCCGCGTTCCTACGTCTGGGACGCGACGCTGACGGCCGGGAACTACGCCTTCTCGGTCTACGGCCCCGACGGGTTCCTGACCAGCTTCGCCGGCGAGGTCGTGCCCGCCGGCCTCAATGCCGGCCCGGTCGCCGTTGTCACGGCCGCGATCCAGGCCGGCATGCTGGAGCTCACGCTGGCCAACGAGGGTAATCAGACGGTCGTCTACACCCTGACCCCGAACGACTACGAGGGCCGCACCCAGACGGTCACCGTTGGATCCGGAGGCAGCAAGACCGTCAGCTGGCCCACCGACGACTACGGCTACTACGACGTGGTGATCACGGCCAGCAGCTCCGACGGCTTCCGCCGCCGCTACGCCGGCCGCATCGCCTGAACGACGACGTCAGTTGTGTGGCGCCCGGGACCTTCGGGCCTCGGGCGCCACGCCGCACCGCCACGGACCGGCTACTTCGCTGATGCCCGTGGCCGCTCTTTGATCCCGTCCGCGAGCAGGCCCACGACCTCGGCGATGCGCGCCGCGCGGAGGTCCGGCCGGCGGGCCGTCGCATCGATGTAACGCAGGTAAGCCCTGCGGTAGAACTGCGCCAGCGTGTCGAAGAAGGCCCCGGCGGCCGGCGTTGCCGCCAGCGCGGCGGCGATGTCGTCGGCGAGATCACCACGCTGGGGCCCCTCCGGGGTCAGCTCGACGGCCGCCTCAGAGCCGACCGCGATACCGGTACCCCGCATTCGCGAGGGGTTCAGGGTGAACGCCCATCCGCCGTCGCCCGGTGCAAGCGTCACCCGTACCCGGCAGCCGTTGACCGTGCCGACCACGTGGTGCACAGCCTTGGCGCCCCACAGCTCGTCCGGGTCGAACGGAACCGTGATAACGGCGTGCCCGCGGGGATCCGCAGTGACCCGGACGCCGAACCGCTCAGTGCTCATGGCCTCATCGTTCCACGGCCGCGGCGCCCGGAACCCGGACCGGAGCTGTCGCGTCCAACCAGAGCCGAACCGGGGAGCTTCCATGAGACGACTTCAGGCCATGACCGGCGTTGCTGCCATCGTGCTGGTGTCCGCCTGCGCGCCCGCCCTCGCGCATACCTCTGCCGGCGGCAGCGCCGGAGCCGGCACCGTCACCGGGAAGCTTCAAATCGAGGGCGGCCCGATCAGCACCAACGGGCAGCAGCCGGGCAAGCGGCCGACGCCAGGCATCGTGCGGTTCACGAGCACGCACCACCACCGGGTCACGGTCCGCGTGGGTGACTCGGGCTCCTTCTCGGTCCGGCTGCCCGCCGGGACCTACGCGGCATGCTCGCTCTCGGCCGGGATATCGGGCCCCTGCTCAAAGGCCAGGCGGGTCACGGTCACGGCGCGGCAGACGACCGAGATCGCCTTCACCTTCCTTGTCCCGTAGCCCGTCAGTCCGCGGCGCGGGACCGATTACTCTGGCGCTGCCCTGGCGTCAGCATTCATGATGGCCGCCGCCGACGTACTGACCACGAATGAGGCGATCGAATGAAGACACCACCCGTTGTATCGCCGGAGGACTGGCGTGCCGCACGTGAGCGGCTCCTCATCAAGGAAAAGGAGCTGACCCGCGCCCGCGACGCGCTGGCGGCCGAACGCCGGCGGATGCCCTGGCTAGCGGTTGACAAGGAGTACTGGTTCGAGGGTCCGTCCGGCCGGGTGAGCCTCGGGGACCTGTTCGAGGGTCGTCGCCAGCTGATCGTCTACCGCGCCTTCTACGGATCTGAGGTGACGACGTATGCCGAGGGTGGCTCGTATCCGGAGCGGGCTTGTGTGGGCTGTTCCTTCGGGGCGGACCAGGTCGCGCACCCTGGGCACCTGCATGCGCGGAACACCTCGCTCGCCTTCGCCTCCCGGGCGCCCCAGGCCGAGATCCAGCGCCTGAAGGAGCGCCACGGGTGGAATCACATCCCCTGGTACACGATCACCGACGACTTCGACAAGGACTTCGACGTCGACGAGTGGCACGGCACCAACGCGTTCATCCGTGAGGGCGACCGGATTTTCCGGACCTACTTCATTACTGATCGCGGCGACGAGCAGATGGGTAACACCTGGAACTACCTCGACATCACCGCTCTCGGCCGCCAGGAGACGTGGGAGGACTCGCCAGACGGCTATCCGCAGACACCGCCGTACCAATGGTGGAACTACCACGACGTGCACGACACGGCCAGGTGATCGCGCACCTCCCCGAGCCCGGCCTGCGACGGAGCCTGCCGCAGGATGACCCGATCTGGCAAGCAGTTAGCCGAAGAGGTTCCGACTGCCCGGATGGCGGGTCACCGCGCCGGGGCCGATAGGGCTCTAATCCCGCGCACACCGTGGCAGATGAGGGTGCCCGTGGCGGGGTGGTGCTGGGGCGCGCGTCAGTCACGATACGAGCGGGCGACTCCCGACAGTACCTGCAGCTTGGCTGTGCGGCCTGGCAGACTTCCTGGGTGGGCGAGACTGATCCGGTGATGAGCCAGATAACCACCCCGGGGCAGGTCACCCCTGGTTTGAGACGGGAACTTATCGACTGCTGGATGCTGGTCAGCAACGCGGGAGGGGCGGTCGGGTTCCCATTTCTTCCTGTCGATGTCACCCACGTTGCGCCGGTCGCTGACAAGCTCTTCGCTGGCCTCAGCCCTGAGTGCAGCCGGCTGCTCATCGCGCGGACCGGCGATACCGTGGCCGGCTGGGTGCACCTGCATCGCAATCCGAGCCCACTCGTAGCTCACTGGGGCACCATCAGCCATCTCCAGAGCCTTCCTTCCGCACGTGGCCAGGGGATCGGCAGTGCCCTGATGGTGCACGCCAGGCAGGTCGCCCGATCAGAGATGGGCCTGGAGCAACTTCGCCTCGCCGTACGCGGCGGGACCGGGCTGGAGCACTTCTACGCCAGGCTCGGCTGGGTGGAGATTGGCCGTTGGCCCGGCGCGCTGCGGCTTGCCCCAGATGACGACCGCGATGAGACACTCATGATCCTCAGCCCACTGTGACAGGCGCCAAGGCCTGCGACGGTCATCAGGTGGCGCTGGTTCCAGATCAGGGTCTGCCGGCGGCGGCGTGCTGGCATTGATGACTGACTGGCATGAGGAGGCGCATCCTTAGGCGGTCTGGTGGTGGTAGGTGGCCATGGCGAGGGCGTAGGCGGTGATGAGGATGCCGAGGGTCCAGGCGAGGGCGGTCCAGATGCTGGTGCTGACTGGCTGCTGTGCGAGCAGGTCACGGATGGTGTTGATGATGGACGTCATGGGCTGGTTGTCGGCAAAGGCTCGTACCGGGCCGGGCATGGTGGCGGTAGGCACGAAGGCCGAGCTGATGAAGGGCAGGAAGACGAGCGGGTATGCGTAGGCACCGCCGCCCTCCGCGGTCTTCGCGGACAGGCCGGCGATGACGGCGATCCAGGTCAGCGCCAGGGTGAACAGGAACAGGATGCCGGCGACGGCGAGCCAGGCCGTCGCTTCTGCGCCTGAGCGGAAGCCCATGGCGAGGGCGATGAGCGCGACGATCACGAGCGAGATCAGGTTGGCGGCGAGCGAGGTCAGCACGTGCGCCCACAGCACGCTGGAGCGCGCGATCGGCATGGACTGGAATCGCTGGAAGATCCCGTTGTGCATGTCCGTGAAGAGCCGGAGCGTGGTGTAGGAGGTGCCGGAGGCGATCGTGATCAGCAGGATTCCCGGCAGCAGGTAGCTTACGTAATGCCCGGGTCCTTGCCCCGTGTTGATCGCGCCGCCGAGCACGTACCTGAACAGCAGCATGAGGGCGATCGGCATGATCGCGGTCGTGATGATGGTGTCGGGGCTGCGCGTGATGTGGCGCAGCGTCCGCCCCAGCAAGACCGCGGTGTCGCCGGGGAAATGCGTGTTCATCGTTCGCTCCTTTAGCCTTCGATGCGGTTGCTGCTGCCGGCAGTGCCGTCGCCGGTGATGGCGAGGAAGATGTCTTCGAGGGTCGGCTGCTTCTCGACGTACTCGACCTTGGCGGGCGGGAGGAGTTGCTTCAGCTCGGTGAGGGTGCCGTTGGCGATGATCCGGCCCTGGTGCAGGATCGCGATCCGGTCGGCGAGCTGCTCGGCCTCGTCCAGTTGCTGCGTGGTGAGCAGCACCGTCGTGCCCTTCCCGGCGAGTTCCCTGACGGCCTGCCAGACCTCGAGCCGCGACTGTGGGTCGAGGCCGGTGGTCGGCTCGTCAAGGAAGATCACTGGCGGGTTCCCGGTGAGGCTCATGGCGATGTCCAGGCGGCGGCGCATGCCGCCGGAGTACGCCGCCACGCGTCGCCGCGCCGCTCCGGTGAGGCCGAAGCGGGCCAGCAGGCCGTCCGCGATCTGGCCGGCGTCCCTCAGGTGCCGCAGCCGGGCCGCGAGCACCAGGTTCTCCCGCCCGGTGAGGATCTCGTCCACGGCGGCGAACTGCCCGGTGAGGCTGATGGACTCCCGCACCTGCGCGCCCTGCGCGGCGACGTCGAAGCCGTTGACGGTCGCCGTCCCCGCGTCGGCCGCCAGGAGCGTGGACAGGATGTTGACGACCGTGGTCTTGCCCGCGCCGTTGGAGCCCAGCAGGGCGAAGATGCTGCCCAGCGGCGCGTCGAAGTCCACGCCGCGCAGCACGTGCAGCTTCTCGTTCTTCTGCTTGTAGGACTTCTCCAGGCCCTGCACGCGGATCGACGGCCCGGAAGTCGTGCGCGCGGTCATCGGGGTGCCTCCTCCTCGGCGCGCGCGATGGCGTCGGTCAGCCGCTTCCGCGCACGGGCCGGGACGTAGCCGCCTTCGGAGTAGTTCCGGGCGAACGCCTCGGCGAACTCGACCGGATCCTCCCCGACGATCTCGCGGACCGGTGTACCGTCCGCCGCGGCCTGCTCGAACAGGTCGGCGAGGTCTACGAACTGCGACGCTGCGCAGTCCTCCCCGGCTGGCACGAAGTACATCAGGTACCGCTCGACCGCGCTGGCCGCCGTCCGGTAGCCCGGCGGAAGCCGCCTCACGCGCGCCTTGTACGCCCGCCAGCGCTTCTTGTCGCCAACCGCCTTCAAGATCACCTTCGAGATGAGCCCGCCCTTTTCGGTGCCGGACATGATTACCTGCCTCTTTCGCGGAGCTGTTCGAGCCGTTCTGTGAGGAAGCTCCAGGTCCGCCAGAATTCTTCGAGATACTCGCGCGCCTGAGCGTTGAGGGAGCACACCTTGCGCGGCGGCCCCTTCTCGGAGGGGACCTTCTGTACGTCGACGAGGCCGCGCTGCTCGATCCCGATCAGCAGCGCGTAGATGGTCCCCTCGGCGATGTCGGAGAAGGCCTGCTCCCGCAGCCGTGCCGCGATCTCGTAGCCGTAGGCAGCCCGGGCGGACAGGCTCATCTAGATCCCTCCCTAGGGCCGTGGCAGCCGGCAGGTGGCGCGCGGGAAGGCTTGCTCCCCTCTGTGCCCGTACCCGTAACTTCCTGAAAGCGAGTCTCATGCGGCGCGGTCGCGCTCGTACCCGCCGGTGGCCAGCGCGGCTGGCCGGGTCAGGGCTCAGGTCACCGGCCGGCCATGGACGCCGACGCGGGCCAACAGGCGGGTAAATGGCGGCTAGAAGGCGGCCGTACTGCCGGGCAGGGCGCGGTCGAGCTGGTTGCGGGAGGTGATGCCGAGCTTGGCGAAGACGTTCCCCAGGTGGTACTGAATGGTGCGCGGGCTGAGGAAGAGCCGGGCGCCGATCTGGGAGTTCGTCAGCCCGTCGCGGGCCAGCCGGGCGATCTGCGCCTCCTGGGCGGTCAGTTCCTTGCCTGGTACCGTGGGGCGCCTGCGGGCGGTCTCGCCGGTGGCCTTCAGCTCCTGCCGGGCACGGTCGGCGAATGCCTCCATGCCCATCGCTTCCAGCATGCCGTGCGCGGCGCGCAGTTCCACCCGCGCCTCGGTGCTGCGGCGCTCGCGGCGCAGCCATTCCCCGTACAGCAGGTGGGCGCGGGCCAGATCAGGGCGGAGGCGGGTGCGGGACAGGCGCTCGATCGACTCGCGGTACAGCCGGTCAGCGGCCTCACCCTCGGTCAGCAGGGCCCGGCAGCGCACCTCGATACCCAGTGCCCAGTCTGTGCCGCTCACGCTCGTCATCTCGGCGAGCCTGGCCAGCGCGCCGGCCGCCGTGTCGCTGTCTCCGCTTCGTGCGGCGGCCTCGATCAGCTCGGCTAGGGCCCAGCCCGGTGAAACCAGGTCGCCCTCGCCGCCGACGGCCTGCCGGGCCGCGGCCATCGCCTGCTGATAATGGCCGAGGCCGTTGCTGACCAGCGCTTCCGTCCACCCGGTCAGGGTTATTCCCATCCCCTCTCCCCGGCCGGCCGCGTCGCGCATAATAGCCTCGTTCATTGCGGAGACAGCGCCCGCGTCGCCACGGAATCCGGCCAGGAACAGCGTGGAGTAGGGCGGCCGCCTCGTGCCTGTCGCCTCGCCCACCGCCCGCTGCTCACCGGCCAGTACAGCGGCACTGGCCAGCTCGCCGGCCATCAACAGGATGAGAGCGCGGGCGGGAAGAGCGAGCGGGAGCGAGCTCAGCGACCCGGCCTCGCGGGCCAGTTCGAGGAACCGGATCGAGAGTTGCTCCCAGCGATCGTCGTCCCACACATGCAGCGCCGCGACACACGCCAGCCACAGCCAGCGCAGCTCCTCATCCCGAGGCATGTCATCTCGGAAGGCGATGAGGGCCTGGCGAAGGATGGGGAGCCCGGCGGAGTATCCGCCGTTGTAGTGGGCGGTGAGGCCGGCGAGGAGAAGGTCGGACGGGCGGGGGGCGTGCAATGGCCGGGGCCCGGCGGCGGCGGCGCGGG
>Ga0335074_10012797_pt1 | contig 11778 bp, 10 predicted proteins | sample Lox_Sample_23_FD_206715 | JGI IMG/M metagenome (GOLD analysis project Ga0335074, IMG submission 206715) | Soil microbial communities from Loxahatchee National Wildlife Refuge, Florida, United States - Lox_Sample_2.3 | ecosystem: Environmental > Terrestrial > Soil > Wetlands | place: USA...
GGAAACGCGAGGCATGCCGCGCCGCGCGCTCCCGCCGCGAAAATCCCCAGCTTGGCCCATGGGCCGCGCGCCGATTCCGGGATCGCCTGGCCGTCCTCAACGCCGTTTCCATTCATGAAGACGGCCCCGGCCACTTCGTTCGGATACATTCCGTGATACACACGAATCTCGGACGCCGCGTCGCCCGTCCCCAGCATCACCACCGGCAACTCGACGCCGGCTGCATCGAGCAGTGCGTGCAGATCCGTTGCCGTCGCTTTCATCGTGTGGTCACTGGGACCCGGATCGCTCCAGCCATACCCGGCGCGGTCGTACCAGCAGGCGCGCGTGAACTCGGCCACCCGCGGCTCGAGCGCGCTCCACGCGTACCCCGACATGTGGCTGAACGTCTGGAGCACCACCGCGGGCTGCCCCTCGCCGGAGCAATAGATGTTCAGCGTCCGGCCTCCGATGTCGACCGCCCGCCCCACGCGCGCATAGCGCTCCCGATCCCGGCGCTGGCCGATCCGTTCGAACAGAACTCCCGCCGCGATCAGCGTGAAAACGATGGAAAGCGCCCACACCGCGCCGGCCTTCATATCTCCCGTTTAGACTCCGCGCTTGAACGAAAGTTCCCGCGTGTCAAGCGGATCGCCCGCGGCGCGGCGGACTGCGTGCGCCACAAAACATAGGCAAAGACCTTAGATTGCGCGTTCCGGTACTCCCCGTACGCCAGCTAGTACTGTAAGTCATTGGTGGACCAAAGCTCTGTTTGATACGGTAGGGAAGGAGATCAAACGGAAAATGAAAGTATCGATCATTGGAACCGGCTACGTAGGTTTGACCACCGGAGTCTGTCTCGGATATCTGGGACACAAGGTGACCTGCATCGATTCCGATCAGAGGAAGATCGGGATGCTGCAAGCGGGCAAGACGCCCATCTACGAGCCCTACCTGACGGAATTGATGGCCGCGGCGCAGCACAATCTTCAGTTCTGCACCGAGTATGCGGGCGCGGTGAAGGACGCCGACGTGATCTTTATCGCCGTCGGCACGCCGCCCTCGCCCGACGGCAGCCCGGACCTGAAATACCTGCGCGCGGCCGCTCAGGGCATCGGACAGCATTATGACGGCGACTTCCTGGTGGTGGTGAACAAGTCCACGGTGCCGATCGGCAGCGGAAACTGGGTCGGTTCGCTGGTGCGAGAATCCTACGAGCAGCATCACGGCCGCAAAGCGAACGGGCATTTTTCGGTGGCCTCCAATCCCGAGTTCCTGCGCGAAGGCACGGCGCTGCATGACAGTCTTTATGCCGACCGCGTGGTGATCGGTTCGGACAACAGCCGCGCGCTCGAAGTTCTGTATTCGTTGTATCGCCCGATCCTCGACCAGACCTTTGCCGCGCCGCCTTACCTGCCTCGCCCCGAGGGGATGGGCGCGGTGCCGCTCATTGCCACCGACCTGGCTTCGGCCGAGCTGATCAAGTACGCCGCCAACGCATTTCTTGCGACCAAGATTTCCTACATCAACGAAATCGGAAATTTGGCCGAAAAAGTAGGCGCCGACATCAAGCAGGTGGCTAAGGGAATCGGCCTGGACGCCCGCATCGGAACGCGCTTCCTGCAGGCTGGGATCGGATGGGGCGGCTCCTGCTTCGGCAAGGACACTTCGGCTCTGGTGGCCACCGCGCGGGAATACAACATCGGCATGCCGATCGTGGAAGCGGCGCGCGAAGTGAACCGGCGCCAGCGCGAACGCGTGGTGGAGAAGCTGCTCGGCGAATTGAAGATCTTGAAAGGCCGCACCATCGGCCTGCTGGGTCTCGCGTTCAAGCCCAACACCGACGATCTGCGCGAGGCTCCCGCCGTGGATATCGCGCGCAAACTGGTGGAACGCGGCTGCAAGGTGAAGGTTCACGATCCCGTGGCGCTGAATAAATTCGAAGCGGAGTATCCGGATTTGCCGGTGGTGTATTGCGAATCGCCGGAAGACGTGGCCGACGACGTGGACGCGCTGGTGCTGGTCACCGAGTGGCAGGAATATCGCGAGCTGAACTGGGAAGTGATGGCCAGCCGGATGCGCGCTCCGCTGGTGCTGGACGGCCGCAATGCGCTGGACCGGGCTGGTCTGGAACGCGCCGGGTTCCGCTATATCGGCATCGCGTAATCAACGTCATGCGATGAGCAGTTGCGCGGGCGCGCCGGCGGGCGAAGCTTCGTCTTCCGTCGCCAACGCCGTAGGGCGGCCGAACAGGAAGCCCTGCACTTCGTCGCACCCGAGCGAGCGCAAGACATCGAGTTGCGCCTCGGTTTCCACGCCCTCCACGATGACTCGCTTTCCGAGGCTGTGGGCCAGCGAGATCATGCCGTGGATCAGCCGCACGGCGTCGTCGTTTTCGCCCACCATGGCGACGAAGCAGCGGTCGATTTTCAGAATGTCGAGGGGCAGCCGCGACAGGTAGCCGAGCGACGAATAGCCGGTGCCGAAGTCGTCCACCGAGATGCGCACGCCGCACTGGCGCAATCGAGTCATTTTCTCAATCGTGCCGGAGACGTCGTGCATGACGATCGATTCGGTGAGCTCCAGGTCCAGCAGATCGCCGGAAAGGCCGGTCTGGCGCAGGACGTCCAGGACGGTTTCGACAAAATCGGAGCGTGCAAACTGGAGCTGCGAAACATTGACGGCGGCGCGCACCCGGGGTTTTCCGCGCTCCTGCCAGCGGCGGCAGCGGTTGCAGGCTTCGCGCAGCACCCATTCGCCCAGCGGCACGATGAGGCCGGTTTCCTCGGCCAGCGAAATGAAATCGCCGGGAGATAGCAGCCCGCGCTCCGGATGGCGCCAGCGTACCAGCGCTTCATAAGCCACCAGCCGGTGGTCGGCCGCGGTAAAAACAGGCTGGTAGTGGAGCAGAAACTCGCCCCGGTGGAGGGCGTGGCGCAGGTCCGTCTCCATTTCCAGGCGGGCTTGGAAAGCGGCGCTCACCGCCGGGCGATAGAAGCGGATGCGGTCTTTGCCGCCTTGTTTGGCCTCGTACATCGCAGCGTCGGCGTTGCGGCGCAGCGCGCTGACGTCGGTTCCATCCCGCGGATAAACGGCGATTCCGATGCTCGCGGTGATAACCAGTTCGTGGCGCGAAACGAAAAAGGGGGTCCGCAGCCCGGCCGCCATGCGTTCGGCGATTCGAAGCGCGTCTTCGTCTTTCGTGACGCCGTTCAGCACCAGCATGAACTCGTCGCCTCCCATGCGTCCCAGCAGATCCCCGTGGCGCACGCAGTCGCTGAGGCGCTCAGCCACTTGCTGCAGCAGCGTGTCGCCCGTTTCGTGCCCCAGCGTATCGTTGACGAATTTGAATCCGTCCAGATCCACGAACATCACGGCCGTTCCCGCCACGTCCAGGTCGGCGGCGGCGATGCTGGCCGCCAGGCGATCGGCCAGAAGCACGCGGTTGGGCAGGCCGGTCAGATGATCGTGCAGGGCCAGATGCGCCATTTCCCGCTCGGCTTGTTTGCGCTCGCTGATATCGCGCGCGATGACGGCCGATCCGGTCGCGCGGCCTCCGGATTGACGAATGGGGGAGACGGTGAGCAGCACCGAAACCTGGCTGCCGTTCTGATGCAAGAACTGCGCGTCATCCAGGCGCGAAGACTCCCCGCGTTCGATTCGCGCCAGAATTTCGCCGGCCAGGGCCGGGGAAGCGAAGAGCGCGCTGAGTGAGACGCTTTGCGCCTCTCCTGCCGTGTAGCCCAGGAGCTGCTCGGCCCCCCGATTCCAGGTCAGGATGGCGCCCGCCAGATCGGTGGCGAAGACCGCGCTTTCCGCGCATTCGACAATGGCCGCCAGGCGCGAAACCGCCTCCTCCGCCAGCTTGCGCTCGGTGATGTCGGTCGACAGGCCCACCCACTTATAAGGTTCTCCGGCCGCGTTGCGGATGGCCTGCCCACGATTGGAGTAATGATAGATTTTTCCGTTTTGGCCGATCACGCGGAACTCGCCCTGGTAGGGCTCCCCGCTTTCAATGTGGCGCGCGAACTCGGGCACCAGCCGCACCAGATCCTCGGGATGAACTATTTGCTGCCAGTCCTGGTAGCTGGCGGGCATGGGCCAGTCTCCCATCCGCTGTTGTTCCAGGCCGAAGACGCCCACCGCTCCCGTTCTCAAGTCCCATTCGTAGATCAGGTCGCTGCCGTTTTCAGCCGCGATCCGGAAGCGTTCCTCCGAGGCCCGCAGCGCATCCTCGGTGAGTTTTTGCTCCGTGATGTCTTCGATCAAAACGATGATCTGGCGGGGATCGCTCGCTTCGGCCGGAATGGTGACGCTGGTGCGCGCCCACGCCGTCCGGCCGTCTTTGCGCAGCATGCGCCGCTCGGTGATGAAGCTGCCGATTTCCCCGGCCACCATCTTGCGGAAAACTTCCATCCTCGATTCGCGATCGTCCGGATGCAGCGTGGCGCTGAAGTGCATCTGATACAGCTCGTGCTCTTCATAGCCGCTCATGCGGCACAGAGCTTCATTGACGTACACGATTCTTCCCTGGAAATCGAGGACCGCCACCCCGATGGCAGCCTGGGCGAAAGCGGCGCGAAATCGGCGTTCACACTCCGCCGGCTCGGGCGGGATCGAAAGACTCTCCACCTTAGTCCTTATCGGTGGCTAGTCGTCATGTATGAGCTTCGGCCCAAACCAAACGTCCCTCCAGATACACAGCTTTCGCCGACGGCACACCGAAGAAATAGGCGATTTCGCGGTAGTCGGCGCAGTCGTGCAGCGCAAAATCGGCCCGTTTGCCGGGCTCGAGCGACCCGGTCTTGCTCCCCAACCCGAGGCTGTATGCGGCGTTGACGGTCGCGGCCGTGATCGCTTCCCCAGGCGTCATTTTCATCTGCGTGCAGGCCAGCGACAGGATCATCGGCATGGACGGCGTGGGCGAAGAGCCGGGGTTAAAATCGGTAGCCAGCACTACGGCGAGTCCGGCCTCGATCATCTCGCGGGCCGCCGGATAGCGCCCGGAACTGAGCGCGTAGACCGATCCCGGAAGCAGGACCGGCTGCACGCCCGCGGATTCAAGCGCCAGGATGCCGCGCGCGCCAGTGTGTTCCAGATGATCGGCCGTGGCGGCGCCTAACTCGGCCGCGAGCGCCGCGCCGCCGGATTCGGAAAGCTGGTCGGCGTGCATTCGCAGGCCCAGGCCCAGCGCGCGGGCGGCGGTGAGCACGCGGCGGCTCTCTTCGATCGAGAAAATTCCGGGCTCGCAGAAGACGTCGCAGAATTTGGCCAATGGCTTTTGGCTATTGGCAACCGCGGGCAGCATCTCTTCGATCACGAGCGTCGCGTACTCGGCGGGATGTCCCCGGAATTCGTCCGGGATTTCGTGCGCGCCGAGGAACGTCGGAACCGTCCGGATGTTCTCCAGCCGCCCGATCGCGCGCAGCATCTTCAACTCGTCTTCGAGCGTGAGCCCGTAACCCGATTTCGCTTCGATGGTGGTGGTCCCGCCAGCATGGAACCAGGCGATGTAACGCTGCGCGGCGCCGAGGAGTTGATCTTCCGATGCCGCGCGCGTGGCCCGTACGGTGGACCGGATGCCGCCTCCCGAAGCGGCGATCTCGGCGTAGGTCGCGCCCTCGCAGCGCTGCTCAAATTCCGCCGCGCGATTACCGGCGAAAACCGGATGGGTATGCGCGTCGACGAATCCGGGCAGAACCATTCGGCCGTCGGCATCGATCACCGTATCGTGTTGCGTGATTAACGACTCGATCGCGGCGCGCGTGCCCAGTTGAACGACGCGTCCGCCTTCGATCAGCATCGCGCCTTCTTCGATGATGCCGAGGTCGCGCATGGCGAGCCCGGTGCGCGGTCCCGCGGGACCGGCCAGAGTCACCAGTTGCGCGCAATTCGTGACGATCGTTCTCAAGAACCGGATTCCATCGGGATGCGAATCCCCTGGTCGTGCGCGACCGCGATCGCTTCGGGATATCCCGCATCCGCGTGCCTGATAACGCCCATGCCAGGATCGGTGGTGAGCACCCGTTCCAGGCGCCGCGCTGCAGCCTCGGTGCCGTCCGCCACCACCACCATGCCCGCGTGCTGCGCGTATCCGATGCCCACGCCGCCGCCGTTGTGAATCGAAACCCAGGACGCGCCGGCCGCGGTGTTGAGCAGCGCGTTGAGCAGCGGCCAGTCCGCGATGGCGTCGGACGAGTCGCGCATGGCCTCGGTTTCGCGATAAGGCGATGCCACCGAGCCGGCATCCAAATGGTCGCGGCCGATCACGATCGGCGCTTCGATTTTGCCGCGGCGCACGTAGTCGTTCATCGCCAGGCCGAACTCGGCGCGCTCGCCGTAACCCAGCCAGCAAATCCGCGCGGGCAGGCCCTGAAACTGGACGCGGTCGCGCGCCAGCGCCAGCCAGCGCTGCAGCGTCGCATTGTGGGGGAACAGCTCGAGCGCCAGGCGATCGGTGGTATGAATGTCGGCCGGCGATCCGGACAGCGCCACCCAGCGAAACGGGCCGCGCCCTTCGCAGAACATCGGCCGGATGTATTCGGGCACGAAGCCCGGGATGTCGAACGCGTGTTCCACCCCCGCCAGCTTGGCCTGGGTGCGGATGTTGTTGCCGTAATCGAACGTGATCGCACCCCTTTGTTTGAGCGCCAGCATGCCCTCCACGTGCCGGCCCATGGCGGCGATGGAGCGGCGCGTGTATTCGTCCGGATTCGAGGCGCGCAGCGCGAGCGCTTCGGCCAGCGTCATTCCGTTCGGCACGTAGCCGTTCAGCGGATCGTGCGCGCTGGTCTGATCGGTGACGATGTCGGGCACGATGGCCCGGCGCGCAAGCTCCCCAATCACGTCGGCGCAGTTGGCCACCAGCCCCACCGAGAGCGCCTGACCGCGCCCGCGGGCTTCATCGATCATCGCCAGCGCTTCGTCCAGGCTCCTTGCGATACGGTCGCAATAGCCCGAGTGGATGCGCTTCTCGATGCGCGCGGGATCCACCTCGATGCCCAGATAACATGCCCCGTTCAGCGTAGCGGCGAGCGGCTGCGCCCCACTCATCCCGCCCATGCCGCCCGACACGATCCAGCGGCCTTTGAGCGTCCCGTGAAAATGTTTGTCCGCGGCGGCGGCGAAGGTTTCGAACGTTCCTTGCAAAATGCCTTGGCTCGCGATGTAGATCCAGGAGCCGGCCGTCATCTGGCCGTACATGATGAGGCCGAGATGCTCCAGGCGATGGAACTCCTGGTCGTTGGACCAGTGGCCGACCAGGTTCGAATTCGCGAGCAGAACGCGCGGGGCATCCGGGTGAGTGCGGAAAATGCCGACGGGTTTGCCGGATTGCACCAGCAGCGTTTCATCGTCCCCCAGCTCGCGCAGCGATCGCACGATGGCGTGGAAGGACGGCCAGTCGCGCGCGGCCTTCCCGGCGCCGCCATACACGATCAGCTCTTCCGGTTTTTCGGCCACCTCGGGGTCCAGGTTGTTCATGAGCATGCGCAGCGCGGCTTCCTGGACCCAGCCTTTGCAGGAAATTTCGGTGCCGCGAGGGGCGCGGATCACGGGCGGAGGAGCGGGAGGAGATTGGGTCATCTAGTTCCAGTATGCTACGCGAGGCCGGCAGTAGCGGTCATTTTGCCCGGCGGCGCGGGACTCCGGCCGGCGCCGTTTCCCGAAAGCAATCCACCAGCCACAGCGTCCATAGAAATGGGCCCTGCCACTTGAGGCGCCTGATGAATCCAAGCTCGCGTCGAGGTCTGATTGAAATGAGCAAACCGGTAGCTGGCGTGCTTTATGTGGTGGCGATGGTAGCCGTCATAGTCGGTGTGGATTTCCTGTTCTTCAGAAACCGATTCTGGGAACGGCTGGCAGTGAATATTGGTATTGTCCTGGTGTTTGGAGCTTTCTACTTCAGATTCCTGAGACATCCATGAACTAAGGCGCGCTGGCGCCCTTGCGGTGCGATCGTGCAGACGCGCCTCGCACTCGTGGCAGACTCGAAGCTTTTACTGTGACGTGAGCGGAGAGGTTCCCGATCCAGAAACGCCTCCAAGACCAGTCCCGAAAGAGACCCGTTGTGAAGCATTGTCGGCACGCGTCAACAGCAGATCCGCGAGCAGGCCGTTTCCCGTCAAGTTGGTACCGAAGCTGAGGTGACGGTTTACCCGTTTGATCGAGCATTCCACCGATTGAGCCTGTCCGCGCGTCGTCTGCGCTCAGAAGCAATCGCAACTTGACCTATAGTCGTCATTGCGCCGAGACGACTCATGCATATGTTGGCCAATGTTGAACAGCGCAATCTTCATGCGGTGCCGGGCGTTATAGCGTGGAGCCGCCGGTCTGCACCTGGGCTCCGCGATCCAGCTTTTCCTGGTCCTCAACGCAATATGCCGCCCAAGGCGCCGCTTCGAGGCGCGCTTCGGGAATGGGCTTTCCGCACTTGACGCACTTGCCGTACGTCCCGTTTTCGATGCGCTGCAAGGCGTCCCGTACTTGAATCAATGTCTGCGAAGCGAGGCTTCCTTCTTCCAGAGCTTCGGATGTGCCTTGCGCGGAGGTGGCCTCGTCGGTGGCGTCTCTCACCTCGGATTCGTCCGATCCGCGCGCTTGCTCTTCCAAGGGCGCGATCTGGGAGAGCAGTTCACGTTCTTTCGCCTGCAGCAGATGTTTGAAATGTTCGGTGTTCATATGAGTTCCGGTAGACGTGATGGTTTGACGCCCGTCTGGACCAGATGTTTGCGGCGAATCTTTCCGCGCTTCCTCAAAGGTCTCTTTGACGTCGCTCCAGAATGTTTTGGTGAAGAGTTCCTTCATGGTGCCTCTTGCTTGTGACTCATGGTATCTCGATCGAGGCGGCGGCCATGGCCCGGTCCTACTTCGATTTGGCCTTGGAGGAGCGGCGCGGCACGGTGATTGAGGAATGGGCTCCCTTTAAGGTCGGGGCCGGATCCATTCGGAGATGGTGGACTGAGGACGATGTCCGGGAGGTCAGTCCGTACCGCCTCCCCCAGAACGGTGCGGGAGCGATCCGGGAGAAGGAATTCGGCCCGTTCAATTGTTGGTGTCGGGAGGCGTATACGGGCGTTCGGGGCAAGGCTTTGCTTGTAGAATACGACGAGGGGTATCCTCTGGACACAGAAGCCGAATTCCCCGTCGCCGTGGTTGCCACAGTGCTTCACAACGGGTGAGCTTCGGGACTAGATTTGAAGGAGTGCTCGATCTCGCTTGCCCTTGAGCGTGTTCGGATCAGGCACCTGCCAGAGTGCCTTCGCTTGGTCGGCGGTGAGCCAGTTTCCAAGTCGAACGCCGAGATTCTTAGGCCCTTTGACTCGCCTGATGCCAGCGGCAAGATCGGGAGTGAGCAGGCCAGAATCAGCGGCCTCATACGCGAGACGTCTTACGGCTGCGAGCCTGCCGTTGATCGTGCCCGGCGCAAGTTGACGGGATTCCAAATGGATTCGATAGCGGGTGACGACAGCTTTGTTGAACGACAGCCTGGGTTCGGAACAATACCAGGTGATAAACTCGTCGATGGCGTGCCGATATCCGTGCTGTGATTCCTTTGAAGGTAGGCTATTGAGAACTGCCGATTTGGCCTGGTCGAGGTCAGGCAGATTCAGGCTCTGCTTCGGGGAAAACTTCTTGCGTTGGCCACGTTTGCCGCGTTTCATGAGCGGGGCCTCCATGCCCCAGCAAATGAATACGCAGCGAGGTTGCATCGAAAAACGTAGGCGCCGGCGGGTCGTTACACGGCAAAGGCCGCGCGGACGCACGCTCTCACAGCATCCCAGTCGCGCACACTGAGATGGCCGATTACGCTCAACTCCGAACGGTGAGCAGTCAAGACGTAGGCGCGGAAGCAAGACTCCGCGCGGAGTCCGGCGGATCGCCAGTCCTGGAGAACGTAATCAGTCGTGCCTGGCGTTCTCGGCAGCTTCGTCGTGAGAATCCCACTACTGCATCCGGACGCTCGGCGAGATAAATAAGGCTCGCGATAACCACGGCCGGACGGACTTTGGTTTCCTGGGCGCCGACCAGAACGCCGACCACCAGGTCGCCAGGTCTCAATCGCGATCCTCTGATTCCTCAGTGTCGAGGCGACGCAGGGATGCGGCCCTGAATTCATTCAGGTCTTCATCGGACCAGGAATCCGACCAGTCGATTCTGTGATTCGGTGCGAGTTCTGCTAACCGCTGGGCCAGCGCGGACAGTTCCGTCGCCGTGTCCGGGGGCAAGCGTCGGAAGGCATCCACCAACGAGGCTTCCCGCTCGCTTAGCTGCATTTCCATATCCTTATACCCAGTATATGGCCGTTCCAACAATGGGACCGCTGCCACATGGATGTGTGCCACATGGATGTGTTGTCGCCATCGCGCGGATTGAGAATCGGCCCCGGGAGAGCGTAGGCAGGTTCCCGCCAAAGTAACAGGAAGCGATTCCAAACACGTAATTTCCTCAGTGCCTGGTTTGGGCAGGGTGAGCTTCGCGTTCAATGGGCGTTATCGACGGACCATTCGAATGAGTAGGTGCCCCGCCGTAGTTCTTCAAGAGCTCGAAATTCGCGAAACTCAAGATGCAACAAAAGAACCCCCAGACGAGCGCGGAACGGCCAAGCCGTATCGATGCAGCCATGCCAACGATTCCTGCGATTCCAATGATGGGCGTCGAGACGAATGTGCCCACAGAAAAGACTACGATAAAAATGTACGCGGCATCTCCAAAGCTTTTCCGGAGGCTGTCCAGGGTTTCTGTGTAGCCATTGGCACTGAACTTGAACACCCAGGCTGTCGTCGCGAGAACAAGAAGCGCATAAACTGCTACGGCCTTCAGCACCCGTATTGCGGTCATGACACCTCTGTCGCTCAGCATATCATCGTGGTTGCTCAAGAAGACCACTTGGTCGCTGAGCGCACGGTGGGAACATCCCGGCTTCGGGAGGAGCGCTGAGTCCTGATTACAGAAAATCAAGTTCACTTGGATGAGAAGTCTCGGCACATCCGCATAGGCCGTTTTTCGTCCAACTGGCAGTGGGGAGAGTCGTCGTCCGACGCGGCCCGACGTTCCAGGACAGACTAGAAGTCTGTTATTGCTTAATTTCCAGCTCCGGAGGATTGCCGCCTCGACATAGAAATCTTTTTGCTATTCCAGCGATGGGAGGTTTGGGAGCGATAATGAATATTCGTTTGGACTTGGTGGGCAATGGGTAAAGATTCATCTTTCACTAAAATTGCATTTCCCCATTAGACGCCCCGGCCCTAAAAGGCACTACCGCTGCTAGACTCGACTAAAGCTGACGTGCCGCCATGCTGAAACTTGTTCTACGGCTGCTCGCGTCCCAAGTAGCTCACTCTGCTCGAACCGCCTCCAGCGGATCCACCGCGGCCGCGCGCAACGCGGGAACCAGGCTTGCGATTACAGCGGCGGCTACGAGACCTACAGAGACTGCGGCGTAGGTGAGCGGATCGAGGGGATTCACGTCGAACAGTTGCGAGCGAAGCAGCCGCGTCAGGGCGGCCGCCCCGGCCAATCCGAAGGCCACGCCGATGAGGGCCAGCACGAATCCGTGGGTGACGAAGAGGCGCGTCAGCTGCGTCTTGGGGGCGCCCAAGGCCATGCGGATTCCGATTTCGCGCCTGCGTTGCGAAACCGTGTACGAGATCACGCCATAAATTCCAACCAGGCCGATCAGCAGCGCCATCGCGCCGGCGATGGCCAGCATGACCAAGGTGAACGAAGTGCGCGCCAGCGATTTGTCGAAAATCGCCTCGAGCGTACGCACACTTCCGAGCGGCAGATTTGCATTTTGTG
>Ga0335074_10012798_pt1 | contig 11777 bp, 12 predicted proteins | sample Lox_Sample_23_FD_206715 | JGI IMG/M metagenome (GOLD analysis project Ga0335074, IMG submission 206715) | Soil microbial communities from Loxahatchee National Wildlife Refuge, Florida, United States - Lox_Sample_2.3 | ecosystem: Environmental > Terrestrial > Soil > Wetlands | place: USA...
GCCGTTGCCTGAGAAGCGGCAACAGTAACCGGTCGGGCTGGCGGGACTCGAACCCGCGACCTCGTGCACCCAAAGCACGCGCGCTAGCCAAGCTGCGCTACAGCCCGTTGACCACGACGAGTGTATCGCCTGGGCGCGGTGGGCGGCGTGCCCCGGCCGGTGGCCGAGGATTGCGCGGAACGCCCGGCGGGCGTTTGCTACGCGCGGCCGGCATCCGGCGGCTGGAACGGGTTCTCCGCACGGACCCCGGAGTAGTCCTGTCCAGGGTTGAGATCCTCCGAATAGAGCGCAGTGCAGCCCATTTCGGCTGCGCTGCGGACGATCATCGCGTCCCAGAACGAGATCCCCGTGCGCTGGTGGATGCCGATCGCGCCAAGGACGTCATCGGCCGCCGGCACGTGTACGTGCCAGCGGGAGAAGTCGGCAACGATCTCCTTCGCCGTTTCCGTGCCGAGCGGCTTGGCGATCTTGCGGGTGATGTTCACGAAGAACTCTTGCAGTACCTGAACGCTCAGGCAGCCCTCACGGGATTCCCAGAGCTGCTCGAGCAGCGTCCGCGCCTGATCCCGTTTGGCGCCCGCGGACTCGTCGTGTGCGTACACCAGGATGTTGGTGTCGACGAACCGGCGGTTACCGCTCATGGACGCTGTCCCGGCTCCAGCTGATGTGCCCGCCGGTGCCGAGGTCCATCCCCTCGCGCAGCCGGGCAAGGCTCCGGTCGCGGGCGCGGGCATATCCAGTCTCTTGCTCGACCAGTTCCCTCAGCATCCGGGCAAGCAGCTGTGACACCGACGTGCCCCGGCTGGCCGCCAGGATCCTGGCTTCCCTGAGGTCCTCCTCGGGAAGCGACAGCGTGATGTTCTGGTTGCCCACGACGATCCACCTCAGACCACTCAACGTTTACACGTAGATAAGTGTAGCACGGGATTACGTGAACGTTGGAGTCGCGAAGAGCCTGGATAAGCATGTCCCGGACAGGCAAGGCATCCAGCGGCCCATTCATCGCACGGACGTCAGCCAGCGGACCGGCAAGCGTGCCACTGCCGCTCCGGCACAGCAAGAACGTGCCCTGTGCCGCTGTCCGCCGTCGCCTGTGCCTTCCGCGGCACGAGTTCGCGCACAATGACCTGCCGGGCGTTGTGAATGACGGCACGGATAATGGACGGTCGCCCCCATGACATAGCGCTACCAGCACATAGGGAGCGAGCGTGCCAGATCCGCCGATCGGCGCGGCCATTGCCTCCCGGGAACTCGTCAGCTGCGAAATGCAGATCAGGTCGATGTGGCGCTGCTCGGAGCGCTGGGGACGTGCAGACGGCGGCAGCTGAGATCAGTTGCCGCCGAACGTGCGCTGGCGCGGCCGCGGATTTATCACGTCACGTGGCTCGCCCGGGCGTCAAGTGCCCGCAGCCTGGGCTTGTGGCTGCGGCCGGCCAGGCGAGCCTGTGCTCGCGCGCGAACAAGCCCGGTCAGCGCGGGGCTGGGCGCGGAACCGCGATCGGGTGAAGAACCGGCCGGCCTGGCGCGCTTCGGCGCCAGGGCAGCGCGGCGGTCAGCGATGCGCGATGGGGTGCTGCCCGCGGCCGGTCAGATTGGCCAGGTCTGTTCCCGGTACCCCATGTCCCAGAACATCCATTCGTAGCGGCTGGTTATACGGAAGTGCCGGCGGACGCGCGCGCGTTCGGGTGGCGCCAGGCCCGGGCCCATCTCATCGGCCACGGCCAGCACTGCGCGGACAGACTCGCCGAACTCCTCGCCGCCGTACACATCGATCCACCGCTGATACCGCGGGTCGGGTGAGCCACGGCGCAGCAGTTCCTTGCCGACCTCCCAGTAGATCCAGTAACACGGCAGGACTGTGCCGATTCCGTCGGCGTAGGACCCGCCGTGGATGGCCGCCAGCAGGTAACTGGTGTAGGCCAAAGTCGTGGGCGCAGGCTCGGCAGCGTCGACGGAGGCGGGGTCGATACCGAGGTCGGCCAGCAGCGAGCCGTGCAGCGCCCGCTCGACCGCGACCGCGTCCGCGGCGTGGCGTGCGAACATCTCGGTCCCGGCGTTGTCCGGCGCCCGGCTGGCTACCGCCGCCAGCGCTTGGGCGTACTGGCCCAGGTAAAGCGCGTCCTGCACAACATAGAACGCGAAGGTACTGTGCGGCAGGCTGCCGTCGGTCAGCCCGGTAAGGAAAGGGTGGACCAGGATGGCGCTGTAGATGTCGCCGATGCCCTTCCACAACTCGCTGGTAAAGCGGCTGCTCATGGCGTTGCTCCTCGTGCCCGGCCACTGCGCGCGCAGATGACGGCTCCCAGTCACTATGCACGCCGCCGCAGCGGCCTCACAAATACGCGCGCGGGACACGGCACCGGCTCGTTCCGCGAGACCCGTGCGGGACATCGGCCACGCGGGCGTCGCTGGCCGCCATCGGGGATCATCCTGATGCCTTTCAGGGTGCGTGCCAGGGTGCGAACCAGGGCAGATCCCGATCGACGGCGGCCATCGCCGGCGGCAGCCTTGAACCATGAACACAACCACCGCAGACGCCCGGTCCGCCACCTTCACCGACCAGCCCGAAGCCGGCCAGATGCGCCGCTCCGGTGACGACAGGATGCTGGCCGGCGTGGCCGGCGGCCTAGCCCGCTACCTCGGCGCCGACGTCACGCTCGTGCGCGTCATCATCGCGGCGCTGGCCCTGCTCACCGGCGTCGGCGCGGCCCTCTACCTCGCCGCCTGGCTGCTCATCCCCGCCGACGGCGACGACGAGTCGATCGCCGCGGCGTGGATCGCCCGCCGCCAGGACCGCTCCCGCTAAACACCCCAGCCGCACACAGCCTGACCCGGACGCAGACCGATCACGTGCCCGCCGTCGTCGCCGTTGTCCTCATCGCCATCGTGGCCCTGGCCGTCCTCAGCTTCACCGTCCACGTCCTGTTCTCCCCCTGGCTGATCGTGGCCATCGCCATCGTGGCCTGGATCAAGTTCCGGCCGCGCCGCTCCCGCCAGTAACCCCAGCGCCCGGCCGCCCCGATCGCCGGCCGGCCCTGAGCCGCCCGTGACCAACCGCCGCCCGGCCGGGCAGAACAGGAGGCGGATATCGCTGATCGCGACATCAAGGTTGCGCGCGAACCGCCGATCTGGACGGCTTTGCCGAAGTGACCGCGACTAACACCTACCGTGCAGATCGAGTTAATCTGTGCCGTCGCGGGCACGTCTGGCAACTGCGTAAGTCAGTAGCATGATCTCCCATGACGCTTACAGCCGGACGCTTTACCAAGGTCTGTGAGGCAGCCTGCTGGAACCTCAGGGCCGCGCTGGACTTGATAGCAATTCATAGCGAGAAGGAAGTTCGGGGACGGCAACCGCGAGCATCGTTGAATCCCTTCACCGTGTTGGCGGCAGCCGCTGCCTGGGAGCGGTTCCTAGCTGATGCTGTTGGTGCGTCCGCAGGCACCGGGAAGTCGTGGCCAGGCCCAGGACACTTCAGGTTTGACCCCAAGAAGGACAATAAGAAGTTGCCGGACGGTAGATGGGTTACCCCGCCTTGGGATCCCAGCTACTTGAACGGCTACCTTCGCGTCTGCGGTGTGATCCAGAGCGGACTCAATCTCACTGATTACTGGGAGGCCCACCTCGCGGGTTCATGGTGGGGCGCGGCCCCAACTCGTTGGAGGTACGTCCGGTACACCGATGATCCTTCTGCCTTCGAGATGACCCTGAAGAACGCGCAGTACGCGCGCAACGGTGCAGCCCATTTCGCGCTCCCATACAACGCCGTCATGTCAGCCCCTTTCGGGTACAACTGGAACAGCGATGCTGCGGCAGACACCATCCAGTCAGGGCACGCTCGTGCTGTAGCCGCCCTGTTCTTGCAGCTCATCGACTGCTCTATCGTCGCAATCGCCGAAGACCACGGCTGGCGCCCCGAACGGTACCAGCCCACTTCCGCCTGGTTCGAGGCCATAGTGCCAGCTAACAACAGGCGTTACCCAGGCGTCGAGTTCTGGGGAGGACGCTCGCTATTTCGCGAAGCATGAGGAGTTGCGGTTGACACCTGAATGCCGCGCTCTGCTGGCTGCGGACATCGCTCCCCGGCAACGCGTTGGGCGGGAATTCCGGATGGCAGACTCGTGATGCCATCGTACGCTCGGCACCATTAATGCCTCTGGGGAGATTCTCCGAACCGGGCTACTAGGGCTAACCGTCGTTCCACCGCTACGAGACTTCCCCCGTGAGGTCCTGGAGCGTGGAGAAGTGGACACTGGCCTTCACGAACGCGGCCGGGGACCGGTCGCCTAGTGATGAATAGCGGCCGGATCTCGTACGGGACTCTCGTCGCTGCGGGAAGCTTTAGCGTGGCGGCAACGACATCTGCGTGCGATCGGAGATCCTCGTATTTCGCGACGAGTTGCTCAATGTAAGCCTTTTCCTTTCCACGGGTGACGTAGAACCTGTCCAGGTGCCGGCGGATCTCCGGCACGACGAATACGTCGGTCGGGTCCTTCACCTCGATCAGCCAGATCACGGACGAACCTGTCCGGCCCGCGACGACATCCACTTCACCCGCGAGGAATGGGACGCCTAGAGATCCTTGGTTCCTAGAGATCCTTGGTTCCTAGCTTCTGGACGTTTGTGTCAAGTTTCACGCGGCTTTCCCGAGGCGGGCGCGGCTGATGTAGTCATCGACGTGCTGGCTGATGACGCCCAGGGCGTGCCGTAGTTCCGGGGGTGCCTGTGCCTGGTCGGCGGCCATGAGCGGGCGGAGCAGCCGGTTGTGGAGCTTGGTGTAGAAGACGGCGAACTTGATCCCGTCTGGGGTGAGGACGTACCTGTTGGTGTGCTCGATCCGCCTGATGAGTCTTGCGAGGCGTAGCCTTCGCAGGTCATAGGTCATCTGGCCGGGGGTGTAAGGGGCATTCAGCAGGCCGGTCAGCAAGGCGCGCAGGCTCTTGTTGGTGATGCCGGCCGCTGCGGTGAGGGTGGCGGCGAGCGCGCCTGCCAGGGCAGTCACCCGGGGATCGCCGAACCGCAAGGCCGGGGTCCTCCGCCCGTCCGCGGTGACGGACGGGTGCGCGATCCGCTCAAAGGCTGGGCTCGCGAGGACGGTTGCCTGGCCGGCGCGCTCGGCTTCCAGTATGCGCCGGTTGATGGCGCGGGCCTTGTCCTGGAGCTCGCCCAGGTTGGGGAGCCGGGCGTTGCAGGCAAGGTCGCGGGGGCAGTTGACGACGGTCTCGATGCGCATCGCCCGGCCCTCTTTGAGGTACTGCTTGACCCGCGAGTGCTTGTAGAAGATGTTCACGACCACGCCCTTGTCGTCCGGGTCGATGACGGGCCGGTCGATGGCGGTGCGGAAGGTGCCGGGGGTGTCGCAGCGGACCCGCCGGCCGAAGATGATCTCCACGTTCTCCGGGCGGCCCAGGTCCAGGTTGTCGGCGATCAGCGCCTCGAAGAACGACCGGGCCCGGCGCGGGGCGTCGAAGACGATGGTGCGGGAGACCTCGACCTGCCTCATCGAGCACTCCCGCCAGTACCCGGCATCGCGGTCCTTGCTTCCGAAGGGCATGGGGATCCAGTGCATCCACCGCTGAGCGAAGACCTCGATGGTGCCCGGCTGGAGCCGGTCGCAGATCTCCTGCAGCGCGGCCGGGTCGTCGCAGGACGCGAACCCGTTGGCCAGCTCGGTGAACCCGATGCCGGCCTTGGCCGCCTGCCGCCTGGCCCACTCGTGGCCGTTGACCCAGATCTTGGCCGGGTAGGGGAAGTAGGCGCAGACCTTGAGGAACGCCGGCCCGAAGTCCTCGTCCCACAGGTAAAAGTAATAGCAGGTCACCCGGCGGTCGGCCTTCGCGAACGTGTACTGCGGGGCCGCGGCCCTCGTGTCGCGCTGGTAGGCGGACCACACCCGCTGGAACTCCTGCGAGATGCCGATCGCCGCCACCCCGGACTTCCCGGTGGCGGCCTGCGCCGCGATGTGCGGCTGCATCACGTCGATCTTGCGGTCGTCCTTGCCGAACCTCACCCACGGGATCCCGTTCGACGACGCGTACGACTCCACGGACCTGCGGAACCGGGTCCCGATGTGCTCCATGAGCGCGGGCGACGGGATCGGCTTGCCCAGGTGCTGCGTCATGAACGCGACCACCTGCCCGCTGGACTGCAGGACCGGCACGTAAGCGTTGAGGTAGACACGGTCCAGGCACTCGATGTCCAGCACCGTATGCCCGTCCAGAAGTTCCCCGGCTGTCACGATTCGCGCCATTTTGACCACCAAGAGCAACCGACCCTGTGACGGCCATGATGCGCTCACCTGCAGCGACGCGCCTGCGGAACCGCAGATCTCGGCGGTCAGAGGCGGAGCCTCACTGGTACTCCAGCCGTAGATCGTGATCTTGTTGAGGGGCCATGGACCGCTGATCGTGCGGACGAGATCGACCTTCGCTGGTTTAGGTGTCTGTTCCTTCTCCGCCTGCCTGAGTCCTCCGGCGGAGGGAGTCCTTGATCTCGCTGAGCCTGGCCGCCGCGGCCGGGGTCCACTCCGTCCTTTGCTCGCTGGTACGCAGGGCGTCGTCGATCTCTCTGAGCTTGGCGGCAGACACCGCGCCTGCCTGTTCGGTCAGGTCGTCCCGGCTCAAGGTGGTCAGCCAGGTGCACGGGGTAAAGCCCGGCCACGGGAACGCGAACCGCAGCACGCCGTCAAAGGGAAGTCCTTCCTCGACGCCGACTGCCACTTCGATTCCCAGGCCGGAGATGTCGGTATCCGCCGGGGCGACAACCTGCATCACCCGGAACCCGGACGGGTCTTCTCCGGACAGCAGCACGACAGGCCGTCGCTCATCGAACTCGACCCACCAGACCTCGCCTCGTCGCATGTGTCCTCCTGGTACTTCAGCCGTAAAGCGTGGCCTGGGCGTGTCGGTGCTGGAGACGGGGCGGCCACCGTCCGATCATCCCGGTTTGTGACGACACGTGAAGATCTTCTGGTGGCCGCTGGCCCCAGCGTAGGCCCCGGCCGGTGGCTGGGCGTACTTGACGAGCTGCTGACCCGGACCGGGAGCCGTTCAGCCGGGTGGAGCCGCGGCGCCGGGCCCGGGCGTTCGTGCTGGGCCTGCTGGCTGAGCTGCGCCGCAAGAACTGCTGAACCATCGCTGAGCACGCCGGGGACCCGTCGCCGGACGGGATGCAGCACCTGCTGGCCCGCGCGAAATGGGACGCCGACGGCGTCCGCGACGACACGCGCGGCTGCGTCATCGAGCATCCGGGCGACCCGGGCGCGGTGCTGGCGATCGACGAGACCGGCGACATCAAGAAAGGCACCGCCACGCCGGGTGTGCAACGCCAGTACACCGGCACCGCCGGGCGGATCGAGAACGCCCAGGTCGCCGTCTACCTCGCCTACGCCGCGCCGCGCGGGCACGCCCTCATCGACCGCGAGCTGTACCTGCCGAGGTCCTGGACCGGTGACCAGGGCCGCTGCGCGGCGGCCGGGATCCCCGCCGGCACGAAGTTCGCGACCAAGCCACAACTCGCCCAGCGGATGATCGAGCGAACCGCGGCCGCGGCGGTGCCGTTCGCCTGGGTCGCCGGGGACGAAGTCTACGGAGGTAACGGGCCGCTGCGCGCCTGGCTGGAGACCCGGCGCATCGCGTACGTCCTCGCAGTTGCCTGCGATCACCGGGTGCCCGCCGGGGCCGGGCCGACCTGGTCGCCGACGGCACGACCATCCCCAGGGGCGCGCCGCGCAACCCGCTCCAGCTCGGCGCCACCTTCTGGCACTTCCGCCACGAAAGCCGGATCAGCTCGCCGCCCATCTGGGTGCAGAACGTCATGCTCCCGCCGCTGTGGGCGGTTGCGAAACTCTTCGGCATACGGCCTTACTACGACCGCTGGGACAGCCAGATCTAACCAGCTCCCGCCTGCGGCGCCGCACCGCAGCTACCTGAACTTCTGGACCTGCAACGAGTGACCGCCAATCCCCTCAACCGGCAGCACGCGGGAACCGCCGTCAGCCGCGAACGGGAACACTTGGCACTCCACAGTTGGTGCGTACAGAACAATTTGTTATGCGGCCTCGCGTTCACCGCGGACTCTCAACGATCCGTCGTGCAGAGTCGGCGATATCGCACTCGCTTTTCAGCGCTGCCGTGATCATGTGCGATCATGGCCGGCGCGCGCGGTCAGCCAGCTGGCGAACTCGCTGGCAACGATCCGCTGGTCGTGGATTCCGGCTGCGGCCGGGGAGCACAGCCAGCGAGTCGGCTCGGCCATGACGGAGGCCGGCAGCAGCCTCGATCGCATCTGCCCGGGCAGGTCCTCGGGGATCATCCCGGTGAGCGTCGCGCCGCCGGGTAGCAGAAGGTTCACCGTCACCGGGCTGCCAGCCAGATCGGCGGCCATGATCCGGGACAGTGCCTCGGCACCGGCCCGTGCCGGGCCGTAGGGCACGAACCCCTTCCGGTTCATCGTTGCGTGGTTCATCGAGATGTTCACCACCCGGCCTGCGCCGGCGGCCAGCATCCGGGGACCACCGCCCGGGCGAGGAGGAAGTAGCCGCTCAGGCTGGTAGCCACCACGTCGCGGGAGCCCTCGGGGGGCACCGTCCAGAATGGCTGCGGTTCGGTGATAAAGCGCGGGTTGACCGCGCGCATTCCGATGCCGGCATTGTTGACCAAGACGTCCAGGCCGCCCAGCTCCTCGCAGGCCCGGTCCACTCCCCGCTCGACCTCATGCTCGTCCCCCACGTCCATGCCGATGCCGATGGCGCCCCTGCCCAGGTTCCTGGCAGCGGCCCCGGCCCGCGCCGCGTCGCGGCCGGTGACCGCTACCATCGCGGCGGCATCGAGCAAGGCCGCGGCCCGAGCCCGCTCGTACCGCCGGTGATCAGGACCCGGACCCCATCCGCCCGCGCGCTCGCAGTGCTCATGGACCAACGCTAGCCAGGCGACGCAGCCGGGGCCCCGTTACCGACCGGCGCACGCCACAGTCGGTGCCTGCGCTAGCCGAACCGGCCAGACAGCCCCACGCCATAGGCGATACCCGGCGCCGGGCAGCCAACCGCCACCGCGATGACGCAGCCCACCCGAACCGACCCGGCGCCAGGACACGCTGCTCCCCGGCCACGCACTGCGGGTTGCGCCGAATACCGCTTGACAAGCGAGATCCGCCGTTAGGCGTGTCAGCTGGCGGATGGCAGAGTGGCCCGAAGCTCGCGCAGAGCTGGCCGATCTGCGTGCTCGCAACAAGCCAGCACTCCGGCTAAAGCGAGATTAGGTGCGCGTTTTACAGTCCGTCGCTCCTACCCGGGTCACCCGCTGAAAGCCGCGCGACAGGGCGGTGTAAGCCCGGGCGGTGACACTACTTTGGCAGGCGCTTAATACAGCCGCCAACGGAGGTAACTCATATGGCAAAGAAATACGACGTCATCGTGGTCGGGGCGCGGTGCGCCGGATCACCGGCCGCCATGCTGCTCGCCCGCGCGGGCCAGCGGGTCCTGCTGGTCGACCGGGCCAGCTTCCCGAGTGACACAATCTCGACCCACATGGTGCACCCGACCGGGATCGAGGCGCTGAGCCGGTGGAGCCTGGCGGACGACCTCGCCGCCACCGGCTGTCCGCCGATCCGGGAGTACCGCTTCGACTTCGGGCCGTTCACGGTCACGGCGAGCCCGCTGCCGACCCCGGCCGGGGTGGATGTCGCCTACGGGCCGCGCCGGACAGTGCTGGACAAGATCCTCATGGACGCCGCCGCGAAGGCGGGGGCCGAGGTGCGCGAGAACGTCACGGTCCAGGACCTGATCGTGGAGGACGGGAAGGTCACCGGGATCCGGGCGAAGGAGACCGGGGACGGCTCGGCGGCCGTGACCGAGCACGCCGACCTCGTCATCGGCGCGGACGGCAGGAACTCGATGGTCGCCGAGGCTGTGGACGCCGCTGCCTATCATCAGCGGCCGGCCGGAAACGTCGCCTACTACGCGTACTGGAGCGGCCTGCCGGTTTCTGCGTTCGATGCGCATTTCCTCCCGGGGCGCGCCGTCGCTGGGATGCCGACTAACCACGGGCTGAACTGCCTGGTGGTCGCCGCGCAGATCGCGGACATGAGCGAGTTCCGCAAGGACATCGAGGGGAACTACCTGGCGGCGGTGCGGATGGTGCCCGAGTACGCGGACCAGCTCGGCGGGGCCACCCGCGAGACCCGGTTCGTCGGGATGGCCACGCCCGGCTTCTACCGCAAGCCGTACGGTCCTGGCTGGGCGCTGGTCGGCGACGCGGGGTACGACCGCGACCCGTGCACCGCGCAGGGCATCAGCGACGCGTTCCGCGACGCCGAACTACTGGCCCAGGCGTGGCTGGACGTCCAGTCCGGGCAGCGGACGTTCGACGACGCCATGGCCGGGTACCAGTCCGCGCGGGACCAGCGGACGCTGCCGCTCTACGAGCAGACCTGCGAGCGGGCCACGCTCGCGCCGCCGCCCCCGCAGGCGGCCGCGCTGCTAGCGGCGGTGGCTGCCAGCCCCGCGGCGTCGCAGGGGTTCATCAGCACAATCGCCGGAACACTGCCGGTACCGGAGTTCTTCTCCGACGCCAACATCGGCAAGATCATGGCCCGGGCTGCTAACTAACCCGCCGCCGCGCCACACACTCCGCCCGACTCCGCCGACGTTGAACTTCAGGCAGGTTCCACGGCCGAAGGCAACGCCTGCGGAGCGGCCGAACCGTTGTGCCGGCCTTGTTCCTTAAGAACAATTGGCGGCATGGACGACGTTGCGCCGGCTTTCGGCGTGCTGGGGGAGCTGGAGGTCATCCGGGGCGGGGTGCCCGTGCCGGTGCCGGGGCCGCGCAGGCGCGCGATTCTCGCTGCGCTGCTGGTCCGCGCCGGCCGGCCGGTCTCCGCCGACGCGCTGGCCGGCGCGGCCTGGGGAGACGACCCGCCCGCCGATGCCAGGGCAGCGCTGCACACGGTGCTATCCCGGCTGCGCGCCACGCTGGGCGACGGCGCGCCGCGGGCCGGGCCGGCCGGCTACCTGCTGGATCCCGGCCCGGGCGGACTCGACGCGTGTCGGTTCGAGGACCTGCGGGACCGGGCGGCGCGGCTGCGGGCAGCTGACCCGCCCGCCGCCGCGGCGCTGCTGGACGAGGCGCTCGCGCTGTGGCGGGGATCCGCGTACGAGGAGTTTGCCGACCGGGACTTCGCGCGCCAGGAAGCGGCGCGGCTGGACGAACTGCGGCTGGTGACCGTGGAGGACCGCGCCGGCCTGGCGATCGACCTCGGCCAGGCGGAAGCCGCGGTCACCGCGACCGAAGCGCTGGTCGCGGAGCATCCGCTGCGCGAGCGAGCGCGCGGGCTGCTGATGACCGCGCTCTACCACGCGGGTCAGCCGACCGAGGCGCTGGAGCGCTACCGGCAGTACCGCGCCTTCCTGGCCGTGGAACTCGGCGTGGAACCCTCGCCGGTGCTGCGGGAACTGCACCAGCGCGTGCTGCGCCATGAACTGCCCGCGCCCGCCGGGCAAGCGCCGGCGCAGCGACGGCACGAGATGGAAACCCGCCGCCCGCCCGCCTGGACCGTCGCTTCCACCGCGTTTTTCGGCCGGGAACGCGAGACGCGGGAACTCATCGGCGCCGCGGCCGCGTACAGCCTGGTCACCGTGACCGGAACCGGCGGGGTCGGCAAAACCCGGCTGGTAGCTCAGGCGCTGAGCGAGCTGAGCGGCCGGCTCGGCCTTCCCCCGACCGTTGTCGAACTCGCCTCCGTCACCGCCGGGCAGGCCGCCGAGGCGGTAGCGGCGGCGC
>Ga0335074_10012799_pt1 | contig 11776 bp, 11 predicted proteins | sample Lox_Sample_23_FD_206715 | JGI IMG/M metagenome (GOLD analysis project Ga0335074, IMG submission 206715) | Soil microbial communities from Loxahatchee National Wildlife Refuge, Florida, United States - Lox_Sample_2.3 | ecosystem: Environmental > Terrestrial > Soil > Wetlands | place: USA...
GCTTGATGGTGCTATCGATGTCGAGCGCCCACGGCTCGCCGAGCAGTGGCATGGTGCAATAGTCCAGATGATTTCGCAGCCACGCCAAGCCCGCCGCTTTGTCGATCTTCTCCAGGTTGCGACGAACCGAATCCTCGCTGACCACCTTGCGCGTCCCCAGCAACGGCGGGTTCACCGGATCGCAGCGTAGCGCGGTGACGTGGGCGTAGCGCCGGTGACCCGCCAGAACCGACAACAGCACGGTGCCAAGCAGATCGCGTTTGCGCGGAGCGTTCGGGCTGGTCCACAACAGCGGACAGTCGTCCACCCATCGGTCGAACAGCCCGGCTTGCTTCAGGTAATCGATGAAGAACGGCAACTGACCAAACGGTGTCACCGGTGCCGTCGCATCCCATTCCATGTGCACACGCCCGGCGAACGTGTCGGCGATCGCCGAATGCCCCGCAACTTCCGGTGGTTCACCCGGCGGGTGAACCACCAGACCTCTCGGTTCTCTGCTCATGCCAGCCATTTCCGCCGAACCAGCCAGCACCCGCAATCACCCAACTGCCGGATTTAGGTTGATTGCTTACGGACGCCGCAAGCAGGGCGGGCGACGGCGCCGGACTGGCCCGGAGATGCGAAGCCAGCGCCCAGCCGATCACCCGCCGGCTGAAGGCATTCAGCAAGACCGCCAGATAGACAGACTCCTCGGCCAGCCGGACACAGTCGATGTCGGCAACCCATAACCGATTCGTTGCCATCAGAACCATATAGCGTTGGGATAAACTTCCAGGCGTGCCGCGAATCCGTCGCCGTCGGCCGAAACACCCCCTTCCGCAGGCACAACAGGTTGTCCTCCCGGGTGATCCGCAGAACCTGCTTGTGGTTCATCGCCAATACAGCAGGCTCGCGCCATACCCGCAGTTCGTCAGCCACGTCCAGCACGTTAGCCGCAGTCTCCACCCGCATCCGCGCGGTTAGCTTGAAGCCCCGTGAATTTGCCGAACGTTCTCGTGGCACTGTCCTTCTTCCAGAAACAGTGTGGTCAATACCGTCTCTCAGAATAGGGGCGCGCTCGACGAAGGCTATTCCCGGCTTTCTCGGTTGCGAATGCGCTGTCCTGGCTCTTCTTCGTGCCCTTCGTGATCCTGGTGTCCTTCGTGTCGAAAAAAGGCCTCGACGCATCTCCGGGCTTGCCCATCCAGGCGCGAAAACCACGGGCCGGGATCGGCACGCAGCAGGTCATAGAGCACTCCCGCGGGCGGGCGTCGCGTCACCGTTCAGGCGGGCGAACGGGGCAGGATTGGCCTGACCACGCCCGATAGCATATTCGCATCCGGCGTTCCGGCGGGCGCGCAGGCCGGCTGCAAGGGGTGCCGCATGTGTGGGATTGCGGGCGTGATGACACGGGACGGATCGACGCCCGAGCCGGCGGCCTTGTGCGCGCTCCAGGATGCACTCGCGCACCGCGGGCCGGACGGACAGGCAACGCTGGTCCGCGACGATGTCGGCCTCGTGCACCTGCGTCTGGCCATCGTCGATCTGGCGACCGGCGCGCAACCCCTGCTGGCGCCCGGCGGTACGGCGCTGATCGCCTGCGGCGAGATCTACAACGACCCCGACCTGCGCCGGACGATGGCGGGGTTGGCCTTCCGCACTCATTCGGACTGCGAGCCGGCGGCCTTCCTCGCCGAGCAGGAGGGTGCGGCTTTTGCCGGGCATCTGCGCGGCATGTATGCGATCGCCACGCACGATCCGCGCACCGGTCAAGTGTTGCTGGCGCGCGATCCGTTCGGCATCAAGCCGCTTTATTACGCACAATCTGCCAGCGCCTTTGGCTTCGCCTCGGAGCCACGGGCGCTGTTGGCGGCAGGGTTTGGCAGCCGGGCGATCGGGCGGCGGCAGATGGCGGAGCTGCTGCAGCTCAAGTTCGTCACTGGCACGGAGACGATTTTCCCCGGCATCTCCCGCGTGCTGCCGGGCGAGACGCTGCACATCGAGCATGGTGCCGTCGTCGAGCGCTGCCGCCGCGCGGCACTGCCGAAGGGCGGTCCTGTCAGCATCCACCCGGAGACGGCGTTACGACAACTCGAAGGCGTGTTGCTGGACAGCGTGGCGGCGCATCTGCGGTCCGACGTGCCGTATGGCCTGTTTCTATCGGGCGGCATCGACTCGTCGGCGCTGCTCGCGCTGATGCACCGTGTCGCCGCGACCCGCATCCAGACGCTGACGATCGGCTGGGAGGGTGACGCGGAGTTGGACGAGAGCCGTGAGGCCGAGCGATTGGCGCGGCTGCTCGGGGCGGATTGCGAGCGACTGGTCATGACGGCGCGGGATTTCTGGTCACTGGCGCCGCAAATCGTCGCCGCCATCGATGACCCCACCGCCGACGCCGCTGTGCTGCCGACGTGGATGCTGGGCCGCGCGGCGCGCGCCGCCGGGCTCAAGGTCACGCTGTGCGGCGAGGGGGCGGACGAGCTGTTCGGCGGTTACAGTCGCTATCGCAAGCGCCGCCTTCCATGGCGGTGGCTCTCTCGTCCCCCGCGCACCAGAGGCACGTTTGGCACACTGCCCACGCTCGACGGCTGGCGTGAGGGGCTGGCCGAGGCCGAACGCGAGTCCCGCGCGGGTCGGACGCCGCTCCAGCAGGCGCAAGCGGTCGATTGCGCCGAATGGCTGCCCAACGATCTGCTGCTAAAGCTCGACCGCAGCCTGATGGCGCACGGCGTCGAGGGGCGCACGCCATTCCTCGACCCGGTGGTGGCGGACTTCGTCTTTCGTCTGCCGGATGCCCGGAAGGCCGGCCCGCGGTTCGGCAAGCGGCTGCTGCGCGCCTGGCTGGCGCGGGCCTTCCCCGAGGCGCAGGCCTGGACGCCGAAGAAAGGCTTCAACCCGCCGGTCGGCGCCTGGATACAGCAACGGGCAGAGCAGATGGGGAAGCTGGTTTCCGCCCATCCGGCGCTGGCCGGGCTGCTGCCGGCGGACACGGTTCGCGCCGCCTTCGCCGGCGCCGCGGCTGCACCGCAGCCGGCGTGGTCGCTGTTATTCACGGCCCTCTGGCACAGCCATCATGTCCTCGGCCTTCCGGCCGACGGGGATGTGGCGGAGGTCCTGCAAGCCGCGTCGCGCACCTGAACACCTCTCTTGCGCGGCGGGTGTCGAGGCCCTGATCCGCCGACCACACTTGCCGCGCTGCGCCGCGGCTGGCAGGAACCCGCCGATGCCGCCTTTGGACCTCGCCGGCCGGCTCGCTGTCGTGGTGATGCCGCTTATGCTGCTGCACGCGCCCAGCCTCGCAGAGGGCAGCATCGCCGTCGCCGATCTCTGCTTCCTGGCCCGCTCGGCACTGGAGAGCGACTGGCGCTGGCTCGGGACGCGTTGGCTGCACGTCGCTCTGCTCTGGTGGGGCTGGCTGGTGATCTGCTCGGTGCCGATTCCACCGCTGGGGCCGGGCGGTGCGCATTCCTTGGTTGAGGCACTCGCTGTCGTTCGGTTCCTGATCTTCGCTGCCGCGCTGGAGCACTGGGTGCTGCGGGATCTTGGTGCCCGACGATGGCTGTTCGGCATCGTTGCCGCTGCTGCTGCCTGGATTGCGGGGAACTGTCTGCTGCAGTTCGCGACCGGGCATAACCTGTTCGGCGCTCCGCGAGGCGCCGGCGGCGCCGTGCTCACCGGGCCGTTCCGCAAGGAGCGCGCCGGTCCGCCCCTGTCGCGCATCATCCTTCCCGTTATCGTGCCGGCCGCCGCCGGGCTGCTACAGTACCGGCGAGTGGCCGGGACGCTGGCCGCCTACGCCCTGCTGCTAGGTGCGGTGGGGATGATGGTGCTGATCGGCCAGCGCATGCCGCTGACACTGACCGGTTTCGGCTTGCTGGTCGTGGGGCTGTTGCTGCCACGGCTGCGTCCGGTCGTGGCGGCGGCCGCCGTGGCGGGTGTCGGCTTCGTTGCGGCTGTCGCAGTGCTGTCGCCGCCGACGTACGCGCGGGTGGTGCTGCAATTCTTCATGTTGCTGCGGCATTTCCCCACCAGCCCATATGGCGAGATCTATGCCCGGTCCTGGCATATCGCGACGGCCCGGCCGTGGTTCGGCCGCGGTTTCGACGGGTTCCGCACCGGGTGCCTGCTGCCAGAATATTTCGGCCCTACCTTCGGCGGTGGCCTGCCGGATGGTGGCGGCGCCGCGTTCTGCACCACGCATCCGCACAATTTCTATGTCCAGGCTTTAGCCGAGGGCGGATTTCCCGGTCTTGTGCTGTTCGTGGCCACGGCACTCGCCTGGCTCGCACCGCTGGCGCGGGGATTGTGGCGAAACCCGGTGCCGCTGCGCGTCGGTCTATTCGCCTCGATGTTGATCCAGATCTGGCCGATCGCGTCCACCAGCGACTTCGTCGATACGACGATGGGGGGCTGGTTCTTCCTGCTGCTGGGCTGGGCTCTTGCCGAGGCACGCTGGGGCAGAGCGGCGGTACTGGCGATCACGGGCGCCACCGTGGTGGCCGGCCCTCTGAGGGCGCCAATTGGCGGTAAGGAGGCTTGATTGCGCCAATCGGCGGCCCCACGTATACGGGGCTCGCGACCCGTGGAGGTCATTGATGGCGACGGGTAGTTCTCTGACATCCGCATCGATACCGCGCCGCCCGCCCGCGGCGACGTACGGACCCGTAACCGATGAGGAAGCGCGGGCAATGCTTCGCGCCGTGCTGATCCTGCTCGACAAGTGGGGTCTTCGAAAGGAGGAAAAGCTCGCCCTGCTGGGAGGGCCTAGCGATCGCACCTTTCAGCGGTGGCGTGCCGGAGAGATCGGGCCCCTGCCGAACGACACGGTGTTCCGGCTCGGTGACCTGCTCGGCATTCACAAGGCGCTTCGCTATATGTTCGTCGATCCGCAGCGCGCCCATTCGTGGGTGAAGAGGCCGAACGATGCGTTTGGCGGTAAGTCGGCTCTCGATGTCATGCTGCAAGGCGCACCGTCCGATATCAGCCGGATCCGCGCCTACCTGGATGCCGAGCGGAGCGCCTGGTGAGCCACAGGGTGCATTGGACGCCCGGTTATCGAATTATCCGAACCATCTATCCTCCCATCGATCTGTTCGAGGACATTGCCGATCCAGCGGATTGGGAGCTGCTGGTTTCGGCAGAAGCCAAGCTGAATCCGCGGATCCGCGATGAGATCGGCAACCTGGCGCTGGTGCCGGTGGATCGCCGCATCAACGGCGCCACCGCCTCGATCGCGATGGGGGCGTTCACCCACGTGTCGATCGACCGCCCGAGTCGCTTCTCGGACGGGACCTATGGCGTCTGGTATTGCGGTGATCCTGTTGAGGTCGCACTGGCCGAAACCGCGCACCATTTCCAGCGATTCATGCGAGCGACGAGCGAACCGCCGGCTGATGCAGATTTCCGCTTACTTACCTGTGCGGTCAGCGGCGAGATGGAGATGGCACCAGCAGAATGCCTCGTGGCTGACGACTGGAAACCGGGGCAGGTTCTTGGCCGGCAGGTGCGAGCGAAGGGGCTGGACGGCATCCTCTACCAGAGCGTTCGATACCCGGCTGGTCAGGCGGCAGCCGCCTTCTGGCCGAACTGCCTGACGCTGCCGATCGCTCAGAACCGACAGTTCCGGTATCGCTGGGACGGCAGCCGTATGACGCACTACCTGCGGCACGGCGCGATAACGTGGACGCCTTGGCCGATCAGCGGGGTGGCGTGAGGCGGGTCCCGCACCACGGCCGACCTTGTGCCCACGGCTTTCACACGAGGAGCGCGCCAACATCAAGACGTCCGTAGAAAGGAAGGATTTAACCGCAGATGTGAGAAAGATGTACGCAGATGCACGCAGATAGTGATGAGCTGGATGATCTGTCATTGCGTCTGATCGGCAGCGCGTTCTGGCACATGAACTACGTGCCACCGACTGGGCAAAGTCACCTGCCTGCGGCTGGCGGCCCGCGGACAGTCGAGGGCTTATGCCGACCAGGACAGGTAGGGCTGCAGGTGTCGAAGGGTCGGTCCTTCGGCTGCCTGGTGTAATTCGAAATCACGCATCTTTTGCTGCCGTCTTCCGGGCAATGCCGATTGCCTTGACCGTCGCGGGTACCTTCGGCTGCATGCGGTTCTGTGCGGGTGCTTTCCCCGCGCCGTTTCGCTTGATCCGTGCGCCATTCGCAGCCCGGTTTCGCCCGGCCGGTCCCAATTTGATCTGCCCCGCCGCGTTGCGTGTGGTGCCGGACGACTTGGATTGAGCGGGCTTCCTGGCTCGGACAGGCGCTTGCTGCGCGGACGGCGCGCTGTCGGCCATCGCGATCGCCTTCTGGTCTGCGTCCATATCCAGCCCGAACAGCGCAGACAGATCGTCGCCATCCAGTACCTTGCCCGGCACGGGCGCTTGCTTTGCTGCCGGCAGTGCAGTGTCGATGTGCGCCACCAGGTCTTTCTCATCTACCGCGCGGAGCTGGAACAGTAACTCCGGCTGTTTGTCCAGGCGCGCACCTACGCCGTAGAGGACGGCTGCCACGTGCTTGCACATCGACGCGTAATCCGGGCAACTGCAAGAGAAACGAATCTCGGCGGGCTTAGGGAACAGCCCGCTGCCCTGCCGGCAGATCCGCTCCATCACGCCCTTCGAGAAGCGCCCCTGCAACAGCTCAACGAGCGAGTCGATACCGCCGGCGCAGTCCTTGCAGATGGATGCCCACTGCTTCCTGTTCACCTCGCCGATGCTGATCTTCACGTTGTAAATCGAGGAGCCGCTGACCATCGCGGTCACCTCGGTCGGCGCGATCTGCAAGTCCACCACGGAGCCGTTCCGCACATAGGTCCGGCCACGCTCCAACCGGTTCGCGTAGTCGCGGTAGCTCTCCAGGTTCTCGCACCACGCCTTGCCCCAGAACGTGGAGGCGATTTTGCGCCCCTCGATCACCACCGGCGCCACCGGGTGACCCTTCTTGCGCAGCTTCTCCATGGCACGGGCGGCCTTCAGGCGCCGCTCGGCAACCGGAACGTACGCCGGCCAGTCATCGTAGTAACGCGACATGGCTCTCAGTCCTTCATCGCGGCATTCAAATCCAGTGCAACCAGTTGCAGCAGTTCGTCATCCTTGAGCTCGGTCAGGTTGATCTCGCCGCCGGCGGCCAGCAGTTCATCGGACACCGCTCGCTTCGAGTCGATCAAGCGGTCTATCTTCTCTTCCACCGTCCCGCGGCAAATAAACTTGTGGACCAATACGTTCTTCTTTTGTCCAATCCGGAAGGCACGGTCGGTGGCCTGATTCTCCACGGCCGGGTTCCACCAGCGGTCGAAATGCACGACGTGCGAGGCCGCCGTCAGCGTCAGCCCCGCGCCGCCCGCCTTCAGCGACAGCACGAAGAACGGCACCGCCTCGTCCTCCTGGAAGCGCTGGACCAGCGTCCGGCGCTGTCGCACAGCGGTTTGGCCGTGCAACACCAGCCCGGGCCGACCGAACACGCCGCCCAGGAACCCCGCCAGCGGCTCGGTCATCTCGCGGAACTGGGTGAACACCAACAGCTTTTGCTGACGTGCCGCGACCACTTCGCCGATCTCGCGCAACCGGACCAGCTTGCCGCTGTCCTCCTCGGCCCAGGTGTTGTCGTTCAGCCACTGCGACGGATGGTTGCAGATCTGCTTGAACCGCATCAGCATCGCCAGCACGATGCCGCGTCGCTCGATCCCGTCGGTATTTTCCAGTGCTTTTTGCAGGTCCTGCACCGCCTGCTCATACAACGCGGCTTGTCGGCGGCTGAGGCTGCAATAGGCGTTTACTTCGGTTTTGTCCGGCAGGTCGGCGATGATCGCCTTGTCGGTCTTCATCCGCCGCAGAATGTAGGGGCGTACCAGTTCCCGCAGCGGACCGTATGGATTGTCTGTGCGATCGGTCAGCGCTTTGGCGTAAAGGGAGAACTGCTTTGCCGAGCCCAGCAGGCCGGGGTTGATGAAATCGAAGATCGACCAAAGGTCGCCGAGGTGGTTCTCCACTGGCGTCCCGGTCAGGGCGATGCGCGCCTGAGCCTTCAGTGCCTTGGCGGCGCGCGTCTGTTTGGCACCGGGATTCTTGATCGCCTGCGCCTCGTCCAGGATGGCGAATTGCCAGTCCACCTGCGCCAACGCCGGGATGCGCAGCAGTGAGCCGTAGCTGGTAATCGCCAGGTCCAACCCTTTCGTCTGCGCCGGCTCGAACTCCTTCACTTGTGCCGCAGTCATTGCTGACGGATGGACGATCAGCGTGCGCAACTCCGGAGCGAACTTCTCGATTTCCGCCGACCAGTTCGCCAGCAGGGACGCCGGCGCGACCAGCAGGCTTGGCCGTGGCGCCGCGCCCTTGCCGCGCCGCCGCTCGAGCAGCAGCAGGGCCAGCACCTGGATCGTCTTGCCCAACCCCATGTCGTCCGCCAGGCAGGCGCCGAGGCCCAGCCCGGACAGCAAATGCAGCCATTGCACACCGGCCTGCTGATACGGGCGCAAGCTGCCACGCAGGGCTGCCCCAGGATCGACGCCGGCGCCATCGGGGGTCCGCAACGCCCGTAGCGTCTCGGCCAGCCAGGGCCCTGCGGTCACGCGCGACCACTCGGGATCGGCAGCCTGCGCGGCGTCGCCGGCGACCGACGCGCCGGCGAGCATGCGCATGGCGGCCGTGAAACTCAGGCCATCGCGCGCCGCCAGTTGCTCCGCCTCGCGGAACTGCTGCACGGTGCGCTGCAACCGCTCGCGGTCCACCTCCACCCACTGGCCGCGCAGCAGCACGAGCGAATCGGTCCCGGTGAGCAACGAGGTGATTTCCTGCTCGGACAACACCTCGCCGTCCAGCGTGACGGACATGCGGAAATCCAACAGTCCGTCGAGGCCCAGCGCGGACGGTTTGCGGGCACCCACCGTGCCGGTCACTTGCGGGCGGGCTGGTCGAGCGGCGCGCCATGTTGCCGGCATGCGGATCACGACGCCGGCGGATTCCAGTTGCGGCACGCTGCCGAGAAAGCGAGACGCATCCTGCGGCGTCCATCGTAACGGATGAAATATTTCGCCGGAGTCGACCATGGACTTGAGCCAAGCGCATTGCTCTGTCGCACGCTGCACCGGCAGCAGCAGCGACAGCAGGCGCTGGTGGTTCGCGGCTCCGGCGTATTCGCGCAGCGCCTGCCCGAGCGGCACGTGCTGTGCCTTGGCCTGCGCCGAGAGCCGCGTCGTGTAGGTGGCCATGAAGGCGAACGGAGCGTCGGCATCGCGGCGGTTTTCGGCCAGGTTGAAATGCACCCGCCCGATCAGGTTCCAGGCCGGGTTGAGATGCTTGAGGAAGCTCTGCAGGTCGGTCTGCGCCTCGGCCAGGGCGGCCGCGCAGGCGGCGGCGGTTTCGTCCCACAATGTCTGCAGCACGTCGGGTGTGAGATATTCGGCACCCGGCATCATGGGCGCTGTCAGCACCAGCGAGGCGCATTCGGCGGCGTTTGGACTTTGCACCTGGGGCAATGCGGTACCCGACTCGGCCGCGGGCGCGTGCAGGCACAACGCCGCCACGTAGCGGGCCGCGAACACGCGCCACCAGGCGAAGGCCGGCGGTAGAAGCTGGCCGACCTCGCCGGCACCCAGTTGCAGCAGGCCAGGACCACTGCCGCGCGCGAAGGCGTCTGCCAGACGGTTGGCCGCGCGCTCGTCGATTTCCGGCGCTTCGGCGGTGGGCTCCGCCAGCAGATGGCCGTGCGGCGTCAGCCGCAGGCCGAGGCGGGATGTGGTCGATTCAGTTGCCATGCGTCAGGTATCGGCTGAGCGGCCCCGGCACGCCAGAGTGTCGCGTGGACTCGGTCGCCGCAACCGAGCCGGGCGTCGCTGGGATCGGACTTATAAACCGGGTGCTTTCCCGACCAGCGGGTTCACCACTACGAGTCCGGTGAAGCGACTGAAATCCCGGTCCGCCGACCACAGCTCGCGTACACCATGCTGCCCGCACAACGCGGCGACACGCGCGTCATGGACCTTCGCTCCGACAATCTGGCCGCCGGCGATCACCTTCCGCAACGCTGGCCAATGGGCGGCCGACTCGGTCAGAAGCACGATTGTCGGCGATTCGAGCCAAGCATCAACCTGGTCGAGGGCGCGGGGCAACGGCGTCGGCGGCGCGTAGATGCGCGGATGCGTCACGATGGCAATGAACTCGTGCACGCACGGCCAGGGAATGGCCCAGCTCGGCGACCCTTCGGCGAGTTCTTCCATTCGCCGGGAGGCAGCTTCATGGAACGGCGAATCCTCGCGGTGGGCGTAAATGAGAATGTTGGTATCGACAGCAATCAAGCGCCCCGACCCTCATAGGCCAGATCGCGCAGCCTGTCCCATGATGCATCACGGCCGTCGGCTTGCAGCCCTTCTCCTTTGAAGCTGGCCCGGCGCAGCTTGAATGGCGTGGCGGACTTCGTCTCGGATACGACGCGACGAAGCCCACGCTCCACCAGCATTCGGAGCGTGACGCCTTCCGAGGCCGCAAGCTTGCGTGCCTGACGCAACAGCGGATCGGAGATCTCTATGGTTGTCTTCATCGGACCTTCCATATGGGGGCATTAATATGGGTGCCCATATGGTAGGTTCCGGAGGTGTCCGGGACAAGGCAAAAAGCGGCCCGGAAGGGATACGGGAAGGGGCCGCCGCCTGCGCCGTTGCGCCCTCAGGTTCCCCAGGGACGCCACTCTCAAACAATCCGCTACCTCTTCACGCCATCCAGGGCGGCACCGGCAGGCCCTTCGACCGCAGGAACTCCACATTGAACAACTTCGACTGATAACGCGAGCCGCCATCGGCGAGGATCGTCACGACCGTGTGCCCCGGCCCCAGATCCTTCGCCACCCGCACCGCCGCGGCAACATTGATCCCTGAAGACGTACCCACCGACAGCCCTTCATGGATCAGCAGGTCGTTGATCAGCGGCAGCATCTCGAGATCCGGAATCTTCACCGCATCGTCGACCGGCGCGCCCAGCAGATTCTCCGGCACCTGGGACTGCCCAATCCCCTCGGTGATCGAGCTCCCGACCACCTTCATTTCCAGCCCTTTTACCCACTCGTAGAGAGCGCTGCCGTCGGGATCGGCCAGCACGATTCGAACCTTTGGGTTCTTCTCCTTCAGCGCGAACGCCACGCCGGCCAGCGTGCCGCCGGTGCCGCAGGCGCAGGTGAACGCATCCACCTTGCCTTCAGTCTGCTCCCAGATCTCCGGGCCGGTGTAGGCCTTGTGCCCCTCGCGGTTCGCCAGGTTGTCGAACTGATTGGCCCAGATCACGTTGCCCTGCGCGGCCGCCATTTCCTCGGCCAGCCGGCGGGACACATGCTTGTAGTGGCCCGGATCGCGTAACGGCTTCGCTGGTACCAGCCGCAAGTCCGCGCCGATCATGCGCAGGAAGTCGATCTTCTCCTTGCTCTGCGTCTCGGGCACCACGATCACCGAACGGTAGCCCCGCGCGTTGCCCACCAGGGTCAGCCCGATGCCGGTGTTGCCGGCGGTGCCCTCGACGATCGTGCCACCCGGGCGCAGCGCGCCACGCTGCTCAGCGTCGGCGATGATGTAGAGGCCCGTCCGGTCTTTCACCGACCCGCCCGGGCTCATGAATTCAGCCTTGCCCAGGATCTCGCAGCCGGTCGCCTCCGAGACGCCGCTCAGGCGGATCAGCGGCGTATTGCCGATTGCCTCGGCCAGCCCTGCCTGCCAGCGCGAGCCGTGATACAACTGGGTCATCGTTCCTCCGCGGACAAAAACCGGCAGCCGGAGATCAGAAGATGGTCGAGAATGTCTCGCCCGCCCA
>Ga0335074_10012800_pt1 | contig 11775 bp, 8 predicted proteins | sample Lox_Sample_23_FD_206715 | JGI IMG/M metagenome (GOLD analysis project Ga0335074, IMG submission 206715) | Soil microbial communities from Loxahatchee National Wildlife Refuge, Florida, United States - Lox_Sample_2.3 | ecosystem: Environmental > Terrestrial > Soil > Wetlands | place: USA: Florida...
CCGCCGCCAGCGACCCATCCTCTGCGTGTTAGTAGCGTGTTAGTTCCGCCGAGGATGGGTCCGTATCCTATTGGAAAGATGGTGGAGCCAACCGGGATCGAACCGGTGACCTCTACAATGCCATTGTCGCGTTCTAGGATCGCTATGGCACTCTGCGCTATCCCACTCAACTACTTACGGCCGCCATGAATACGCTGCCATATCCCATTCTGACCGTCTTCCTGCCTTGCGGTGAGTGCTGGGTGAGTACTGGGCTGCATCCCGGCTTAGACAACCAGGCCGACATCGCCAAGGTGCAGGAATGGCTCAGCCACGCCAACATCGCGACGACCCGGATCTACGACCCTGCAAGAGCCGGCCCGAGGACAGCCCGACGTTCAAGATCACATATTACGTTGGTTGGAGCGAACGCGCTCCGACTGCCATGAAGCCGTCCGGCGCTTCCGAGCTCGTTGCCTCAGCAGCAATGACCGGCTCCACCACTTCAAATAGGGACTCCGTCTGCGGGAAGTATTGGGTCACCATCGCCAGCGAAAGTTCCTCCCCAAGAAATTTTTTTGCCGTTGCTATTCGCACAACTATCTTTCCGTCGGCCTCCCCTACTTGTAGTTGTCTTTCAATGAACTGCTCAAAGTCATTCTCCTTTTCTGCATTGGATTTTGTGCCGCCGGGCCACGTTACTGCGATCAGTCTCTTGTCAGGATTGCCTCGCAGTGCCTGGCGCAAAATCCCATTAATATGATCATCTGCGAAACCATAACCCACCACGAGGATCAGCTTTGCTTCTAGTGATAACCTTCTTAGTTGATAGACGAGAAAAAGAAAAGGATCGACATATTGAAGTTTGTAAGTAAGACCAAAAATGATCTGTCCGTCGTCGATTTTGATTTTCGACGTGCTGTCGCTAAACGTCAGCTTATCGGTCGCGGCGTCTCTTACCCAATCAATTGAACCATGTAGCTTATAAAGATAAAAGTTCTTTTCACCAGGGTCAGCCTCTTCGAGTAACTCATGGCTCCAGAATCGGCTTTCCTTGTCAAAGCCCCGTTCTGGAAATTCACCATATTGCGCCTGATATGCCCTCTCCATGCACAGGTCGTAATTCAGCGTGAAGACCCGTAGCGGATAATTATATTCTTTTTGAAATTCGATCAACCCACGATAGTAGCTGGCGCTTTGATAGTTTTGGATTTCGATCCATTCATGGCGCAGCTTCTCAAGAATTTTGTTTCGGAAAGGCGACACATGTTCGAAAGTTGAGCCAGCCACCTGGAGCAAACGGGGATTCCATGCGCCCACGAAGGGGTAAAGCGGATGTTCCTCGCGCCGCGCCAATTCGTCCAGTGACATGACCAGGCGCTCGATGTTGTAAGCGACATCATTGGCATATGTTCCGCGAATTCCGTCGGCGTAAAAAATTGCGCTCCGTATATAGTTGTAGAGGTCCTTGTAATCGTTCCAGTCGCCCTCAAGAGCAGCCTCGATCTGTCGCACCATCTCTGCCGAATGCGGTATGCCCGCATCAACGCTGGCGCCGGCTCCGAGTAGAACGAGCACCTCATCCTTGGCGAACGTAACAGCTGTTCCAGTCATAGAAACCACGGCGACATATCTTCGAAATTAACATCAGGAAGGCCGGCCTCCCGGAAGTAGGCATAATTGCGCGCGATAATCTCGGCATAGTAGACCGAAATTGGCATCGATTTAGCCGTGAACCCGCGCCAGTTCGCCCCCGCGATGTTCATCGCATCTTGCAGCACCCGTCGCAGGTCGTCCTCGTTGAGAGGCATATCGGGGTAAAGAATCCGGAGGTGTACCGGGCGCTCCGGCTTCTTCGGGATTTTGGAGTCGTCGAGACTAAGTCCCGAGAACCACATTAAAAATTCTCGTTTCGACAGCGGGGCAACGGTGCCTTCGTACGGCACCCGGCTATTATGATCGACAGAGAAGCCGAAAAAATCGTTCCGATCATTGAACTTTATGGCGACGAACTCACGGTCTACTCCTTCTTCCTTTAACGCCTTGAGGACTGACTGAATTGCTTCAATCTCCCGGCGCCTGATGTTGAATGTCGCGTGCAGGACGAAGGAATCATATTGGGTCGAATGCGAGACTAAAACGTTCCGCAGATTTTGATGAAGCGCGGATAGATATTCACTTTCGTTTCGAGTATTGCCTAGCACCTTGATTGTCTCATAGCCGCCTGTTGAATCTGTTAAGACTGAATACGCAACATATCTGTCGATCCGCCGATTTATGTGGCGGTGTGCTTGCCCGATCCCAACAATCAGACATCGAGTCGTCGATGGCTTCACGCGCCAGGGCACGCCACCCATTTTGGCAAATAGACCGAGACCGATATTCGAAACGGACCATTTCAGAGCATTCCGGTCTAGTGTGCGCTTGCGATCTACAAACTGGCTGGCCAATCCTTCACTCACAAAGGCGTGCTTAGCCGCATAATACTTCGCTGTTTCCTCGTCGGAGGTGTGGTTCGAGAACGGGACGAGTCCTACTGGTACAATTCTCTCACTGGGGAATTGTTGCTTGAGGGTACGCGCGGTCGATAGGATATCGTCGTGTGAAAAGCTTGGCGTCCCGATGCCGGAGATATTGTCCCGGCTCATTTTGGTGCGAAACATCGCCTCCATACCAGGAAACGTCGTGTAAACATCGCCCCGCAAAGCTCGGTATAAATGTTGGGAACGCTCCCGATCTTCCGGAGTAAACACGAAGACAAGGCGGCTTTCTGGATCCGCCGCCTGAAATGGGCCATGATCCCGCAATCCAAAGAACTGGCTGCGGCCTTCTCGTCCGCTGCCGAACACATAAGTGCGCCGGGCAAGGGTAAAGGACGGTACGACCGGCAGCTTGGCGTCTAATTCGACGAGGGTGCCATCGTGGAGACGCAGTCGCGCAATTTTTCGGAAGTACCGGCGAATAAACAGTTCGATTTTTCGATGCTGGTCGAGATAGTAGTCCTCGTTCGAACGTCCGTTTTTTTGTGCTAAACTGAGCTCAAGCCGCTTCCGCACTGGGATGCTTGACTCACGGGGAACTCGCAATTGAAATTCGCACAAGAAGCCAAAGCGTCCGAGCACCTGCAGCCCGTACGCGCGCAGCCATATCACCTCGCGCGCGTCGCCATGGCGGGCCAATACGAAAGCGACCCGCGGCCGAAGCTGGCGATCGGGGATCTCTATGTCGCTTCGGAGCCCGGCATCATCAGTGCAACGGATCAGAGCGTTGTGGAGTACCTCGTCAGTGAGGCCCTGTTCTAGCCAGGCTGACACACGGACCGGCTCAAAACCCGGCCTCATCTCAAAGGCTATCTCGTAACGCTGACGCTCCGCCGGCGTATCGCTCTGTTTTTCGCAATCCGCCGGGAGATACCGCGTTCCCGGGACCGACTCTTCCTGATCGGTAAGCCGCCGCCGGAAAATTTGGTACTCAAAATTCGACTCCCTGGCGGCGAGAAAACCGACAGCGATGTTCGGAGTCGAAGACATTTCACCGAGCCTTGGTTCCCAAGGCCCGCATTCGGGCCGCACACATCCGACGCGAGACCATTTTTTGCCGGCCGCCATTTTGCCGGCACGAGGCAAAATTATGATCGCTCCGCAGCACAAATGCGCAACAAGCCCGTTTTTGCATGTATACCGACCGGTTAGGGCAGGCCCGCCGGCTGCCGCCGAGGACCCGGACCGAATCGGGGTCTCCGTCTCTCATCCTGTTTGTCGCGCAGCATGGGCGTCAGAAATCTGCAAAAAATGCTGCATCTTGAGTGGCCATTGTCTGGACCAGAAGCGCGCGGTCGAGGAATAGGTTACGCGCCTCGCAGCTCGTCTCGGCGATCAGCAGGCATCCATGGCACGCGGCACCGTGAAGAGCCCGATCATCGGCGGTCGAGGTGGGCTCGTGATCGGCGCAGATCGGGTCATTGGAGCAGATCGTGAGACGCCGGAGGGCGGCCCCCAAAATACGCGCAAAGCTGGCCGCCGTCGCGACAAGGCCGCCGAGGGTTCCCTGGTTTCCGGCAGTCGCCGTGTAGATCAAGATCCCAAACCGCCCGCCTGCTCCCGGGTCCGACAGCGCATAGATCCGCTCTTTCAGCGCACTGGCCGGATACCCGCATTCGAGCGCGATCTCGGCCATCAGCGCATGCGAGAGGCCGTGCAGCATCGTGTAGGCCGCACTGTGATCGCCAAGACCCGGCCCGTGCTCCTGCTGCCAGAGCAGCATGCCGGCCAACAACTGTCGTGCGCGTTCGCTTACCGCCGGCCGACCCAGCCAGGCGGCGATTGCGGCTTCGTCGAAATGTACGAACAGCCCCTCGCCGAACTGCTCGACGGCCGGCAGCCAGTCGGCGCCGATGCTGAGTGGCGCACCGCGCACCGCGAGCCTGACATCCTCGACATTTCCGTCAGCCGCCGTAGGCGCCGCCTCGAATCGTGTGAAGCCGTAAAGGCACGAGACCTCGCGCAGGCGGTGGACGACGACGAGGGCGCGGACACCTGCCATAACCGGATCATTGCCCTGATCCCACACAGGCCGAGCGAGCGTCTGCGCATAGAGCTGGGACTCGGGGCGATCCTCGCCGATTTCGGGGCTGCCGCTGCCGAACACGTCGAACTCCGCCATTTTCGGCGGTAACGAGGAATCCTGAGTGCTACGGGTGCGGATCTGCTGGAGGCGGGCGAACACATCGTCGTCGGAATATCCTCCGAGAGACGCGCGGAGCGCCGAGTTGAACCTGCGCGCCTGAGCGACATCCGAAGCGCTTTGGGCTGTATCCAGATCGGTGAAATGCGTCTGCACCAGTCCCGTCAGGACGTCCTCGGCGACGGGCAGCGAGATCACAGTCGCGACCTGCGGAAAATAGGCGTTCGTCGCCGTTCGGGTCAGCAGCCGGAGCCAGCGATCACAGCGCACCGGGTCTTCGTCGCCGAGCCACGGACGATCGCCACGACAGCGTCCCAGCCGGCCTCTCTGGAACGCCTGCTCCAGCGTCAACAACTGGCCGCAGTCGCAGACGATCTGCGTGTCGCGCGGATCGGCGCTGGTTCCGGTCTCGACCAGCCACATCGGCTCGCGGCAGGTCGCATCACCATGAACCACGCGCCGCCAGTCGATGTCCTGCAGGTGGCCTTTTTCGCAACCCGCGACAAAGCGGATCGGGGTCACCTCGACCTTTCGTCCGCTTTCCAGCGAATAGCGCCGGCGGCCGCCCGCCGGGTCGAGTTCCGACCAGCGGACTAGGCGCCGACGGCGGACTTCGCGACTGCCGGCCTGGCTCACGATTTCAGCCTCGCAGACAAACCAGGTCGGGAACACCGTCACGGCGACGCCCGGAGGCTCGCGGCCAAAGATATCCTCGGCCAACGGAGGTGTGCGCAGCGATAGCGAGGCGGCGGGGTCTAAGCGCTCCGTCGCCTTCAGCGTGCGTTCGATCATCCTGGCGAGGCGAGGCTCTTCAACCAGTTTGAAGGCGCCCTGACGCATCTCCCAGCGTTCGAGACCGCCTACCAGCACCGAGCGGATCGGCAAGTCGAGCATTGCTCCCGGGCCAAAGGTCCCGACAAGGTTGCTCAGCCGCTGTAGGTTGCGCGCCATCTCGTCCTCTACGCCACGCCTTCGTCGCCGGCGATCGGATTGTTGTAAGGGTCGCGCGGCTTCAGCACGGTGTTGGGCTCGACATCGCGCATCGAGCGGCCGGCGACGAACCGGCGATGCGCCACCGACAAATTCGGTAGGGCCGGATCGAGCGGTACATGCAACAACCGCCGGGCCGTTGTTCCATAATGAAACGGGCTTCCGTTGGCGGTCATCTCCGCTGCGGTCGCGATCCAGTCGGCCATCAGTCCGTCGACTGCCCGTTCGAGGCCCGGCCTGCCGCCGACAATCAGCGCAGAGGGGGCACGATCGATGATCGCATCGCAAACCCGGGCGCGGATGTCGGCCCGGTTCGCCAGCTGCGTAACCGCCGCATCAGGCGTCAGTTCGGGATCAATATGCCGGGCGAGCGCGACGACGACGGCGGCCAGCGCCCGATCGAGCGCGCGTGCCGCCCAGGGCGTAACGCTGGTCGCCTCGACGGCCCGGTAGAAGGTCCGGTGGAACTGGCCGAACTGCTCGTAATGCGTACGGTCTCTCGGCTTGTGCAGGTTCAGCACCGTGACGACCAGACCCGGGCGGTCCTGATCGCGCCCGACCCGGCTCGTTGCCTGGATGTATTCCGCCGCGGTCTTCGGCTGTCCCTGCACCAGCATCAGCCCGAGCCGCAGGATGTCGAGCCCCACCGAGATCATGTTCGTCGCGAGCGCGACATCGACCGTTTCGCCGTTGCGGCCGAACGCGGTTCCAAGCCGCTCCTTCGCCTCGGCGACCTGGTCGGTTGAGACGCGCGAGGTCAGCTCCATCGGCTCGCCAATCCGACGGTCCCGGAACGGTGCATCCGGCGGCGACACCCGTTGCCTCTCAGTACCGTAGCGGCTGGCTCGGTCGCGCACCTCGTCCTCGACGATGCGGCGAGCGCCGCCCAGCTCGCGCAAGGCGTTGAAATAGCAGACCGCGGTCATGAACGGGTCGGCCGGATTGCGCTCGCCGGGTGACAAACGCGCCGCCGCAACTTCGTATTCGGCCTGCGCGGCGGCGACCAGGGTCGTCAGCGCGCGCAGAAAGACGAGCTTGGGGCCGCGCCCCTGTGCGGCAAGGCCAAGATACCAGCGCGCCGGGCTCACTGCGCTCGACAGTGTTTGCGCGAAGAAGCTGTCGGTGCGGTCGAGGCCGGGCGGTGGGAACACGGCCGTTGCAGCGCGGTCAAACAGGGCCCGGATCTGGTCGGACGCGCGACGCACCGTCGCCGTCGAGGCGACGATCTTCGGCCGGATCCGGTGACCCTCATATTCGCGCGCCGCGAGCCGATCGATGGCCGTCTCGTACAGGCCGGCAACGGTTCCGAGAGGCCCCGAAATCAGATGCAGTTCGTCTTGGATGATTAGGTCCGGCGGGTCGAGCCTCGTGTCATTGAACAGCCGGCGGCCGCCGCGCGCGGCGGCGCCGTAGAACCCAACGCCTTCTTCGAAGTGGTCGACATGTCCGAAAAAGGCGCCGCATTCTGCGATCCAAGGCAGGCCCGCGAACTTGTCGACCGTCGCGACCAGAAAAGCAGGCAGGCGGCGGTAGATCGGTTCGTCAACCGTCAGTACCGGCAAGGCACGGTTGCCGGTGAAATCGCAATCGGGGTTGGCGCAGCGGATTTCGAGGTTGCGCGGCGTCACCATGTTAGGGACGCACTGAAACGATTGCCGCCCGAAAGGGGTACCGCACCAGGGACATGATTTGATCGGCGCGGGCGCGCGGCCGCCGCGCGCGGCGAACCGACGCACGCGGGTGACAGCGGTATGGTCCCCGGTATCGCCTCGGCCGCCGAGGCGGTTCGGCGAGGCATCGGAACCGACCCAGAGACCGATTTCGATCGGCCAGTTGCCGAGTAGCCGATGCCCGTCATCGATATAGACCGGTTCGCCACGCATCAGCTCGAGCGCGCAGATTACACCGGCGGCGCGCGCCAGCTGATCGAGCGTGAGAAGGCGCAGCGTATAGCGCATGATCACCGTCACGCCGGCGCCGAGGACGCCCGAATTAGCCAGCCGGCGGTGCGCGATCGCAAAGGCCGCGAGCCCGAGATATGCTTCAGTCTTGCCGCCGCCGGTCGGGAAGAACAGCAGGTCGACGGTTTCCCGCTCGGGATGCGTCTTGTCGACCAGCCCCGCGAGGTTCAAGAGGATGAAAGCGAGCTGGAACGGCCGCCAGCGCGGTGCCCGTTCCGCGGCCGGGTCGAATGTGACGCCAGGATTAGTGGAGACGCGCGCGATCGCGTCGCGTCGCCGCGCCGCGCGCGCCACCGCCTCGTTCATGATCCGGAAGGCGAGGCGGGCCCTGTCGTCGGTCTCCAGGATGCCGATCCCGGCACGGATTCGGGCTTCGGCCGCTCGCATGCCCTCGACCAGCCGGCGAGCGGTACCGCGGCGCCGCCCCGGAAACGCATCGACCCGACCCTGCTGCACCGTAATCCAGGCCGAATAAAGGGCCGGCAGCTGCGCCAAAACCGAGGCGAGAGCATCGCCACTCTGGGCGGCGCGCTCGGCGAGCGCTTCCATGTCGAATTCAACATCCGGGATGTTCTCGTTCGGCGTGACGCGCTCGACCTCGGCCAATGGCAGATGATCGGTCCAGGCGCGCCGCACGAAGCCATCGTCGTCGGCCTGCCAGGCGGCCGCCGCGTTGCGCCCGACCGCATATTCTTCGACATCGCGATAATGCAGGTCCGCGATCTGCAGATCCTCGTCGGCCGACTCGTAGCCGGAAAGGTCGTAGCGCGGCCGGAACCCCCGCTCGCACGCGAGTTCGAGGCGCGCCTGAAAGGCATAGGCGACATCGGCATAGCGCCGCCGCGGCGGGGTGCGCCGGTTGACCAGAAACACGGTCACCGCGCGCACGCATTCGCGGGTGCCATCGGGAAGATCGAAGGCGAAGTCGCGCGCATGTGTCGTCAATTCGAGGGCGCCGCCCCCGGCGAGCTGCGCGGGGCTGCTGTCGGGCACGAGGCATCGCCCGCGGCCGGGTGCAATCGAAAGCGCCACCGTTCGCTGTTGCGGTATCCGCACCCAATCGACGGGTCGGCGCGCACCGTCGTCGTCTTCGGCGCGCAGCACGGCCTCGGGCAGCGGTGGTTCGGTCACGTAATCGCCCCAGCCGACCCTCGCCTCGATCCTGTCGACATCCATCGGGAGCAGCACGGTCAGGCCGATAGAAGAGGGTAGAAACCGGCGCCGGGACGAGGGCGGATCGGCTGGGTCATCGTCGCCGGCGGCGCCGCCGGCGCCGGGCCCGGCGTCTTCGCCGCCGTCGAGCTCGGTCTCCTCCTGAACCGCGGGATCGTCGGCCGCGGCATCGCCTTCCTGCGGTGCGATGAACCCGGTCAAGTACCAGCGCGACGGGTTCTCCGACAGCCGTTCTTGTGCGAGATCATCGTCCTGCGGCCCCGGACCGACCAAGTCGCGGCGCAGAATGTCGACGAGCCGCGCTCGAATCTCGACCGGGCGGGTCACCGGCGCCTCCCGGATTCCAACAGAGCCAATTCGACGACGGCAGTTTGGTGCCAACGGTTCGTATAATTCTGCCGCAGCGCCTCGCGGGACCGGTGCCCGACGTCGTCGAGCAGCCGTTCCAGCGCAACCAGGCGATCGCGAAAGCCGAGACGGATGCCGAGGCGCAGGCTGGCCTTGTCGGGGCCGCAAAGCAGCCAAGCGTCTTCGCGCGTCATCGCGTGCGCCCACAGCGACCGTTCGCCGGGGTCGAGAAACGCCAGCGTCTCGTCTCGGACAATTGCGGCGGCGAGTTCGGCCTGGGTGACCGCATGCACGCGGGCCAACGACTGTTGCAGCTCTGCCCCGTCGATGCGGCGTTCCGGGCGCCGGCGCTGATAGCCGGTCTGAGTTTCAGTCACGCAATCCTCCACCGTCTCGACGCCGTAACCGCCCGCGATCGCACGCCATGCTCCGACCCGCCAGCACTCCAGGATGACGTTTGTATCGACCAGGACCGGGCCGGTATGGCGGGGCATGGCATCACAAATCCACCGAGGCCTCGATCCCGTGCTCCCGGAAGAGGCCGGGCAAGTCGTCGACGGTCATGTCGAGCAAATCCGCGGCGCGCCGGGCCGAGAGCCGACCTTCGTCAAGGGAGCGGGCGATTACCCCGGCGAATGGCTTCGAGAACAGAGGCGGCGTAGGTTCTGCGGTCAGGAGGGAACGCGCCCTTGCCGCGTTTCGTAATGTCGCGTCGGGAATTTCTTGCGCGCGGGCGCGCACAATGCGGCGAAGGCTGACGAGCCGCCATTTCAGGGCCGAAGCGGTGACCTGTAACTCGGCTGCGACGCCAATCAGCTTCTCGACGAGAGCGTCTCGGGCGAGCCCGGCCCACTCGCCAAAGCGGTCGAGCACCCCGACAGGCATCAGCAGAGCGGAGCCGAAATTATTCGCGAGCTGCTCGACCCGGTTACCGCCGACCTCCGTAGACTCCTCGACACGCGCCGGCTCCATCGCCTCCCAGGTCAGGACATGGAACAGCTCATGCGCCAAGTCGAAATGGCGGCGGCCCGAAACCTCGCGTCGGTTGATCAGGACCGTGTCGAGTTCTGGCAATCGGCAGGCGGCGCCCGAGACCCCCTCGATCGCATCGACCATCAGCACCAGCAGGCCGAGACGATCCTCCATGGCCGCCGGCAGCGCCGCCGCCGGGACTTCTCCGAGACGGAACTCGGCGGCGAACCTCTCGCCAGCCGCGGCAGCGTCTTCGAAGCTGTTCTGGCGGGTGAGCGCGAGCGATTGCCGCAACAACCGGATCTCGTGCCCAACCTCCGGCGCCATTCGCCGAAAGGCGGCGATCCAGCGGCTAGCGTTGCGTTCGTAGGCCGAGAGGCGGGCCGGTTGCACCCCGTTCTGCCGCCAGGAAAACCTTGCCTCGCCGTCGAGCCTGAACGGATCGGTGAAATAATCGAGCGGTGCCCCGAGCTTCTCGACAACCAGCAGCAGTTCCTCGGCCGTGACACGTCGTTCCCCGTTCTCGATCGCTGAGAGCGTCTGTCGGTCCTTGAAGCCGAAAACGCGCGCAAGCTCCTCCTGCGAAAGCCTGCGCTGCTCGCGCAGGGCCTTAATGCGCGTACCGATGAGCGAGGTGGACATCTCGGGTGCCTCCGAGTCCCGAGATAATCTTGCGAGATGGTAGTTGCAAGAAAAACTTGCGGCATACAAACCGCGCTTACGGCCTCGGCGTCTCGGTCTCGTCCTTGTAGTCCCCCACCACCCAGATGAAGCTCTGCACATCGATCCGGTCGCGCGGCCCCAAATCCGCCAGCTCCGCCTCACTCTCGGCGGCGAGATCGAGGAGGCTTCGATATACGTCGAGCCGGAGGCGCGGCTCGTAGGCCGATGCGAACCGATGCCCGACCCGCGCCGCGAAGTCTTTCGTGACCTCGGGTTTCAGGAACATGTGCGCCTCCGGCCGCCACAGGAACGGCAGGTAGGTCGCCACTGTCCATTTCGCGGCGTCGTGGGGCTTCAGCGCGCGTTCCATGTCTTCGAGTGCGGCCTGACTCGGCGCAACCGTGAACCGGGCTACGGCCCGAACGAACCGATCGGCCGAAGGTCCGCGGAGCGTCTTTTGCAGGCGCACCTTCTCGAACGGCGACAGCAGGTTCGTCGCCTGAAAGACCGCCAATACCGCTTCGCCGAAACCCGAGCCCTCGGACGCATCCGCAAGGGGAACCGTTTGGTCGAGCCGCGCCTTGGCGCGCAGCTTGTAGCCTCGCTCTTCGGCGTCATACCCGTCCGAGTGGAAGCCGTTCGGGAAGAAATGCAGAAACCGGTTCCGCGCGCCGGCATACCCGACATATTTCGGGTCGGCCTTGCCGACCTCATCATGGAGCCGCTTCCATACATTCTCCGCGGCGTCACCCTCGATCTTTACTTTTGTGACCCCGCCGGCGATCGCCAACCCGACGAAACCTTTTCCCGTATCGACCAGCCGCAATAGCGTCGTGCGGCCTATATGTCCCTCCCTAAGTGTCTTCATGCGCGGCAATTTCCTCGATCACTGCGCTCTGCGCATAATCTGTATTTCCCGTCGCCTGGCTATATGCAGCGGAACGTTCGGCCCCAGCGTTCACGCCGGTGCGTTCGGCGTTTAATGCAAGCAGGCGGGTCACCACTG
>Ga0335074_10012801_pt1 | contig 11774 bp, 8 predicted proteins | sample Lox_Sample_23_FD_206715 | JGI IMG/M metagenome (GOLD analysis project Ga0335074, IMG submission 206715) | Soil microbial communities from Loxahatchee National Wildlife Refuge, Florida, United States - Lox_Sample_2.3 | ecosystem: Environmental > Terrestrial > Soil > Wetlands | place: USA: Florida...
ACAACGTGAACCACAACCGCACCTTGCAACTCAGTATCATCCAACTTGGTAGCAACTCCAAAATTACAATACAAGCACTTCTCCACAAGCCTCCCATAAGTCCTATTCAACTTCCTATGTACTGATTCACCTAACCGTCTTGCGGCAATGAAGTCTGCTACTTGCTTGTTTGTGCCGATCTGAAGGCCCCCACCTTGACTTAGACTTTCGAATGGAGCGTCGTGTCCTAGCTCTATAAGTACGACACCGAGACTGAACAGCATTTCGTTGGTTGCTAGGCTGGAGGCATTAGAGCTTGAGTGTGTAATTTGACGGTTGTTCGGAGCAGTGCTGGATAGTTGGGCATTGAGGCAGGGAGAGTGGGGTAATTTGTCTTGCTCGGAGAATGCATCTTTGCCAATAAAACGTACATCACTGCTACTCCAAGAATCAGGTAGCCATGGTGTATGGTGAAATCGAAGAACTGCCAGAGCAAGAAGCCTAGCTAGCCTCAATTTTTCGATCCAATCATCTTCTCTTTTCTTTTCGGCAGCAGAATGGAGTATCTGCTTTAAGGATATTGATTTCAAATCATCAACTGGGTGATGGGGTGATGGATTCCGGTATACAAAATGCTTGAAAGTTTTCGTCTGTTCCAAAAAGCCTATACACGGCTCCGAGCCCACTTGGCTTTGTAATTGTCGGAAGTACCGACAAAGCCTCCCAATTGTACAGAGGTCAAGTTGTGGGCCCGCTGAAGGTTGAGGCTTGCTTGGTGAATTCTTTGTTGTAGAGGTAGCAACCACCGAAGCGGAGAGAGCAAACCGTACTCTACCAGTTGCCCCCATCTTCTGAAGAGTGTTTTGTAGCGTTGCGGAAGGTTCTTGGAGAGGCTGCTCTTGATGGGCATCACTTGGAGCGGATTCAATTGCTAGCCAAAGAGGCTTGCATCGAAGTGATGGTTGAACGCATGTGACGGCTAGGTTGAACCGCACTTTCGACGCAGAATGTTGACACTTCTCTTCCACCTTGAGTGACATGCTAGCAACGTGCTCAACACGGTCATCACATGCCCATCCGCTTGCCAGAACATCGTACAACCTGATGGACGCTTGTTGTGTGATTTGCAGATGAGAGGTGACAGTACTTGTAACGGTCTGTGAAGGCTTGACAGAATTCGAGGCCAACTTCCGTATTTGACTTGACAGTCTGCCAAGATCTTCGTTATACAATCGTAATTCGTTAATGATGTCGGTCAATCGTGTCTTCGAGAAGCTGATCTTGACCTTCTGCCGAAAAGGGGAGAAAATGCTTTTGCCTTTGGATTTCTGAGTGTGAATGATCAGTATAGGAAAATAGCAATGTAACATTGAGATTATCGAAGGAGGAAGCTTCAGCATATGCTTAAGCAGCTTTACTCAGAGTATCCTGGTTAATCATAGCATATAATTGATTGCGCTCTAAATCCGCCAGCTGCTCACAAATGAAATTTGTCTGAGCTAACCTTATGCTCTAAGAGGTCCCCAAAACCCCTCGTCTCCTGAGTGACTTCACTTAGTGTATCATTTATCAAGTTCAGTGTGGAGGAGCAGGTGATATATGAGTATCCCAATAACTCTTCCAGTCTTTTCGATAATTGCTCATCGTTTCGGGCGGGGTGATTGGGATCTCGAAGAATATCCGTCAGGTTCTGACCCACGGCCAGTAACAGCAGCTGGCACTCATTGTGGAAGATGGCACGTTGCGCATCCAGCTTCGCCGTAAATCTTTGGACTTCCTTCCCATACCGGCGGTAAGTGACAAAAGGCTGGAAGGTGACTTCGTAGTTTTCGACGGCGGATATTAGGAGAGGGATCGCTCCTAGGACAAGGCCTGTGATTGTCGCGGGGTCCATAGATGATCAATATAGCACTAGCTCACGTATTAGAGTCCTGGATTCATAAATAACAGGCGCATTGGATATCATACCGTATTCGAGGCCCGCGCCTATATAGTTGCAGCCTTGTCTACTGCTTCCCTCTAAAGTACGAGTCTAGTGATAGGCCGCCGACATCTCCTTCGCAATTGCGTAACATTATATATACACGCAATATACGTGGAAGACCCGTATGATAGAGACGCTATATAGTCCCCAAAGGGGGTCCTCTCAAATGCGGGCGAAGTGAGGTGAGGCTGAAAAAGACCCACTTTTAATGGTTCGCCATTTTAAGGTTGGCACCTCACAGCCTTGTTCTGGCAGCCTCAGCTAAACAATGATAGAGCATCTAGAAAGCATCTTTAACCTGTACCTGTTCAACGAACTTGGGGAACCCTCGGGTTTATGAAGAGACTCATAACAATGCATTTGTCTATTGCTTGCTCTCATTAAAGGTGAGCGTTTATCTTAGGGACTTGTCATACGCTCGCGCAGCTTTATCTGTCTGAGCATCCTCTCAAGCACGCTGATATCGAGCGATTCCTACCCGACAACCCAATAATAGTATGTTGCTGGACTCGCAAACCTCTCCTGTACATCAAACCGTTCTCACATGAGAAGAATGGACGACGAAGTGACCGACGTCGCCCATTGGCAGCGAAGTATCCTGGATGGAGACGAGCCAGAACGCGGACCGGCATATTACCTTTTTGAGGCCTCAACTACAGCCTTCTCAGCACTCTTACAAATTCTCGCTGCGGATTCCACTCGTTTCAAATCCGAGTCATACGAAAGCCTAAGGGATGAATTCCGAAAATTCTATATGTGGAACGAGGGCTTCTCGACGCGCTCTGGTGACCTGGACTACGTCTTGTCTTGCTCGAAAAATCTTAAAGCAACGGTTATTGGGCTGATGGTCCACTGGGTCAAGGCAGTATCAAAAGGTATATTCGCATGTCTTTTAGTTAGATCTGTCAGAGCATACAGGAATATGTTAATGCGCTCAAGACGACTGACATTTCATCTGTTTACCAAGTTCCTAAAATCATGTCCGAGTATGACTGGACTTCTGCCTTTACCAAATTTGACGAGCTCCAAGTTCTGGCTGAGAAGGCAGACCGAATCGCAAAAGCTGCCATGATAGATATGAAGTCTCAATGCTCTGTTGTTAACAGCTTTGGCCCGGAAGACGACTCGGATTCGGACTCAGATTTTGAGTCCTCACTGAGCGACTATGCATTTGAAGACATTATCGAAGATTTGAATACATATATGGAGAGCCTAGCCGATCTATCACCTTCCCTTGATCACCCAGCTACTGATTATGTACTCATCGAGCGTACGAATTCATCTCTTATCGATGATCTTTCAGGTGTCTCCGAGCCTGCTCGTCCCTTTGCCTTAATCATCAAAGATCGATTTCCTTCTCTGGAGGCCGGCCTTGTCAGAAAACTAGGGGAAGCAAATTGGCAACGGCGGGAGAGATTATGGGACAAGCTTGCTTCTGCTCCTGAAATGGAGGAAAGTTCATTGGCAGAAGACGACAGTTCAAGTGTTGGAGGCACTTTCGTAGGCTCACACCATCAAGTAGCTCAGGACCAGCAGACCATAGGAAACACAGTTCGCTCGAGCATCAGCTTTACCAATACCTTTCAGTCTATTACTATAGCATCTGAGTTCTCGGAGCCGTCTATATTTGACAACCTGTCGATATCTATCCCTGTTGCTAGAAGAGTCCGCCCTGCTGAATCAGTCACATCTTTTGCTACTTCGGCAGCCGATGGATTCGAACATGGGCAACGCCGCATACCAAGTTTACCTGAAGCTCATGAATATGGCTCCCCATTCCAATGCCAGATCTGTGGCGACATTCTAACAGGAGTGCGGAATCGGGCCGACTGGAAGTAAGTTAGATGCCCCTTTAGGCTTCGCAACTACTTATCAATTGAAAGAAAGCACGTCTATAATGACCTCGAGCCATATATTTGTCTCTTCACCGATTGTACCCTTGAACTACATACTTTTCAATCACGACGCGAATGGAAGAACCATGAGTTCCAGGTTCACCGTGTGAATGCAGAGTGGCGTTGCAATCTATGCAAAGAGACGTTTGAAGAACAGGAACTGTTTCGCGGACATATTGATAAGTCACACGTCAATGACATCGAGACAACCCAGATCGAAGAATTCTTGTCTGCTTCGAAACGGTTGATTCCCTGTAGGGTCGAGAATGAACTTTGCCCTTTCTGCCTGACGGCTCCTGCTCAAACCCAGGAGGGATTTTCCAGTCACGTGGGAAAACACCAACAGGAGATATCTCTGGCGGCGTTACCGAGGCTGGAGGATAATTCGGATGATGAAAGCATTGACGACGACCAAGATTCTGATAATGACGATGATGATGGAAACGACAGAGATGACGATGGCAAAACATTTGGAACTATCAGCAGTGACAGGACAGTACCACGTCGCCCTTCCATCGATGATTTCCATTCATCAGGATTGAGCAATTCAATACAGTCATCTCATCATCGCGACTCTTATTCACATGACAAAAGCCATGACGATATTTCTCAAAATTTCACAGAAGCAGGAGCTAAAAACTTTTTCACCGAAGCAACTGAAGTATGTGAACCGCCTAGTTTATTGTCTGCTGTTCCAGGATGTCTGCTGAAAATTTTAGGCCCATAAAAGCCAAGAAAATTGGTTCGATGACTTTGATTTGCGGAAGCATGAACAGCCAGTGGCTGGCTCATCTGATACAAAGCTCTTATTAGCTAGGACGAGCACAGCCCTCAATTTCCCCCTTCCGTCGCAGAAACTACCACACCACTCACACAGTCTGTCACAAGATAATCAACGATCCATACACACAAGCTGGGGTCCTCAGAATCGACTTATGTTCACAATCCGTGGTTTTGAGAAGACACTGGAGAAATGCGCGGATCTTTGGAAATTACTTCAGCCTGATGCTACTCAAAAATTACCTCTCTTGACGCACCTCAACGACGAAGTTAGTTTACTTTGCAAAGCCAGCAAAGATCTTGCATCCTGCTCTTCCAATTTGGATCTACCAATTATTGAGAAGTCTATTGAGACATTTGCTATTTGTAACACACAATTGGTACGCTTGCAAAAGGTTCTCGAGTCCACAACTTATAGCGCGGATGAGCCGGGAAAAAAGTCGAGACGTCCAAACCTAACTTTAAGGCAACTTTTTACTCGACAACAAGCTCAGAGCAAGTTTGACCTTGACAAAGCCCAGGACATACTCACCGAGCTTCAGGTGGGAAGGAAAACGCTAGGAAAGATACATCTCCAATTTCAGAAGCCTGGGGATACCCAACGAACCTCACAACAAATATCTCCACAAGGGAACCATTTGCTCGCCGAAGCAATAAGCCCACAGTTAATTATGTCGCCCACAGGCACTCTTCACCTCGACAATCCTCAACTCGGACAAACTTCAAGTCAAGCCCAATCCCTGACCGTCCATGAACATGCAGCTTTAGCTGATGCCATAAGAGAAGGCGATATCAATACGGTAATCGAAAAACTTAGTACTGGGATGAATATTGATGAACAGCTAGGATACCACGGTACCGCTCTCAATGTTGCTGCCCTCTCAGGCCAGGAAGCAATCTTTCAATTGCTACTTGATCGTGGAGCCGATGTTAATTTCACTGGTGGTCACTTCGGGACTGCTCTCCAGGCTGCAGCCTTTACCGGCCGGGGGTCAATCGTGAAGCTATTACTTGCTCACGGAGCTGACGTGAATGTTCAAGCAGGCGAGTATGGCAATGCACTCCAAGCAGCTGCAGTCGCTGGCAACGAGGAACAAGTGTCGAAAATAGAATTATTGCTTAGCCGAGGAGCGAGTGTGAATGCAAAAGGTGGCCGTTACGGTACTGCGCTTCAAGCAGCCGTCTTTTCGAGAAGCGAGCCTGTTGTCATACTCCTGCTGGAATGGGGAGCAGATGTGAATGCCGAGGGAGGCTATTTCGGCAACGCACTACAAGCTGCGGCTGCAACGGGGCAAGAGCAGACCACTCGACTTTTGATCGAGCGGGGAGCAAATGTTAATGCCCGAGGTGGTATCTACTACACGGCGCTGCAAGCTGCGAAATCCGGAGAGTTTCCAAACAAAGATGTTGAATTACTGCTGCTGAAATATGGCGCAGATCCTGATATTCAACAAGAACCAGATGAGAAGTCTCCTGACCAAAGAAAGAGTCGTCTTGAACCTATTAGGCCTAACTTTCTTAACGACTATCAAACAGAATCGACATCTAATGTAGCCTCGGATGTTGTGGATGATCCAACCAAGGATCCTAAGGAAGGGAGCGAGCTCGGCCCTTCGACTACCCCAGAGGATACCATTGTCGGCTCTGAGAAACAAGTGGACATTGACCAGGTATCTTTATCTGAAAGCTTGAAGGCCAAGCTTGATGACAAAGATGACATTGTTTATTTCTGCAGGGGATGCGGGGAGATAGTAAGCCAATATCAATGTAGCAAGACGAGTTTTCGTATCATTGTCTGACGTTTCTAGCTCGAGGAAGGACGTGCTTTTGACCTTGGTACGACCAATTATACATGATATGCTAGAAATTACATACTGACATGAAGTAGCTGGGAACCGATGGCACATCGATTGCTTCAGATGTAACACCTGCGGAGAGCTTCTTGACTCTGATGCGAATGTCCTCCTCCTCGGCGACGGCTCCCTGATATGTAACAACTGTACATACAGCTGTTATGCATGCGGCAACAAGATCGAAGAGCTAGCCATCCTCACGGGCGACCAAGCTTTCTGCGCGGATTGCTTCAAGTGCAGGACATGCCATCGGACGATCAAAAATTTGCGATACGCAAGAACCTCACAAGGTATAATTTGCATGAACTGTCATGAAAGTTTGATGGCCAAGCGAAGGAAGCAAATTCGTGGTGCGGCATCGTCATCGGGGGCTCCTGACACTTCCGACGATAATTTGCAACCTCTGCTGTTGCAGCCTACCGGAGAGCCTTTTTGATTACAGGGAACTGACTCAACTGACCCAAACCTGTCTACCTATCTCCGTATACGGTAGCTGAAGACATCATTTCTCATGTAAAAAGTTTGTCTTCCTAGCCTTGAAAGCCCAGAGAGTATGAAATAATGAGTTTCTTTGAACACACATAGACAACGAAGCACTTTGGCTTCGGGAAGTTCAAAGGGATTTGGATAAGGTTTTGTAGGAATTGTTGGGATTTGGCCATGCCAGCTGATCTAGGGTGTTCTTGGGAACAGGCTCATGCATATCAACATCTTTCTTTTCCCTTTCTAGATTTCGAGCAGCGCCACCCAATGCTTGTTACAGGACAGAGGTCAGGAACGGAACTGAACTGAATTTACTACGCCCGGAGACCGGAGGTCCAGAGGGCACTACTACGCTAGTTACGTAATCATATTCCATCGATTATCTTAACTCCCAAGCCCATGCAGAATCTTATATACAAAGGTTGGTGATTCCTGGTTGAAAAGGTCTTTAGAAACATCGGATGCCATAGAGTTTTGTAGTGTTTCTCAAGGGTGATTCCTTGAGTGTTTGGCGTCTCTAATACAGTGGCCAAACCGGTATCACTGCCCTACGGGGTGCTTTGTTGTACGGTCGGAAGTTAGTTGAAGAAATGAGGTTAATGTAAGGTTATTCAGACCCCTCCAACCTCTGAGACAATAGTATTTCCTTCGGTTCCCATTTGAATCTCTCTGTAGCTATCACGTATCGAATTGTTGCTTTAATTGCCGGACTATTTGGAGCCCAATTGTTCTCTTGGTCCGCTGATGACCTGCCCCCCAAAGAGTAGGACCCCCTCCCTCCCTTGTATTTGTTTCTTGAAATAGTTGTTGACGCTATTCGTCCCATTTTGTGTATCTGAATAGAAAGTTTTTTATAGACTCTGTCACCTGTCTGCAGGAGCATTTGTCTGTATCAGCGGCTCCGATTCGATGGAGGTATTTATTCACTCCTGCCATTCCTATACGTAGTTGGGCTAGGATTGAGGTATCTGGATGCTCGAGATTGTCATATGTTCGTCTGACGTGCTTTCCTGGTAGAGCTCTGTCTAAGTAGGTGGTGAATTTCCCAACCCGATTAGGGATCTTTTGTCTTTGTATATTTCATGGGGCTTTGCTTAAAATCGTGAATTTGGCTCCTTGTTGTGGGCGGATTGGACAGTTTTCTTCCGTGCCAGCTCTGCCTTCTACAACCTCAATATCAAATATACAATCACCTCTGTTACGGCACTGCTTACCGCCCTGCTTATGGACCACTTACGGACTACTACTGTTCCGGCCGACTGAACGGAGCGTCAGCATGTGACCCGTCAGTAGCACACGTGATTAGCTGACAGCTTAAAAGGCAGTTATTTGCCTAGTACTGCTTTTCTTTCTTCCTTCGCTTTAGATTCTTGTACGTTAGGCTACCAATTCATTGATATTCGTTTACTACTAGTTAGCGTCTTTTTGTATTGTCTGCGTGACGGCTCAGTCAATAGTGGGACGGTGACACGTCAAGAATAGAGCGAAAGCCCGTTCAATTAGTAGCCTAAATATAAGAATCTAAAGCTAAGAAGAAAGAAGAGAAGTCAGGAGCCAAAAGCTATTAAAAACAGAAAGCGCTTGCTGATTACGTGCCCCACCAGGGCTAGGGGTCGGTATTAGGGCCGTAACATAAGGTAAGATTATTTAAAAGGCTTAAAAGCCAATTAACAACTAAGTTAAGAAGGTAGAAAAAACTTTAAATAAGGGCATTAATGCTTAGTACACTAAATAAAAGAGAAAGAAAGTATTAGTAAAGCTAAGTATTAAGAGCCTTTATTTTAATTAAGATGTGTGTTACTGTCGCATGCACAAAGGACACTTTTGGGAGGCAATTGGATTGAATTGAGTCTAAAGGATCGCTATCTACGTAAAGGATACAATGTAGGGGTAGCTAACCGTAGTGGCTGTCAGAGTGATTCCTGTTGCCACAGTAATGCCTGTGCACGTGACAGTTACGGACGAGCCTACGTGTTAGAGAGTGCTTACGTAATTGGTGATTAGCTAATAAATAGGGGGGCTGGGATAGCTGTACTTATAGGGGAGCATCTACAGTTCATGCAGCAATGCATAATTAACGAATATATGACCAACATTACAGCCTGCGTATCACCCATTCAGTCGTTATTACTTCCGCTAATACACATAATCCTGACACTACGGACCGTAAATCCTGAAACATAACCTGCAGACTTGATTTCCCAGGCCGGGCCAAGGAAATACCGTACACATGACTAGCTAGCTTTATAAATGCTTGACGGCTCTGTCGATTAAAGGACGAGGACGCCGGACGGAAGCGGGCGAAACTCAGTCGATTGGTAGCCTAATGTACAAGAATCTAAAACTAAAGGAGATTGATTGATTGATTCTTCATTTACTATTACGGCCTATAAGGCCACGCTAGAGTACAAAATATTTAAGTGAAGGAAACCCTCTGGGGAATAAAACCGAACTCCTGTTAATCCGATCGGGAGCCTATGAGGAACATCCAATTGAACCAGTATTAGTATCGCGCGGTGGTGGTGGCTACCGTACGAAAACCCTTGCGAAAATAAATATAGAGAGAAAAAAAAGAATGTGAGGCTCTACGAGCTCCCTATATTGTCCCAGAGTAGCTCGCGTGCGAGGTGGAACTCGGGGAGTATATTGAGGCCCATGAGCTGCCGGACGGCTTTCCTAAGGTTAGCGGCGTTTATGAGGATAGAGTCGAGGTCGGACGAGGGGCCAAGATTCTCATTCGAGCGGTCAATGTCTGGACAGAAGAGCATGATGTGTTTGACAGTCTAGTTTGGGTATCTACAGGTACAGTCTGGTGTTGCGTTTGGGACTCTTTGTCAGGCGAGAAATGCATTGAATCCCATCTTCTCTGTACGAAATTGCGTAGCCAGAAAGCTCTCAGCTTTGTATACGTTGTCGTGGAGGTGGAGGTCTTTTAGAACGGCGTCTCGTACGTGTGCTGCAACCCTTATGTCTGGAGGAACATTATCTCTCTGCCTTGCAGCTGCCTTTGGATTCGTTTGCAAGCGGAGGTGATGAGTTCTACCACTGGGGAGTTCTGCTTCCTGAGCTGGTATTGTGCTTGGAGCTTAGAGAAGTGGTCTCGTATGGGGAGAATGCCCGTCTCTGATTCTAGCAATGGGATAGGTGTAGCTTTGTAGGCTCCAGCAATAGTTCGGAGGCAGCGGTTCTGAATTACTTCGAGTAAGCTAAAGGAGAGAAAAGAAGGAATAAGTAATAAGAGTGTAAATATATATATACCCTTGCGGGTCACGTACGTGAGTTAGGGAGCTGACAACTGTAGTCAACAGGGGTCGGCCCGTGCTAGTCCGTAACGGTCCGCAACTGTCTGTACTAGGGCTGTAACAAATGCAGCTCTTCAAGCAGCACCTCTCCTTCCTTCCTTAGCTTTAGATTCTTGTATAGTAGGCTACCAATTCATTGAGTTTCGCCCACCGCGGAACCGTAGACCCCTAAGATTGTTAGAGCCGTCACATTTATGTAGTGCTTAAGCGTTATAGGATTGCGAAAGTAGCTACATCTAAGGTTAGACAACTCTGCTTGCCTAAAATCGCCTACGTCTCCCATGCTAAGAATTCCTTAGTTTCGCTACAATTAAGAGATAGCCTAGTTAAGATCATAATCGGAAAAACAGCCCTAACAGTTTCCTCCTTATTAGCGCTGAAGCCAAGGCAAATCGCAAGAAAGCCTCATAGACAGACGTAGTACATACCGTCTTACCAGCAGCCGCGTACTACGCCAAGGACCCTTGTGCAGCCCTTAATCGTTAGATCCCATCCTTCTAATATGCGGTGGCCTCGGATAGAACCCCTTCTAAGGTCACACAATCTACCTACCTACCTGCCTGCCTGCCCGCCTGCTTGTAATTGCCCACCTCTCCCTGCCCACCTGTCACACATTGTTGCGTGCATGTGACGAACCGTTACATAAAAAGTAGCTAGTATATTAACTAAGCTAAAAGGTATAACTTGATACTTAAAGTAGCTGTAATAAGTGTAAAACGCTGTCTTTTATTTATCCCTTATTCAAATACAAATGCAATAATAAGCATCCTTTAAATTGAACTTGGTATCTCCTCGCCGGCTAGAACTATACATTTTAGCGCCTTGGCATTTTTTAGCGAGCGAAAATCCGATGTTGGCATCGCTAAAATTCAGGGCTTTAGTTACTTCTAGCGCTCTTTCGCTAAAAAATGCCAAGGCGCTAAAATGTATATTTCTACTGTAGCCGGCGAGGATATATGCTAGTCTTATAGGGTCTTTACGAATCGACGGGTACATCACATGATGAGCATCAGCCATTAAGGACGATGCAAGACCAAGAGCCTCTACTGAGAAAGGGTCATACTAAATCTCGAAGGGGATGCTACAATTGCAAAAAGCGACGCATAAAGGTACATCTAACACTAATTCACAAGACTGAAGGTTTAAGGTGTATCATAGTGTCCAGAGAATCATCCAGTATGCACTCAATGTACTAGACGTGGCCTCAAATGTGAATGGCCAGAGCTTTATATCGGCCAAGCAGGAGAAGTTACAAAGAAAAGCCCGTCAATCCCTCAGCAGGTAGATTTATCAACTCCAATATTTACAGCGCAAGATTTCAGGCTGTTCTACCACTTCATTCACGACGCTTATCCGGTTAAGCCAATCGGTAACGAGTCTATCTGGACCCACGAGATTCCAAGTATTTCACACAATGTAAGCTCTTATCATCCTGGATTCCTACGATCCACTAACTACTGCCTAGTACGATTATCTTCTGCACGCAATGCTTGCTTTA
>Ga0335074_10012802_pt1 | contig 11774 bp, 10 predicted proteins | sample Lox_Sample_23_FD_206715 | JGI IMG/M metagenome (GOLD analysis project Ga0335074, IMG submission 206715) | Soil microbial communities from Loxahatchee National Wildlife Refuge, Florida, United States - Lox_Sample_2.3 | ecosystem: Environmental > Terrestrial > Soil > Wetlands | place: USA...
GTTTCGGTGGCGGCCATCTGTTGGCGTTAGAATGAGCGGGCAGGCCGGCATAGGGAGACGACGTGAACCTCGAGCTGACTGAAGAACAGAAGCTGCTGGAGCGGACCGTGCGGGACTTCGCCGAGGCGGAAGTAAAGCCGCTCGCGGCGGAAATCGACGAGACGGGCCAGTTTCCGCGCGAGACACTGCGCAAGGCCGCGGAGTTGGGGCTCACTGGAATCTCAGTCTCCGAGGAATGGGGCGGCGCGGGCATGGATCATATGTCATACGCGATCGTAATGGAGGAGATCGCGCGAGTGTGCGCGTCGACGAGCGTGATCCTCTCGGTGCAGAATTCGCTCTACTGCGGCACCCTCGAGAAATTCGGAACCGACGAGCAGAAGAAGAAATTCCTAGTGCCATTCGCGCGCGGCGAAAAGATCGGCTGCTACGCGCTCACCGAGCCGCAAGCCGGATCGAATGCCGCGGCGCTCAAGACGAAGGCAGTGCTGAAAGGCGATCGTTACGTCGTGAACGGCACCAAGGCATGGATCACCAATGGCGGCGCGGCCGATGCTGGCGTGATCTACGTCAACACGCAGCCGGAAAAAGGCGAGAAGGGAATCACGGCGCTCCTGATCGAGAAGGGCACCCCCGGATTCTCGGTGGGCAAGGAAGAAAAGAAGCTCGGCATCCATGCCACTGCGTGCGTCGAGCTGTCGTTCGTCGATTGCGAAGTGCCTGTCGCAAACCGCATCGGCAACGAAGGCGATGGCTACAAAATCGCGCTCACCACGCTCGACGGCGGCCGCATCGGCATCGCTTCGCAGGCGACCGGAATCGCGCAGGGCGCATTCGAGGCTGCGCTCGCCTACGCGAAGGAGCGCCAAGCGTTCGGGCATCCGATCGCCGAATTTCAGGCGATCCAGTTCATGCTCGCCGACATGGCCACTGAAATCGATGCGGCGCGTCTGCTCGCCCGTCGCGCTGCGTGGAAACAGGACACGGGCCAGCGCTTTTCGATGGAGGCGGCCATCGCCAAGCTTTTCGCGAGCGAAATGGCCACCCGCGTCGCGCACAAAGCGATCCAGATCCACGGCGGCAATGGCTACAGCCGCGAATATCCCGTCGAGCGTGCCTACCGCGACGCCCGCATCACCGAAATCTACGAAGGCACAAGCGAAATCCAGCGCCTCGTGATCGCCGGCTGGGTGTTGAAGTCCTACTAGATCGAGGTGAGTCCCCAAGCCCGACTGCAGTCCAAGAATGACCGGCATTTAATCGGGGCTGATCTCAAATACCGGCCCGAGTGCGCCGGACGTCCCGCCCGGCGTACGGGCGAGAATTCGAAAGCCGAAGCCTGAATATTTGGACGACACCGTCCATATATAGGAGCCGTTGCTCGATGGTTTCAGGCAGCCGATTTCTCGCTTCCCATTGATCTGCAGCAGATAATCTTCACCGCCAGTCGAGTTATCGCGGACCAGGTACAAATTGACGCAAGGATCTTGCGCGCGCTCATCCGTCCACACTATCGTCATCGGTGACCCCCGCGTGTAACCTTCCCCGCTTTGGCTGGGCACGTATGAAAGCGTCATGTTCCTCGTCTCGGTCGGCACACCCCGTGGGAACGGATCGTTGGGATTCACCGTGAAGATCAGCGATTTATCGGCAGCGGGATATGCCTTCCCGTCCGCGAAGGGAGTGATGGTCACGATGACGGAAGTGGGATCGTCATGATTGAAAAGGCCGAATCCCAGCTGGGCGGTGGAATTCGGGGAATGAAAAATGCGGTACGGCGCAGACGTTTCGAAGCTCGCGGTGTTTTCGCAATAGCGGTTGGGTCCGTCTTCCGAGATTACGAGCGACGACACGCCTCCTGATTCGACCTCCGCAGGATTCGGACACGTAAACGACAATTCCACGTAATCGGCGCCCTTTGTTGACCACGCGACGGTGATAATCCCGCGGTTCTCGGCATCATCGGCCGCATTCGACGAGGCCGTGAACGAGGTCACTTCCGGCCGCAACGATTTTTCCGGGCGCGTTTTCGCTTTGGCCTCGGAGCGGAAGAACGAAACACTCTTTAAGATCGGCTTAACGATCGCCTTTACATCCTCTTCCTGAAGCTCGGCAATCATGCATCCATTGTCTGCATTGGCGGTGGCAAATCGCGCGGCTTCGAAGGCGAGTTCGTAGCACAGGCCGTTTTGAAAAGTATGAAAATAGCGAGTCTCGTAGCTTGTGCCGGCTGCACCTTCCGCTTCCTGAACCTCGTTGTATCGGATATGGCCCACCGAAAGCGAGGATAAATTGTCGGGATCAAAGCGGCCGAACATCTCGCAGCTCGGGCGGTTGGCAATCTCGGGATTTACGGAAAGGGCGAATCCGCCGCCGACGAAATTGCTGTCCGGGTAAATCTCGCGGGGAATTGAGAAGCCACCAAGCGAAACCGCGCCGTCCGCCGCCACGAAGTTCGTATCGCCGAGAGTTTCGGAGGCCGCCGAATTTTCGAGCACGGGGGACGCCATGGGATGCTTGAACTCGACTCCGAAGTGCAGGTTCCGCTTGGCTTGCCACTGCGACGTGTCTCCCCAAGCCGGGCTCAACTTGGCCTTCGGTCGCTCGACGACTCCCAGGACCTCGGCAACTTTGAATGCAGGTTGCGCGGCGACAGGAGTATCGGCGGATCCGCGCAGGCGGACCTCAATCGTCCCTGCCGCTCCGAGGAGTTTGTTCAGAGCCGACGTGTCGCCCGTCAGCAGGTATTCATTCTGCCCATCAGCGAAAAGCAGATTGTCGCCCGAGCTGGCGATCACGCAGCCGGTAAGCGTAGTTTGGGCCTTTTCATCCGTCTGGCCTCGGGAAATCGCTGCCGCGGCAAGGCACAGCAGCAAGATCACGGCCGCCCTGGCTTTGAGCATTCGAGCCTCCTTATTGAATCACTCGGACTGGAAAGCAATCCGCAGGCCACCGCCCAGGAGAAGATTGCGAAGCACTTGCGGCGCGGCAATATTCTGCCATGTGCGGCCCGTGACACGCTCGCCGCAGGCTCGCCACACCAGACGGGCCGTGGGAGTCGTTGTATTCTTATCCGATGCTGGAACTGGATTGCGGGCAGGCGTTCGATTCGCTCGATCCCGAGCGCGAAGAGGAATTTTTCGCGACGGTGCCGCCGCGCGCGGGTGTGCTCCTCGTCGAGATGCGCGCCACCGGAGCCGAGCCTTACCTGCTGAAGACGGCGGACCTACGGCGCGCAGTCGAGCGACTGCTACGCGAGCCGGAAGAGGCGCCGAAGCGGCTGAACCTGCGCGCGGTGGCGGCGGGGATTCGTTATCGCGCCACCGGGTCGAAATTCGAGCAGACGCTCGCTTTCTACGAGCATGCTAAAGCGAATTTTCCGAAGCGCTATCGCGCCTTGCTGCGGCTGCGCGGGCCGGCGGTGCTCAAGGTGAATTTGCGCAATCCGTATCCACGCTGCCATGTGACGCGGCGGATTCGCGCGGACGAAGGCTTCTACTTTGGGCCGTTCGTTTCGCGGCGCTCGGCGGATGCGTTTGCCGAAGGATTTCTCGACCTTTTCAAAATCCGGCGGTGCCAGATCAAGATTCGCCGCGACCCGAGTTTTCCCGGCTGCATTTATTCGGAGATGAGGATGTGCCTCGCGCCGTGCTTTGCCGGCTGCACGAAGGACGAATACGACGTGGAAGTGGGCCGCGTGCTCGAGGCGCTAGCGTCTTCGGGTGAAGCGCTGACGACCGCGCTGGAGCGCGAGAGGGAAGCCGCGAGCGAGGCCCTCGATTTCGAACGGGCAGCCGCTCTGCACAAGCGCCTCGAAAAAGTTTCGACCGCGCTGCGCGGCCTGCCAGAACTCGCGCGGCGCGTGCAGGACCTCGACGCGGTGATCCTTGAACGCGCCGCGGAAGAAAAGACGATCGCCCTATTTCCATTGCGCGGCGGGGTGCTCGACGAGGCGATTTTTCTGCGCTTCGGTGAGATTTCAAGCCAGCCGAGGTCGGTGGAAGCGATGATTCGGGAGAGATTGGAAGCGCCAGCCTCGGTCCCCAGCGAAAAAGTCGGAGAGCACACCTCGGAATCGAATTGGCGCGAGCGATATGGCCTGCGCGACGCGCCCGCCGAACTAGGCGAACACCTGTCGCTCGTGGCGCGATGGTTTTACTCGAAGCCGCGCGAGGGCGAAATTCTCTTTCGCGAAGGCGAATGGCCCTACCGGCGCATACTTCGCGCATGCGCAAGGCTGCTCGCTCCACCCGGACCGGCTGCAACCGAAACGGTACAGCCGAATTCCTGAGCAATCGCCCGACAATCGAGGCGGCACACTCGCGGTTACATCGTACAATTGAGTGAGTATGGCCGCGAAAGGCTCATCCCAATCCTCCGCTACGGCACTCGATCGAAGCCGCTCCCGATTCCGGGATATGGTGCGTTCGCTGAAGCACCGCAATTTTCAGCTTTTCTTCGGCGGCCAGATCATTTCGCTCGTTGGCACGTGGATGGATACGGCCGCGGAAGCCCTCTTGGTTTATCGGCTGACCGGATCGTCGCTCCTGCTCGGCACGGTGGCTTTCGCGGGACAGATTCCCATCGCACTTTGCGCGACGGCGGGCGGATACGTGGCGGACCGCTTCGACCGCCGCAAAATCGTGATCGCCACGCAGACATCGTCGATGATCCTGGCGGGCGTGCTTGCATTCCTGACGCTGACGCATCGCGTCACCGTCGGCGAAGTGATCTTGCTGGCGGCCCTGATGGGAGTGGTCAACGGTTTCGACATCCCCACGCGCCAGGCGTTTCTCGTGCAGATGGTGGGCCGCGAGGATTTGATGAACGCGATCGCGCTGAATTCCTCGATGTTTCAGGGCGCGCGTATCGTAGGGCCCGTGGTTGCGGGAATCATCGTGTACAAGATCGGCGAGGGCTGGTGCTTTTTCGCGAACTCCGCGAGCTACATCGCTGTGATCGCCGGCCTGCTGATGATGCGGGTCGCCCGGCGCATACCCGAACGCCGGAGCGATTCGCCGCTCCAGCACGTCACCGAGGGATTCCGGTTTGCGCGCAATACCGCGCCGATCCGCGCGCTCCTTATGCTGATCGCCCTCGTGAGCCTGGTCGGGATGCCCTACTCGGTGCTCATGCCGGTTTTCGCCGTGAAGATTTTGCATGGGACTGCGCGCACCTACGGCATGTTGATGGGCGCCACGGGAGTCGGCGCACTGATTGGAGGGCTGACGCTTGCCTCCCGGCGTGGCGTGAACGGTCTCGGACGCTGGGTTGCGATGGCCTGCGGCGGATTCGGAACGTGCCTCGTGCTGTTTTCCCAGTCACGTTGGTATTTGGCTTCGCTGTGCGTGCTGGTTCCGATGGGCTTTTCGATGATGACGCAAATGGCCTCCTCGAATACCCTGATCCAGGTAATGGTGCCGGACCGCCTGCGCGGGCGAATCATGGGAGTCTATTCAATCGTCTTTATGGGGATGGCGCCTTTGGGATCGCTGCTCTGCGGCGCGCTTGCGGAGCGGATCGGTGCGCCGCGCACGCTGACGATCGGCGGGGCCATCGCGATTTGCGGCGCGATCCTTTTTGCCAGGAATTTACCGAAGATTCGCGTCGAGGCGCGCCAGTTGATCGTCGCGCAGGGCATGGCCGGCGGCGAACCCGCGCTCGAGCCGGGCGTGACTGCGGTGACTCCCGATCCGTAGGCGGCGAACGGAGGTGTTCTGCTATACTTCGCGCGCCGCGCCGAATCCGCATCGAGAGAGTTTTGATGTCCACTTCCGCCACAATCGATAGCAAGCCTGTGCCCGGCCGCGCTACGGCGCAGGGAACTCTGCGCTACGCGGCGCGATTTCAAGGGCGCACCGCGGCTGGACATTTCCGCGAAATTCCCGGCGGGCTGCTCTTCTCGTCGATCGGGATCGGAACCTATCTCGGAGAACCTGATGAAGCGGCTGACAAGGGCTATACCGGCGCCGTGGTTGCGGCACTGGAAGGCGGCATCAACGTGGTGGATTCGGCGATCAACTATCGCTTGCAGCGAAGCGAGCGTTCGATTGGCGCGGCGCTGAAGGAAATTGCCGCGAAAGGCTTTGCGCGCGACGAAATCGTTCTATGTACGAAGGCGGGCTTCCTGACGCCGGATGGCGATATGCCGGACGACGCAAACGAGTATTTTTCGCGGGAGTACATCGAGCCCGGCATCTTCCGTCCCGAGGAAATCGCTGCCGGATGCCACTGCATGACGCCGCGCTATCTGGCCGACCAGCTCGGCCGCAGCCTGCGGAATCTGGGCGTTGAATGCGTGGACGTTTTCTATCTGCACAATCCCGAAACGCAGTTGAGCGATGTTTCGCGCGACGAACTGAAGAAGCGCATTCGCGAGGCGTTCGCGTACCTCGAGTCGGCGGTGTCGGCCGGGAAAATAGGGGCCTATGGCCTCGCGACGTGGAACGCGTTCCGCGAGGATTCCAAGGCGCAGGGCTATTTCTCGCTTGCTGAGATGGAAGAAATTGCCCGCGAGACGGGCGGCAGCGATCATCATTTTCGCTTCATCCAGCTGCCCGTGAACCTGGCGATGCCCGAGGCGCTGATCCGGCCGAATCAGGTGGTGCAGGGCAAGACATTGGCGATGGTGCAGGCGGCGCGAGCCCTGGGAATCACGCTCGTATCGAGCGCGGCGCTGCTGCAGGGCCAGCTCACGCGCAACTTGCCGGTGTATATCGGCGACGCGCTGGGCTTGAAGAAAAATTCGGAGCAGGCGCTGCAATTCGCGCGATCCGTGCCGGGCGTCACGACGGCGCTCGTGGGAATGAGCCGCGTCGACCACGTGCGCGCCAATCTCACTCTTGTTGGCGTCGAGCCCGCGCCCCGCGACCAATTCCTGAGGTTGTTCGAGCAGCGGGGCTGATGCGGGTCCCCGATTCGTTCAGCGCGAATTCTCTCCGTCCAGCCAGGCTTCGATCGCGGCGCCGATTTGATCGAGGCGGCCAGTGAAAAAGTGGTCCGCGCCGTCGACGATCGCGAGGCGCTTTGGCTCGGGCAACATCGCGAAAAGCGCTTCGATCCTGGCGCGCGCGCCGAACTGATCGTTCCCGCCCTGAATCAGCAGCTTCGGTTTCGCGCAGGTCTGCAGGAAACTCATGTCGACGTTATTCACAGGCAGCCCGAGGCCGATCAATTTGTCGACGCGGCCATCCACGCATCCAACGCGCAGCCCGACCGATGATCCAAAGCTGAATCCCGCGAGCAGAAGCGCCCTGCCGGAAAATTCAGCCGCCAGATAATCGAGCGCAGCGCGGACATCGTCTCGTTCGCCGCGGCCGTTGTCGTGCTCTCCTTCGCTTTGCCCGGTTCCACGAAAATTGAATCGCAGCACGGGTGCCCCGCGCTCGTGCAGGGCCTTGGCCGTCTGATACACGACCTTGTTGTGCATCGTGCCGCCGAAGAGCGGGTGCGGGTGGCATACGACAGCGGCAAAGTCCGGATCGGCGGCGGAGGATGTCCAGAGCATCGCCTCGAGCCGGCCTGCCGGGCCGGCAAGAAAAAAGCTGCGATGGAAGACGTCTGCCATGAATCGGTCGATTGGTGGGATTCGGGCGCTTGCGCTTGCCTTCGCGCGAGCCTGGGTTTCAAGCGCTGCCTATCCTCGAGAGTTTCGCGGCATCCGTGTCGCCGTTCCGAGAGGTGTTCATCCACTCGACTGCGACCGACATAAGCGGGAGGTTTACGGTGGATTGCCGAGGAGCGCCATTGCCCATTTCGTCCGGGGCTTCCGCCGGGCCTTCCACGCGCACCACGCGCCCGAGAATTTCGCCCGTCTTTGCCCACTCGCCCCAGGGAATCTTTGCCCGGACCATCTCGCCGACCTTGTACGTCTGCGTGGTCTCGAACCGGACGCCGCTATTCGAAACGTTCTGCGTCATCGATTCCTCAGGCCACTGGCTGCCGGAGGGCCGCACGAAGATCGGCAGGGAGAAGGAAAAGCGCGCGGTCCTTCGGTGTTCGTTTTCCGCTGATCGTACCAGCTCACGCGTCGGCAACTGGAGCTCCAGCCCGACGTAGAAGCCGCCTTTCGCGCCCCCGTGAACGCGCGCAACCCGGGCCGGCGTCTCCGGCTGAATCGCGGCGGCCGAAGGATCGAAAGGATAGGCTACCCAGACGCGCGCGCGGGGGACGCAGGGCTCGGAGCGGCGGACCAGCAGGCCGTCGCGGGATACGTCGATCGTTTCCGTGATTTCCAGGCGCATGCCGAGAGGGCCGAGCCAGCGAATCCGCGCCGGCAGGCGGAGGCGGGCGCGAGGTGACTTCCGCAAATCGACCGGTGAGACCGATTCGGGCATGGGGCTACATCCTAGCCGCGGGAGACGCTCAGGTCAACGCCGGGAGCGAAGCTGTGACGAAAGACAAATCATAAGCCGATGCGTTCGATCACCTAAAATCCATTGCACCCCGTGGGAAGCGATGATAGCTTTGGCGCAGTCGAACGGAGAACGAGGGCGCTGAATGGAAAACGGTGTGGAACGGCGCGCGGCGCGGCGTTTTTCGATGTTGCTTCCGCTGAAGGTGCGGTTTTCGGCGAGCGAGGGCGTGATCGAGAAGCAGGGCGAGACCCGCGACGTCAGTTTCCGCGGACTGTATTTCCTGATTGAGGCGAGCGTCGAAACCGGCAGCTCGATCGAGTTCGTTCTTACGCTGCCGCAGCAGATCACGCTGGCGGGCGACGTTCACATCCGCTGCTACGCGCGCGTGCTTCGCGTCGAACCGCACAACGGACGTCGCGGCGTGGCGGCCCGCATCGAACGCTACGAGTTCCTTCCCGCAACCGCTTAGGCATCTGAAGTCCTCCGTGATCTCTGCGTTGAAATAGCCTGAACGCGCGCCCGGCTCTACGCATCGTGCGCACTCGACCAAACGGCGCGGACCAGAATTCTCTTCTCTTATCTTTCCCGCTGAAGCAAGATTCCTAATTGGAGATTCGGCATGGCGCGCCACACTCTGCTTATCGACGCGGACGACACCCTTTGGGAAAACAACATCTTCTTCGAGAAGACGATCGATGATTTCATTACGCAGCTTGAGCACCTCGGCTATACGCGCGAATACATCCGGCACATCCTCAATGAAACGGAGCACCGCAACATCCGCCAGCACGGCTACGGCGTGCGCAGCTTCCGGCGTTCGCTCGAAGACACCTATCTGAAGCTGGCAGGGAACTCGGCGCGCCGTGAGATCGTCAAGGAAATCGAGCGGATGGCGAAAGAGCTCGAGAACACGCCACCGCATATCCTCGACGGCGTCCCCGAGACGCTGGCGTATCTCGCGAAGCACCACCGGCTGATCCTGCTCACCAAGGGTGAGCCGGCCGAGCAAGCGGCGAAGGTCGAGCGGTCGGGATTGCAGTCCTATTTTGATGCGATCGAAATTGTGCTCGAAAAGGAATCCTCGACGTACGGCCGCATGATCGAGCAATTCAAAATCGTGAAGTCGCACGGATGGATGGTCGGCAATAGCCCGCGCAGCGACATCAATCCCGCGCTGCAATCGGGTCTGAACGCCGTGTTCATTCCACACTCGGCCACCTGGGAACTCGAGAAGGCCGAATTGGAAAGTGGCACGGGTCGGCTGTTGATCCTTTCCGCATTCCGCGAACTGCGCGGCCATTTCTGATCTCAGCACGGCGCAAGCAATTAGGTTGTCATTCCGAAAGCCGAGCAGCCCGATTTTCGCGCCCATCTGCCTCGTGTCGCGCGAAAATCGGGCGCAGTGGCGAGGTCTGAGGAATCTCGGCGCCGGAACGGCGGACACCTCGGACTCAGGTTTGTGACGGCCCCGCAGCACAGGCCAAATTGTCCACGGCGCGGGGCACCGCGCGTCTTCCCGCTGGCGCCGCATCGCGGCTAAGATTCCTGCATGGCTAACGCAACGAAATTGGCAACCGACTACCGCGCGGAATTCGCCGACTTTGGCGATGCGATCTACATGAACGTCTCCTATCAGGGGCCGCTGCCGCTCTCCGCGGTGCGCGCGGCCGAAGAAGCGCTCAAATGGAAGATGCTGCCGTTCAACATTCCCGAGGGGCTGCACTTCGATCTTCCCGACCGCGTGCGCGCGAAAATCGCGCGGATCATCGGAGCGCAGCCGGACGACGTCGCGATCACCACGGGCGCGGGCGCCGGCTCGGCGTGCGTGGCCGCGGGAATCGACTGGCAGCCGGGCGACGAGGTGCTGATCGGACAGCGCGAGTTTCCCATTCATTACTCGAGCTGGCTGCCCTACGAAAGCGCCGGAAAGCTGAAGATGCGCGTGATCTCTCCCGCCGGCCGGTTCATCGCCGCAGACGACTACGTGCGCGCGATCGGCCCGCGGACGCGAATCGTCTCGGCGAGCCTGGTGCGATTCGACGACGGCGCGCGGCTGGATGCGGCGCGCGTGGCCGAGGCGTGCCACGCCGTGGGCGCGATGCTGCTGCTCGACGCGAGCCAATGTACGGGCGCGATGCCGATGACGGTCGCGGAACTCGGCGCGGATTTCATGGTCTGCAGCGGGTACAAATGGCTGCTCGGCCCGTACGGAGCGGGATTTTTTTGGGTCACTCCTGAAGCGGGCGAGCGGCTGAAGCTCGGGCCGCTCAACTATCAGGCACTCGAAGGTGCGCGCAATTTCGCCGGGCTTCCGGTCAACAATTTGCGCGCCGTGCCGGGAGCGCGCCGCTGGGACGCGGCCGAGACCGCGAACTTCACGAACCTTGCGGCGCTCGACGCTTCACTCGATCTGGTCCTGGCGGTGGGCGTCGATACGGTCGCCTGTCACAATCACGCGCTGATCGGCCAGATCATCGAGCGGCTGCCGGGAAGCCGCTGCACGCTCGCCTCGCCGGCCGAACGCGAGCGGCGCGGGCCTTACGTCTGCATCGCGGGCCGCGACGCGAGCGAGACGCCCGCGCTTTTCGAGAAGCTCCGCGCGAATCGCATCTTCGTCAGCCTGCGCGAAGGCGCGATCCGCATCTCGCCGTATCTCTACAACACGCCCGAGCAGGTTTCGCACCTGATGGATCTGCTCTCCGAATAGGCCGAAAAGCCGAATCGGCTGGGTGCGTAACTGGGTCGATTAGAACGTGGTTTGCATTTCGGAGACAACGGCAAGACCGAAGCATTTTCCGGCCCGACGGCCGGTGCGTCGAAACACTTGGCGCTTTACGTGGACTTCAGATCTTGCCGCTGTTTCACGCAAGAAGGGTTCGATCCACCAAGGTCGAGCCTTTTTCAGTGTCCCAAGGCAGAGCCGATCGCCTAGCCGTTCTTTCTTTCTCGGCGGCCTCGCAGCTCATTCCCTTTGGCGGTCTCCCTTCTTCAGCTCTCTCTTTACGTCGGCGCAAGCCGAACGTCCGTGACGATTGTCACGCCTCGACGTGACCGGCATCACGCAGATGTCGGCGGAGGCGGCTCGCTACAAAAGCAATCATCAAGACGCGCTGGCTGCGGCGCACAGCTACGGCTTGTATTGGTCGAATAATTTCTGGTAGTCGTGGTTGTTTTCGTCGCAGATGTATTCCTGCAGGTACCATTCGGGATGCAGCGTGAAGGTGCCGACTTCGGTCCACGGCGCCGCGAAGACGTTGGGATCGTCGATCGTGGCTGAATATTTCAGCGTGTCGTAGGCAGTGCGCTGAAAGCGCTCGACCACATGATACGCGGTGGTGTGCCGGTACTCGCCGACGGAAACTTTGTCGTTGAAGCCGATCGCGTCGACCACCAGCGTATCGCCGTCCCAGTAGCCTA
>Ga0335074_10012803_pt1 | contig 11774 bp, 10 predicted proteins | sample Lox_Sample_23_FD_206715 | JGI IMG/M metagenome (GOLD analysis project Ga0335074, IMG submission 206715) | Soil microbial communities from Loxahatchee National Wildlife Refuge, Florida, United States - Lox_Sample_2.3 | ecosystem: Environmental > Terrestrial > Soil > Wetlands | place: USA...
TGGTGCGGAGACTAGCAACCGACCGTGTTGCTGGAATCCTCCCTCGGGTGCAGATCTGACTCGACCAGCCGAAGGGCGGCGCGGCCAGATCTGGACGAAAACCACCACGACGACGCCGGTCCACAGTGACCACCCGAGCGCATGAAGCAGGTCGGCGAAGAGCATCAGAGGCTCAGTCGTGACCGAGGTCTTGAGCAGGAAACCGCAGATGTGAGCGGCCAGGCCGACCGCAAAGGCGACGCCGAAGATCCGGTAGGAAACACGCTGCCCGGAAGCTGTCCGACGGACCAGCGTCAGGTTCTCGCCCACCCACTCGAGCAACGCGTCGCGTTCCAGCTCCCCAAGATCAACAGAGCCCTGGCCTTGACTGCCCTCATCAGCGGGCGGGCGCGGAGCCTCTGTCGCTCCCGGTTCTCCGGCCATGGCTGAACCTCCTGACAGCCTGCCTGCGACCTCAAGGGCCGCCCGATGATCCTGCCGGAAGCGGGCAGCGGACGCATCGTGCCAGGCCGGGGCCGGAAGGGACGGAACCGGGTCGCTGTCGCTAGGTACCGGGGAGATATCGTGCAAGCGCGATGAATACCGACCTGCATAGCCACGCCGTCAGCCCCGATCCTTCGGCGTGTGGTCCGGCCGGGACATCAATCCGGCACGTGCTGTTCGATGCCGACGGTGTGCTGCAGCAAACACCTGGCGGGTCGCAGCTCGCCGCCGAGCCGTATCTGGGCGAGCGGACGAGCGAGTTCCTCAGCCGCGTCTGGGAGGACGAGCTACTCACCCTTGCCGGGCAAGGAGACATGCTGTCCCTGGTCGCCGCCGCGATGGCCGACTTCGGTGTCACCGCCCCGGTTGACGAGCTCTACCGGGCGATCTGGTTGCGGATCGAGCCGGCTGAGGAGGCAGTCGCGCTGGTGCGTACGCTCCGGCGCAACGGCTACGGCGTTCATCTCGGCACCAACCAGGAACGGAACCGCGCGACCTACATGCGCGAGGTGCTCGGCTACGACGCGCTCTTCGACACCAGCTGCTACTCCTGGGAGCTGCGCGCACGCAAGCCCGACACCGCCTTTTTCGTCGAGGCAGCCCGCCGGATCGGCGCGGAGCCCGAGACCATCCTGTTCATCGACGACAGCGAGAGCAACGTCGCTGGCGCTCGCAAGTCCGGCTTCGCGGCTGAGCAATGGACCCTCGCAGATGGTCACCCCAGCTTGCTCGGCATCTTCCGCAAGCACGGCGTCGCGGTCGCCTAATCGAGGCGGCGGCCCGGACGCGCGCCGACGCGGTACGTCCGCCGAAGCGGCCCAGCCAGAGCGGCGGCCAGCCCCCCTCCCCCGACTCGTGGATGAGCGTTTGCGAGGAGGCGGGGACGAGCTAACGCCGGAGTCAGCGCTCTTTCGCAAGGGTCTCTGTTAGGCCCATTATGTCCTCCTGAGCCTTCGGTTCTCTGCTCGGACAATGAACGGTCTGGTCCAGCATGGACGAGCTACCGCGAGGCATGTGTATCCCTTCGGACGGCGGTGAGCCAGGGCAGGACATGCGCGCGCCCGGAAGCGCAGCGATGGGGAAGCTGCGTTCGCAGCAATCGGACCCGGCTGAGCGTCTCTCTGATGTGGACCTCACCACTGACGTGACCCCGGACCCAGATGACGTCGTGCGGTGGGCCGGCGCGCTCCGGCCCAGTGACGCCGGCGCCCAGAGTGCGGCCTCGGTCGCTGAGCTGTTCCGCGACCATCATCTGGAGCTGGTGCGCCTCGCGGTAGTGATGGTGGGTGACCTGCCGACCGCCGAGGACGTAGTGCAGGACTCCTTTGAGCGAATGCACCGCCGCTGGAGCGCCATCCGCGACCCGAGCCGCGCGCTGGCATACGCCCGCTCATCGGTCCTTAACGGCTGCCGGTCTGTGCACCGACGGTCCGAGATTTCCCGCAGGTACGGGCCACGGATTGCGCTGGCGGCTGACGCGGCTGTACCGGACTCGGCCGCGAACGCCGCCGACCGTGGCCAGTTGGTGGCCGCCCTTCGCCAGCTGCCGCGCCGTCAGCGCGAGGTCCTGGTACTCCGGTATTACGCCGACCTGAGCGTGGCCGAGATCGCTGAGACGCTCCGGATCAGTCCGGGCAACGCGCGCGCGTGCATTAGCCGCGGACTGGCCGCGCTGTCCGCCGTAGTAGGGGACCAGAAGTGATAAGTGACCTGGAAGACAAGCTCAGGGATGAGTTCCGCCAGCTGGCGGCCCTCGCCCAGCCGGATACTGTTCGCCCGCTGCGGGAACCCGGATCACGCCGGCGGGGCCGGGCAGCCTGGCTCCTGCCGCCGATCGCCGCTACGGCAGCGGTAGTAGTGATAGCGATCGCGGTAGCGCTGTTCGGACCTGGCCGCACCGCTACCCCTGTGCCTGCTGCCTCCGCGCTGGTCCGCAGCGGAGCCATGCCCCCCATGTACATGGTGGCCTATCAGAGCTACCTCGACGGCGGCCACAAGATCGCGACCTACGCGGCCGTGCATAGCTCGGCGACCGGGCGCACGCTGGCCCGGGTAACGCTGCCCACCCTGGAGAGCCAGGGTGGTGTTCCAGGCCCGAGCATCACCGGGGCGGCCAACGACCGGACGTTCGTGGTGATCGAGTCAGGTCAGACCAGCGTGCACGACGTCGTCTGGCTGTTCCGGCTTCAGGTGAGCGCCACCGGACGAGCTATCCAGGTCAGCAAGCTACCGGTGCACGTGCCGCCTTCGGTAGCCGTCGACGACGTCGCGCTATCGCCCGATGGCAGCAAGCTGGAGATGACGACCCAGTGGGGCTGCGGGCACAATCGCTGCCAGTACACCGGAATCCGGGTGGTGAACCTGGTCAGCGATGCTGTCACGATCTGGTCGACCCGCAGCAACGGTGCGCCATTCAATGGTTCCTGGGTCGGCGACGACGCGGTCGCCTTCGAATGGCAGCCGGATGTCTCAGCGCAGGCCGCGGGATATCGCGTGCTGCCGCTCTCCGGCACGCCGGCCGATCTGCTCACTGCCAGCCGGCCTGTAGCCTCGCCGCCCGCGGAGCCCAGTGGCTACGAACCCGCGGCGCTGGTGACTCCGGATGGCAGCACCGTGATCACCTCCGAGGCGGTCCCGTACACGCACTGGTTCTTCGTCCACGGGGTGGTGGCCCGCATCGTGGAGCTCAATGCTCGCACCGGCCACCTTGAGCGAACGCTCTATACGGCCAGCGCGAGGGGTCAGGCCATGATGCTCGAGCAGGAATGCAACGTCCTGTCGCTCGGGCCGGGCGGGCGCCATCCGCTGGTCGACTGCTTCGGCAAGATCGGAGCGCTTGTCGACGGCCAGATGGTCAGCCTTCCGGGCTTCCCAAAGCCGTCCAGCAGCGGTATCTCCGGCCAGCAGGCTATTGACTGGTAAATCTGGTGTGGTGCGTGTAGCCGTCCTCTCCGACATTCACGGCAACCAGTGGCATCCGGGAGCCGGCAGGCTCGCCGGGTCCTGTTCGGCGCTAGGTCAGGCGGGAGATCTGCTCGTTGAGGTAGCGCTGCTGCTGAATGTTCGTGGCTGCACGCGCTGCAGCCCGGTACGCCTCGAGTGCAGCGCCCGCCTCGCCGGCCATCTCCAGCAGGTGACCGCGGACGGCATGGAACCGGCGATCAGCGCTGATCCGGGAGTCAGCCTCGAGCCGCTGGAGGAGCAGCAAGCCCGCGCGCGGGCCGGCGACCATGCTCACGGCGGCGGCGTGGTTCAGTGCGACAACCGGGCTGTCGTCGAGCTGAAGCAGAACGCCGTAAAGGGCTGCGATCTGAGGCCAGTCGGTTGTGTCAGCGCTGTCTGCCTCGTCGTGGACGGCGGCGATGGCAGCCTGCAGCTGGTACGGCCCGGTAGGCCCGCGCGGAAGGGCTGCGGTGATGAGCGCGACGCCCTCCTCGATCCGCGCTCGGTCCCAGCGGGCGCGATCCTGGTCAGCCATCGGGATGAGCGATCCGTCGGGCGCCGTGCGTGCACGATGCCGTGCGTGGACGAGGAGCATGAGCGCTAGCAGCCCGGCTACCTCGCTGTCGTCGGGCAGCGCAGCACGCAGTGTCCGCGCGAGGCGGATGGCCTCCGCTGCCAGATCGATCCGGATCAGCGCCGTCCCCGCTGTACTCGCGTAGCCCTCGTTGAAGATCAGGTACAGCACCTTCAGGACGGCCTCAAGCCGATCCGCCAGGACGCCTGCGGCGGGAAGGGCGAACGGCACGCCGCTGTCCTTGATCGACTGCTTGGCCCGCGTGATCCGGCGAGTGACAGTCTGCTCGGATGCCAGCAAGGCGCGTGCGATCTCGGCGGTGCTCAGGCCGCCGACCGCCCGGAGCGTGAGGGCGATCTGCGACGCTGCCGACAGCGACGGGTGGCAGCACATGAACAGCAGCACAAGCGTGTCGTCCGTCTCGTCAGGACGGCGCTCGCCGACCTCGGACGCGTCGTGCTCGGCCAGCTCCCATCCGGCCACCAGGTCTTCCCGCCTGCGCCGCGACTGGTCCGACCGCAGCAGGTCAGTGAGCCGGCGCGAGGCAGCGGCGACCAGCCAGCCCTTCGGATTGTCCGGCAGCCCGTCGCGCGGCCACTGCACAATTGCTGCCAGCATCGCCTCCTGGGTGGCGTCCTCGGCCAGGTCGAAGTTGCCGTAACGGCGCACGACCGCGCCGAGAACCTGCGGCGTGAGGTCACGCAGCAGGTCCTCGATCCGGGCCGCGGTCATCGGCGGGCCCCCTCGCTATCCCTCGAAGTCCGGCTGGTGATCGTCCACCGGCCGCACGTCCGCGTACGCACGCGCCCGGATGTAGTCCGGGCCCGGGCAGCTAGTGAGACGGGACGCTATCTGGGTCGCCCGGTCGAAGCTCTCGCACTCGACGACCCAGTAGCCGGCCAGCACCTCCTCGGCCTCGGCGTAGGGGCCGTCGGTGACCACCGGGACTCCCCGCTTGAGCTGCACCCTCCGGGCATGCGCCGGCGCGCTCAGACCGCGGGTCTCGACCAGCTCGCCCGAGTCCAGCAGTTCCTGGTTGAACGCCTGCATGAACGCGCCAAGAGCCGCCCATTCCTCTTGCGTCCAGGCTCGCTCCGCCGAGGGCTGCCCGGCTAGCTCCTGGTAGTGGTCCTGGGACGCGAAGGTCAGGATCATGTATTTCACCGCAGTATGTCCTCTCACATTCGGGCACCCGACTGGCACCTTCCGCAGAGACGTCGGAGCCAGAACCGGCGATCGGACACCACCTGCGGATGACTTTCGCCGGCGACGCCGCTGTGAGTCACCCCTAGCCCATGCGGACGCACGCTTGCAACTGGCGCATGAGGGCATCGGGCCGGGCTAACCTGGCCGCTTGCCGCAGACGTGCTCGCGGGACGGGAGGGCGTGCAGTGACCGGATCAGCTGCCGAGTCGGGCCAGGCACCGGCGCTTATCGACCGGGCCGTGGCCGGCGGACGGATTCCGGGTGCCGTGCTGGCCGCCGGCATACGCACTGCGCAGCCGATGCTGCTGCACGTCGCCGGCGACGCCCAGCGAGACAGGCAGGCGCGACGGCCGATGACGGCCGACGCCATCTTCGACCTGGCATCGCTCACCAAGGTGACGGCCACACTGCCGTGCATCCTGCGGCTGACGGCGGACGGGGACATCAGCCTCGACGACCCGGTGCACCGCTTCCTGCCGGCCTTCGCGGGCCCCGGCAAGGACCAGGTCACGGTCCGGCAGCTGCTCACCCACACCTCGGGACTTCCCGATCACCGGACGTACTACGAGTACCTGTCAGATGCCGGGGCAGTGCGCGCAGCGATCCTCGCCGAGCCCCTGGAAGCGGAGCCCGGCACCGTGTTTCGCTACTCCGACCTCGGCTTCATCCTGCTAGGCGAGCTAGCGCAGTCGGTCTCCGGCGCACCGCTCGCCGACCTGGCACGGCAACTGGTGTTCGGTCCGCTCGGCATGCCCGACACGACCTACCTGCCGCCCGCCGAGCTGACGAGGCGGATCGCTGCAACCGAGCCAGTAGCCGGTCCAGCACAGGACGGTCCAGCACAGGACGGCACAGCCACGGGCCGCACTGCGAAAGTCGGCGTGGTGCACGACGAGAACGCCGAGGTTCTCGGTGGGGTCGCCGGCCATGCCGGACTCTTCGGCACCGCGCACGACCTCGCGCGGTACGCGGCGGCCTGGGTGAACGATGACGCACCGGACGACCGTGAGTCCGGCTGGCTACCGTCATCACTTCGGGCGGAGGCACTGCGGTGTCAGACGGAGGGCCTCGACGGGCGCCGCGGCCTCGGCTGGGGGCTGCGGCACGACAGGTGGGACAACATGGGCGACGGCTGGCCGGAGGCCGGCGCCGGTCATACCGGTTTTACCGGAACGAGCATCTCCGTCGACCCGGACAGCGGGCTGTGGGCCGTGCTGCTGACCAACGCCGTGCACTTTGGCCGAGGTCCGGAGCATTCGGTCGTCGGGCTCAGGAAGCAAGTCCATGCTGCGGTCGCAGCCACGCTGCTGCCCGCCACCGTAGCGTGACTGCTCGTCTGGGGTCCGCGCGCGGCCCTGGCCTTCGCCAGCCTCGCAGCGCAGCTCCGCTATCCGGGGACCTTGCCACCAGTGCTTCCACTCGGCCGTTCATCCGCGCAGCGAAGTCCGGCCGGCGCTTCCCTGGCCTGCGGCCGGGATCGGCGGCCCGCACCGAGTACCGCACCGTCGGCTGCGCTCCGGGCACATCCATCCGGGTGGAGGCGGACCAGCGATTCGGCAGCATGATCGAGGATTACCAGCTCCACGACTAGCGGCCCGACCGGACAGCGCTGTACCTTCGACACCTTCATGATGGAAACGGCTCGGCCGCTGCCAGTCGAGCTCGCAGCAGGAGGTCCGCACGACTCAGGAGGTCCGCACGACTATGGCCAGCCCGCAGTCATCGGTGCCCAGGGTGGGGGTCGTATTCCGGCCGCGGGCGCCGGAGAAGCTTGCCGGGTTCGCTGCGATCGCGGACCAGAGCGGACTCGACGACATCTGGCTGTGGGAGGACTGCTTCCTTGAGGGTGGTCTCACCGCGGCGACCGCCGCGCTGGCGTGGACAACCTCGATCCGGGTCGGTCTCGGGCTGATGCCCGCGCCGTTCCGCAACGCTGCGCTCGGAGCGATGGAGATAGCCACGCTGGCTCGCCTGTTCCCTGGCCGGTTCGTGCCTGTTACCGGGAACGGCGTGCAGCCGTGGATGCAGCAGACCGGGGCTGCGGTTGCCTCGCCCCTGACGCTCCTCCGCGAGTGGACCACCGCTGTCAGAGCGCTCCTGCACGGGCAGCAGGTTTCCGTCTCCGGTGACTATGTCCGCCTCGCTGAGGTTGCGCTGGACTGGCCGCCGCTGGTGATCCCGCCGCTGCTCATCGGTGGCACTGGCCCGCGGACCCTGGCTCTGGCCGGGGAGATCGCCGACGGCCTCGTGCTGCACGCGGGCCACTCGCCCGATGAGGTTCGCCGCGCCGCCGAGACCGCTGCGATCCGCCCTGGCCAGGAACTTGTCGTGTATGTGACGCAGGCGTCTGACGTGACAGCGGTCGCCGTCGCCGAGGTGATCCGTGCGTTCGCGGACGCCGGCGCCACCGCGGTCATCCTGCAGGTGACCGAGCCAGACGGGGACGACGACGATGCGCTCGCCGCGCTGGCCGCCCGGGCCCGCCGGATCCTGCGCGGCGAGTGAGCCGACTCACCGACGCTAGTAGCATCGGCCAGGTGCCCGAGCAACGCCCGGATCGTCCTCATGTCGTCCTGGTGATGAGTCAGGCAACCTGGGCGGAGCTCATAACACCGGCGCTAGCCGGGCGACTGCAGGCCGCGGCCGAGGTCGATCTCGAGACCGTGCTCCAGGATTTCGGCCAGCCAGGGGCACGACCCGCTCTGCACGCCGCCCACATCCTGCTAACGGGATGGGGCGCGCCGCGCATCGACACTGACGCGCTGGACCTGATGCCAGCGCTCCGCGCCATCGTTCACGCGGCGGGCACGGTGAAGACCTTCCTGTCGCCGCAGGTGTACCGCCGCGGCATCCAGGTCAGCTCGGCCGTCGAGGCTAACGCGATCCCGGTCGCGGAGTTCACCTTCGCCGCGATCGTCTTCGCGGCCAAGCGTGTCGGCGCCTTCGCCGGTGAGTACCGCGCCAGGCGAGATCTCAGCGCACGCCAGACGCCGAGTCTGGCGGCTCGCGCCGGCACGAACGGCATCACGGTCGGCGTGGTCGGCGCCTCCCGAGTCGGCTGCCGCCTCCTGCGGCTGCTGCGGAACCTGGACGTGCGGGTGCTTGTCAGCGACCCCTACCTCAGCGAAGCGGACGCCACGGCGCTGGGAGCCTCGCTGACCGGTCTCGACGAGCTGGTCGCAGGCAGCGACATCGTGACGCTGCACGCTCCCGCGCTGCCCGAGACGGCCAGGATGATCGACCGGGACCGGCTTGCCGCGCTGGCGGATGGCGCGGTGCTCATCAATACCGCGCGGGGCGCGCTCGTGGACACCGACGCGCTAACCGCCGAGCTGGCCAGCGGCCGCATCAGCGCCGTGCTCGACGTGACTGATCCCGAGCCGCTGCCGCCGGACTCGCCGCTGTACGAGCTGCCGAACGTTCAGCTCACGCCGCACATTGCCGGGTCGGTCGGGAACGAGGTGCCGCGCTTGCTCGAGTACGCGATTGCTGAGATCGAGCGGCTGGCAGCCGGCCTGCCGCTGCGGTTCCCCGTGCTGGCTGGCGATCTCCCGAGGATGGCCTGACGTGGACGCCGCGGAGACCGAGGCTCCTCGTTACCCTCCGTATCTCCAGGTTCCTGCCCCGGACCGGGTGCTCTCCCCGCTCACTGGCTGGACCCGCACGCACTGGGAAACGCTGGCAGATCATCTCCTGGACGCCGCCTCGCGGTACGCGACGCCGGACTTCGCGCAGATCCGCCTTCCTGGCCGGCTGAGCCGGTCGGGCCTGGTCTCTGACGGCATCGAAGGGTTTGCCAGGACGTTCCTGCTCGCCGCCTTCCGGATCGCCGGCGCCGCAACGGCCGGACCCGATGGCGCGCCCGTCCTGCCAGCGGGCACGGGCATCGGCCAGCTGGCCGCCAGGTACGCCGAGGGCGTCGCCGCTGGCACGAGGCGGGGCAGCGCCTCGGCGTGGCCGGCGATCACGGACTGCTCCCAGCAGATGGTCGAGGCTGCGGCCATTGCGATCGCGCTGCACGAGACCCGGCCCTGGATCTGGGACAAGCTGGACCGCAGAGCCCAGGACGACGTCCGGTCCTGGCTCGGCGGGTTCACCGGCAAGCGCACCTTCCCGAACAACTGGATCCTCTTTCAGGTGGTGACCGAGCAGTTCCTTGCCGAGGTAGGCGGGCACTACGACGCCGACGAGATCGACCGTGGCCTGGCGGCAATCGAGGACTGGTACGTCGGTGATGGCTGGTACACCGACGGCGCCGGGCAGAACTTCGACTACTACATCGGCTGGGCCATGCACCTGTACCCGCTGCTGTGGTCGAGGATCGCGGGCGCGAGCGACGGCGGCCGCGCGGAGGTCTACAAGGAGCGCCTGCGCGCTTTCCTCGGCCAGTACCAGTACTTCTTCGGCGCTGACGGCGCACCTGTCCACCAGGGCAGGTCGCTCACCTACCGGTACGCGTGCACTGCCCCGCTGTGGCTTGGCGAGCTGTTCGCCGCGACTCCGCTGGAGCCCGGGCAGACGCGCCGTCTCGCGTCCGGAGCGGTCCGGCATTTCACCGAGCGCGGGGTCCCCGACCAGGACGGACTGCTCAGCCTCGGCTGGTACGAGCCGTTCCTGCCGGTCACGCAGACGTACTCGGGCCCCGGATCGCCGTACTGGGCCAGTAAGGCGTTCATAGGCCTGCTGCTGCCGTCGGACCATCCCGCGTGGACCGAGCCGGAGCGCTCGGCGCCGACCGATGTAGCCGACCAGATCGTCGCCATGCCAGCGCCCGGGTTCCTCCTGCACAGCACCCGGAACGACGGGATCGTCCGGCTGCTCAACCACGGCAGCGACCACACTCGGCCCCGTGCGGCAGCGGGCCCGGACCCTGCCACGGATGATCCGCACTACGCGAAGCTCGCCTATTCGTCCTGCACAGCGCCGGGCGCAGCGGATCCGGCCTGGCGGGCGAATGTGGATAGCCACATCGCCGTGCTCGCCGCCGACGGCACGCCGTCACGCAGGATCAGGATCGAACGTCTCGCTGTGCACAGTCGGCAGGCCAGTTCGCGGCATACGGCGGTGCTGGGCGACGGAACGTCGTGCACCATCGAGACCGCCGTTCTTGCCAGCGGTCCCCGGGAAGTCCGTGCCCATCTGGTCCGGGCACCGCAGGGCCTCGTGGTCCGTGATGGCGGCTACGCGATCGCGGATACCGAGTCACTGAGGATAGCTGTCGGCCGCGACACGTCCGTCTGGGCTCGCGCGGTTCGTCGTGGCGGACTGGCCAGCGTGATGATCGGACTGCACGGCTGGGCGGACGCGGCCAGCCAGAAGGAGGCGGAGGCCAACGCGCTCGGCCCGCGCTCGGCAGTCCCGTATCTCCTGAGCGAACCACGACGGAGCGACGAGACTGTGCATGTCAGCCTGGTCGTGCTCACCGGTGACGCGGCAGACCCGGAGGCGCTGGCCGCTGCCGTCACGGCTCAGGTCACCAGCGAAGCTGCCGGGAGCTGGCGCGTTCTGATCGCAATGCCCGGCGAGACCGCCGAGCTCAGGCTCGGGGGCGGCTAGTGGGTGCGCCGGCTAGCCAGCCGAACCGCTCCCGGCCCGGCACGACTTCGTTGACCAGTACACCAACGTCCTGCACCCGGACCGTAACGCGGTCGCCGTCGACCAGCGTGAAACTCAGCTCCGGCACGATGCCGGTTCCGGTGGATAGCACCGCACCGTCCGGGAACTGCTCCCCCAGGAACAGGTAGTCGGCCAGATCCCGGATCGATCGGCGCATCTGCCCGGTGCTTGCCGTCCCGTGCCACGCAACGGTGCCGTCACGCTCGACCGCCAGCTCGATCTCGAGGCTGTCCGCGGCGGGCACCTCCCAGGCCGGGCGGATGCCGTCGGCCAGCGCGCACGAACCCGCGTACACCTTTGCCTGCGGCAGGTACAGCGGGTTGTCGCCCTCGATGCTCCGGGACGAGACGTCGTCGCACACCGTGTACCCGACGATCTCGGCATGCCGGTTGAGGACGATCGCAAGCTCAGGCTCGGGGACGTTGACCGCCGAGTCACTCCGGATGCCGATCGGCTCGCCATTCGTCACTGCGCGCCAGGCCGCGCACTTGAAGAACAGCTCAGGCCGCTCGCTCTCGTAGACCCGGTCATAGATGTCCGCGCTGGCGCTTTCCGCCATCCGTCCCTCGCGCGACCGGTAATAGGTAACGCCCGCGGCCCACACCTCAGTCCGGCCGTCGACCGGCGCCAGCAGGACAGCGCCAGGCCCGACCGGAGCAGCGCCGATGGCATCCTCGGCCAGCGCGCGGATCTCGGTCAGCGGCCGGCCCAGGAGGTCCCCGACCGACGTGACCGCAACCGGCCTGATGCCGTCCTCGAGCTCGACGCCGACCGCCGGGGTCGGCTGATCAATCAGCAGATATCGGACTACTCGCATGCTTGCCTCCTCGCCTCCTAACGATAAGGAAGCAGCGTGCGAGGCGGGATCAGGAAACCGTCCCCAGCACGGAGGCGCTCAGAGCAGGTACGGGATGAGCATCTTCGTGGACTGCTTGTACGGAGGGTAGGCGTC
>Ga0335074_10012804_pt1 | contig 11773 bp, 13 predicted proteins | sample Lox_Sample_23_FD_206715 | JGI IMG/M metagenome (GOLD analysis project Ga0335074, IMG submission 206715) | Soil microbial communities from Loxahatchee National Wildlife Refuge, Florida, United States - Lox_Sample_2.3 | ecosystem: Environmental > Terrestrial > Soil > Wetlands | place: USA...
ATCCTTGCAATCCGGGTGGGCGACTGGAAAATGGTGCTCATGGAGCAGAGGGCAAAGCAACTGATGTGCTGGTTCGAGCCGTTTGTAAAACTAAGGGCGCCGAAAATGTTCAATCTCCGCCGCGACCCGTTCGAGCGGGCAGACGAGAACTCGAACACCTACTGGGAGTGGGTGATCTCCCACGTCTATCTTCTCTATGGAATGCAAGCGATCGTGGCCCAGCAGATCCAGGACTTCGTGAAATTCCCGCCGCGTCAGAAGCCGGCTGCGTTCAACCTGGACGAGGTGCTTCGACAAATCCAGGACGCATCTGGCGGCGGTAACCATTAGGCGATCGCACGGACCGGCAGAGCCGGTCGATAGCGAAAAACCAGAGGGGAGGCTCATGGATCAAGAGGATGCCCGAGGCAATCTCGACGTACTTGCCTCGGCGGTCCGAGCTGTCGCGCTCGCAGCGGCACTCGGCCTAGGCGGGTGTTCCGCATTGAACGTCCCGACGGCCCAGAGCATCCAGGGCTTGACGCCGTCGGGGAATGTGACCTTGACCGAAACGTTTGTCGCCGGATACGGCGGCGGCAGCGGCACGCTGAGCTTCAACGGCCAGAACTATCCCTTCCGACTCTTCGGCTCGGTCATAGGGCCCGGCGGCGCGGACCGTATCACCGCGTCCGGCGAAGTTTACAAGTTGTCGAACGTCAGCGATTTCGCCGGCCGCTACACGCAGGGAAGCGGTTCGGCGGGCTTGTCTCAAAGTGGTCAGGGTCAGCTCTGGCTGCAGAACAACGCTGGCGTGATCATGCACCTCTACAGTACGAGCTCAGGAGTTCTGTTGTCGATCGGCAAGGAGGAAATTATCATCCGGCTTGCAAGCTAGACCGCGCGTCGGCTGATAAGGACCGCGCTACGCACGCGAATCAAGCAACTTCGTCCAGTAGCCGACCGTGCACCCGACCTCGGCGGGCAGCGCCGGGTAGCGTTGCTTCTCCTGCGCTGCCGCGAGGCGCCCGTCCGACAGCGGTTCCAAGTAGATCCGCGCCACCGCCCATTCGATCGCCCGCGCCGGACGTTGCAGCGGCGCCGCCGGGGCCTCCATGGCGATCACGCGCCGTTCCAGCGCCTGGCACGCGCTGCCCGCGTGCTCGTTCACCAGCGGATAGCCGTAACCGACACCCGCGGCCAACACCGCTCCGAATAGCAGCTTCCCGATCATGCCGTGCTCTCCTGTCCGGCCGGCGTTGTCAGCGCCGGACCTTTCCTCCATCTACCGATCAGTAGCACACCGAGGACCGCGATGGCCTTCCTGACCGAACCCGAGCCGCCACGTGGCACGGTGCTGCCGGTGCTGCCCGGCATCAGCCGCATCGTCGCCGCCAATCCCGGGCCGATGACCTATCACGGCACCAACACTTATCTGATCGAGACGGCGGACGGGCTGGTGGTCCTCGACCCAGGGCCGGACCAGCCGGCGCATGTCGAGGCGGTGCTGCAGGCAGCCGGCGGCAAGGTCGATCTGATCCTGCTGTCGCATTTCCATCACGATCATACCGAAGCAGCGCCGGTCCTGAAGGCCGCCACCGGCGCGCCCATCGTCGCGTTCCGCGATAACGCGATCGAGGCGTTCCAGCCCGACACCATGCTGGACGACAACGAGGCGACCGCCGGCCTGACGGCGATCCACACGCCCGGCCACGCCTCGGATCATCTCTGCTTGGCGCTCTCTGCGAGAGACGGTACAGCGGTGCTGTTCAGCGCCGATCACGTCATGTCGTGGAATTCGAGCGTCGTCAGCCCGCCGGATGGCGACATGCGCGCCTATTTCGCCAGCCTGCGGCGCGTGCTGGACCGCAACGACGATATATTCCTGCCGGGCCACGGCCCGCCTCTGCCGGAACCACGCAAACTCACGCGTGCGCTGCTGTTCCACCGCATGGAGCGAGAGCGGAGTATCCTGGCACGACTGGCGAAAGCGCCCGCGACGACACTCGCCTTGCGCGATGCGCTCTATTCGCAGACGCATCCCCGGTTGCAGCGCGCGGCCGAACGCAATGTGCTGTCGCATCTTCTGAAGCTCGAAGCCGAGGGCAAGGCCACGCGCGACGGCGAGCTCTGGCACGCGGCGTGAAGGCGGGTGTGCCCGGAGACCAATCGAATGACAAAGCGCAGGCAACGCCGATCAACGTTTCTCCCGCTCACGATGCTGGAACTGACTCTCGCTTCCTGGGAGACGATCTGTCACCGCACCTCGATGATGGCCCGCGGCACATGCTCGCCGGCGGAGTACGCCCGGATGGTGCAGGAGAAGACCGACGCATTCCGGCGGTCGTCCGCACTTCTGAGCAGATCGAGGCCGTCCACATTGTCGGCGCTGATCGAACCGTGGCACAGCAAAGCGACAGCCAATGCGCGCCGGTTGAGGCGTCGCTCCGGCTGAGCGACCTGCTTCCCGCTCCGACATCCTGTCCGGATACCCTGATGACCAGCGACACCGTCAATCGCCCGACATTCGGCGCACCGCCAAGCCTCGACGACATCGCCGAGCTGGCCGAGCGCGCGCTCGCCGCCATTCCGGCCCGGCTCGCCCGCCATCTCGAAGGAGTCGGCATCACGGTCGAAGAATCGGCCGACGACGAAACGTTGAACGAGATGGGGATCGAGTCGCCCTGGGAGTTGACCGGGCTTTATCGCGGCACGCCGCTGACCGCGCGCAGCGTCGATGACATCGCGCGTCAGCCGGACCTGATCTTCCTCTACCGCGAGGCAATCCTGTTGGAGTGGATCGAGACCAGCGAGGATTTGTTCCGACTGGTCCGCAATGTGGTGGTGCACGAGGTCGCGCACCATTTCGGCTTCAGCGATGCCGAGATCGAGGCGCTCGAACGGGAGATGGGGACGGATTGAGGCGCTGCCCGGCATCCGGCAAGAAAGTGAAGTCGAACCGCGGAGGCGCAGAGGCATTACAATAACATCTGTCGCCAGGCTGCCCGGCGGCTGACCGAGCCTGATCGCACTCCACCCGCATCGCTGCCCGCAGTTCGGCGATGTGTGCGGATCCTTGCCACGCGGCCAACCGCGCGCAACGACAAAAAAGCGCGTTGTTAATTTGGGCCGGTGATTGCCCAAGTCTGAATTGCGACACGCCATCGGCAAATCCGCACAGGGTGGCAACCGCACCAACTCGGCGATCGCATTGACCTGGCAGCGGATCGGCGCGTTTTTGGGCCGCTCACCCTCGTAAGGATATATGCGATGCCGGACCGCCCCCTCGATTGTTTGGCGCCCCTCCCCGATCGCGCGCTGCCGCTGCATGCCGTCCGACCAGCCGGGCTGGCGGGGCTGCTCGATGCGCTCCCGCCGTCGCAGGCGGCGTTCCTGCGCGCAACCGGTTTCCAGGCCACGACGCAGGAGCTGGCGTACTTGCCCGGCGACGGGGGGGTTTCCGGCGCAGTGCTCGGCCTTGGCGAGGACCGCTCGCCGTTCGCCTTCGGCAATCTCGCCTTGCGGCTGCCGGAGGGTACTGACTGGCGGCTCGCCGACGGCGACTACGAGTTGGCAGACGCCGTGCTCGGCTTCTGCCTGGGCGCATATCGCTACACCGCGCTCAAGTCGCCGGCCCGCGGACCGGCCCGTCTGGTCTGTCCGGAAGATGCGATGCGCCAGCCGTTGGCCGAGGCAGCAGCGATCTGGATGGTGCGCGACCTCATCAACACGCCGGCCAATTTGCTTGGCCCGGCGGAGCTCGCCGAGGAGACCGTGCAGCTCGGCCGCCGCTACGGCGCCGAGACGTCCGTGGTGAGCGGGGAGGCACTCGATTCCAACTACCCGACGGTGGCCGCGGTCGGACGCGGCTCGGCTCGTGCGCCCGCCGTAGCAAGCTTCCGCTGGTCGGGCAGCCAGGCCCACGCCGGTTCGCCCCTGGTCTCGTTGTGCGGCAAGGGCGTCTGCTTCGATACCGGCGGCTACGACCTCAAGCCGTCGGCCGGAATGTTGCGTATGAAGAAGGATATGGGCGGGGCGGCCACCGCCCTGGGGCTAGCGCGGCTCATCATGGCGGCCGATTTGCCGGTGCGGCTCACGGTGCGGATCGGCTGTGTTGAAAATTCGGTGTCCGGGACCGCGATGCGGCCGCTCGACGTGATCCGCACACGGGCCGGGCTGACGGTGGAGGTCGGCAATACCGACGCCGAGGGGCGACTGGTGCTGTGCGACCTGCTTGCCGAGGCGGCGCAGGAATCCCCTGCCCTGCTGCTCGATTTCGCCACGCTGACCGGGGCGGCGCGGGTGGCGCTCGGCCCCGAGCTGCCGGCGCTGTTTTGTAATGACGAAACCTGGGCGGCAACGCTGTTGCGGACGGCGAGCGCACGCCACGATCCACTCTGGAGACTGCCTTTGTGGGATGGCTATGATGGTTGGCTGACCAGTCCGGTGGCCGATCTTAACAATGTTTCATCCAAACCGTTCGCCGGTGCGATCGTTGCGGCCCTCTATCTTCGGCGATTCGTTTCCCCTGTTGTGCCGTGGGCACATTTTGATATATACGCGTGGAACGACCAGCCGCAGCCAGGGCGTCCCGAAGGTGGCGAGGCACAAGCGATCCGCGGAATCTTCGCGGCGCTCGCCCAGATATCTGCCGGTGCATAACCGAACCGAAACAGGCTGGTAACATCCTCGTGAGGGGGGTGCAACAAATATCCATCACCGGACTAGTATAGTAACCCGGACGTGCGCTTCGACTCGTGCCGTAAGAAAATGGGCGTCCCGCACCCAGCGGGACGCCGGAACAATGGGAAAGGATTGACCATGGCATCGACCCCAGCTCCCGACCAACTGGTCGGCATCATGCGAGACACAATCGTCGCGCTCGTGCGGCGCGACGGGCCGGATCTTTCGGCGCGCCAGCTAGGTGTGTTCCTTACCTGCTACCTGCAGGATGGCGCCCACACGGTGCGCGGCCTGGCAGCGGACCTGCATGTCTCCAAGCCGGCGATCACCCGCGCCCTCGACCGGTTGGGCGAGCTCGACCTCGCTCGGCGTAAGGTTGACCCGCTGGATCGCCGCAGCGTGCTGGTGCAGCGGACTCTCAAGGGTGCTGCGTTCCTGCGCGACCTGCGGGCGATCATGACCGAGGCGGCTGCCGTCGCCCGCAAGGGTGGTGCACCCGCGGCCGAAACGCACGCCAGGCGCGCAACCGCGTCCTCGTAAGTTACGCGCCCGGTTGCCGAAATGTCGCTCCCGCTCCCACCGCGGAGCGGGGTGGCAATGTGCGACTGTGGGCGAGATGAACGCTCGGACGGCGCGAGAACCGGTCACCGAGCGGCAACTGTTGTGCGGGGTTAACTGCAACTAACCTGCCAAGCTTCACGGAGCAGGTCGGGCGGTGACGCAGCGTGCGGCGAGGCTGGCTTGGTGGCTCTATGACTGGGCCTGCAGCGCATTCAACACGGTCGTTGTCACCTTCGTTTTCGCTGCCTATTTCGTTCGCGCGGTCGCGACGGACCCGGTTCAAGGCACCGCTGAGTGGGCCGCGGCGCAGACAGTCGCCGGATTGGTGATCGCGGTTGCCTCTGCCCCGCTTGGCACCGTTGCGGATCGCGGCGGGTATCGGCGATCGATGCTGGCTGGCTTCGCCACGATAATGGTGCTGTGCACGGCGGGGCTGTGGTTCGTCAGGCCACACCCGGACGCCGTGCTGCTCGCCCTCGTTCTGGTCGCCGGAGCGACGATCGCCGCGGAGTTTGCTTTTGTCTTTTACAACGCGATGCTGCCGGATATCGCGCCGCCCGGACGGATTGGCCGCGTCTCCGGCATCGGCTGGGGGATGGGCTATGCCGGCGGCCTTATTTGTCTGGCGCTTTGCCTGACCCTGCTGATCGACCCGAAGCCGCCGCTGTTCGGCCTGACGGCCGGCGAGGCGCAGCCGGTGCGTGCCACCACTTTGTTCGCGGCCGGCTGGATCGCGATATTCGCCTGGCCGGTCGTCGTATTCGGCCCGTCGCAACAACGTCCGCGCGGGCGAGCCCCCAGGATTTATTGGCGGGCCCTCCGCGACGCCGGGGTGTTGCGATTCCTGCTGGCACGGATGCTCTACACCGATGGGCTGACGACCCTGTTCGCTTTCGGCGGGATCTTCGCTGCCGGTACGTTCGGCATGGGCGCGCGCGAAACGTTGCTGCTCGGCATCGCCCTGAACCTTACCGCGGGGTTAGGGGCGGCTGTCTTTGCTTTGATCGAGGACCGGATCGGCGCGCGACCCGTGGTGCTGATCGCGGTGGCGGCGCTCGCTGTGCTGGGGATGTCCTTACTGCTAGTGCGCTCGGTGCAGTGGTTCTGGGTGCTGGCGCTCGCGCTCGGCGTGTTCGTCGGGCCGGCCCAGGCCGCCAGCCGCAGCCTGATGGCCCGGCTGGCGCCCGCCGGGTCGCGCAACGCCTATTTCGGGCTGTATGCGTTGTCCGGGCGAGTGACCGGGTTCATCGGACCGATGGCGCTCGGGGCGGTCACCGCGGCGATGGGCAGCCAGCGAGCGGGCATGGGTGTGATCGTCGTGCTGCTGGCCGCCGGCGGCTTGTTGCTGGCGACCACCCGGCTGGCTGTTACCAGCGGCTGATCCCCACCGCTCGCGCACGTTCGACCACAAGCGCAAGCCATATTGGTTGCGGCAGCAGGGCGAGCAGCGGAACAAAAGGCTTGGCCGGGGATGGTGCGGCGATGAAGACGAGGCAGGTCAGCCCGCCCCAGAACGCGAAGCCCCAATGCACCAGCGTGACCGCGTGGGCGGGCATCCCGGCCCGCTGCGCCACCTGATACAAGTGGCCGCGATGCGCGGCGGTCAGCCGCTCGCCCCGCAGTGCCCGGCGAATCAGCGTGAACAGCACGTCGAACATCACGCCGGCGAGCAGCATCGGCACCAGCAGCAACGACAGCTCGACGCCGTCGAAGCGGCTTGCCACGACACCGAGCATGGCCAGCACGAAACCGCAGAACTGGCTGCCGACATCGCCCATGAAGATGCGCGCGCGCGGAAAATTGAACGGCAGGAATCCGATCAGCCCGGCGGCCAGCAGCAGCGCGGCGAAATAGGCGAACCAGCCGCCGTGGAACGCGGCAATCCCGGCGAGGAAGCAGGCCGCGATCAGCGCCACGCCGCCGCAGAGCCCATCGAGCCCATCGATGAAATTCATCGCATTGGTAACGAACAGAATCCAGGCGAGCGTCGCCGGACCGCCGATCCAGCCGACATAGAGCGGGCCCACGTAGGGCAGCCGATAGTCGCGCACATAGACGCCGGTGGCCACGGCCGCGAGCGCTGCGAGAAGCTGGGTGGTCAACTTCACGGCGAACGGCCAGTCACACAGATCGTCGAGGAACGACACCACGGCGATCATTGCCGAGGCGCCGATGACGCCGAGGAAATACGGCTCCGCCAGCCGCGAGAAGTGGGCGAAGCCGTAAAGCAGGACGATGCCGACGAGGAACGCCACAACGATACCGACCCCGCCGCCCTTCGGCGTGGGGAGCGGGTGTGCCTTGCGGGGGTCCGGATGGTCCAGCACCCGGGCGCGAATCATGAGCTGCACCACAGCGGCCGACAGAAGCGCGAGGCAGCCGGCGAAGACGAGGTGACGGAACAGGCCGAAGGCAGTCACTTCACCTCTCCCGTTCCGCGGGAGGGGTCGCCACGCGAAGCGTGGCGGGTGAGGGTGCCCGCGGCACCCTGCACCTCCACCTGGTTCGCTTCGCGAACCGACCTCTCCCGCAGAGCGAGAGAGGTGAATGTAGCCGGTGCCACGCTGCTATTTCTGCCGCCAGGGCAGGCCGCTCGCCTTCCAACCGGCGAGCGTCCCGCGGTGACCGGCGCCGTCGGGCGGCCCTTCGAATCCGTCGGCGACGTTGAAGGCGTGCGGGAAGCCGGCCTGTTGCGCGGCCTGCGCTGCCGCGGTGCTCCGTCCGCCGGTGCGGCACATGAAATAGATGTGGTGCTCCGGGGTGAACCCCGCCTCTTTCAGGTGCTCGGCGAATCGGGCGTTGACCTGCATCGCCGGATAGACCTGCCAGGGGATCAGCACCGCCTGCTTGGCCGCCGCCCCGAGGTCGGGGACGCCGGTGAAATCCCACTCGGGCTGGGTGCGCACATCCACAAGCTGCGCCTGCGGGTCCGACCTGAGGGCTTCCCACGCCTGGGCGGGCGAGACATTCTCGACCATCTTATGATCTCCGGCTGCCGGTTTTTGTCCGCGGAGGAACGATGACCCAGTTGTATCACGGCTCGCGCTGGCAGGCAGGGCTGGCCGAGGCAATCGGCAATACGCCGCTGGTCCGCCTGCGGGGGGTCTCGGAAGCGACCGGCTGCACGATCCTGGGCAAGGCCGAGTTCATGAGCCCGGGCGGGTCGGTGAAGGACCGGACGGGGCTCTACATCATCGCCGATGCCGAGAAGCGGGGCGCGCTGCGGCCGGGCGGCACGATCGTGGAGGGCACGGCGGGCAATACCGGCATCGGGCTGACGCTGGTGGGCAATGCGCGGGGGTACCGTTCGGTGATCGTGGTGCCCGAGACGCAGAGCAAGGAGAAGATCGACTTCCTGCGCATGATCGGCGCGGACTTGCGGCTGGTACCGGCGAAGCCGTTGCGCGATCCAGGTCATTACAAGCATGTGTCCCGCCGACTGGCCGAGGAAATGGCCGCCGCGCAGGGCAACGTGATCTGGGCCAACCAGTTCGACAACCTTGCGAACCGGGAGGGGCACCGCGCCTTCACCGGGCCGGAGATCTGGCAGCAGACCGAAGGCCGGGTGGATGCGTTCACCTGCGCCTGCGGCACCGGCGGCACGCTGGCCGGCGTGGCGTTCGCGCTGAAGGAGAAGAATCCAAAGGTCCGCATCGTGCTGGCCGATCCCGAGGGCAGCGCTCTCTACGAGTGGGTAAAAGGACTGGAAATGAAGGTGGTCGGGAGCTCGATCACCGAGGGGATCGGGCAGTCGCAGGTGCCGGAGAATCTGGTGGGCGCGCCGATCGACGACGCGGTGAAGATCCCCGATCCGGAGGCGCTGGGGCTGATCTACGACCTGCTGATCCAGGAGGGGCTGTCGGTGGGCACGTCTTCGGGGATCAATGTCGCGGCGGCGGTGCGGGTGGCGAAGGGACTCGGGCCGGGGCACACGGTGGTGACAATTCTGGCGGATGGCGGATCACGGTATCAATCGAAGCTGTTCAATGTGGAGTTCCTGCGCTCGAAGGGACTGCCAGTGCCGCCGTGGATGGCGTAAGCGTCGGGCACCACAAGCACATCGGCGCTGGCGTGCTTTTCACCTCTTCCGCTTGCGGGAGAGGTCCGATCGCGAAGCGATCCGGGTGAGGGCCCAGCGTGCGCGAAACCCCTGGCGCGGCCGGGCAACGGATAGCACGCTCCCGAAGTTTGTTGCGTCAGGATGGACCGCAGTTTAGATATCCGACCGGACTGACACAGTAGGGCAACGGCCACATGTCGTTGCGTGGCGGCTTTCCGCTGTCCTCTCGCGTCGCGCTCGAACGGAGACCGAAGGCGCCTTCAACCTAACAATCAATCGAGGGAGCGACACAGTGAGACCAATCATCTTTTCATTGCCGCTACTGATTGCAGCATCGGCCCTCATGACGGGATGCACGCCTGCGGCGCCGCCTCGGCCACTGGTCGTGCATTCAGGCCAGACGGTCAGGGTTGGAAACGGGTACTGGATCAGCACTTCAGATTGCAGGTCGCTGGTGATAAAGTTCGACCACGTAGAGGCCATATCAGGTGGGGACTATCTGAAGCTTTCTACGGTTCCGGCCATGATTACGCCATCGCAGCCCGGATGCACCACCACGCGCGTTCCGGGCGTGAATGTCATGGCGACGGCTGCAAAAGTATCGCAGCCGACGAACGTGCATCTGGCGTATGTTCTGTATTGGGATACGATCAATGGCCCGGAGCAATGGAGAGGATCGTTCAACGTGACGATCGTGCCGTGATAAGAGATGGACGGCAGCGATCGCCCGACCGGCTTGGAGCCTACTCGCGGCTCGTTTCGTAATCGCGCGAAGATGTTCAACCACGGCTCCGCTGGAAGGTGGGTGGGCGCCCCGGTTTGTTCCGGAGAGGGCACCCGTCCTTGCCTCAGACCGTCCCTAAACCTATAATATGGGCGCCCATATCGATGCCGCCATATGGAAGGCCCAATGAAGACAACCATCGAAATCTCCGATCCGCTGTTGCGCCAGGCACGCAAGCTTGCCGCCTCCGAAGGAATCACGCTCCGAACGTTGGTGGAGCGTGGGCTTCGTCGCGTCGTATCCGAGACGAAGCCCACCACGCCATTCAAGCTGCGCCGGGCCTGCTTCAAAGGAGAAGGGCTGCAAGCCGACCGCGCTGATGCGTCGTGGGACAGGCTGCGCGATCTGGCCTATGAAGGCCGGGGCGCTTGATTGCTGTCGATACCAACATTCTCGTCTATGCCCACCGCGAGGATTCGCCATTCCACGAGGCTGCCTTCCGGCGAATGGAAGAACTCGCCGAAGGCTCGGCGAGCTGGGCCATTCCCTGGCCATGCCTGCACGAGTTCCTTGCCATCGTGACGCATCCGCGCATCTATGCACCACCTACGCCCTTGTCGCGTGCCCTCGACCAGGTCGATGCCTGGCTCGAATCCCCGACAATCGTGCTTTTGGCTGAATCGGCCGCCCATTGGCCAGCGTTGCGGGAGATGGTTGCCGGGGGTCGGATTGCCGGCGCGCAGGTCCATGACGCGCGTGTCGCCGCGTTGTGCCGCCAGCATGATGTACGCGAGCTGTGGTCGGCGGACCGGGACTTCAGTCGTTTCACTGGCTTCGCCGTGGTGAACCCGCTGGTCGGCAAGCCACCGGGCTCATAATAGCTCCGGCGAGGTCTGCCCGGGCCGCATCGTCATCTGCGGCTCGCTCCCGGCGCCGCCAAGGCTCGGCTGTGACGACCTGATGTCCAGGACACTCTGGCATGCCGGAGCCTCTTAGCCGATACGCACCGCATGGCACCTGAACCGACCAAATCCCGCCTCGGCCTGCGGCTGACCCCGCACGGCCATCTGGTGGCGGAGCCCACCGACGAAGCGCCGGAATTCGACCAGCGCACGGCCAGGCGCCTCGCCGACGCCTTCGCTCGCGGCAGTGGTCATGGCCTGCTGCAACTCGGCGCCGGGGAAGTCGGCGAGCTTCTGCCGCCGGCCTTCGCCTGGTGGCGCGCGTTCGCCGGCCGCTACACGGCCGCGTTGTGCCTGCACGCCCCAGCGGCCGAACCCGGCGCGCCATTGCCGGACCTGCAAAGTCCAACCGCCGCCGAATGCGCCTCGCTGATACTGACCGCCCCAATGATGCCGGGCGCCGAATATCTGACGGCCGATGTGCTGCAAGCGTTGTGGGACGAGACCGCCGCCGCCTGCGCGGCCGCCCTGGCCGAGGCGCAGACCGACCTGCAGAGCTTCCTCAAAGGTCTCAACCCGGCCTGGAACCTCGTCGGACGGGTGCATTTCAACCTGGCCGAAAACCGCCGCGATGCCGACGCCCCGTTCGCCTTCATGGCCACTTACACGACGCGGCTCTCGGCGCAGGCCAAGGCGCAGCACGTGCCGCTGGCGCAGGCGTTGCGCGAATACGCCGGCGCAGCCAACCACCAGCGCCTGCTGTCGCTGCTGCTGCCCGTGCAGCGCGCGACAGAGCAATGCGCCTGGCTCAAGTCGATGGTCGACTCCGGCGAAATATTTCATCCGTTACGATGGACGCCGCAGGAT
>Ga0335074_10012805_pt1 | contig 11773 bp, 9 predicted proteins | sample Lox_Sample_23_FD_206715 | JGI IMG/M metagenome (GOLD analysis project Ga0335074, IMG submission 206715) | Soil microbial communities from Loxahatchee National Wildlife Refuge, Florida, United States - Lox_Sample_2.3 | ecosystem: Environmental > Terrestrial > Soil > Wetlands | place: USA: Florida...
GGATTCCGCGGGCGGCCGGGATAAGCAATATGGCGGTCTGGAGCGGGGACCTGGACTATGTCAAGGTCGATATCCACGCCCGCCGGCCGGGCCTGGTGCACGGCCATGGCCATGCGGAGTTCGACCGGCTCCGCGCCGAACTGGAGGAACTGACCGGCCGACCAGTGCGGCTGAACATCCTGGAGAGCCGCCCCGAAAAAGGACGGAAGGAAATACAGCTAGGGCCGGGGGATACAGCCGGCTGAGGTGAACCAGCCGCTCGCCGGGATACCACCCCGGAGTTCGCGGCGGGCCATGCTTCGGAGTCCCTCTGCCTTAGCGACTGTCCTGCAATGAGGCGACTGCCTCGGTCAGGATGCGGTCGCTGAGTTCGGTGCCGGCGGTTGCCCGGGCGAGTATCAGTGCGCCCACGGCTGTGCTCACCGCGGCCGTACCGCCCAGCTTGTCCGCGAAAAACGTGACTCCTGCGGCGTACCTGGCGGCGAGGTCGGCGCCGGCGGCTGACACCGGCATCGTGGCCCTCAAGGCGACGCACGGCCGCGTCCCGATGACGGGGATCTGGCCGCGGGAGCCGCGCCGTGACTGGCATGCCGGCCCGATGGCCCGCAGCATCCGCGACATCGCGCTGGCGTACTCGTTGCTGGCCGGGCCGGACGGCGCCGACGGCTTCGCTGACGTCCCGCGCGAGTTCGACGCCGGCCTGGGCGCATCACCGGACCGGCCCGTCCGCGTCGGCTGGCTGGTCGACTCGGGACTCGGTCCGGTCGACGCCGAGGTCGGCGGTCCGGGAGGTCACCGCGGGTCACGAGGACCAGATGTTCACCTACTCCAAGACCTTGCTCGCCTCACCCGACACGTCCGTAGAGGATTATGTCCAGGCCGAGGAGGGCATCGAGCGGCTCCGGGACGGGTTCACGCAGTACTTCCAGCGCTGCGACCTGCTGCTGCTCCCAGTGACGACGATCCCCGCGCACGCTCACGGGCTCACGAAGTCCACGCTCGACGGCCACACGGTCGGCGCCTTCCACGTGAGCTCGACGACCGTCCCGTTCAACCTGACCGGGCTCCCGGCCCTCTCCATGCGGTTCGGCACGACCGGCGACGCCATCCCGATCGGCGTCCAGCTGGTGGCCAACTGGCACGCAGAGTCGACGATCCTGCACATCGCCTCGCTGCTGGAGACGTTGAGCCCGGTCCGCGACCAGCACCCCGGCCTCTGATGACCGGTCGGTGGTCCAGGCTTCTAAGGATCCGCAGGATCTGACAATTGCTCAGCTCATCCGGATCTCTGTGGCGCGCTGCTCGGCGATCGAGTTGCCGCCGTCCACGACCAGGTACTGCCCGGTGATATAGGACGCACCAGGGCTGGCCAGCCAAGCGACGGCGGCGGCGATCTCGTCGGGCGAACCGCTGCGGCCAGCCGGGGTGGCCTGTCCCTGGCCGCGCTCTTCCGGGGTCTGCGAACCGGTCGCTATCCAGCCTGGGGCGACGGCATTGACAGTGATTCCGTGCTTTGCCGTGTCGACGGCGGCCGCGCGGGTGAGCCCGACCATGCCCGCCTTGGCGGTGGCGTAGCCGACGTCCTCACGGATCGCCATCACCGGGCCGGTCAGGCTCGACACCATGATGATGCGCCCCCACTTGCGGCTGGTCATGGCCGGCACCGCCGCCTTGGTCACCAGGAAGGCGGAGGTCAGGTTGCGGGCGAGCGCAGCCTGCCAGGTCGCCAGGTCCATGGACTCCACGCTGCCGGACTCGAACACCGGGTCAGCCGTGGAGACCATGCCGGCGTTGTTGACCACGATGTCCAGCCGGCCCCATTGCTCCAGCGCGGCCGACACAAGCCCGGACGCCACGCCGGCATCGGTGAGATCGCCCACGATCCCCGCCGCGTCGAAACCAGCGCTGCGCAGTTCGCTGACCCGGTCGTGGATCCGGGCCGTGGTGGCACTGATCATCACCGCGGCACCGAGTTCGGCGAGCAGCCGGGCGGTGGCGAAACCGATCCCGTCGGGGCTGCCCGCCCCGGTGACCACCGCCACCCGGCCGGACAGGTCAACCGCTGCTGGAATGGGCATTGCCCGATCTTAATAGGTCAAGATGCCATATCCCCAGGCTGCGGGGGCGCCGGCGGCGTGGCCTGGCGGTGAGCCGCAAGATAATCTTCGGGCCTATGGTGAAGCGCCCTGACCCCCTGGTGAGCACGCCGCCTGCCTTCGGCGAGCAGGCAGCCCGGCAGATCCTGCGGGAAGGCTTCGGCGTCGACTCGCCGTCTCTCGAGGCGCTACCGGGCGAACGGGACCAGAACTTCCGGGTGGACACGGCCGCCGGGCAGCGCTTCTTGTTCAAGATCTCGAATCCGGCCGACGACGGGCCCATCCTGGCGATGCAGGCCGCCGCTCTCCGCCACATCGAGCGAGTGGATCCGGGCCTGCCGGTTATGCGCGCCCTGCCGACCGGGGCGGGGGAGTCCTGGGTCGAGGTGCCGGGGCCCGACGGCCGGACCTATCCGGCTCGGCTTTTCACGTTCCTGCCCGGGCACGTAGCCGCGAACACCGCGCTCACCGCTGAGGCGATCCGGTCCCATGGGCAGACCACCGCCCGCCTGGGGCGCGCGCTGCGTGGGTTTTTCCACCCGGCGGCGGACTACGAGATCTTGTGGGACATCACCCGCTTGCCCAGCCTCCGGCCGCTGCTCACCCATGTCTCCGACGGCCACCGCCGGGCTCAGCTGGAATCGGTCCTGGACCGGTTCGAGGCCCGGGTCGCGCCAACGCTGCCCGGGCTTCGCGCGCAAGTGATCCACGGCGATATGAGCCTGGACAACGTGTTGTTCGGCGATGACCTGCGGGTCAGCGGGATCGTGGACTTCGGGGACATGACCCACGCGCCGCTGGTCTGCGATCTCGCTGTCTCCGTCGCCGATGTGCTCCACGGCCGTGACGACGCCATCGAGGCGGCCGACACGATCATCGGCGGCTACGTTTCGGTGACGCCGCTCGAAAGCGAGGAGGCCGGCCTGCTCGCGGATCTGGTGGCGGCCAGGCTGGCCACTGAGGTCATTGTCACCGCCTGGCGGGGCGCGCTCTACCCGGCCAACACCGCATACGCCGTGAGCAGTGAGCCGGGGGCCCGCGCCTTCCTCGATGCCATCGAGGCGATGGGGATAGACGCCGTCGCCCGGCGCTTCCGCGAGGCCTGCCGCCGGCTCCCGTACCGAAGGTCGGCCACCAGTGCTCTGCTCGAGCGCCGCCGCCGGGCGCTGCCCCGGTCCCCGCTGTTCTACTCCCGCCCGGTGCACCTCGTCCGCGGCGAGGGTGTCTGGCTGTACGACCCCGACGACCGGCGCTACCTCGACTGCTACAACAACGTGGCCGTGGTCGGGCACAGTCACCCAAGGGTCGTCCACGCCGTGACGCAGCAACAGCAGCTGCTGGCGACCCACAGCCGCTATCTGCACGAAGCGGTCGTCGAGCTCGCCGAACGGCTCCAGTCCACCCTGCCGCCGGAGCTGGACGCCGTCATGGTCGTGAACTCCGGCAGCGAGGCCAACGACCTCGCCTGGCGGATCGCCCGCGCGGCCACCGGGCGGGCCGGCGCGGTCGTAACCGCCAGCGCCTACCACGGGCTGACCGAGGCCACCCACGCCCTGTCTCCCGAGGAGTGGGCCAACGGGGAGCTGCCTGCCCACGTCGCGACGATCCCGGCACCTGACGGGTACCGCGGCCCGTACCGCCGGGGAGACGACGGGTGGGTGCAGCGGTACGCCGCCCACATTGATGACGCTGCCCGAGCGCTCGGTGACCGCGGTTTCGCCGCTATATACCTCGATCCGGCCTTTACCGCCGACGGCATCCTGTCGCCCCCGCCCACTTACCTGCGCGAAGCGGCCCGGCGGGCGGTGGCGCTGGGAGGGCTCGTGGTGGCCGACGAAGTGCAAGCCGGTCACGGCCGGTCCGGAAGCCACCTGTGGAGCTTCCAGGCCTCCGGGATCGCACCCGACATCGTGGTGATGGGCAAACCGATGGGCAACGGCTTCCCCGTCGCCGCCCTAGTGGTCAGATCCCAGCTGCTCGCGGCGGTACCCGAGGAGGTCGAGCTGTTCAGCACCTTCGGCGGCAACCCGGTAGCCTGCGCGGCCGCGCTCGCGGTCCTGGACGTCATCGAGGAAGAGGGCCTGGTGGCCAGTGCCGCGAATGTTGGCTCCTACCTCCGCCAGGGCTTGCTGACACTCGCCGAGCGCCACCCCCTGATCGGGGACGTCCGTGGCGAAGGCCTCCTGCTTGGCGTCGAACTGATCGATGAGGCGCGCAGGCCAGCGACGGGGAACGCCCGCAAGGTAACCGAGGCGATGCGCGAGCGGGGAATACTGCTCAGCACAACCGGCCCGGCCGGAAACGTGCTCAAGATCCGGCCGCCCCTGATATTCCAGCACGAGCACGCCGACCTCTTCCTCCAGGCCCTCGACGAGGTTCTCGCGTCTTCATGACGCTGTACCAGGTGAACGCGGGACCCCTTGGGGCCTTCTCTGCACGCGCCTGACCGGCGCGCCGATGATCAGGAGATGGGATTCGAGGTGGCCTGATCCCGCGGCAGGACGCAGAATTCGTTGCCCTCGGGGTCGGTCAGCGTGATCCAGCCCCGGCCGTCGGGCCGCCGGAAGTCACCGGCCATCGACGCGCCCAGCGCTAGCAGCCGTTCCACCTCCTGATCGCGCGTGCCGTCTACCGGGCGCAGGTCGAGGTGCAGGCGGTTCTTCAGCTGCTTCTCACCGTCGGGGACCGTAATGAACAGCAGGACCTGGCTGCGGTCACGGGACATGATCGGGCACAGCTCGTGGCCGGGCTCGTTCGGGTCGTCGGCATCCTCGATGAAGTCCAGCACCTTGGACCACCAGACCGACTGCGCGTAGGCGTCAATGGCGTCAACCGTCGTGTGCGATATGCGGCTCGTCATGACGACGATCTTGTGGCTGAACGATGCCCCCGTCAAACCATTTCAGCGTGCCGGAGCCTAAGAATCCGCGTCGGGAGCTGTCGGAGCCGCGAATTCAAGCTGGTTGTTGTCGGGATCGCGGAACACGACGGTGGAGTACGGCCCGTTCGGCCGGCGGCGGATGCCGGTGTGCCCGATGTTGAGCTCATCGAGCCGGTCCATCCAGGCTTCCAGTGCCGCGCGGTCAGCGACCTCGAACGAGACGTGATCCAGGCCGGTATGGCTCTCCTCGAACTTCTCGCCCCGGTTGGCCTGGTTATGGTGCAGGCCGATGAGCAGGCCGGTGTGTGGTTCGGCCAGCATTTCCGCAAATCCGGTCTCCTCCCGGGCGTAGTGCGGAAGCCGCCCAGGCCACCGCTCGGCCTGGAAGAGCTGCTGGTACCAGTTCATGCTGGCGTCGAGGTCCGTGACGGTCAGACAGACGTGGTGTACGCCGGTAATCGCCGGGCTGTTTGCAGTGTCCATCTCCCCGATTTTAACAAGGCCCTCTTAACTCGGCAGTGACGCGAACTGCCAACGACAATCCACGCCCCTATGACTTATGTTTCCGGCTGGGACCGCTATTGCTACTCATTTCCTGACCTTTAGTTTGATCGCGATTAAGCACCGGATCCGCAGGATGTCCAGTCAGGACTGGATGAAGGCCAGCAGGTCCGCGTTGATCGTCTCGGCGTGGGTTGTCGGCATGCCGTGGGGGAATCCCTTGTAGGTCTTCAGCGTCCCGTTCTGCACCAGTTCGACCGCCCGGGGCGCCGCGGTCGCGTAGGGAACGATCTGATCGGCGTCACCGTGCATCACCAGGACCGGCACGCTGATCTTCTTGAGGTCGCCGGTGTAGTCCTCGCCGATGAACGCGGAGACGCACTCGTACTGGCCCTTGGCGCCGCCCATCATGCCCTGCCGCCACCAGTTGGCGATGATCGCCTCGGACGGCTCGACGCCCGGCTGGTCGAAGTTGTAGAACGGCCCGGACGGCACCGCCCGGTAGAACTCCGATCGGTTCGCCGCCAGCTGGGCTTGCAGGCCTTCAAAGGCGGCCTGCGGCACGCCCGCCGGATTGGCCTTGGTCTGCAGCACCGACGGTGTTACCGCGCTGATCAGCACTGCCTTCGCCACCCGGCTCTCGCCGTGACGGCCGATGTAGCGGGCCACCTCGCCGCCGCCGGCCGAATGCCCGACGTGCACGGCGTCGTGCAGGTCGAGGTGTGCGGTCAGGGCGGCCAGGTCGTCGGCGTAGTGGTCCATGTCGTTGCCCTCGCTGACCTGCGCCGAGCGGCCGTGCCCGCGCCGGTCATGGGCGATGACCCGGTAGCCGTGCTGCATGAAGAACAGCATCTGGGCGTCCCAGTCGTCAGCCGACAGCGGCCATCCGTGGCTGAAGACGATCGGCTGGCCCGAGCCCCAGTCCTTGTAGAAGATCTCTGTGCCATCGGTTGTCGTGACGGTACTCATACGCTGCCCCCGTCTGGCCTGGTCGCTGAAGCCGAGACTCCCTACCAGCAGCGTAACGAGCCGTGAGTCAGCGCCTCCGGCCGCGGGCCGGGTCCGTTTGCGCCGCTGCCCTGATGGCAGCATGAACTTTTTCCTCGGGGAAGAACACGGTGAGATTCCGCGCCGTGGCCAGAGCCCGGTCGCGGGCCTCGCTGCCGAGCTGGCGAGTCGCCCGCACGGCATACGTCGCCGCCCGGCGCCGGACCGCAGCGTGGTACTGCCCGATGTCCATGCTGATCGTCACGCCGTGAGCGTCGGCCAGTTCCAGCGCCTCGGCCGTGATCTTCTTGCCCTTGGCCGAGTTGCACTCCTGGTGCAGGAGCTGGAGATTCCAGCGGCGATGCGGTCCGCCGTAAACCCTCGGGATGATGTGATCGATCGCGGTGCCGCGCGGAGTGTCAGGCAAGTAATCCCGGCACCACGGGCAGCGCCAGTGCTGCAGTTCCACCAGTTCGGTCATGAAGGCCAGGCTGTGCGATGCCCACGGCACACCCTCGCCGTCGCCCTGCCCGTCGCCAGCCCCGCCGCCAAACGGCCAGAGGCAGAACCTCTCACCGGCGGGCACCGGCAGCCCGCACACACCGCACCAGCCGGGCTCCGCAGACATGAGGCCAGGCTAACCGGACGGTCGGACATCGCCGCGCGAGCACGGGTCACTGCTGCGCCGTCTCCTGTTGGGCACTGAGCCGGGACTGGATTTGGTCTGCCTCGGACGCGCCGAGCTGGGTGTACAGGGCGAGTGCCTGCTGCCAGTGGTGGCGTGCTTGACCGTCCTCGCCGGCCGAGTGGTAGCTTTCGCCGAGGTCGCGGTGCGCGCTGGCCTGCTGGTAGGTGTTGCCGATTTCGGCTGCCAGCCCGAGCGCGATCTCGAGTTCGCTGCGGGCGGCGCCCGGCTGGCCGTCCCCGTTCAGGGCCTCGGCCAGGATTCGCAGCGTCTCTGTCTCGCCGTACTTGTGACCGGTATGCCGGAACAGCCCGAGTGCCTGCCGGAGGTAGCTGATGGCCTGCTGGTGTTTGCCCTGGCGCAGGCTAACTCGGCCGAGGTTGAGTAGCTGATCAGCCACGCCGGCCGGAAGATCGATGCGGCGGCAGATTTCCAGGGCCTGTTCAAAGACGCCGGCAGCCTGCGCTAGCTGGCCGCGGCGGAGGTTGAGCGCGCCGATCCGCTGCAGCGCCTCGGCCTCGCCGGCCTGGTCTTTCACTTCCCGGAACACCGGCAGGGCTAGCTGCAGATGATCGGATGCCTGGTCGTAGCAGCCCAGTTCGGTCTCGGCATTGGCCAGGTCAGCCAGCGCGTGCGCTGCGTTGCTCCTATCCCCGGCGTCATCGTCGGTGGCGATGGCCTGGCGGAAGTAGCCAACCGCGGACCGATAGTTGTGCAGGTAGTGCTCGGTGAGGCCGAGATTGCGGAGGACCCGGGCTTGGCCGGCCCGGTCGCCGCAGCCGCGGTACCGCTCCAGCGCAACCTGGTAGTGGTCGGCGGCGTTTCGGAACTGGCCTTTCATGATGCCGATGCCGCCAAGGCCGTTCAGGGCGGCGGCTTCCGCGGCCACGTCGCCGGCCCGGCGGGCGGCTTGCAGCGCGTGGCTGTAGACGGTCAGCGCCTCGGGCAGGTGGCTGCCGGTCATGAGGTAGCGGAACAGCGTCGTGGCGAGATCAGTGGCGTGCCGGGGCCAGCCGTGGCCGGCGCAGCGCACGGCTACCGCAGCCAGGTTCGCCCGCTCGGCGTCTAGCCACGCCCGCGCGTCCACCTGGCCCGGCATTTCCGGCACGGCCGCAGCCGTGGGAGTGATGCGCGGCCGCCGGTGAGCCTCGGCCGGGTACAGGATGTCCATGGCGGCGGCGGCCGCGGAAAGGTAGTAGTCGAACAGCCGGGTCAGCGCCTGCTGGCAGTAGCCGTCGGTATCGCGGGCGGCGGCCTGCTCGCGGGCGTAGGCGCGCTGCAGATCGTGCAGGCCGTACCGACCCGCCCCGGCGGCCTGGATCAGGCTGGCCCGATGCAGCCGGCCAAGCATCTTGCGGGCCTGCGCGGCGCCGGTCCCGGTCAGCGCGGCCGCAGCGTGCACGTCCAGGTCTGCGCCGGGGTGCAGGCCGGCCAGCGCGAACGCCCCGGCCACGTCGTCAGGCAGCTGCCGGAACGACCACGAGAACACCGCCCGCACGTCGGCACGATCCTCGCCGGCATCCAGGCGGTCCAGCCGGCCCGCCCTCAGCTCGGCTACCAGGTCGGCCAGCGGCACCGCGGTGCGGGCAGCGGCCAGCTCGGCGGCGATCCGCAGCGCTAACGGCAGCCGGGCGCACAGCCCGGCCAGCTCCGCAATGGCGTCAGGCTCCTGGTCACCCCGCGGCCCGATCAGCAACCGCAACAGGCTGACCGCATCGGCCTCCGGGAGCACGTCCAGGTCCAGCCGCCGGGCGCCGTCCGTGGCGGCCAGTCCGGCCAGCGCATCCCGGCTGGTCACCACCGCGACACAGCCAGGGTCGCCGGGCAGCAACGGCCGGACCTGCTCGCCGTCGCGGGCATTGTCCAGCAGTACCAGCATCCGCCGGCCGGCCAGCCTGCTGCGGTACAGCCGGGCCCGTTCCTCCAGCGCATCGGGGATCTCTTGTCCCGCCACGCCCAGGGCGCGCAGTAGACCGGCCAGCGCATCGGCCGCTGCTACCGGCTGGTCCGGGTCGAAGCCGCGCAGGTTCACGTACAGCTGCCCGTCTGGGAACTGCCCGGCGACCAGGTGGGACCACTGGATCGCCAGGGCGGTCTTGCCGACCCCCGCCGTCCCGGTGATCGCCGAGATCACCAGAGCAGGCACCCGCACGCCCGGCCTCGGCACGAGCAGGCCGGTCAGCGCGGCCAGCTCAGCCTCGCGGCCGGTGAAGCAGGCGACAGGCGCGGGCAGCTGCCGCGGCGCCATCAACGCAGGCGGCCCGGCAGCATCGGAGGCCGCGGGCATTGCCGGTGCGCTCGCCAGCGGGGGCAACGCCTGCCCGCCGGCCAGGATGCGCTGCTGCAGATCGCGCAGCTCGTGACCTGGCTCAAGGCCGAGTTCGGCGACCAGCACATCGCGGGTCTGCTGGTAGACGGCCAGGGCCTCGGCCCGCCTGCCATCCCCGTACAGCGCCGCCATCAGCAGCCCTGAGAGCCGCTCACGTAGCGGATCGGAGGCGACAAGCCGCCGCAACTCGCTGATGACGGCGGCGGGCCGACCCAGGCGCAGGGTCGATTCGATGCCGATCTCGGCCGCCTGCAGCCGCAGATCGGCCAGCCGAGGCACCTCGCGCACGGACAGGTACTCCGACCGCACTCCTGCGAGCGGATCTCCCCGCCACCCCAGCAGCGCGGCGCGCGCCTTGGCGTCGGCCGCCTGCCATGACCCGGCCGCTGCGGCCGTCCGCGCCGAATCCAGATTGGCCTCGAACACGCTGACGTCCAGCTCATCTGCGGCGACCCGGATCAAGTACCCGGGCGGCTGTGTCACTATCCGGTGCCCGGCATGGCCGAGGGCATCACGCAGCCGCATGACGTAGTTCTGCACCGTCACCCGTGCCGACGGTGGCAGCGCAGATCCCCACAGCGCCTCGGCCAGGTCATCGACTGCCACCACCCGATTCGCGCGCAGCAGCAACATCGCCAGCAGGGTTCGCTGCCGCCCCGACGAAACCGGCATCGCTACGCCATCGCACAAGGCCTCAAGCGGGCCCAGAATCCTGAACTCGACTCGCATCCGCACCCGCCACGACCGCAGCGCTCTGGCCATCCGTGCTAACGAGATGATGACGCCCCGATAGTAGCCGCTGAAACGATTCTCATGCCCGGATCAAGCACCGTTTGCCCGGGCAGTCGGCCGACGACAGCTGCGGCGGGCGCGGATTGCAGCCCGCCCACCTCTAATCAAAGGCTGGGGAAAGGCAGTGCTCGTGTCCGGAATCACAAGATCATGGAGAAGTTACACGGTTCTACTATCGAGCGTGGCCGTGGTTGGCGCGCTCGTCCTGGCCGCGGGCCCGGCATCTGCGCGGGCGACGGCGGCCGCCTCCGCGAAGGCACGCGCTGCTACCTGCCAGGTCGGGCGGCTTGGCATCACCATTCCGGAAACAGTCGCCGGCGATCCGACGGCAGGCATGCAGAACGTTAGCTGGAACATCGGGTTCCGCAACCTCAGCGGTTCCTCGTGCTCCCTCCAGGGCTGGCCGGACCTGACCATTCTCAATAGCGCCGGGAAGACGGCCCAGGTCAAGGTCGTCGATGGCCAGTTCAACAACATCGGCCGCGTGCCGGATGCGCCGATCACGCTAGGCCCCGGCCAGACAGCCGTCGCAACCGTGACGTCGGCGAGCGTCACGCCGCCCGCGTGCCTCACACGGTGGTCAGTCAAGCTGGCAATGCCGGGCCAAGGAGCGTCCGCTACCGAGCGGCTGGCGGCGCAGGACTCCCTGCCGTGCCTGGGCAAGCAGCTGGAGCTGTCTCCGCTGACCACGGTGAGCTCCCTGCAGCGGTCCATCCGGGCGCTGTCCACGACAACAACGCCAGCAGAGTTCACGCACGTGGCAGGAAAGGAACCCGCCACCTGCTCGGCCGCAGACTTGTCGGCGAAGGTTGCCAGCTCGACCTCGGCGGGCGGCGAGGCCGTGGTGGTGCTCACGCTGGCCACCAAGGGCGGGACCTGCACGCTGCCCGGAGCTATCCCGATGGTCAGGCTGCACGAGTCCGGCGGGCTGAGTCCGATGGCCAAGGCACTGGGGGACGCGCAGGCGAACACTGACGACAGGTCGGTGGTGCACCTCTACGGGTCCGGGTCCAGCGAACGGACCGCACTAACGCTACGGCCGGGCGCGCCAGCCTCGATCGCGCTGGTGGCAGCGAAGGGCCTGCCAACCCCGGCCAGCCTTACCGGGTGCCATCTGGTCAACTCGGTCACCGTGTACCCGTCGACGGCCGGTATCGGCGCGGGCGACACCAAGGCCCTCAGCTCGCCGATCAGCATGTGCGGGACGCCCCGGACGCTCAACTTCATGCCAGGCAAAACCAGCGCCGTGCTCGATGCTGCGCACTCCGCCCTGGAGCAATCGCTGGGCGGCTCCGGCGGGCTGTCGGCTGGCGATTCAGTCGACTACCACTACGGCGCCGACAGCAACGCGCCGACGGCCTGCGGGCCAAGCGCTTACAAAGAGCCCCTCGGGGATTGCGCCAATGGCACCAATGGTGACTTCGGCATCTACGTCGGTGAACTCGGCGCCTTTGGTACCTGGAAAAGCTGCAGCTGGGCAGAGGGTCTCAACCAGAACAGCA
>Ga0335074_10012808_pt1 | contig 11772 bp, 11 predicted proteins | sample Lox_Sample_23_FD_206715 | JGI IMG/M metagenome (GOLD analysis project Ga0335074, IMG submission 206715) | Soil microbial communities from Loxahatchee National Wildlife Refuge, Florida, United States - Lox_Sample_2.3 | ecosystem: Environmental > Terrestrial > Soil > Wetlands | place: USA...
CGGATCATCGCCTCCGGGGATCCGGCGGCGATCAGGCAGGACGCGGCGGTACGCCAAGCGTATCTGGGCGAAAGCTAGCAACGCCGCATCATGCGCCCGCTCCCGCGAAAGCGGAACCCAGCGATCGATCGCCACATCGACGAACTCTGTCTGGATTCCCGTGGGCGCGGGAAAGAGCGGAATTTGCATCGACCTGATCGCAATGTGCTCTAACACCGTCAACACAGGACGATCGAAGAGGGGGAATGATGTTTAGCGAAGGGCTATTGCGCGGCCGGCGCATTCTCGTCACCGGCGGCGGAACCGGGCTGGGCAAGGGTATGGCGGAAAGATTTCTCGCGCTCGGCGCCGAAATCTTTATTTGCGGGCGAAGAAAATCGGTATGCGCGGCGACCGCTGCCGAACTGACGGCCAAGCACGGGGGCAAGGTCGGCGTTTACGGCATCGACATTCGGGACGCCGCCGCGGTCGAAGCCATGGTCGCCGACATCTTCGCCGCAGGCCCGCTGACCGATCTCATCAACAACGCCGCCGGAAACTTCATCTCGCGCACCGAGGATTTGAGCCCGCGCGGCTTCGACGCCATCGCCAATATCGTCATGCATGGCACCTTCTATGTCACGCACGCGATCGGCCGGCGCTGGATTGCCGGCGGCCATCCCGGCAACGTCGTTTCCATCGTGGTGACGTGGGTGCGCAATGGCGGCCCTTATGTGGTGCCGTCGGCGATGAGCAAGTCCGCAATCCACGCCATGACCATGTCGCTTGCGACCGAATGGGGCCGCCACGGCATTCGGCTCAACGCCATCGCGCCGGGTGAAATACCGACCGAAGGCGCGGGCAAGCGGCTCAATCCGGGCGGCTCGCCGGGCGCGCGCACCGAGCGCGTCAATCCGATGGGACGCGTCGGCCGCATGGAGGAGCTGCAAAATCTTGCGACCTTCCTCATTGCCGACGGCTGCGATTGGCTGACCGGACAGACCATCGCGCTCGACGGTGGACAAAGCCTCGCCACCGGCGGAAATTTCTACGAGCTGCGCGAGTGGAGCGACGCGCAATGGCAGGCGGCGCGCGAGGCGATCAAGGCACAGAACGAAAAAGACCGCGCCCAGCACTCTATCTGAGAGTCGAATTAATCGCGTGCTGCGGCTTGATGGCAAAGCCGCGCACCCCACATTAGGCGCGTGCCGAGAAGCACGTGCCGATGTCGGTTCGGAATCGGCACGCGGATGGCCCGCAAAAGTTCCGGGTGAGTGCCGTGACGATCAATCGCAAAACGTTTGCTCTCGCCCTTGTCATGTTTGGTGCGATGACGCCGGCAAGCTGGGCGGATGAATCGGCGGAGCGGTTGGGCTTGCGCCCTGGCGAATGTGTGCGCTCAGGTTATACGACCGTGACGTGCGCGCCGGACGTACCGGCACACATTGTGCATTTCGGCCAGCATCGATTGCACCGCGTTCGCGTACGCTGAATAGGAACTGCGCCACCCGGAGCCAAGGAGGCGTGAAGGTTGGCGGAAGGGGTGGGATTCGAACCCACGAGAGAGCGTGAGCCCTCTGCCGGTTTTCAAGACCGGTGCCTTAAACCACTCGGCCACCCTTCCATCTTCTCATTCATTCTTGTTCCTTATTCCTTCCGTCCACGATTTTTACTTCCGTCCACGATTCTGCCACGATCCGATATGCGGCTCACAGCTGCCTCAGGGGGCGCTAAAATCATCAGCGACGTTATAGACATTTTTAATCGCTTGTGATTAAAGCGACCATCAATCGGCCGCATCGTGCCGATTATATCCCACAAATAACGCAACAATCACGAAAGGCACTGCTGGCCAATGACGACACTTGCTTTGAACTTCAGTGAGTACGTTCAAGAGAAAATCGCAGCGTACTGGCAAGACAAACTCGCCCCGTACTGGCCGATCGTCGTGCGCGTAACCTTCGGGGCGTTCATTGGCAGTCTCGTCCTTCTCCTCGTGTTGACCTATGCTGACGTGCCGATCGTCGGCGGTGTCTAGAGCAAGCTAGCCCCGATCCTCGCCATCAGCACATCAGGCGCCGCAATCCGCCATTCACTATCGAAGCCCATCCGCCCATTTTCGCCACAATCTGACCACGCTCGGGCTTGATACCTTTGCAGCGGGGATCGGGAAAGCATGCGGGGTCGGGCAAGCGCGGCACTCGGACGACTGGCGTTGCTTGGCGCTTGCGGCATGCTTTGCGTCCTGCTTGGCAATTGCTCGAGCAACATCGATCCGCGCTACGGCGTTGCGCCGAGCCCCCGCGTGGTCGATGACGGAGAGCCGGTGCCGAAAGGCGGTGGCGTCTATCGCGTCGGCGCGCCGTACATGGTAGCCGGCAAGCTTTACGTGCCCGCGGACAACCAGCATTACCGGGCTACCGGTCTCGCCTCCTGGTACGGCGAAGATTTTCACGGCCGCCTGACTGCGAACGGCGAGATTTTCGATCTTAACGGCATCACGGCGGCACACCCTACATTGCCGTTGCCGAGCTATGTGCGCGTGACCAACCTTTCCAACGGCCGCTCGCTCATCGTGCGCGTCAACGACCGCGGGCCATATCGTGGCAACCGAATTATTGACCTGTCGATGCGCGCCGCGCGTCTGCTGGGCTTCCGCAACAGCGGTACCGCCTGGGTGCAGGTCGAATATGTCGGCCGCGCGCCCATCGAGGGCTCCGACGATCGCATCCTGGCGGCGACGCTGCGCCAGGATGAACCGGCGCCGTTGCCGGATACCGTCAAGCTTGCCGCCACGCCCATCGTTCCTGTCACGTGGACGACGTCGTCGGTCGCGCGCAATCAGCGATTCGCCAGTGCCGCAACCTCAACCGACGACGTCTTGTCTGAGGCGGCCGCGCCGCGGGCCCTGTCGTACGCCGATCCGCCGGGCGGCATGGACGGCACCGACCAATTCCTCAACGGTCGCGGGCTCTATTAGAGCCCGCTGCGTCATTTTTGCGCCGGCACGCCGTGGCCTCGCCTGCGCCCTATTGCGCGCAGGAAATCCACGTGAGAATTGGTTCTCCCTTGACTGCGCAACGGAGGCGCTGGTGCGGACCGGGCGTCGCCTGGAGCGTATCTGGCAAATGTGGGAACCGGTTTTGCTTGCAGACAGGCGACAAATCAAATTGTTGGAGCAGGATGATTCGAAGATAAGTCGTCCCGCTCTCGTCATCTGGGCCGGGGGCTTCGCGGCGGCCTTCGTTTTGATGGCCAGCGTCATCGCCGGCCACGCCGCCTCAAACATGTCCACCAAGAAGGACGAGGGCTATCAGACCAGCGTCCCCAACGCCATTCTGCTCGATCCCGACAGCGACAGCTTCCTGTTCGAGAAGAACGCCGATGCGCTCGTTGCGCCGGCCAGTCTCGCCAAGCTCATGACGCTCGAATTCGTGTTCCACGAGATCAAGCAGGGGCATATCAAGCTCGACGACGAATACATCATCAGCGAGAACGCCTGGCGCAAAGGTGGCGCCCCCTCACATGGCTCCACCATGTTCGCAGCCATCCATAGCCGAGTGAAGCTCGACGACCTCATCCACGGCATCATCGTCGATTCCGCCAATGATGCCTGCATCGCAATTGCCGAGGCGCTCGCCGGTAACGAGGCCGAATTCGGCGCCATGTTGACCAAGCGTGCGCGCGAGATCGGGCTGCAAAAATCGACCTTCACCAATGCGACCGGCTACTCCGATCCCAATTTGCGCGTCACCGTGCGCGAGATGGCCCAGCTCGCTCGCTATATTATGCAGACCTATCCCGACTTCTATCCATACTTCGCCCAGCGCGAATTCACCTGGAACAACATCCGGCAGCAGAACCGCAATCCTTTGCTCGCCATGGGCATCGGCGCCGACGGCCTGAAAACCGGCGAGACCGCCGAAGCCGGCTTTAACCTGGTCGGCTCGGCGGTGCAGGACAACCTGCGCCTGATCGTCGTGATCGCTGGCGCAAAATCGGAGAAAGAGCGCGCCGAGGAGGCGCGCAAGATGCTCGATTGGGGTTTTCACGGTTTTGAATCCCGCATCTTGTTCGCCGAAGGGCAAACGGTCGGCGAGGCCAAGGTGTTTGGCGGCAATATCAGCTACGTCCCGCTGATCGGGCCCGGCACCATCCGAGTGATGATGCCGCGCAACGGCGGCGAGCATCTGCTCGCGCGCGTGGTCTATACCGGCCCAGTGCCGGCTCCGGTCCTCAAGGGACAGAGTATCGGCAGGCTCAAAGTGTGGCGTGGCGACAATCTCGCGCTTGAAGTGCCGCTCAAGGCCGCCGAATACGTAGGGCGTGGGACCATGTCGCAACGTGCGATGGATGCGGCAACCGAACTGGTGATCGGTCTGTTACGGGCCGGCGTGAACCGGTTATGATGGTGGAACCGGCAGGTTGCGGTGCGTGCGTGAGGCGGTCCATGCACCTATGTACGTCTTGATGCCTTTGCCTGTTGCCGCGGCTGCTCGTTCCTTCGCAATTTAGCCGAAGATTGCGGCTGCAACTATTTGATTCCGCGCGAGTTTCGCTGCAATCCGGGATCGACGGATGAGAGGAAAGTTCATCACTTTCGAAGGCGGCGAGGGTACCGGCAAATCGACGCAAGCGGCGATGCTGGCGCTTCGGTTGGAAGCTCTCGGGCTCGGCGTTAAGCTCACGCGCGAGCCCGGCGGCTCGCCCGGCGCCGAAATCATCCGCCACGTTTTGCTGTCTGGCGCGGCCAAGCCATTCGGCCCGGAGGCCGAGGCGATGTTGTTCGCCGCCGCTCGCGACGACCATATCAGGTGCACCATCCTGCCGGCGCTCGACGCCGGGCAATGGGTTATTTGCGACCGTTTCGCCGATTCCACACGCGTCTATCAGGGTGTTCTCGGCGACGTCGATGCGCGCTTCATCAAGGCGCTTGAGCGCGTTTCGGTCGGTGATCTGCGCCCCGATGTCACCTTCGTTCTCGACGTGCCCGCAAGTGTCGGACTAAAGCGCGCCGCCGGTCGGCGGCGCGGCAACAACCCCGATCGTTTCGAGGCGGAAAAAATCGATTTTCACGAGAAGCTGCGCAAAGCCTATTGTGCGCTGGTCGCCACCGAGCCGAATCGCTTCGTGTTGGTCGATGCCACCGCGCCGAAGAAGATGGTCGCCAAGCGCATATGGCAGGTGGTGAGCGCGCGCCTGCAACCGCCGAACGCCAAAGCCGACCTGACGGAGGCGGCGGCATCATGAGTGCGCAAGAAACAGAACGCGACGAAGCGCCGCCAGCGCGCACGACCGACGTGCTGTTTGGCCACGCCGGTGCCGAGGCCACCTTCCTGGCTGCTTATCGCGGTCGCCGCGTCCCGCACGCTTTCCTGCTCGTCGGTCCAAAGGGCATCGGCAAGGCGACGCTGGCTTACCGCATGGCGCGTTTCGTGCTTGCGCATCCGGACCCGAGCGCGCTCGAAGTCACGGCAGCGACTTCACTTGCCGTCGATCCGCAGCATCCGGTGGCGCGCCGAATGGCGGCGCAATCTCAAGGCGATCTTCTGATCCTCGAGCGTACGCCGAACGACAAGGGCGTCACGCGCCAACAGATTGCGGTCGAGGACGTGCGCCGCACGGTGTCTTTTTTCGGCGCGACGGCCGGGCAGGGGGGATGGCGCGTCGCCATTGTCGACGCGGTCGATGAGCTGAACCGGTTCGGCGCCAATGCGCTCCTCAAGGTGCTTGAAGAGCCGCCGGAGCGCGCGATTTTACTGCTGGTCTGTCATTCCGCCGCGCGCGTACTGCCAACGTTGCGTTCACGCTGTAGCGTCATCACGATGCGGCCGCTGGCGCAAACTGACGTGGCGGCGGCGCTCGCGGCCGCGGTCGGGGCGGCGGTAAGTGATCCGGATATTGTCGCGGCCGCGGCCGCCGCCGACGGCAGCGTCGCGCGCGCCTTGGCATGTCTCGACGAAGACGAGCTGGCGCTCCGCCGGCACGCGCTCGGCGAGCTCGACCGCTTGCCCATGCTCGACACTGGCGCGCTGCATGCAATCGGCGAAGCGCTCGCCGGCACCGACCCGCAGCCACTCACCGCCTTCGTCGACACGGTCAATGCCTGGCTGGCACGGCGCCTCGACACCAATGGCGAGCTCAGCCGATTGGCGCGGCTGGCTGAAGCCTTCGAACACATCAATCAGGCGGCACGCGACGCCGTGGAGTACAATTTGGACCGCAAACCGCTGGTGTTTCAAGTTTTCGGCTTGCTTGCCGAGGCCACACGCGGTTGATACCTATGCGCCGTCCTTGGCCGGGCTCGTCCCGCCTACGGGGCCGTGGCATTTGCTCGTCCAAGCAAGCTCGCCCTTCGGCGCGGCAGAGGCCCGGCCTTGATCGTTGAAGGGAGCCGATCGGCGGCGCAATTTCATGGCGGCGAAGCCCTATTATATCACCACGGCGATCGCCTACCCGAACGGCGCGCCGCACATCGGCCACGCTTACGAGGCGATCGCCACCGATGCAATCGCCCGCTTCATGCGGCTCGAAGGCCGCGACGTGTTCTTCCTCACAGGCACCGACGAGCATGGCATGAAGATGCTGCAGACGGCGGCCAAGGAAAATCTGACGCCGCGTCAACTCGTCGAGCGCAATGTGCCGCGCTTCCAGGCGATGGTGAAAATGCTCAATTGCTCCAACAACGAATTCATCCGCACCACCGAGCCGCGCCATCACCGCTCCTCGGAGGCGATCTGGGCGGCGATGGAGAAGAACGGCGACATTTATCTCGACAAGTATTCCGGCTGGTATTCGGTGCGCGACGAGGCCTATTACGACGCGAGCGAAACCAGGCTCGACGACAAAGGTGTGCGGCTTGGCCCCAACGGCACGCCGGTCGAATGGGTCGAGGAGGAGAGCTATTTCTTCAAGTTGTCGGCCTATCAGGACAAGCTGCTCGCGCTTTACGCCAGCGATCCGAGCTACGTGCTGCCGCGCGAGCGGTTCAATGAGGTGATGAGTTTCGTCAAAGGCGGCCTGCAAGATCTGTCGATTTCGCGCACCACCTTCGACTGGGGCGTCAAGGTTCCCGGCGACGCCAAACACGTCATGTATGTCTGGGTCGACGCGCTGACCAACTACATCACCGCCGTCGGCTATCCCGACGTCGACAGTGAAAAATTCCGTCGCTACTGGCCCGCCGACCTGCATGTGATCGGCAAGGACATCATGCGCTTCCACGCGGTGTATTGGCCAGCTTTCCTGATGTCGGCCGGCGTCGCTGTGCCGCGGCGTATCTATTCCCACGGTTTTTTGTTCAACCGCGGCGAGAAAATGTCGAAGTCGGTCGGCAACGTCATCGATCCGTTCGCCCTGGTCGATGCCTATGGCGTCGATCCGCTGCGCTACTTCTTTCTGCGTGAGGTGCCGTTCGGGCAGGACGGCAATTACAGCCACGAGGCGATCGTCAACCGCATCAATGCCGACCTCGCCAACGATCTCGGCAACCTGGCGCAGCGTTCGCTGACCATGGTGGCGCGGCAATTCGCCCACGCGTTGCCGCATCCCGGCGCGTTCAGCGCCAACGATCAGACCATCCTCACCACCGCCGACGCCATGATCGGCAAGGCGCGTGAGGTCATGGCAACCCAGCAATTGCACCAGGTGCTCAACGCGGTGTGGGCGGTGGTCGCCCACGCCAACCGCTATTTCGCCGGTGAGGCACCGTGGGCCCTCGCAAAGAGCGATCCGGCGCGGCAAGGCACTGTGCTCTATGTCACTGCGGAAGTGTTGCGGCAGATCGCCATTTTGGCGCAGCCCTTTACGCCGGCGTCGGCGGAAAAATTGCTCGATCTCTTGGCGGTGCCGGCTGGCGAGCGTGATTTTTCTTTCCTCGGCGGCAAACATCGCCTCGCCGCCGACGTAAAGCTTCCGGCGCCGGTGCCGGTATTCCCGCGTTATGTCGAAGCCTAAGTAGGCGCTGTGCGCCGTTTCGATCACGGCTGCGAATGGGTCGTCCCACCAATCGCCCGCAGATTGCTTTCCGCCTCCGGCACGACCTGCAACAGCTGGCTGGGACCAACCGAAATCTCGCCTGTGAACGGCCGGTCGTGAGCGAGGATCAAAAGCACCGATGCGGCGACCCCAGTCGCAAATACTCCCATCGTGATAGCAGACGCCAGCCTATTATCACTATGAACCAACGCGATTGCGAGCAACGCGCAAATTGCCTGCAAATAAAGGCATGACCACTTGACCCAATTGACTTGCGATTGGCTGATCGCGATGCGTTGCCGACGCGCATCCAACGCGCTTTCAAGCGCAGTGATAATCTCACGCTGTGAGATTTGTTGACCTTGGCTGCCAGGTGACAGCGAAAGGGTCAGGTGAAGCGCTTCGGCAACGGCGCGGGGCGTCGTCAGGAATGTGGCAGTACGGCGGGCCATCATCGGCCACTCGTGAGCGACAGCGTCCGCAATGTAACTACGCATCAAGGCACGCAACCTTGTCTCGGGTTCTCCGGGAAAGTTGGCAGCTAAGATCATGACGGATTTCAATGCGCTTGCTTCGCGGTCGACGGCCGTATCGGCCCGCTCGCTGTCACTCCAGACCTGTGCAGCCGTAAAGCCGACGAAAATACCGAAAATGATGCCCAGCGGAGGCAGCATACCTGGAGAGACTGCCTTGAATGAACGCGCGCGGTCGCCGACCGCCAAGACCATGACGACTTCATGGACTGCTATCGCGATCAAGTAGGTAAAGCCGAAAACTACCAGTGCCATCCACACGACGGGTAGATTATGCAGCCAATCGCTCATGGTCCTGCTCCTTGCCAATGTGCGCCCGAAGTTTAGACGCGTTGATGCGGGCACGATGACGTCCTGCAAACACGCCCATCCGGGGGGTCGGGAAGGACACCCTGAGGGCCGTCCGCGCGGCGGCACGCCGCGCCTCGTGGTCAGTGTCAATGCCGAAGGGCTAGGGCAGTTTTACCCTTGAAATGGTGCCTCGTGAGTACGTAATGGTGCCTCGTGAGTACGTCGTGCGTACGTGAAAAGCCAATTGCTCGACCGCAATGCCCTCAAGCACCCTAGAAGATCGACGATTGCCACCCGGTTCGACGTTGGTCGACAGCCATTGCCATCTCGATTTTCCGGATTTTGCCGATGAGCTCGATGCCGTCATTGGACGCGCCCGCTCAGCCGGCATTGCCCGCCTCGTCACGATTTCGACCCGCGTTGCCCGGCTGGCCGAGCTCCTGGCGATCACGGAGCGCTTTACCGACGTCTATGCGTCCGTCGGCACGCACCCGCATTACGCGCAGGAGGAATTGGAGGTGACGGCGGCGGCGCTGGTCGCCTACACGCGGCATCCGAAAATTGTCGCGCTCGGCGAAGCCGGGCTCGACTACCACTACCAGCGCTCGCCGCGCCGCGCGCAGGAGCAGGGCTTTCGCGCGCACATCAAGGCAGCGCGCGAGACCGGCCTGCCGCTGGTCATTCATTCGCGCGACGCCGACGCCGATACCGCGCGGATTTTGGAAGAAGAAACCGGGCAGGGCGCTTTCCCCGCCGTGCTGCATTGCTTCACCGGCGGTCGTGAACTTGCCCAACGCGCGATCGCGCTTGGGCTGTTCATCTCTTTCACCGGCATCCTGACCTTCAAAAGCTCGGCGGCGCTGCGCGCCATCGCCGGCGAGCTTCCCGCCGACCGCATTCTGGTCGAGACCGACGCGCCTTATCTCGCGCCTGGAGCGTTTCGTGGCAAACGCAATGAGCCGGCCTACGTGGTCGAAACCGCCAACGTTTTGGCCGAAACCCGAGGCGTCTCCCTCGACGCAATCGCGCAGACGACGTCGGAGAATTTTTTCCGCCTGTTTCGCAAGGTGCCGCGGCCTACCGATGCGGATGCGTTGCATCCGCTTAAAACTTCGGTGGCATGACGCTGACATTCACCATTCTCGGCTGCGGCTCCTCCGGCGGCGTACCACGGCCGGCTTTGGGGTGGGGTGCCTGCGACCCGAGCAATCCAAAGAACCGGCGCCGGCGTACCTCGCTGCTGGTCGAGCAGCGCGCCCCCCACCCTAACCCTGCCGTGCTCGCGGAGAAGGGAAGAGCGGGAGTGACGCGCGTTTTGGTCGATACCCCGCCCGATTTGCGCGAGCAGCTTCTCGACGCCGAGGTCGATTGGCTCAATGGCGTCCTCTATACTCACGAACACGCCGACCACACCCACGGCATCGACGATCTGCGCGCGTTTTTTCTCAAGCAGCGGCAGCTGGTCGACCTCTATCTCGATGAAAGCACTGCAAAAGCGCTGTTGGCCCGGTTCGACTATTGCTTTAAGCCGCCCCCTGGCAGCGATTATCCGCCGATCGCCAGGCCGCACCGGTTGACCGCCGGCGAGCCGCTCACCATCGAGGGGCAGGGCGGCGCGATCACGGCGCTGCCGTTTCTGCAAGTGCACGGCGACATCCCTTCGCTCGGCTTTCGCTTCGGCGGCCTGGCCTATTCCTGCGACCTCAGCGGCCTGCCCGCCGAGAGCTTGGCGGCTTTGGTCGGGCTCGAGGTCTGGATCGTCGACGCGCTGCGCTACCGGCCGCATCCGAGCCATTTCTCGCTTTCCGACGCTCTCTCGTGGATCGAACGAATAAGACCGCGGCGCGCGATCCTGACCAATCTGCACGCCGACCTTGACTACGAAACGCTGCGCAAAGAGCTGCCGCCCCATGTCGAACCGGCCTACGATGGAATGACGATCGCTCTCGCAGAAAGCCCCGTTTTGCAAGGCGCTACGCGAGATGTTCCATAATATGTCTTATGCGAATCGTGATCGCTTCACGCGCCGAACGGGCGCCGCCTTCGCGCGAGACCTCTGACATGACTCCGTCCCGCGATATCGGCCGGCTTCTTGAGATCATGGCAGCGCTGCGGACGCCGAGCACCGGCTGCCCGTGGGATCTGCAGCAGAATTTTGCGACCATCGCACCCTATACGCTGGAAGAGGCCTATGAGGTTGTCGACGCCATTGCGCGCGACGACCTCGCCGACTTAAAGGACGAGCTTGGCGATCTCTTGCTGCAAGTCGTGTTTCACGCGCGCATGGCCGAAGAACAAGGCGCCTTCGCTTTCGGCGATGTGGTCGAAGCGATCACCGCAAAGCTGATCCGACGGCATCCGCATGTATTCGGCGACAAGCGCGCCGACGACCCGCAAGCTGTCAAGGGATTGTGGGAGGAGATCAAGGCCCTGGAGCGGCAAGCAAAAGCGGCAGCCGGTCGGCCAGCGCCGCAAGGAACGCTGGCCGGCGTTCCGGTGACGCTTCCAGCACTCACTCGTGCGCTTAAACTGCAAAGCAAGGCGAGCCGGGTCGGCTTCGACTGGAACGATCCGCGCACGGTCTTAAGCAAAATCCGCGAAGAGGCCGACGAGATCGAAGCTGCGCTCGACGGCGACCAGCCGAACGCGGCGGCCGAGATCGGCGATCTTTTGTTCGCCGCGGTCAATCTTGCCCGCCATCTGCAAGCCGACCCGGAAACGTTGCTGCGCCAGACCAACCGAAAATTCGAGCGCCGTTTCGGGGCGATCGAGCAGGCGCTCGCCGCGCGCGGAAAAGCACCGCAGGACGCGAGCCTCGCCGAAATGGATGCACTCTGGAACGAGGCGAAGTCGGCGGAGTAACGAACAACCGACCGACGCGGCGCGCGTGCTGTCAGACAAGTCGAGCTTGCAGGGTCGACGGTTTTGCATGCCCGAATCTGTCCCGTACCGCCTGCGCCTTGCCCGCATCGGCCCGCACCGTCATGGCGAC
>Ga0335074_10012809_pt1 | contig 11772 bp, 10 predicted proteins | sample Lox_Sample_23_FD_206715 | JGI IMG/M metagenome (GOLD analysis project Ga0335074, IMG submission 206715) | Soil microbial communities from Loxahatchee National Wildlife Refuge, Florida, United States - Lox_Sample_2.3 | ecosystem: Environmental > Terrestrial > Soil > Wetlands | place: USA...
CACACCAGGTCCCGGCCGGAAAGCTGCTCGGACATGCCCGCCTCCAACTGAGTGACAGCATCACTCAGGCTAGCGGCGCAACCTGCACAAACCAAGCACCCTCACGATTCAGTCGTGCACCCCAGACGCCCAGTGTCCGGACCGGGATGTGCCAGGGCGCTGTGGTCGCCGTCCGCAACGCGGTGACACGCCGGTCTTCGAACCACGCGTGGGAGTCGGCCGTGGCCCGCGGCACTTGTCACCGACGTGCAGTTGAAGCGGAACGGTCTCGGCAACGCCGCTTGCTTGTGACCTAGGCGACGAGGGCGAGCCGTTCCTCTGGGACGAGGCCGCCGCGCCCAGCTCCGGGCCGAACTCGACGCGTTCTTCTTCCGCCTGTATGGCATCGACGACCGGGAGGACGTTGACTCCATTCTGGAGATGTTCCAGACCGAGACCGGCGGCCTGAAGCGCCACGAGATCAGAGACCACGACGAGTACCGCACCAAGCGCTTGGTCCTAACCGAGTACGACCGAATGGCTGCCGCCGATGCCGCGGGCGTTCTTGTGTCTCCACTCACGCCACCGCCAGGTCAGGGGCCCGCGTCACCCGGCTAGGGGAGGCGCGAGCACCCAGTCGGGCGGTGGTTGACAGATCAATGAGGGGGTTGCTCCTCGCTGCGTGGCGTGATGGGCTGGCGGCCGTGCTCAGAAGGGCAGGCCATACCGCGATGCGGACGCCATGGTCGGCGCGCTTGCTACCCTCCAGCATCAGGTCAGGCTTCGAATCGCGGGATATTTCTCGAGAATGGCCTCCTACGAAGCGACGGGTCACTATTGTCTGGTACGTTGACCAGCAAGACTTCTTCGGTCAGGGCATTAGTTGATGTTGCAATGGTGCGACTGACTAGGCAGAATGGAGCGGGCAAAATGCACCTAGTGCCAACCTTTTCTGAGAAGACCCCTGCAAATGATTCCGATAAGTTGCAAAATATATCGCCCAAGGATCACGAGAACACTAATTGGGTTAAGAGTTCCTTGAGCACGTATAACGGTACTTGTGTCGAGATAGCACAGTTGAGCAGCAACCGTGTCGGCATGCGGGACACGAAGGATCACGGAACTGGGCCGATCCTAGCCTTTAGCCAGAGGGAATGGAGCGCTTTTCTTGCTGGAGCAAAGGCCGGCGAGTTCAACCTTTGATCGAACCGATCATAATAGGCGGCCCATTGCTATACTTTCAGCAAAGGTTATATTGCCGTGGCCGTAAATCACAGGCTCGACTCTGGATTGTTAACTCAGCCTGGTTCAGATCCGAGGTCTCGGCGCATAGCACCCGCTAAGGCCTCTCCTTCTTCTGCAACGGCTCCGATATCTTCTTCAGTTGCCTTAAGTGCGCGGCCGAAGGCGGCGTTAGCGAAAGCGTATATTGACTCAGGGGCGACGAGGGAGAGGGCAGCAAGATTATCATTGGCTACGCGTGCCGATTGAGTCGCTCTAAGCCAGATCTCTTCTCTATCTGATCGATTTTGCTTAGTAGCGATATCGTGTTCAATTTGGTCATCAGTTAGCGTGGAGAGAGCAGCAAGAAAAGCAGAATAGGCCACGCGTTTTAGAGTATCTGTCTCGCTCCGCCGACGGGCAGCTCGTTCGTCCCGAGCGATGGCAACTGATGTGTGGTTAGCCGATCTAATCCCCAGGTAACCGCCTGCAATGGCAACCACTGCGATGATGCTAGGAATGATTGATAGTTCATGCGCGGTTAACTGCATAACCGCTAATCCCTCCTACGTCGCGCCAGATTTACGGCGTCAGCTCCAAAGTCGGCCGCTTCTCGTAGCCAACTCAAATCTCTGCGATAACTTCTGACTGCCATCAGATCTGTTATCACGATGACGGCAGAAGGCGTTTCTAGTAGCACGAGATCGATCTTGTTGCCCAATCCTTCAAAATTGACATCCTCGAATATATAGTAAGACTGCACAAGAGGCACTTTCGTCTGAGCATTTGCACGGATCACGCCGATTGAGATATTGGGAAGCTCGGCGAGCTCGGCGAGATGACGAACCTGATTCCGCAATACAGTTCGTGATGACCCAGGGCGAGTCCACTTTAAGGCGGACTCGCTCAGGATAAATTCAAACTTCCGCGCAGGATCATGTATGACGGCCTGTCGCCTTATCCTGGCCTCAACCGCAGCGTCTTGGTCAGCTTTGGGAAGTGCATTGAACTCCATAACCATCTCAGCGTATCCACGCGTCTGGAGCAAGCCCGGAATCAAACCCACAAGACATGTCCGCTGGCTGGGCGAAGATGCCTCCAGCCGGCTTGCTTCGTCCTGGAGAGCCACAACGTCGGCGTGCAGCCAGTTTGGCAGCGCAATAACCTCCGAGGCGGCCGCTGCGAGCGAAAGCAATTGCTGCCTGACTCGGTCAGAGGCGCCCACCGCGTAACTCCATCGAGCCACTTCGCCAATCGAGGGGGTGACTTGCCCCGTCTCCAGCCTTGATAGGTCCGGCTCGGGAAGTCCGACCTCTTGAGCTATCTGAACTTTGGATAGGCCGGCGGCTAGTCGGATCCTGCGCAACTCTGCCGCCAGCTCACCGGTCTGAGGGCTGGGCACAGCCGGAGCGCTGTCATGTGGATCTTTTGCCGGCTTTACCTGCTGCGGGCGTTGATCTTTGTCCACCTTCTGTTCATACCCACTACAAACGCATTGGGTCATATCGACCTTCGTGTGGGGAGCTGCTCAAGCCGAGCGCGTCGAGTTTGGGTCCTACGCGGTGGGCTGACTGGGTGAACGGCCACCGTCATCGCCCGAGGCCCGAAGTAGATGTTGACGGTTCAGGCTGCGTCTAGGTGTCATGACCGCCGCTGCGCGACCGCTGGCACCCGACCTGACTGTCGCGCTGCGAGGGCTCAGACGCCACGCCCGCAGATCGACTCGTCGCAGCGGAGAACTGTTAGCCAAAAATGAATTCGCCTATCCTGAGTTGTGTGACCAGGCATGCTTGCGCAGATCATTCCGAGGGGCAGTTTGGGGGTGTCAAGGGGCAGACTGCCGCCGGTGAGGGCTGATCTAGGCTGGCCGTAGCTTGCGTATGCTGGCGTCCGCCCTGGTCAGGTGGCATATGGGCAGATCAGATTACGTATCGGTGGTTCATGGTAAGGAGAAGGTCTACGGTTCGATTCCGTAAGGGGGCTCCAGGTCAGACGCAAGTTTCGAATGTAGGACCAGGACCTCTTTTGCTGTGGGGGGCAATCGGGGGGCAGTTTCGAGGTATGCCGTGGATTCTGTCCCTGATCGGGAGAAGGTTCGCGGTTCGATTCCATGGAGCTTCGCAGGTCAGGCTAGGGTTCGGCGTCTCGTGAGGGGCTCGCCGGAACCGTCGGGGGCAGAGCCGGGGGCAGGATCGCTTCTCGGGTGGACTCTGCTTCTCGTTCTGGAGAGAATGTGGCAGCGACGCGTTTGTGGGTGCGCCGAGGCTGCGGCTGTACCTCGCCGGGCTGCTAATCAGCGCAGGCGAGCGCGAGGAATCGATCGGGCACCTGGCACGTGGTGGCTGCCGATCTCGGCGGGCGGTCTTGTGGGCCGCCTATGCCCGCGCTGAGTGACCTGCCAGCCGTGGCGGGCGAGAGCGCCGTCCTGCCCCAGTCCGAGGACTGGTTTTGCCGCGTCGAGCGCGCGTGTCCCGGGCGGGCGTGCGCCAGACCGGGCACCGCGCCGTCTGCTCCGATCGGCCGTTCGGACGCCGTGGCAAAGATGTCCGATGCTCCTGGGCGGTAGTGCTCGGCCAAGGCAGTACTCGCCTGGTCGGTCCTGCTGGGGGGATGGCGCGTTGGCAGACCTGGCAGCGGCTTACCGGAGGGCGGGCGACGGTGACCGGCGAACGCGCAGGATCTGACTTGCTCATCGCTCCCGCCGGTGTGGCGGGCGCGAGCGCTGGGATCGTTGATGGCTTCCCGTCGCGCGGGCAGCGCGATATTGGCGACTTGGGCGAGGGGTCGGTGCCGGGCCCGAGGCGCTGGATCATGTACTGGCGCTCGTCGGGGTTCCATCGCGCGGGAGCGTTGCCGGGTGTCGAGCGCTTTGCGAGCAATCGGGGCCGCATTGCAGGCCTTCGGTGCCGGAGTTATCGGGGGCTGCCCGCTGGCCTGCGGACGGGCCGGTTCCCAGGTCGATCACCTGTGCGCTCGTGTTGGTGGCGAAGACAGGGTGAGTTCGGGCGTAGTCAGCCAGTGCCAGTGCCAGCTTCGGTTCTGTGCCCGCTGGTGTCCGGTGGCTGCGGGCGAAGTCGATGAAGCTGGCGGTGAGCCGGGCCCGGCCTTCCAGCAGCCGCAGGTTCGCCGTGCCGTATCGCCGTTCGAGGGCGCGGGCCGCGTGAGGACCGGGCTTTTCGGTCAGGCCGATCATGAGCAGCTGCCCGTCCTGGCCGCGGGTCGCGATCACGCCCCGGCTTGCTGCCAGCTCGGGCTGGTAAGCGCGGGCCAGGACGGCCGGGCAGTTGAGGGGTGCGTCCTGGAGGGCGAGCAGCGGGTTTGGGCCGCGGTAGATGTTGTCAGCGAACGCGACGTACAGATCCCCAGACGAGGCGAGGTAGCTGGCGCCGTTCAGTACTGAGGTGATATCCGCATAGGGGCCGTGCTGGGTGATGAAGCTGATCGTGAGCCCAGCCGCCGGCGACACCAGGGCGGGGAGCCGTGCTGCGCGCTGGTAGCTGTCGTGACCGTCGGGGCTGAGTGCGGTGCGTGCCCATCTGGTAAACGCGTCGTAGTACCGGTGGCAGACGATCACGACTTCGGCTGGGCCGAGAGCCGAGATCTCCTCGAGTAAATGGACGATTCCCGGTCGGCCCTCGGCGGGGTAGAACTCCTTGGGGATGTACCGTGCCCAGCCGGCGATCCTGGTGCCCAGGCCGCCGGCGCACACCACGACGCGGATGACTTTGGCCCGGGTCATGACGGGACCTGCTGCGGTAGGCTGCGCCGGTGCATGTGCGCGTGACCGGCGTGGTCATCGAAGATGGCCGTATCTTGCTGCTGAACCAGGACACCGATACCGGGCGCTCGTGGAGCCTGCCGGGCGGGAAGGTCGAGGACGGTGAGACTCTGGCGGCTGCGCTGGTGCGGGAGATGCGGGAGGAAACCGGCCTGGACGTCGAGCCGGGCCGGCTGCTGTATGCCTGTGATCACCTGCCTGGTGACGGCACGCACGTGGTTCACCTGACCTTCGAGGCCCGCCGGGTCGGCGGGATTATCGGCCAGGTGACCGCTGGCCTTGATACGCGCCCGATCCGGGGCGTGGAGTTCGTCAAGCTCGCGGACTTGCCATCGCTGGGGTTCAGCCAGCGGTTCGGTGACCTAGCCATGGCGGGGTTCCCCGGAGCCGGCAGCTACATGGGACCTAAGGCCGCTATCGGCTTGTGAGGCATCCAGCGCCCGGATCAGCTCTTCGTCGATCTCGGCGAGCGGCCGGGACCGGTCAGCCAGCCTTGCGATCCATGTTTTCAGGCGGCAGGCCAGTTCGCTGGTGCTGACGACTGGCTGGCTGCCGTCGCGGACCAGGCGGATGCCGACGCCGCGGGAGCAGCCCAGTACGTGGCGGCAGCGCGGCTGCTGTGCGGCCTGCTGAGTCGCCGGGGTGTTCCACGCGATGCCGTGCAGCCAGCGGGCGGCCGGACCGCCCGTCCGCTCGTCCGGGCCGTCGCAGCACCATGTTTGCAGGTTGCCGAGCAGGTGATGGATCTTGGTCCAGTCCGCGCCTGGCTCAGTCACAGGGGTGACGTCGCCGGAGCGATAGTCGGCGTTGCCGGTGGTGGTAGCGCCGCTGGTCAGCCTGGTCAGCTCAGCCCGGGCTGGCAGCCGGGCGCCGTTGCGGGCGGCGAACGCCGCCGCGCCGACCCAGGTGACCCAGTAGACCGGGTAGTCCTCGTAGCCGGGGCTTACCGCCCATGCTCCGGTGCGCCGGTGCCGGTGCAGGCGGCCGCCGCGCTCGTGCGGCATCTCACAGGCCAGCAAGTAGGTTCCGTGGTGGCTGTTGGGCAGCCCGGCGCGGCTGATCGCGTTCAGGAAGCGGGCGTACTCGGCGTTACTGACCAGCATGTTCCGTACTTCCAGGAACCCGCGGCGGAGATAACGCGGCGCAACCGTCGGCGGAGTTCCGGACCGTGCCGGGCGGCTCGCTGCCGTGCGCTGCCGGGGCGGTTCCAGGCGGTACAGGTGACCGCCGGCCAGCCAGGACGCCGCCCGGGCGGCAACCGGAGCTGGTACCACATCGTGCACGGCGGCAAGGCTGGCGGCAGTGGCAGCGCTGATGAGCTCAGCATCCGCCGCTTCCAGGCCGGCTATCAGCGAGATCTTGTGGTTCGCCGTGACGAATGTGTCGTCACCGGCCGGAGATTGTGCGGGCGGGACGGGTGCCCGGTCGCCGGCCAGCGCGTGCCCGGCCAGTTCGGGGAGCGCAGTGGTTAGTGTTGCGAGCGCGTCGCCTGGACGGGTGACCATGGTCTCGTAGGAGATGTGGGCGAGGTCCCGGCCGGCGAGCGCACCGGCTATCAGCACCGTGTTGAGTGCCTGGAGGCGAACCAGCGCGGCGAGGTCCGGCGGGCTGTCATCGGGTACCAGGGCGGCGAAGCGGCTCGCGCCGCTGTCCCCGTGCCGGGTCATGGTGACCATCTGCTGGTAGCGCGACCGGTAGCACCATCGCCGGAAAAGCTCACCGCGCGTGAAGGACGACGCGACGCCGAGCGGGCTGCGTGACAGTACCAGGACCGGCGCTGCGGGCAGCAACGCGAGCAGGGCCGGCAAGGCGAAGAACAGGCTTGTCTCCTTGACCACCTGACGGTCCGGGCGGTATTTCGCGACGGCGAAGCTCACCAGCCAATGCCGCCCGAGTAATCCGAGCGTGGAGGTGGCCGTGAGATTGGTGCCGGAAAAAAGCGGGTTGGCTGCGGACCACGGGTGATCCGCGCCGATTTGCTGCCGGAAAGGCTCGATGTGCTGGCCTGTCACCGGTCGCAGCGTGTCGCTGACCCAGTTCGACCCGACGCGTTCGCAGGTGCCCAGGATCAGCAGGGGCGGCTGCACTGCCGTCCCGGCCCTGCGGGAAGCCGCGGCTAACGCCGTCAGGCGTGCCTGGACTTCGCCGGGAACACCGGAGCTTGCATCTGTGCCCACGGGGCGTCACCTTCCATCGGCGGTGCGGGCCGGTTGCGCCTGGCAGGCGTCGAGCTACGCTGTCTGGCAACTGCCTGCTGTGCAGTCCGAACCGAACGTAAACGCTTGGCCTGCGGTTTTGAACTCACAGTGAGTACGAGTAACCTCCGCGAAAGGGCGCAGAGCCGTTATGCGAGCACGCGGAACGCTGACCGGCAGTACGAGTTCAGAAGGCCGTGTCTCGGGATATGTCTTCAAGCTCGTCCGAGAGTCCGCTGGCCGGACCCAGCAGCAACTCGCCGCGCAGCTGCGGGTAAGTCCTGCCACGATCCAGAGCTGGGAGAGCGGGCGGCGCCCGCTGATGGCCATGCCAGCCGGACAGTTCCTGGCCCTGCGCAGCAGGCTCAGCCGGCTTGGCGCCACGCCCGCGCTGCTGGGCGCCCTTACCCAGGCCCTGGAAGCCGACCACATCCTCGCCCATGCGCTGGCCACGCCCCAGCACCGGGCTGACCCCGACGGGCACCCGCTCGGGTCGTGGGTCCTCAGCCGCCCGCTGACCACGATGATGGCTTGGCCGATCGGCGGGAACGTCCCTGACCTTCTGAGCGACCTCCGGCCATCCGGCCGCCGGGGGCCGGTGCCTGCCGGACCCGCGTTCAGCGCCGACGAACGACGTCACGTTGTCGGGCATCTTCAGGCTGTCGCCGAGCGGGCCAGCCGCCGCGACCCGGACGGGCTGCTGTTACGCCGCCAGGCCTACTACCTGACCGGATTCGACCAGACACCTCAGGCCAGGCGATGGCTCGCGGACATGCACCGGGCCGACCAGCGGGCGCTGCGCTTGGCCAAGGGCTGGTCGGCGACGTGGCCGCTAGCCCGGTCCACGGCAAGCGCGCTTACCCGCCTCGGAGATCCCGAGCCCATGCGGCGGTTCATCACCGGCCAGCTCGGCGACGACACAGGCGAGACGGCAAACCTGAACTACTGGGCGTTCTGGACCGGGGAACTCGGTGAGCAGCAGACATCAGACTCGTTCATCGGGTCCACGTCCCCGGGTAGCTGGCACGGTGGGCGGCTCGCCCGCCACCTGGCAGACCGGCTGCACGGCAACATAGGGTTCACGGAGCTGAACATCCATTCCCTGTGGGCTCTGTTCCGGATCCGGCCGGCACTGGCGGCCCTGCTCGCCGCGGACCTGGAAGCCAGGATCATACGGCTGCTCGATGAGAACCAGGTATCGGCCCCGGCCCGCAGGGAACTGGAAGCGCTGCGGTATGGCATCGCGATAGCGCAACGGAACTGAAAGGCGGCAGAGTGACCGGCGAGTCACGGGAGATTACGGGCTTCCTGTATGAGATCGGGCTGCTGAAGAGGTACGCTCGCACCGGCTGGTCCCTAGCTGGCGTCCCGGTTCCCGAGTCGGTAGCTGAGCATTCCTTCCGCGCCAGCGTGATCGCCTCGGTCATCGCCACCTGCGAGGGCGCCGACCCGCACCGGGCTGCCTTCCTCGCGCTGTGGCACGACACCCAGGAAACCCGCACCACCGACCTGCCGCACCTGACCAAGCGGTACGTGACAACAGCCGCCAATGAGGCCGTGACCGCCGATCAGATCCGGCCGCTCCCGGAATCCATCGCCGCGATGATCCGCGGCGCCGTCACCGAGTACGAGAACGGCGAGAGTCCCGAAGCACGCTGCGCTCGTGACGCCGACAAACTCGAATGCCTTCTGCAGGCCCGCGAATACCAGGACCAGGGTCACCAGAACCTGCAGCCCTGGATCGACTCCTCCGTTGCAAGCCTCCACACCATCACCGCCAAGCAGTTCGCTGACGAGGCCCTCACCCAAAATTCCCTCGACTGGCTCCAGCAAGCCCGCCGTACCTGACACCCGCGCAGGAAACAGCAAGCGCGAGGGTGACGGAAAACCTGCCACAGGAGCGCGATGAGCGACCGGCTCCACGCCTCGCTGGAAGTTATTCAGGCGCGGATCCCGCGACAACTTCGGCGAGAGCTGGAGCATTCCGTATGGTTGCATGGCGATATGGGATGACCCGGGCGGAGGAATAGGAAGAACTGCGAATTACCTCTGAGATAAGGGGTGTACAGTGTCAGGGTTGTCGCTTGCCAGCGTGATGGGACCGGGGTGTTGCCACGAGGAAGGGACCACCTTGGGTCATGAGTGATCATGGTGATTTCCTTTCTCGTCGTCAACGGACACGCCGGTGTCATGTCCGGGGTGGATGGATGGTTTCTGGCGCTGCCGGTAAGACTCACCCTCGATGATCAGCTCGTAGGCGGTGGAGGTGAGGCGGTCGACGGCGGATTGGGCGAGGAGCGGGTCGGCCATCATGGACAGCCATTCCTCGGCGGTGCGGTTGGAGGTCACGATGGTGGCGGTCTTGCGGTGGCGCTCGACGCAGAGCTGGTAGAAGTCGGCGGTCTCGGTCGCGTCGAGCGGCTGGAGCGCGAAGTCGTCAAGGATGAGCAGCTCGACACCGGCCAGGCGGCGCATCTCGGCTTCCAGGGTGTTATCGAGCCGGGCGGCCTTGAGGCGCTTGAGCAGCTTCGCGGCGGGGGCCATGTGCACGGTGCGGCGCCGCCGGATCGCGATGTGGCCGAGCGCGCAGGCCATGTGGGTCTTGCCGACCCCGACGGGGCCGAGGATGAGGGCGCCGTGCGGGCCGTCGAGGAACCGCAGCGAGGTCAGCTCGTTCCATAGCTGCCGGTCGTAGCGCACGGCGGCGGACTCGTCCCAGGCGTCCAGCCGCATCGCGGCATCGAGCCCGGCGGCCCGGGCCCGCAGCCCGGCGGACTTGGCCTCGCGGCGGGTGACTTCATCGGCCAGGATCAGCTCGAGGAAGTCGGCGTGGGTCATCTTCTGCTGACGGGCCAGGGTGAGCCGCTCGGGCAGGGTGTCGAGCATCTGGCCGAGCTTGAGCGCACGCAGGGTCGTGCGCAGGTCTGGGCTGACCTGCCCGGTCATGGTCGCGGTCACCGGCTGGCCTGCTTCCCGCCGGGGATGAGCTCCAGCTGCCGGGCCGGGGTGCGGTACTCGGCCGGGTCGCGGGCGAACCGGGTTCCGGCCGCTGCCGCGGGGCGGGGCGGCGGGGGCGTGCCCTCGGTGGCCTTCTCCAGCATCGAGGCGATCTTGGTGACGTTGACGACGTCGAGGTCCAGCGCCCGGGCGCAGGCGGTGTCGACCGGGCCGGGGCCGTAGCGGCGGACCAGGCCGAGCAGCCGGTAGACCTGCCGCATCTTCGTCCATGGCAGCTCGGTATCCAGCAGCCGCTCGGCGTAGACGCCGACGGCGTCGCCGTGCCCGCGGGCGGTCCTGGCCAGGGACTCCACGTCGCGCATCGCGTAGGTGGTCTTCTCCGCGGGCAGGTCAGCGGGATCGGTGATCCGCCGGCCGGGTTCCTGCCGGGGATGGGTCTTCACCAGCACGCCGCGGCTGTAGAGCCTGACCAGCGCCGAGTCCGCGCGGGCGTCCAGGTGACGGCCGAGATACTGCTGCGGCGCCGAGTACAGCGACCGGGCCACCTCGACGTGGAAGTCGCGGTGGACCTTCACCCGGCTCAGCACCGGCACGTCATAGGCAGCCCCCGGCAGCGGCAGCAGCGCCCCGGCCTCCGCGGCGGCGAACACCTCCCCCGGCCGGGCCTGGATCGTGCCGTGGATCCGCCTGCCGGCCACCTCCCGGCACCAGGCCTCCGCGCGGGCCTGCGCGTCGGCCAGGCCCGCGAAGTCCTCGCCGGCGAAGAAGTTCCCCCGCACGTACTGCACGGCCCGCTCCACCCGCGGCTTGTCCTTCGGCGACCGGACCCGGGCCGCGTCGGTGGCGAACCCGGCGTGCTGGGCGTAGTCCAGCCAGCCCGCGGTGAACCGCGGGTTCACCGCGTCGGCGTCCGCCACGATCGGCGAGGCGTTGTCGGGGACCAGCACCCTGAACACGCCGCCGAAAAACGCCCACGCCGCATCGCACCCGGCGATCAGCGTGCCCAGGGTCTGGGAGAAGCTCAGCCACACGAACATGTGCCGCGAGTAGCACGCCGTGAAGATCAGCGCATGCACCTTCCGCCGGCGGCCGGTGACCGGGTCGGCCAGCATGCCCAGGTACCCGAAGTCCACCTGGCACTCCGCGCCGGGCTCCCCGTCAGCGACCCGGACCGTCGCGGCGGTCTTGCCGAACCCGCACCGCTCCACGCAGAACCGGTGCAGCGTCCGGTACGGGACAACGACACCGCGGCGCTCCAGCAGCACCCCGATCTTCACCACCGACAGGCCGGCCTTCACCTGCGCCTCGACCTCGCCATGGCAGGCCTCCAGCTGGTCCCACGCCTGCCCGCGCCCGCCCGGCCGGACCGGGCGGACCGCCTGCGCGACCTGGCCGACCAGCTCATCACTCAGCTGCCCGGCCCCGCCGTCGCGCGCCAGGCCCGCCGCTACCGCCGCCTCCACATACCGGCGGGCGGTCTTGCGGTCCACCCCCGCCTGCTCAGCGACCTTCCGTAACCCCGACCCCGACAGCCAGGCCCGCAGAACCTCACGAATCTCGACCACGCCAACCTCCCGGAACGCCATCCCCCGAACCCCCAAGTCGACTGACCTGGAGGAATCCGTACCGGCCAGCGATCAC
>Ga0335074_10012810_pt1 | contig 11772 bp, 10 predicted proteins | sample Lox_Sample_23_FD_206715 | JGI IMG/M metagenome (GOLD analysis project Ga0335074, IMG submission 206715) | Soil microbial communities from Loxahatchee National Wildlife Refuge, Florida, United States - Lox_Sample_2.3 | ecosystem: Environmental > Terrestrial > Soil > Wetlands | place: USA...
TGCTGCTATTCCATCCAACGCTGGACAACTACAGCGATATCTTCAACCGCGCCGATTATCCGCTGTTTGCCATGAATAGTATTGTGATCTCGGTGGTGTCGACGGCAATCATGCTGATTGTGGCGGTGCCGGCGTCCTTTGCGATGGCGTTCTACCCGACGAAGCGAACCCGTGGCACGCTGCTGTGGATGTTGTCCACCAAGATGCTGCCGGCGGTCGGCGTGCTGGTACCGATCTACCTGATCGCCAAGGACACCGGCCTGCTGGACTCGCGCATCGCACTGATCATCATCTACATGCTGAGCAATCTTCCGATCGGTGTCTGGATGCTGTTCACCTTCTTCCGCGAGACTCCCAAGGCGATCATCGAGGCAAGCCGTATCGATGGGGCCGGCGTCTGGGATTCGATCGTGCACGTATTGCTCCCGCTCGGCCTGCCAGGAATCGCCTCGACCGCGCTGCTGTCGATCATCCTGTGCTGGAATGAGGCGTTCTGGAGCCTGAACCTGTCGGCACATGATGCCGCGCCGCTGACAGCATTCATTGCATCGTTCTCCGCGCCGGAGGGGCTGTTCTGGGCCAAGCTGTCGGCGGCGGCGACGCTGGCGACGTTGCCGATCCTGTTGTTCGGCTGGTTCAGCCAGCGCCAACTGGTGCGTGGACTGACATTCGGTGCGGTGAAATGACGCCCGACGGCAAGGCGGTTCCGCTGAGCGCGGACACGGTTGCAGGTCTGCCGGCCGACGTGCAGGTGCCGCGCTATGCACTTGACCGTCGTGAAGTGGGTATCGTGCATCTCGGCCTCGGCGGTTTCCACCGCGCGCACATGGCCCGCTACACCCATGCGTTGATGCAGACCGATCCGTCGGCGTTGGCGTGGAGCATCGCCGGCGCCGGGCTGTTGCCTGCCGATCGACGGATGGCGGAAAGCCTGGGGCCACAGGATGGCCTCTACACGCTGGTCGAGCGCAGCGGCAGCGGTGAGAGCGTTTCCGTGATCGGGTCGATCGCGCAGGTCATCTATGCGGGTGAATCGAGCGCCGCTCTGCTGGATGCCATCGCGCAGCCCGCTGTGCGGATCGTCAGCCTGACCGTGACGGAGAACGGCTATTGTCTGAATCCGGCGACGCGGCAGCTTGACCCGGACCACGCACTGATCCAGGCCGACCTTGCGTCGCCGCGGGCGCCGCGGAGCGCAGTCGGCATCATCGTTGAATCGTATCGCCGGCGCCGCGATGCCGGACAGGCGCCGTTCACCGCGTTGAGCTGCGACAACATCCAGCACAATGGCAACGTGCTGCGTGCCGCGGTGCTGGCATTTGCGCGCCTGTGCGAGCCAGAACTGGCGGATTGGATCGAAGCGCACGGGGCGTTTCCGAACACTATGGTGGACCGGATCACGCCGGTCACCGCGCCGGCGGATATCGAATATCTTGCGAGACACTACGGCATTGCCGATCACTGGCCGGTGGTCTGCGAGGATTTCACCCAGTGGGTCATCGAGGACAATTTCCTCGCTGGCCGCCCGGCCTGGGAAAAGGTTGGCGCGCAGTTCGTTCCCGATGTCACGCCGTACGAGCTGATGAAGCTCCGCCTGCTGAACGGCAGCCATCTTGCCATTGCCGCGCTGGGCCGGCTTGCCGGGTACACTTATGTACATGAGACGATGGCGGACGATCTGCTGCGGCGCATGATGGCCGCGCTGATGGATCGCGAACTCGGGCCCACGTTGCCGCCAGTGCCGGGCATCGACCTTGCACAATACAAGCAAACGCTGATGGCACGCTTCGCCAATCCGGCGATCCGCGACACCGTGGAGCGGGTGAATACCGATGCGCCGCTGAACGTGCTGACGGTGCCAATTTCGGCCCGGCTGGAGATGGGGGGATCTGTCGACCTGCTGGCTCTGGCCCTTGCGGGTTGGATTCGCCGGGTACGTGGCGTGGACGAGCAAGGGCAGGCGATCGAGGTGCGGCATCCTCTGGCCGGGCTGCTGCGGGAGAAAGCGGAGCAAGGCGGGCCGGATCCGATGCCTGTGCTGGGGATCACATCGCTGTTCGGGACTCTCGGTGGCGATACTCGGCTTGTCTTGCCGCTGCGACACTGGCTTGAGTCGCTGTACGACGCAGGGGCACATAACACGCTGGTGCGCGCAGCGAACGAATTGAGTTTCTGAGATAACGCCGGCTCATCATCATGGCCACGGTTCTCCCAAGAACGTCGGAGCCAAAATTCCTGGCCACTTGTTACACCCTCACCCGACGCGCTATGCGCGGCGATCTCTCCCACGCGCCGCGCGGGCGAGGTGAATGACAAGAGGAAACGTCCCGCGTGTCTTTCGGCCGGTCCGTGGCGCAGGCAGCGCTGCGCAGCCCTCCGCTTGCACCCTTCCAGGTCCGCAGCTTCCGCTTTCAATTTCCGGCGGACTTGCTCACCTCCTGGGGCGGCGAGATGGAGAACGTCATCCTTGGCTGGTACATCCTGAGCGCCACCGGCTCCGTCCTCCTGCTGACCCTGTTCGCTTCCATGCAGTATGTCGGCACGTTGCTGGCGCCGATGATCGGCCTGGGCGGCGACCGGTTGGGGCACCGTTCGGTGCTGTGCGCCATGCGCGCTGTCTACGCGGCGCTTGCGGCCGGCATCGCGGCGCTGACGTTCTGCGGCTGGCTCAGCCCGTTGGTCGTGTTCATGCTGGCGGGCATGGCCGGGTTGGTGCGCCCGTCCGACCTCGCGATGCGCGGGGCGCTGGTTGCCGAAACCATGCCGACCGACCGCTTCGTCGGCGCCATGGGCGCCTCGCGCATCACCTCCGATGCGGCGCGCATTGCCGGGCCGCTGACCGGCTCGGCGCTGTTTGCCACCTTCGGCATCGGGCCGGCTTATTTGGCAATCGGGTTGGTGTACCTTACCGGCTTCCTGCTGACATTGGGCACCGGCGCGCCGCGCCGCTTCGTAGCAGGACCGCAGGTGTTTGCGTTCTGGCGCGATATGCGCGCGGGGGTCGCTTACGTGTGGGCCGATCCCGCATCGCTGGCGGCGCTGCTGCTGGCGTTCCTGGTCAATTTCACGGCGTATCCGCTGAGCACCGGCCTGCTGCCTTACGTGGCGCAGAACATTTATCACGTGGACCAGACCGGCCTGGGATATTTGGTCGCCAGTTTCGCCACCGGGTCGCTGCTAGGCTCGGTTGTCGTCAGCCTGGCCGCGCGCGCGATCCGGCCGGCGCGCATGATGCTGGGGTTCGCGATCGCCTGGTACGCGATGCTGCTGGTATTCGTGCAGATGCCAGACCCGGTGCATGGCCGCGCCGCATTGCTGCTGGCCGGGTTGGCACAGAATCTCAGCCTGGTGCCGATGTCGGTGCTGTTGCTGTACGGCGCCGATCAGCAATTCCGCGGCCGGGTGATGGGGCTGCGGATGATGGCGATCTACGGCCTGCCGCTGGGGCTGATGCTGGCCGGCGCGCTGATCGATCGCGTGGGGTTCGCCACGGCCATTTCGCTTCTGGCCAGTGTGGGTGCGGCGTTGACTGTAGCGATCGGGCTGCGCTGGCGAACGGCGCTGTGGCCGCGCGAGGCACCCGCCAACGCGAGGTGACACGATGACGCCGTACTGGCCGTATTCCTCGCCCAGCTCCCGGTCCATAACATACGTTGCACAATACGGATCGTGCGGCATAACAAAGATTTTGCTATCGACAAGAAGAGCGGACCGTCCGATCTGCGTCGTTCAATGCAGTCCGAACCATGCCGTTGCGGGCGCAGGTACGGATGTTCCAGTCAGCCTCGTTGATCTTTTCGATTTTGGGATCGGATTTGACAGGACTGATCTATGCATCGACCGGAATCAAGGTGATCAGCGCCGCACCATCGATGTTTGGGGACCGATTCTTCTATGCGATGATCCTGGACCGCAAGGGGCGTTATGCCGATCTGCGGGGACGGCTGGCCGACCGAAATGCCGCCGTAGAACACCGCTCGAGTTTTCAGATCGGAGCTTCCGAAATCGCCAACGCGATGGCCGCGCTTGGCGAGGTGTGATGACAACCGCTCTCCGCTTACCCCCCTGTACCATTGCATCACCATTGCGCCGCGCTTTGAATTCCGTTACGGATGTGCACCGCGGGGATGGTAATGCGAGCACGTGGGCAGCGCGCGGTCGGCTTGGGCATCGGCGCCGCTGCGCTGCTGGTGCTGGCAGGCTGCGACCTCGGACCCGACTATCACCGTCCCGCGCTGGAGATTCCGCCAGCCTATCGCGCCAGTGCGGCAACCGCGGCGGCCGCCTGGCCATCGGCTGATTGGTGGCGCGGTTTCAGCTCGCCCGAACTCGACTCGCTGATCGCCCAGGCGCAGACCGAGAATTTTGACCTGCTCGCCGCGATTGCCCGGGTGCAGCAGGCCGACGCGCAGGTGCGCATAGCCGGCGCGCCGCTGCTGCCGTCGTTGAACACGTCCGCCAGTGCGAACTGGACGCAGGAAAGCCTGGCCAGTTTCGGCCGCACCGGCCGTGGCAGCATCAGCAACATCGACCTGCACGACTATACTGCTGGGCTGAACGCAGCTTATGCCGTGGATTTCTGGGACAAGACACTGGCGTCGCGCCAGGCCGCCGTCGCCAACGCGATGTTCAGCCGGTACGACCAGCAGACGGTCGCGCTGACGGTGGTGACCAGCGTCGCCAGCACCTGGTTCAACGCGCTCGGCTTCGCCGATCAGCTTGCGGTGACGCAGAACAACCTGGCGGATGCAGAGAAGACACTCGCTGTTATCCGGGGGCGGCTGGCGGTGGGAACCGCCTCGGCACTCGATGTGGCCCAGCAGGAGTCGCTGGTGCAAGGCGTCCGCGCCACCATCCCCAACCTGCGCAGCCAGATCGAGCAGCAGCTCGATGGGCTGGGGATCCTGATTGGCAGGCCGCCAGAGGCGGTGACAGTGCGGCCGGGCACGCTCGCGACACTGACGCTGCCGGACGTCGCTCCCGGATTGCCGTCAAGGTTGCTGGAACGCCGGCCCGACGTCGCCAGCGCGGAAGCCCAGCTCATCGCGGCGAATTTCGACGTGAAATCGGCACGTGCCGCGTTCTTTCCGCAAGTCCAGCTCACCGGCTCGGCCGGGTTCGAGAACGTCACGGTCGGTGCCTTGTTCGGTCCTGGCGCTTTCCTGACCAGTGCCGCCGCCAGCCTGACGCAGCCGCTGTTCGACGGCGGCACGCTCCGCGGGCAGCTGGAGCAAGCCAAGGGACGCCGTGCGGAGCTGCTGGAAGATTACCGGAAGGCCGTGGTGCAGGCGTTTACCGACGTGGACAATGCCCTGGTCGCCTGGCGCTATGCCACGGAGCAGGAGGGATTGCAGCGCGTGGCAACGGAAACGGCACACCGCGCCGTGGACATCGCCCGGGCGCAGATGGAGGCCGGCACGGCCGACGTCACCACCGTACTCACCGCAGAAACTACCTATTATGGCGACGAGAACACGCTGGTGCAGGTGCGTTTGGCGCGTGTCCAGGCGTTGCTGAGCCTGTATAAAGCGCTCGGTGGCGGCTGGAAGCAGCCGCCCGGGCCCGTGCGGGACCAATTTCCAGGACTGTCGCCGGGCATCGTGCCGGGCAGCGTGGCGCTGCCAATCGGGGGTAATGTGCAGTGAGCGGCGCAGAGGGGCAGTCAGAGGGGCAGTCAGAAGGGCAGTCATGGACTCGCTGATGCGCGAACCGGCCGAAGTGGCGGTACGTGCCCCGTCGCGCCCCTGGTTGATGATCGCGCTCTGCCTGTTGCTGGTGGCGGCGATTGCCGGCGCGGTGTGGTTCTGGCCATGGACCGGCACCAACACCGCGAAAAAAGATTCGATGGCCGGCCAGCCAATTCCCGTCGTGGCGGCCACGGCGGAACGGCGGGACGTGCCAATCTTCCTGGACGGGCTGGGGACGGTGCAGGCGTTCTACACTGTCACCGTCCATACGATGGTGGATGGTCCGCTGGTCGCGGTGGATTTCAAGGAAGGCCAGGACGTGCACAAGGGCGAGGTGCTGGCCCAGGTTGATCCGCGTACCTATCAGGCCGCGCTGGACCAGGCGACGGCCAAGAAGGCGCAGGATGAGGCGCAGCTCGCCAACGCCCGCGTCGATCTGGTGCGCTACCAGAAGCTGGTCGCCAACAACTACACCACGGGGCAGACCGCCGACACGCAGAAGGCGCTGGTCGCGCAGCTTGAAGCGCAGGTGCGCGGCGACCAGGCGCAGATCGATACGGCGCGAACCCAGTTGAGTTACTGCACGATCGCCTCGCCGATCGAGGGGCGCACAGGTATTCGCCAGGTAGATCCCGGAAATATCGTGCACGCCGCCGATACCACCGGCATCGTGGTGGTCACGCAGTTGCAGCCGATCTCGGTACTGTTTTCGCTGCCGCAGCAATCCCTTTCGGCGGTTGCGCTGGCGATCGAGCGCGGCGAGGCGAAGGTGCTCGCCTATGCGCAGGACGCCAGCGGCAGAAGCGGGCCAGAGTTGGGTAGCGGCGTGCTCTCGGTGTTGGACAATCAGGTCGATTCCACCACCGGTACGATCAAGCTGAAGGCGAAGTTCCCCAACCGGGACCGTTCGCTGTGGCCGGGCGGATTCGTGGCCGTGCGCCTGCAGGTGGAGACAGCGCATGCTGCACTGGTGGTTCCGCCAGCCGCGGTTCAGCGCGGGCCGAGCGGGCCGTATGTGTTCGTGGTCGATGGCGGCAAGGTGAAGCGCCAGACAGTGACGGTGGGCCACGAGGACGAGCAGGCGTCCATCGTCACAGCGGGGCTGCGTGCCGGCCAGCAAGTGGTGATCGAGGGCTCATCGCGGCTGTCCGACGGAAAACCGGTGACCGTGGTGCAGCCGGCGCCAGCCGAAGCGCACGAGGCGGAGCAACCCAGCGCGCCGGGCACACGGTCCCGCCAGGGCGGTTGAGGACCGGCAGGTCCTCGTGACATTTGGACAACTCTCCGTCCTTGTCTCTTTCCATCGGATGATCCGGGGCGCAGAGGTGTGGCCCACACTGGCGCAGCTTCTGGAAGGACCGGTCCCGCATGAGCGCAGATCCTATCGCCGAGATCGCAAGACTGCTGGAGGAGAAGGGCAGCCGCCGCTACGGCCTCGCGTCCGTCAGCCAGTTGGAGCATGCGCTGCAGGCGGCGTTGCTCGCGGAGCAATCCGGTGGCGATGCGTCGCTGATCACCGCCTCGCTGCTGCACGATATCGGGCACATGGTGCACGGACTGGGCGAGGACCCGGCCGCGGATGGCATTGATGACCGGCACGAAGAGCTGGGCCGTGCCTATCTGTCAGGATTGTTCGGCGCGGACGTGACCGAGCCGGTACGGTTGCATGTTGCCGCCAAACGGTATCTGTGCGGGACCGAGGCGGACTATTTCGCCAGGTTGTCACCCGACAGCGTGCGTAGCCTGGCGCTGCAAGGCGGCCCGATGTCGGCAGAAGAGGCCGCGGCCTTCCGGGCGCGCCCGCATGCCGAGGCGGCCGTGCAGTTGCGCCGGTTCGACGAAGCCGCGAAGGTGCCGGGGCTGGCAACGCCGGCTGTGGGCCACTTCCTGCCCTATGTCCGGCAGTGCATTCCCTTGGGTGCGTAGCCGTTCACATGTCATTGCGAGGAGCGTCTGGCGACGAAGCAACCTCGTTCGCGAGGGCGTACGGACACTTGCGCCCCCCGGCCCGAACGAGATTGCTTCGGCCCCTCCGGGGACTCGCAATGACACTGGGCGGCCATGTCACGCCTCTCGGATCCAGCGCACCAGCGTCCGCAGCCCCGCGCATTAGCGTCCCCGGAAACGTGGCTTCCGCTTTTCGTTGAACGCCGCCACCGCCTCGCGGTGATCTTCCGTCTCGCCGGCGCGCGCCTGGTGCATGCCTTCCATGTCCAGCACCGTCCCGAACGGCTCGGTCTCCGCTGCGAACAGATTGCGCTTCATGTAGCCCAGGGCGATGCGCGGTCCCTCCGCGATTCGGCGCGCCAGCGCCATCGTCGTCTCGGCGAGCGCCTCATCGTCCACCACGCGGTTGACCATGCCCAGCGCGGCTGCTTCCTCGCCGGTCACCGTATCCGCCAGGAAATACAACTCGCGTGCCTTGGCGGTGCCGACCAACCGCGTCAGCAGCCACGATCCGCCGAAATCGCCTGAAAACCCGACCTTGGCAAAGGCGGTGCCGAACCTTGCCGAGCGGCCGGCAACGCGCAGATCGCAGGCCAGCGCCAGCCCCAGCCCGGCGCCATACGCAGGGCCGTTGATCATGCCGATGATCACCTTCGGCAGGGTCCGCATCATCAACGGGATCTGATGCATGGCCCGGTAGCGTTCCAGCTTCTGCTCGAAGGTCTGTCCCGAGGACCGTGCCTCCATCGTCTTGACGTCGCCGCCGGCGCAGAAGCCGCGGCCGGCGCCGGTGATGACGATGGCACCGACCGAATTATCGGCAGCAAGGCGCGGCAAACCTTCGCGCAGGCCGGCATAGATATCGGGTGACAGCGCGTTCAGGCGTTCGGGCCGGTTCAGGGTCAGCACCGCAACGCCATCCTCGATGGTTTCGAGCAGATCGGGCATCTTTGCCTCACATTATTTGCTGGCGAGAGTGCTAACCCATTCCGGGCGACAATTCCAAACCGGCCACGGAAGTTTGGGGCCGCCCGGTCCGGTCCTGGCGATGTGCCAAGTAAAGAGGCGCACCAACAGGGTTTTCGGCATGCTGCCGCATGCCGTACGGCCGCGGACGGTTAATCCATGGCCCCGGCCGGCTCATCAACCGCCGCGCGTCAGAAGCTCGTGGGGGCAGGCCGCCCTTATCGTGACCGCGCGAACGGATTGCGAGCCTCGGTTCGGCCGAACATGCGGCTCCATGCCGCCTCGCGTAGCAGCCGCTGCATGCTGGCAGCCTCCGGCGTCGCCAGCACAGTCGCGGTATCGGACGTCACCGCCATCAGCGCGGGCGCGCGGCCGCCTGCCTCCTTGCCATTCGACCCGGGTGCCGATTTGTCCTTCTTTGCCGCCATGTTTCTTCCCCTCGCTGCCTCCGCTGTTGCGCGGTTGTGTTCAGGCTAGCACGGATCGTCAGGCGGCGTCTGCAATCCAAACGCCGACGGAATGGGCGATGTGCACGGCATGGCGCAGGGCCAGCCGTCGGATGGCCGCGGCGGCGAATCGCGCAGCAGATCCCGCCTGCCGCGGCGCTATTTGACGGCGTGCGGCCTGCGCAGCCGGCGCCGGCGCTGTACCCACCAGCGAATCGATCGTGGCACGGATCCGGCCACGTGCCCGGTGCAGCAGCACACGCTGGTTTTCTGCACTGATATTGAGCAGCGCGCAGGCTTCCTCCGCCGCACGTTCCTCGATATCCCGCAGGATCAAAACCGCGCGCTGGGCGGCCGGGAGGCGCTCGATCGCCTCTTGCACATGGTCCCAAAGCTGACGGCCGCCGACGATGCGCTCGGGACTGACTTCATCCCACAGGCGCGGTGCCTCCACCCAATGCCCGTCCGGCTGGAAGGCGGAGAGCGGCACTGCGCGTTCGCCCGGCTCGCCGCCATCCGCCATGTCCGGCAAGCCCACCAGGCGCGCCTCACGGCTGGCGCGGGTACGGGCGCGGTTCAGCACAATACTGAACAACCACGTGACCAGGCTGGAGCGGCCCTCGAACCGGCCAATCCCGGCATGCACGGCGAGCCAGGCGTCCTGCACCACTTCCTCTGCCTGGGCATGGCTGCCGATGATGCCGGCGGCAACGCCCACCAGCGAACCGTGGAACCGCCGGATCAGGCGTTGATAGGCGCCGGGATCGCCTTGGCGCAGCCGCGCGAGGAATGCCGGGCTGTCGAACTCGCCATCATCCTTCCTGCCGACCGGCATCGCGGTACTGGCCTTTCCCTGGCGTGACCGGCAGAACAATCGTAACACCAGCCCGCGAGCCGAGTCTCACGGCAACCCCGAAAGGACGCAAGCGGGATGTTGGGAATTCCCACCTGCCGGGACATGAGCGAACTTGTGACGGATTATCTGGAGCGTGCCTTGCCGGTACGCATCTGGATGGGCGCACGCGGGCACTTGATGCTTTGCCCGGCGTGCCGGCGCTATTACGACCAGGTGCGCCAGACCATCCGGTTGCTGGCGAGTCGCACCCTGCCGCCGCCTGCTCCGACCGCGGAATCCGACCTGCTGACTCGGCTTCGCGATGCCGATTCCGCAGAAAGCTGAGGCGGCGGGCCAAAAAAATTCAGGCAGCTTGTGATTTATCTCAACGCTTTTGGGGCGGAATCAGGTATTTCTGGTGCCCGTAGGCCCGTGACCAGTTTGCATCGTCACATGAATAATCCGCCGGCTTAGCCGGATTTTAACCAATACCCCTGTACTCTCGATTACTCCGGCACGACTTTGGCATTGGGCCCACTTGTCGCGGAACTGATTGGAGCGCCATATGGAGGTTTGTTCGCCCGCACAGACGGTTCCTTCCGGTAGAATTAACTACTGGCAAGTTTGTGGCGGGGTCACGATATGCTGAGGCACACATCGAAAATACTTGATTTTCCGCTGCTTGGCAAATGTACTTGTGTTGGTGCCGTGGCCGCGTGCCAGAGAGCAGCGTCACGAAAGAGCGGGACGTCCAGAATAAATCGGTTCGGAACGGCACCTTTGGCGCGCCGGTCGGGGCCGGTCGCACGCCCTGGTGATGCGCCACAATCCGAACATGCTGCATCGCCTTCTGTTGTTAGGACAGCCCGCATCACCTCCGGAAAGGAGACCCAGATGGGCACACGACCGCAAAACAGCGCCGAACGACTAATCTCACGAATCGGCGAAAAAAACTTAACGCGACAACGAACTTCTACGCTACCCTCGCGCCTATGTACCGATGATGTGGGAGCGGAGCGTCCTTTCGGCCTTACCTATTTCGGCCTTACCTATGGAGCGACAGATGCCAATGGTCGATGATCTGTTCGCCAGTTACGCCAAAAGCTTCGAGGCGCAGCGCGAAGCTGAGATGTCTCTGGCCGAATACCTGGAAGCGTGCCGCGACGACCCGATGATGTACGCGACCGCCACCGAGCGTTTGCTTGCCGCAATCGGCGAGCCGGAAATGGTGGACACGGCGAAAGACGCGCGCCTGGGCCGCATTTTCATGAACCGCACGATCAGGGTGTATCCCGCGTTCAGCGAGTTCTACGGCATGGAGGAGACGATCGAGCGAATCGTCGGCTTCCTGCGTCATGCCGCGCAAGGCCTGGAAGAGCGGAAGCAGATTATGTACCTGCTTGGCCCAGTCGGCGGCGGCAAGTCCTCGCTCGCAGAGCGGCTGAAGGCCCTGATGGAAGTGCATCCCATCTACGTGCTAAAAGCCGGCAACGATGTCAGCCCCGTGTTCGAAAGCCCTCTGGGTCTGTTCGATCCGGAGCGCATGGGGCCGTTGCTGGAAGACCGCTACGGCATCCCGCGCCGCCGCCTCACCGGCCTGATGAGCCCTTGGTGCATCAAGCGTTTGGACGAGTTCAACGGCGACATCTCCAAGTTCCGCGTCCAGAAGCTGATGCCGTCGCGGCTGCGGCAATACGCCGTCGCCAAGACCGAGCCGGGCGATGAGAACAACCAGGATATCAGCTCCCTTGTGGGTAAGGTGGATATCCGAAAGCTTGAGCTGCATGCGCAGAACGATCCCGACGCCTACAGCTATTCGGGCGGCCTGAACCGCGCCAACCAAGGCATCCTCGAGTTCGTCGAGATGTTCAAGGCGCCGATCAAGATGCTG
>Ga0335074_10012811_pt1 | contig 11772 bp, 5 predicted proteins | sample Lox_Sample_23_FD_206715 | JGI IMG/M metagenome (GOLD analysis project Ga0335074, IMG submission 206715) | Soil microbial communities from Loxahatchee National Wildlife Refuge, Florida, United States - Lox_Sample_2.3 | ecosystem: Environmental > Terrestrial > Soil > Wetlands | place: USA: Florida...
AGAACTGCGGTCACATTCGCCTCGAACTGCACCGCTTCGCCTTCGGGCACTGTAAGCGAATCGCCGCTATGCGCGAGCCGGCCCATGGCTTGCGCGGTCACGTCAAGGATGCGGTCGCGGGTGCCGGCGGTGTCGATAAAGACGCGTCCGGCGCGGATGCCGTCGAGGATCGCCCGCGTGGAGAGGTCGGCCGCGTAGACAACGGTGGTGGGGCTGCCGACAGAGCCTGTTTGATCGAGCGGCTGCATGGGGCGGTGATTGTCGCTGCCGCCGATTCCCGTGAGCCGGCAGCCGCGGTTGAGCTCCTTATTCCAGAAGGGAAGGTCGGAGATGCCGGCCCGCTCGCTGCCGCCGTTGACGGCTTCAACGCCGGTGAGCAGACGCATGTCGACGGGCGTGGACGGCGTCCATCCGCAGCCCAGGCAGATTTCGCCGCTGGGCGAGAGGGGATGGTTGATGGAAGTGAGCGCGCCCACCTGGGCTGCGCTGCGCAGGAGCGTGTTCACGTCGGGGACATTTTTGCCGTCGAGGCGGAAGTCAATGAAATCGGTGCTGCCGAGAAAATTGATGTGGCCCTGAAAAGTGGTGATTTCGCGGCCGGGAATGAGGAGGACTTTGTCGAAGTAAGGCTGCAGCTCGCGCATGGCGTCGTACTGCGAGCTGGCGTTGTGATCGGTGATGGCGATGAAGTCGAGGCCACGGCGCGCGGCGGCGTCAACGGTGAAAAACAACGGGCAGGGAACCATTTTCCCGGTTTGGCTGGGGCACTGGCCGTCGGAGTGCGCGGTGTGCATGTGCAGATCGCCGCGGAACCAGGCCGGGCCGGAGCGCAGAGGTTCGCGCAGGATGGACGGTTGCTGGACCACCGCGCCGGTGCGGGACAGAAACACCTGGATGGTGTATTGCGATTCGACATTGGGTCGAATGTTGGGAACGCCGATCAGCACATTCCATGTGCCCGGCGGAATGGCGCCCGGCAAGCACGAGGGAGTGGCGTCCATTAGGCCGACGGTGAGCGTGGATTTGTTGCCGCCGCTCCAGCAGCGGAGCACGGAAGGATCGAGGAGTCCGAGATCGAGATTGGTGTGCTGGTCTTTGCCGGTGTACTCGAAGGTGATGGTGACGCGCTCGGTCCCGGCGGGCACGGCAAAGGGGACCTGGATGTAGCTCTGGTTTTGTGCGCCGCGCACGGCGCCTTCAAGGACGAAGTCTGGTGCGGAAGTCGACGCCGGAGGAGCATTCTGCTGTGCAATCAGCGCGCTCGTTGCGATTGAAGCCGCAAGAAAGATGGAGAATCCCGCTCGAATATGCCTCGAGGCTCGCGCTACGCACTTTGAGCTTTGATTCATAACAAAATCGTTCCTCGCTCGATTCCCGGAGCGGTGACGCAGATGGTTTAGTTATCTCACATTAAGCAACCGCAGATCCTTCGGCTCACTCGCACTCTCCGTTGTGGGCGCCCGGTCGCTCAGGATGACAGGGCGAGAAAATACTGCGACTTTGCCAGCACTTCAAATGAAAAACCCGCATCCGGCATGAGAGGCATGGCCGGATGCGGGACTTATCTGAGCCTAGTGAAGCAGGTGGCCCAGTTCGTTAGAAATACGCCTTGAGCGCGAGCTGCAGCGTGCGCGCGCCAAAGTTCTGGTTGCTGTTCTTGGTTGCGCCGATGTTGCTGAAACTGCCGGCCTGGAAATTCAGCTGTTGCGGCTGCACAAAGGGCGGAGTGTTGGTGAGGTTGAAGACATCTGCGCGGAATTGCAAGTAGCGCGCTTCAGTGAAATTGAAGTTCTTGAAGATCGCTGAATCCAGATTGTTGTAATGCGGTCCGCGTGCCTGCTGGATGCCGCTGGTACCCAATGGCGAATAGTCAGCTTGGCCGACGGTGGTAGCCGCGGGCGGATTGTTCCACGTGGTTGAGGTTGCCGTGTTCGTGGCGAGCCATTGTGTGAAGTTATGCGGGCCGGCATAGATGTTTGCACCCGGGGTCACGTTGGCCGCGCAATTGAAGTCGGCCGTCGTGGCGACAGGGCAAGTGACTGTGAACGGCTGGCCACTTTGGAAGGTGTAAAAACCGCCCAACTCCCACCCGCCAACGAGAAGGTCGGCGGCCTTGGGCATGGTGGATCCGAATTGGCGTCCCTTGCCAACGGGCAGGTCATAGGTGACGGCGCCGTGCCACAGGTCGCTGGCATCGGCATCGCACAAGCCGTAGTCGCCTCTGAGGCCGAAACCGGCGAGCCACTGAGCGCGGTAACCCGAGTTAAACTCCGAGTTCTGCGGCGCGTGCTGGTCGCCCATGCACTGGGACAAAGTGTAGTTGGCCAGCACCAATAACCCAAAGCTCATCTGATGCTGATAAGTCGCCTGCATGGAGTTGTAGTTGGTTGTGGCATTGGTAGTTTCATAGGTGCCATTCCGCGCCATGTAGGGGTACGGAATGTAGAGCTGAGTGTTGGTGCCAGGGGGCAACATAATGGAGTTGCTGTTCGAGGTTCCCAGAATATCCAGGTGACGGCCCTGGGTGCCGACATATCCCACTTGGATTGCATCGTGATTCGTGAACTGATCCTCGATGGTGAAGTTCTCCGTCTGGACCAGCGGCGTCTGGTAGTTGTACTGGCGGCCATTGAGAGTGGCGCCCAGATAGTCGCTTCCGATGTATTGGCCTCCCACGCATTGGTTGAGTGGCAATGTGGAGCATGACGTGGTGCCCGTATACGGAGTCGGGCTTTGCAGCACGGTCGGACTGGTGAAGTTGAAGTTATTGAAGGTATTTTCAAGAGTTGCCACTCCCGAGCCGGCCGGCGTCGGGTGATTGGAGTCGGGAGAAGGGATGGTCTGCGTGTAGCCGAAGGGATAGTTCAATCCCAGCGTGCCCCCGTAACCAAGGTTGGCCAGCGCTCCGAAGGCCGTACCGAAGCCTCCGCGCACCACCAGCGTGGGTCTGACGCGATACGCGAAACCGAAACGCGGCGCGAAGTTGGTCTTTTGATCGTCGCCGAGAGAGGCGTTTGGAGAGCAGAAGATGTTGATATTGCTGAGGGCAGCCACGGTGTTGAAGGCTGTTGAGCGCGCAGTCGAGCATGACTGGTTAGGAATTAAGAAGTTTGCGGTGTCGCCATTGCCCCCCGCGGGGAGGAAGTTGGACTGGTAACCGCGGGTTTCGGCGTAGGGCGTGAAGAGATCCCAACGCAAGCCCAGGTTCAGGGTCAGCTTGGGATTTACCTTCCAGTCATCTTGAAAATACAGGCCGATGTACCAGCGATGGTCATCGGTGACAGGAAGGTTGGAGGCGGAAAAGCCGTTCTGGCCGCCGACCAGGTTAACTCCGCTGCCCGTCGAACCGTATTCGTAGTTGATGGGCGTCACCAGTAAGTCACTTATGCCGTTCAGCCCGGAGCTTTTGTTGGAAATGTCTGTGTACTGGCCATTGAAGCTCATGTCGCCACGGCCCTGCGGCGGTTGCGAGATGTTGGCTTCGAGATCATCAACCTGGATTCCGGCCTTGAAGGCATGGCTGCGGTACAACTTGGTGATGGCATCAACGCCCTCGAGGCTCCATACATACTGGAGCGTAGGCGAGTAATTGCCGACGCCGAGTGCCCTGAGATTACCAATGGAGATGACGGGCAAACCTCCGTTGCCGGCCACTTGCGGAACGCCCTGGATGCCGTATTCGAGCGGGATATTGCATGTACCCGGCCCCGGAGCTACGGTTCCCGAACAGGCTGAGCTTCCGAAGTCGTTGCCCCAGACGGACACCTGCAGCTTGTCGCTGTGGACCTGGCCCACGTGCATGTCGTTGGTGAGTGTGGGTGTGACGATGCGCGTGTAACCGACCGCCCAGGCCCAGGCGGGCAGTTGGTCAACGCGTCCGCCGCTATCGCCCGCGCCAACCCCTGGGAAATACGAGGGCACGTCGGCAGTGAGATAGCTGCGGTCATAGACGCCAAACAGGATGTCTTTGGGGCTGATGTTGTAATCGATACGAATGTCGTAGGTATTGGTGTTTTTATCTTCGCTCGGAACGTAGCCTGTGAAGTCATTGGCGAGGCCCGAGGATGTCGGAGCCGGATACAAGCCCAGCACTTTGACCGCGTTCGAATCCTCGCGGCCGGTGGGGATGACGTTAAGGGTGGAGAGGGCGACGCCGCTCGAGTCCTGTGTGAAGTCGGTTCTGGTTACACCCACGAAGCTGGTGCAACCACCGCTCGCCGTGCAGTTATAGAAAGGATCGCGCACAAAGGCGCTGGGCGTGCCGGTGAGTCCGGTTACAGGGTCGGTACCGGTAGCGGGCAGCTGGCGGGTTGAAGCCGGATCCATGATGGTGCCGTTAGAGAACACGCGGCCCAAGGCGTCGGTGTGGCAGCCCGTGGTAACCGTGGCGCTGCACGTGCCGCTGTAGTTGTAAGTGATGTTGTCCTGGAGGTTGGTGTAATTGCTGCTCACCATGCCTTTGCTGGGCACAGTCAAATTGCCGTCCGGCTCAGGCAGGACGTAGCGGCCGGCTTGGTAGTCGGCAAACCAGAACAGCTTGTTTTTGCCATCAATGACGTGCGGAATCAGAACCGGCCCTCCAGCAGTGAACCCGAAGAGATTCTGGTGATAGGGGGGTCTTGCATTCCCGGTGCAAACGCCATTCGAGCAGGTCGTATTGAAGAAGTAGTTCGCGTTCAGGTCGTTGTTGCGCACGTACTCCCAGAGGTCGCCGTGCAAACCATTGGTGCCCGATTTGATTTCCGCGTTGATAATGCCGCCGGTGGAATGGCCGAATTCGGCGTTGAAATCGCCGCTCTGCAGCGTAAATTCCTGGATGGCGTCGGGCGGCGGGACGATGGCGGCGTTACTGCCGGTGTAGTTGCCGCCGTAGATTTCGATATTGTCGTTGATGCCGTCGAGGCGGAAGTCGTTTTGCCATTCGTCGACGCCATTCACTCTGAAATAAGCGGACTCAGAGCTGCCTGCGTCGGCGGTGCCGTTCCCGCCAGAACCGGTTCCGGTCGCATCGGTATTGACGCCTGCGGAAAGTTGCGCCAGCGAACCCCAATCGCGGGTGGCAAGAGGCATGTCATTCACCAGACGATTGGCGACGGTCTGGCCGACTTGCGCGTTTTCCGCTTCAAGAAGCGGGACTGCTGCCGTCACGGTTACGCTCTGCTGCACGTTGCCGGTGGCGAAATGAATATCTACGGTAACCACCTGTTGCACTTGCACGATCACGCCGTTGACCACGTATTTTTGGAACCCGGACGCTTCTGCATCGAGCGTGTAATTGCCAGGAAGCAAATCGTCAAAAATGTATGTGCCGGTGGACGTGGATTTGGTCGAGGTTTTCGCGCCCGTGTTGTCGTTGGTTATCAAAATGTTAGCTTGTTGCACAACTGCGCCGGATGGATCTTCAACCGTTCCGGTGATCTCTCCGCGATCGAGCTGAGCCATCAACCGGCCCGGAATCGATAGCGCAAGGAGCAAGCCCAGAACAGCGAGCCCAAGTTTCGCAAGCCGGATTCGTAATTGGATTTTCATAGTCGCCTCGCTACCTCCAAATTCAATGCTTTTTCACACGTTTGCATTCACCCGCAGATTTACGGGCAGCGCAACGATATTGCACTTGTTTTGAGTGCGGGAGTGTTTACCCTAGGTGCACGCAAGTGTATACACTAGTGTTTGGACAACTTAGATATATGAATAAGAATGACTTGTGTGGTGTTTTAATTGTTGGTAAACTGTGGAAATTCTTTTGCATGACGGGCGCGGCCTATACTGTTTTAGGAGCGCCGGAGCCAGGCCGGGAATCAGTTTGCGAAGTTGCGAAATTGCGGGCGCTAAAATTCTATTGGCAGCAAGAGATTCCGCAGTTGTTTTTGACGAGGAGAGTGTGTTTCTCGAGGGAGAAATAGCTCAGGTGGCGCGGCCAGGTGCCGCGCGATACGGGCGGAAGTGAGATTCCAAGTTTCAAACTGCGCTTTGCTGCAGGCAGAATTGCGGAAAGAGCACAGACTAGGTTCAGTCATGCGCCGTTGCTTTGCTGTTGGACCAGAAACCGTTTCCTGCCCGGGCACGGATGCGTGGAGATGAGTGTCATGGATCCCGTTGCAGCCGTTCAATCCAGGCCCAAAACACAACCCCTTGGCGAGGCGTGGCCAGCCAGTCTGCGAGAGAACCGGCATTGGGCCCTGGCGCAGCGTGTAGTTGCCGGTCCCCATTTTGCACGCTCTCCTTTGCTGTCGAAGTTTCTGTTGTTTGTGGTGGCTGAAACTTTGGAGGGGCGCGGGAGCGAAATTTCAGAGCACCAGATCGGCGTCCAGGTGTTTGACCGGCCTGTGGATTACCGCACCCTTGAGGACAACATTGTTCGCAGTTACGCGCGCCAGTTGCGCAAGAGGCTGGCGGACCACTTCGCGGAGCAGGGCAGCTCGGAACCAATTCGCATCGACATTCCCATCGGCGCGTATGTGCCGGTGTTCATTCCGGCCGGCGAGGAAGATGGGAAGGAAGACGCGGCGGGATTTGCGGGCCCGGCGCACGTGTATGCAGCATTCCCGGAACACAGGGGACAGGCTGTAGAACCGGCTGAGGGCAAGGCGAAGCGCTGGGCGCTGGGCGCGTTGCTGATTGCAGCCTACAGCGTGGTGCTGATTGGCGCTACCTGGATTGCCGCCACATGGTATGCGGCGCGGCGGGCGCCTGTCCCGCAGCCGCCACAGGAACCGGCGGAGATTCTGTGGGCACAAATTTTTGGCGGCGCAACCAACAGCTATGTCGTACCCTCCGACGCAGGCTTCAACCTGCTGGAAGACCTTTCGCATCGGCCGGTGCCGCTGGCCGAGTACATCTCCGGCAGCTACCAGGTGCTGCCGCTTCCCGGCGTCGACGCTCACAGCGCTGCGGACCTCCGTTCGCAGCATTTAACGCCCTACGTCGACCTGCAGATTGTCGCCCTGCTGGCGCGCCTCAATGAAGTGCATCCCCGTCATGTTTCCCTGCGTTTTCCACGCGATCTGCGGCTCGACGATCTTAAGAACTCGAATGTCGTCATCATTGGGTCGATGGGCAGCAACCCGTGGGCCGCAATTGCTGAGTCCAACGCCAACTTCCGCATAGTCGATCGCTCCGGTATGAGCGGCGCTGAGATCGTGAACTTGAAGCCGCAGGCCGGAGAAGCGCCCACCTACGCCAGCCACTGGAACGAGCCGGCGCACGAAACTTTTGCCCTCATCGATTATCTACCCAACCTGAGCGGCAACGGGCACCTGCTTTTGCTGGAGGGATTGGATGTGGCTGGAACGCAGGCCGCGGCTGAAATGCTGCTTTATCCGTCGGCCATCGATCCGATTTTGAAACGCGCCATGCGCCCCGACGGCTCTCTGCGGAATTTCGAGGTGCTTTTACGGTCGACAAGCATCGAGTCGAACGCGACGGGCACGCAGGTGATTGCCAGCAGGATCTACTAAAAGCAGCTTCTAGCTACCAGCTCATAGCTACCAGCCAGGGTGTGCAGAAACCGGCGACGCGCGCGGCCGGCGCGTGTCGCATCGCAGACCACCCCTTCTAGCGTAGAATGGCCTCGACTTCTTTTTCAGAAATATATGCGGCGCGAGCGTCGCGAGGCAAACAGAGGTGAAATCTGTGAGACGAGCATTTGCAGCAACTGCAACATTGATCATGATGGCAATGGCGCTTACGTCGATTGCCAAGGGAGAAGTGAAGATGGCGATTTGGGGACATACAGCGGAGGGAGTTGCCGTGCCGATCTACACGCTGACCAGCGGGCAGATTGAAGTGAGAGTGACGGCGTATGGAGCGCACCTGGTGAGCGTGAAGGCCCCTGATCGCACGGGCAAGATGGCGGACGTGGTTTTGGGATTCGATTCGCTCGAAACTTATTTTATAACCCCCAGCCCGTACCTGGGCGCCATTGTTGGGCGCTATGGCAATCGCATTGCGCAGGGTAAGTTTACGCTCGATGGGAAAACCTACCAGATTCCGCTGAACAACGGGCCCAATGCGCTGCATGGCGGCACGAAGGGATTCGACCAGTATGTTTGGCAAGGGAAGGAAGTGCCTGACGGAGTGGAGTTCACCCACGTGAGCCCCGACGGCGACATGGGATTTCCGGGGACGCTGACCGCGAAGGTAAAATACACCGTTAACGGGAATACGCTGCGCATCGACTATACGGCGACCACCGACAAGGACACTGTTGTGAACCTGACCAATCATGCGTACTTCGATTTGCATGGCGACGACAAGGGCACGAACCTGAACGAGATTGTTGAAATCAATGCCCACAAGTACACGCCGGTGGACGCGACCCTGATCCCGACTGGTGAGCTGGCGCCCGTGGCCGGCACGCCGTTGGATTTCCGGAAACCGATGGCGATTGGAGCGCGCATCGATGCCGATAACGCGCAACTGAAGATTGCAGGCGGCTACGACCACAACTTTGTACTGAACGGCAAGGCGGGAACGCTGCGGCTGGCCGCGATTGTGACCGATCCCGAGAGCGGCCGCAAGCTGACGGTGGAGACGACCGAGCCGGGAGTGCAATTCTACTCCGGGAATTTCCTCGATGGCACATTCACGGGCCGGCACGGAATCAAGTATGAGAAGCACAAGGGATTCTGCCTGGAGACGCAGCACTTTCCCGATTCGCCGAATCATGCGAATTTTCCGAGCACGGAGTTGAAGCCGGGCGAGACGATGCACTCGACGACGACGTTTACGTTCGGAGTTGAGAAGTAGCAGCAATGTGTAGTACCGGTCTCCAGTCCGGCTGTCGTGCGGGCCTTCTGGCCCGCACATTTGAGATAGCCACCTCGGCGCGTTGGTGGCGGGGACGCCGCCAGTACAGCCGGCCTGGAGACCGGCATTACGTTGCTTTCCATTTTTTGAACCAGCCCAGGCCCGCGGATGTAGGGCCGGCGGGGATGTATTCGCAGCCGATCCAGCCTTCGTAACCCAACTGATCGATCACATCGAAAAGATAGCTGTAGTTGACTTCGCCAGTATCGGGTTCGTGGCGCTCGGGCACGCCTGCGATCTGAATGTGACCAACGCGCGTGTGTTTGGGGTCGGCGAGATACTTGCGAATCTTGACGGTGAGATCGCCCTCTTCGACCTGGCAATGGAAGAGATCCATGAGGATTTTGAGGTTGGGCGCGCCGATTTCGGCCACGATGGCGTGGGCTTCTTCCTGGCGGTTGAGGAAAAAGCCCGGAATGTTGCGCTGGGCGATGGGCTCGATGAGGAGATCGATACCGGCGGCCCGCGCCTGTTCTGCCGCCCAGGAAAGATTGGAGGTGTAGACGCCGAGAAGCTGAGCGCGGTCGGCGCCTGCCGGCGCCAGGCCGGCCATGGCGTGGATGCGGGGAGATTGCAACACACGAGCGTATTCCAAAGCCAATAAGAAACCGTCACGAAACTCCTGTTCGCGGCCGGGCAGAGCGGCAATGCCACGCTCGCCGGCCTTCCAGTCGCCGGGAGGGGAGTTGAAAAGCACCTGACTCAGGCCGTGCTCCTTGAGCAGCGCGGCCAGCGTGGCGGCGGGGTGCTCGTAAGGAAAAAGGTATTCGACGGCCGTAAAGCCATCGCGCGCGGCTGCGGCGAAGCGGTCGAGGAAGCTGTGCTCGGTATACATCATTGTGAGATTGGCGGCTAAACGAGGCATGGCGATTGCTCCTGGTGTAATGAATCCGAAGTTCGTTGCATAAGTCGAAGGCCGTAAATGCAGGTCCTTCGACCCAGTTTGGCCGAAATGCCGGGCAAACTTCTCTCAGGATGAAAGATCAATTTTTCGGATCATTTGAATTGGTTGGGCCATTTCAATTAGTCGAATCATTTTGCATGCGCGCTAAGCTCGTCGAGCACGCGCTTCAAATCGTCGAGTTTCTGGCCGGCTTCGGCCAGCTTGCCCTGCGAAGTGAGTTGCTGGTAGTCGGAGAAATCGCGATTGGCCTGTGCGATGAGCGCGTTTACATCGGCTGCCGGCTGATTCGCTTTGAAGGGCGCGCCTGATGCGGCGGGTTGCTGCGCCTCTCCGCCAGTGAGCGAGGGCGCCTGCGCTCCGAAGAGCGAATTGAGTGCGGCTTCGAAGGTGGGTCCGTATGCGAGTCGATCCTGGAGCGCGAGAACCACCAAGCGCAGTTCGGGCATGGGGCTACTTTGCGCCTGCAGATAGATCGGCTCCGCATAGAGGAGCGCCTGCCCGCAGGGGATCACCAGGAGGCTGCCGCGAATGACGTGCGAGCCCTGCTGATTCCAGAGGGTGAGCTGGCCGGAAAGCTGCGCGTTTTGGTCGATGCGTGACTCGATCTGCTGCGGCCCGTCGACAAGACGCGTTTTGGGGAAGTCGAAGACCACGGCGTCACCGTAGTGCGCGCCGTCCGAGCGCGCGGCAATCCAGCCGATCAGATTATTACGGTTGAGCGGCGTGAAGGGCAGAATCTCAACAAACTCCAAGCCGCTCGATTCGCCGGGCAAAGTCATGAGGACGAAGTTCGGATGCATCGGCTGCGCATTTTGATCGCCCTGGCTGGAGCCGGTTTCAGTGGCCACGCTCCATTGGTCCTCGCGATTGAAAAAGACATCAGGATCCGTCATGTGGTAGAGGCCGTAAACGTCCGCCTGCAGGCTGAGCAGCAGCTCGGGATAGCGGACGTGTGCGCGCAGCCATGCGGGCATGGTCGAGGCATCTTTAAACAATCCCGGAAAAATGTCGCGCCAAGCGGCGAGGATGGGGTCGGTGTTATCGAACACATAGAATGTGACGGTGCCGTCATAGGCGTCGATGACCGCCTTCACGCTGTTGCGGATGTAGTTGACCGGCTGATCTTCGACGCCGGTCTGCACGGAGTAGGGATAACTTGCCGAAGTGGTATAGGCATCGATGATCCAGGAGAGGCGGCCGTCGTCGCCGACCACGATGTAGGGATCGCGATCGAAGATGAGAAACGGCGCCAGGGCTTGCACTCGCGCCAGCACGTTGCGCCGCATCAGCAGCCGGCTCTCAGATGTAATGTCGTCACTGAACGGGACTTTGGTTAGATCGCCGCGATCAAAAGCCAATAGAGCGCGGTGAAAGAAACCGCCCACTGCAATTCCGCCAGTGCCTTCGTAGGATGAAAGATTGTTGTTCTGGCCCTGAGGATAGTTGAACTCCTGCTGATGGGTTTTGACGTAGACATCGGTGTCGGTGAGTTCGCCGAAGTAAATTTCGGGGCGCGTCACCTTGAGTCCGGGCACTTTGCTTTCTACGGGCATGTTACTCAGGTAGAGAGTGGGCAGGCCCTCGGGCGTGAATCCGTTGACCGGATTCATGGTGATGCCGTAACCGTGGGTGTAGATGAGCTTGTCGTTGATCCAGTTGCGGCTGCTCTCAGGCAACTTGTCCACATTGAGCTCGCGCACCGCGAGCATGACCTGGCGCAGAGAACCGTCAATCTGGTAACGGTCGATGTCGATGCCGGGAAAATCGTAGTATGTGCGAATCTCCTGCACTTGGCGCAACGTGTCCTGGAGCGCGTTCACATCCCAGAGGCGGATGTTTTCAAGCGTGGCCTGATTGTGTTCCGGATCGACGGCGGCGACGGTGGTATCGGCGGGAAACTCCTGCTGCGCGAAGCGATCGAGGCCGTAAGCTTGACGGGTCATGGCGATGTTGTCGGCGATATAGGGCCGTTCGCGGTCGAGCCGGTTGGGATTGACGATGAAGGTGCTCACATACCACCCGGCGACGCCGGCCACGACATAGCAGATGATAGCGGGGAC
>Ga0335074_10012814_pt1 | contig 11771 bp, 13 predicted proteins | sample Lox_Sample_23_FD_206715 | JGI IMG/M metagenome (GOLD analysis project Ga0335074, IMG submission 206715) | Soil microbial communities from Loxahatchee National Wildlife Refuge, Florida, United States - Lox_Sample_2.3 | ecosystem: Environmental > Terrestrial > Soil > Wetlands | place: USA...
CTGCTGTGACTGCTGAATTTCGGTGAAAGTTCTTGTTGATGATCTCTCTAGGGGCTTCGGTCTGTAGGTTGCCCCAGAAGTCTCGTGAACGTCTCTGTGCGAACGGGTGTGACTCTCAGATGCTTCAGGCTGCGTAGATTCGGCATTTGTAAGACTAGTTGCGCTGCCAACATTTATGGACCGAGCCAAGGTTTGTTCAATCTTAGGAAAGCTACTAATCACTGGGGATTGTAGCCTCGACGAGGAGGCAGAAGCCGCCAAAGGAGATGAGACAACGCCAGCCGAAGATTTTGAGGTTGATATAGCGGTCTTCGATTTTGTACTTCCAGCAGATGAATGTTCGGGGTTTTCTTGAGTTTTAAGTAAAGGTTGGATGGCGACAACGTCTCTCGCCGCGCCAACAGACGCTTTGATTCTGCTGTATAGTCCAGTTATCCCACTTTGAACTAGGTCGCTCGCGGAGCTCTTGCCATCACTGCCAGTAGACGGGAGACCAGTTGCGTATTCTTCAAACGTTGTCAAGCCATCGCTTCGTGAAGCCGTCGTGTGAATGTGATCCAGAGCCAGGGAGAGGCCACCTTGGTCCACCGGCGTCGCAAGTGACGTTCGACGAGAATGTGATGAAGGTATTGCCACCGATGACACGGAGGGAGAAGCACCGTCAGCGTTCTCTTTTGATGGCATATTGCGTTCGTCTTACAGCGCTTCCAGCGCCTGCATTATGCTCCCTGGGCTGTGAAATCAGACCCGATAGGCTTCACTGTCGTCTGAAATCGGTTCGTTTCTGGTTCGGCGATGCGATAATGTGAGCGATTTCTCTTCGGGAAAGCTTTGTTTAGACTGAGGAGTAGATATTTGTGTGCCACTGTTAGGAGGTACCGACGCGGAATGTTGAGCTGTTCAAGGTGTTTAACTGCTGTGAAGATGCAAAATAACCATCGCAGGGAGTCAAACAAAGCTGCTCATGCACGTCACCAAGCAGGTCATTTGCAAGCCTGAGGCAACTTTTGGTACTCTATGTTCGGCACGTGATGTCGCGAAATCGTGTTTTGTCGTTTCTTCGCGGTCATACAAACACATGATCACTTCTTCGCACGATGACGACCACAGTATGCCCCGGATAACTCTACACGTGAAGCTTTACACAGTAGCTTTTCATCACAATGGGCGCACATCTCCGTCCTTGGTTACTAGAGTTCGTTCGCGAAGGCCTGAAAGATGCCGCTGAGTGGAAATCAGGAGCAAAGGAGAATGTTATTGATTGGGAGGATGACCGAAGCAACATTCGAAAAAAGATTGTTTTCAATGACACGAGCGACAGGTTCCTTCAGCTGGTTGAGGTAAGGCTGTTTGCGCGAGGCCTTAGTCCAGAACCTAACTCACTGTTGTCTATAGTTCACGAGCACTGGGTCACCAGTCAAATGTCGAATTTCAGACCGGAAAACCGAGATGATTGCACTAATACCGGCTAGCATGGAACGTGATTTTCCTGTTCATCATAAAGGGAGGTCAATCGTTCAAGCAGTCCCAGGTTCGATCTTGACTGTCGCTGCAATTGAGCTTGTCTTTACGCAGTATGGAAAGTCCGAAGAACAGATCACTCTCAACATTCACGATTGTCGCTTCCAAACTATCAATCAGAGGTTTGGAATGATTGGAAGACCGAAGATGTTGCTCTCCGACAAGGTTGTGCAAGGTCTCCATCAAGGTCTGTTTGCTTCTGTTGACGATGACGCTCTTTCTCAAGTCGAATTTGGCGATGCAATGCCTCCAACTTCACGTTCAGTTTCTTTTTCGAATGATAGAATCTTATCCATGATTTTCGAGCCAGTGAATGAGAACGAAAGTGACAATTCTGCAGAAGTGACGCAATTGTCACAATTTGCTACTCAAGTAGCAATCCCGAAGAAGAGGAAGCGATATTCGGATATTCCAGAAATCCTACCTGATAAGCGACCGGTCGACGTTAAGAAATATAACCAACCGCTGGTTACGTCAAGTAATGCTCTGTTGAGTCTTCTCCCTTCAAATCGGCAAACGAAGCGGAGGAATATTGAAAGGATTCAGCGAGGATCACGAGAGACTTCAGCCGATAGTGGCGAAGATATTAATGCTTCAGAAACTGAAAATCAGCAAGCAAAAGCACTAGCGGAGAAGCCGAAGTCTTCGATACTAATAAACGACGATAAGCAGAGATCTCCACAAGTCGGTTCAAAAAAGATGTCGCATCCTGTTAAGGTAGTAGAATCTCAAAGCCGGCAGCCATGGAATGTTGGTATTCTCTTTCTCACCGCTGCTGTTCCTTGCTTACAAGGTTTAGCATCTTTTCGAAGTTTCCGGGAACGTCTTTCATATTCCTAAAGAACAGCAAGAGATTCTCAAACGCTCCACCTGTTAGTCTTACTGAAACAACCTTGCTAGCTTGATCCTGACGTCTTTGGCAGCATGGAATCCGCCACCCGCTGGGAAGATATTCCCTCATGGCAATTTACCGAATAGCGTTCTCCTCGAGATCCAGAACGCTTCCGCCGTAGAGTCAACACAAGCGCCCTCACCAAAATCGGGATCCAATCCTAGCTCTCCTTCGCCGGCAGTGTCACAGCGCGGCTCCTCCGTGGTGTCAGATATCGCTGACGAATCCGCGGATGAGGACAGTGAAGCTTTCACTTGGGACGAAAGCCCACAGAGTCAGCTGAGGACTCGTGATCTGCCACCAGACAGTAGTTTTCCTAGAGCAACGCCTGACTCTCCTGTATTCTTGAAGATGTCTACAGCAGGATCAGATATGGAAACAGCCGTACCACGAGCTTTAGTGGGGCGTATGCACGAATCTCATGAAATCCCGATCGTCACCGAACTTTCTTCACCTTCCAATGGCTCTACGGTACCTGCAGATGTACGACAGATTCATCGTGAAATCCGGGAATCGTCACAGAAGAGCAAGCCCTCTGAAGATCCATCACGAATGTCCGCCAAGCGAACCAGCTCCAAGGCACTAGGAGATATTGAATATACGCAACTTGCGACCGAAGATCCTGAAATCGAAGCAGAAGAAAAGAGACGAAAGTGGTTTGATAATCGAAGGAGCAAAATTGGGAATGCAAATTCTGTACAGGAGAAGGACAATTCATCAAGCAGTAGAAACCTTGAGATTGATTCGCGACTTCGGGAGGGCGGTGCTGATGCCGAGCTCGAGGAAGCAGAACAGAACGGAATGAATCAAGACGATGAAACCGACCAGGAAGCAATCGAGCAAGACGAGACCGACCAAGAAGTGATCGAGCTGGACGAAATCCAGCTGGAAGAAATCGAACAAGAACAAATCGAACAAGAAATAAAGCTAAATCATACTAAAGACGAAACCATGGAGGAAGGCGAGACCCCACGAATTCCAGCTACACCACCTCGACCAGAAACGGGTGTGAAGCGAACCGCAATTTGGTCACAACCAAATGGGCTTCCTTCGGAGAGACCAACTGTTGCTGGAAGTGGGCATGCAACTAACTATGAACCGACAGAGAGTGATGCACATATTAATACTGGCTCTCCTTTCACACCTACGCGTCCGTTCCAGCAAAATACCGTCTTCAGACCCTCACCACATGTGAGAGGTAAAGTTGAAAGAAGCACTCCTGGTTCTCAACCGATTTCAAAACTCCATTCGCCTACAGATGCTCCCAGCACATCTAAGTCCAATGTATCGGCGGCTCCCAACGAGCCAGCGAGCTTTCTCAACACATTGCGATCACCATTGCGTTTCAAAACTCTTGCTGAAAGAAAAAGGAGCATCTACCAGAACTTCAAGAAGGCTTACCCGGACTATACCGGTGATTTGGGTCACTTCACTAGTATGTGTAGCAGACTGCGAGAAGTTCAACCCGACCGCGCAGTTTGGGACGACTTTGTCATACGTCAGCTTACGGAATACGCAACGTATGTATCCTCGCGGATCATGAAAGGACGCGAGGTGCTCAAGTATCCGGATTATTACGACAAGACGATGAAGTCTCCGAAGTATACTAAAGGCATACTGACAGGGGAGATACTGGACTCTCTGTTTCCGGCTCGAAGCACCGAACGAGTATGGGGTCCTAAGTCACGAGATGGTCTGTATTCGAGCTCTGAGCCGCAGAATACTGGTTAGTGATTGTGTCTGTTAAAGTTGATTCTACTGACTAGGCCTGGAAGCGACGACTGAGAGTGAGCAAAGGGGCAACCCTACTCCGGCAGCTACCAATGACCTAGATCTCGGGAAAGCGAAGCTGCAAACCCATTCTCAGGTCTCTAATGCTACATCCAACAGGAAAGGAAGCACTGAGGCTGGAAAGCTATTCCTTCCAAACGCGGGCACGTACCGGTCTGAAAAAGGTGTCTGGAAAAGAGATGGGGAATCACGAAGCGGAGGTCAAAGCAATGGAGTTCGTAATGCGGTTTTAAATACCAAAGATTGCTAGGTAGCTGTATGAGTATAATATTAAATTGCTGTCCATACGATGGTGCTTGGTCAGGATCGCGTCGCATCACTGTCAACTCTCTATAGCAAACTTCTATGTCACTATCAAGGACTACGGTAATTTCTTAACTTCCGCATACAATTAACCATCCCATGCAGCACAGGTCTTCAAAATCCAAAAAGAGAACACATGCCCTCGCTGCGATACCGGTTCGCAATATACACATATATCAGACTCGCAGAATGCTTATCCTTAAAGCGCCCAGCATGGCTGCGCCTTCGAGTATGCTTCTCTACTCTTGCAGTGCCCGCGGTGTGGCTTCAAAGCGACGTTCTCTTTGCTCTCAATCTGCCTATAGCGACTCTACGCAGGTATTTCAAGGCCCAACCCACTCTTCGTGCTCGATCTTTGTGATGTGTTTACCTGGCACGACAACAAGCCCAACATATCTGTTCAGAAATGGGATTTGCGGGTTCGACATTCCGGCTTTTTCGGCGGCGGCTCTGATGACGGCTTCCGAAGGCGGTCGGTATTCTTGCGTCAGGGCGAGGATGATATTACATTCCTGCAAGCAGCATGTAAGTAAATGTTCCATTGCTTGTGCGGAAATAATAGTCGTACTCGATCAGTACACTTCATTTGACCTACGAAAACTCGCTTGTCGGTGGTGTGGACGCGGAGAGTTTTCCCCAAATATTTGTAGAGAAAGGCGGCCGGATTTGAGGCTTCTCCATGAGAAGACATTGCTGAAGACCGGAGGAATTAGAGTTCACGCTCTCACATTTGCTCCATTATCAATTAGGTTGGTACAAGGACCCTGATGGTAAGGTAGTCTCGACGTCGAGTTGAGATTCTTAGCGTCAATTAAAACCTCGGTCTATGCTTCTTAGCTGGAGCTTATGGTCATACTTGATGCTACTCCTCCTTTCTCCCGCAACATGGCCCCATTCTATATCCATTTTCTTCTACATCGTATGCAATACATGCATTAAGTTCTCCTAAAATTCCCACATCGAAACCAAGAGAATTGGAATTATGGCTCAGCCAAAGCCTTTCAAGATTAACGTCCCGGACTCAGACCTCGAAGTACTGAAACAAAAGTTAGATCTTACTCGATTACCCAATCAACCAGAAGGATACGATGTCAAGCAAGGAGTTCCTCTACCGGAAATGGAAAGATTGGTGGAGCATTGGAAAAGCAATTACTTGCCAAATTGGCGCGAACATGAAGCAAAACTAAACGAACTGCCAATGTTCACTCTCCCTGTTCAGTCAGATGGATTTGGAATCTTGGATATCCACTTTATACATACACGCAGCAAATCCGAGAATGCAATTCCACTTCTGTTCGTGCATGGCTGGCCTGGCAGTTTCATCGAAGTCACAAAGATGTTGGACGGATTGGCCAACCCCAAAGACGGTGAACAAGCTTTCCACGTCGTTGCTCCCAGCTTACCAAACTATGGGTTCAGTCAAGGAGTTGGAAAGGTTTGCGCTGGTCTTGAACAGCAATTCCCGATATGATCTAACGTGTAGACAGAGAGGATTCAATCTGCGTCACTATGCATATGTCTGCAACCAGCTGATGCTCGACCTCGGGTACAAGCGTTACGTAGCCCAAGGCGGCGACTGGGGCTCAATGATAACTCGAATAATCGGCCAGCATCACTCAGAGAATGTCCGAGGCGTACATGTCAATCTCGTCGCCTTTGATCCGCTCAATGTTTTGAAACAGCCCCTGCTCTTCTTGCAAGCCTTGCTTCCCAACTTCTGGCCGGAGAGAGCGGGTCTCAGTCTTATGAATAGTATGAAGGATTACACTGTAGATGGCAATGGTTACTTCAAAATCCAATCGACTCGACCACAGACAGTGGCATACGCTCTGTCCGATTCTCCAGTTGCGCTGCTTGGCTGGGTCCATGAGAAGTTGTTGCATTGGACCGATAGCTATCCCTGGACTGAAGACGAGGTTTTGACTTGGATATCGATCTATTGGTTCTCTCGAGCCGGACCAGGTGCGAGCGTACAAACGTACTTTGAAGCTGTACATCCAAGTCCCGAATGGAATGGCAAAGCAGCAGATGCGAGGATGTGGGATTGGACAAACGCTCCTTTGGGTATAAGCCAGTTTCCAAAGGATATTGTGGGAATTCCAAGTATATTGACTAGGACATTGGGTAGAATTGTCTTCGAGAAGTTTCATGATCGCGGCGGTCACTTTGCTGCGTGGGAAACCCCAGATCTTCTTGTGGCAGACGTAAGAGAGATGTATGGGCAAAAAGGGGATTGGCATAATGCTTAGAGACCTTCTGAAACTGTATTTACGGTTCAAACAATGCAAGATGTCCCAGTTTGCCTTGATCCGCCGCAACATCAAATGCCTTTTGCCAATCTTCCAGAGGAAATCTGCCGACAACATTGACGAAGGCGTGAAGATCAATGGCGCCCATATTTATCAAACCCAGGAAGTTCAATATGTCAGCTCTACCGTACATCCATTTACCTTTGATCGCTATGTCGAATCTCATGATAAAGCGTATTGGGAGTGGCAAGTCCTCTACCAGTCCTCCCATATAAGAGAAGCGACCTTCATGACGTAATGAGAGAATAGCAGCTTTGAAGTGCTCAGAAGATTGTGCTTCCCGAGGCGAAATGTCGAAGAAAGCGTCAGCCTTTCCGAACTTTTTCAACGCCGCTAGGTCTGTCTCGAGAACGCCGGTCAATGGGACGGTTTCCACGCGAGGTCCCAAGGCTTTGAGCTTGTTGAGCTTTTCGATGTTCCGGCCCATGGCAATTACCCTCGCACCCATTGCTAGAGCGACGACTACAGCGGCAGATCCGAAGCCGCCCGTTGCTGGCGAGATGATGACTGTCTCGCCCGCTTGGAGCTGAATGCTGCGGAGTCCACCATATGGCACGAGGCCCTGTAATATCCAACACAGTTGCGCGGTGGAATATCCTAGGCCTCCATTTGCAGTAGGAGAGCAAAGACGCTCCTCGTCAAGGATATAGCAATTTTCAAGCGGGACTTTAGCGTACTGAGCAAACGTCGCGTCTCTCCATTCGCCGCGCATGAGAGATCGACTGGCGTCAGTCCCGCCTTCAGCAATTCCCATGAGCATGATTGCTTGCGGATCATCGCGTCCATGTATTGTGCTGTCGAAGCAAACGAGATCGCCCTCTTTGAGAGTTGTGGCATCAGAGCCAACAGCCGCGACTCTGCCAATGGCGCTGGTGCCGGTTACAAGAGGTGTTGGGTAGGCGTACTTGCGTTTACCGTTGTACACATCTCGCATATAAGATATTATAGGTGCGTGAAGAATTTTGAGAATTGCTGCTCCGGGTGTTGGCTTTGGGGTGGGAATCTCTTTGACTTTCAATGGCTCTCCGTACACCTCTTGGACAAGAGCTTTGTGCGTTGGCGGAAGTGCCATTTTGTTTAATCGTTGAATGAAAAGATGAATATTGGGATACGATCCATAGGTTTATGAAGCATTGAGGGTAGGAGATAAGAAACTAAATTCCGCGATGCTGGTTCTTACCAACGTCGTGCCACTCCACTTCCTCGGTCTCTGCGCACATTCCTGCACCAGGGCAATGGATGCCAGACAGTCGGATATAGGGCTTAAGATGTTGTTTTTACGGAGGTAACAAATCTCCATAGTGAGCAATTGTTGGAAGAGGAAAGTGATTTCAGTGCGATAGACTAAATCCTCAAGTCGGAGGTGGAAACTCCCCGCTGCCGTTTCGCTAAGGTGTACGGTAAGGTAACCATCACTAATGTCCGAGCCTCACTGATCAGTTTAGTATACCTGCCCTTCGCACACCTGTAGTAAGCCAATTTATCGTCTTCTGAATGAGGCTCAATGGGGCTTTGGACCAGATTCTCCTAAATCTATTGTGACCGAAAGACCTCAGCTGAACCAACTTAAAATGTGGTTGCAGGGAGGAAGAACAGGAGAGGCGTGGAACAACACTTCAAAGCGCTTCCTGCCAGCTGATCTTTGCCGTGTTTCAAGGCTAAGTGGCTCAAATACTCGAATGAAAATATCAAGAGACTTGGAAGGCTTTCCTGAATAGCTTTTAGAGAAGGATATATCCAGCATGGAATGCTCAGGCTGTTAATTTAAACGAGCGCGGATGAAAGCAGCCGACTTCGCTTCTGCAGATGTCCGGAAAGATTTGGCAATGCTCAGGAAAGAAGTAGACGGAAAACATCGAGGCTTCCGCTGCAGCTTCCAGAGATAGGCCAAGTATTCCCTGACTTTAACAGACACAGTGACAGGGGCCGTTCACGGTACGATACACCCTGCGACGTGAATGCCGCGGTTAAAACACCAATCAGCCATATCAAAAAAGGACAACTGCCTTTGACCTTTAAAATTAGGATATGATCCGTTCCTAGATCGGCACTCTCCTTATCATTATGAGAGTTCATTATGAGAAAAAGTAACAAAATTTCGTTGAGAGAGTGGACTAGCTTCAATGTCCCAACGCCTTCACTGGCTGTACATGCATCGTCAAAGGCGTAAGGCATCTCCGACGATCTGCAACGTACGTGCTAATATGCACGATCGCTTTCTATCACTTCTTTACGTTGAAGGCGTCAAATCGTGATTGACATCGTCTTGGTGGTGCGTGGGGTTGATTTGTGCTGTGGATGCTCAGGGGAGAAACAGCAAGAGATAGAAGGGTGGATAACTCCAGATTTTGCGGAAATGCTCCAATTCGACGTACATTCGCTCGCTGGAGGAAGATGGGAGAAGGCACAAATGTCACAATGATTGCGCGATGATCGGTTCGCGGCTTTCATTCCGTTTCCTGCGGTGGAAGGGGTGAAGCTACTGGCAGGGATTGGCGGCGTAAGCCGCGCCTAATGATCGAACTGCTGCCTGTCGTCGTCCCAGGTACGACGCAAAAGTGCATGCTAGTATGGAGACCATTTCCAGCCATGCGGTAACGAAGGAGGTTTGAGATGGGTTGGGCAGGATTTAAGAACCGACGATGGCGTCTGTCTCGAAGCTCTCGAGTACTCCTTCGTTGCCCACACCTCCCGCCATGCAGTAACGACGGATAGCCAGGCGACAGCGATGCAACCAATCCCGCAACGAGAGCGCCAACGCGAGCCAGCACCCGCCGACGGACCAGCGAACCAACTGCGGCCCGTCGCGCCATCCGACCCAGAATTGGTGGACGAGAATCTGCTGGCAGGCGGAACATCCGAGCCGGACTCTACACAGCAAGACGAGCTTGACTGGGAAGACGATAGTGACTCGGCAATTGGCACTCCCTACCTCGAGTACGTACAGAAATGGCGAAATGCATCTTTTCGCACACCGTCTCCCTTCCACTCGTTTCAATCCCTCCAAACAAACAAATGGCAGCACCGACAACTGACAAAACTGCACCAAGGAGCTCGACGGCCAGTCTCTCCTCAAGCATATATGAGAGCGTAGAAGAGTATGGCCGGACATACCATTCTTACAAGAGCGGCAGTGAGTACAACCTTGTGAAATGAGGTCCGTTCGGCTAGCTTCCGCGCCGTGAAGCCGGAGCTAGTACTCTACAAACGCACACGATTTTGAAAATGGAATTGCTGACTATCAATCAGAATACCTTCTTCCTAACGATGAGGTGAGCATGGAAAGACCTCTATTCACAGCAATCAAAGCAATTAAAAGTGCCGTGTGCTAACCATCTCCTTTATTCGCGTCACAGAAAGAACAAGATCGGCTAGGTTCGTCTCTTCTTGGCCCGCTACTGAGCACAATCCTTGCAATGCATAGAGTACTGACACCAAAATAGATCTCCAACATGCTATGTTTAAGGCAGTAACCGAGAATCGACTGTATAGAGCACCACTTCACACCATTCCTCTGCATAATGTGCTCGACATCGCAACTGGTACGATAAGAGCGACTTACGTCCAGCGAAGTACATAGCTGACCAAGACACCCTTACGTACTAGGTACGGGAATATGGGCAATAGAATTTGGTATGCCATTCACTACGCGAAAGTAGTACAAACCACTGACAAGCCATAACAGCGGAAGCGCACCCGGAGGCCAACGTGGTGGGCACGGATCTATCGCCCATCCAGCCCCAGCACGTACCGCCCAACTGCAGCTTCGAGGTCGACGACGCGGAAGATGAGTGGCTGTTCAAGCGCAAGTTCTCGTACGTGCACGCGCGCGCGACGGTGACGTGCTTCAAGGACTTCCCGCACATCGTGCGGTCGGCCTTCCGCGCGCTCGCGCCTGGCGGCTTCCTCGAGTTCCAGGACCCCACCTTCCCGCTGGTGTTTGCCGACCCGCAGCCGCCGCCCGACAGCCCGTTCGCGCGCTGGCAGCGCCTGATCGTCGAGGCTGGCGTCAAGGCCGGCCGCCAGTGGGCCGACCCGCGCAACTACAAGCGCTGGTTCGAGGACGCCGGCTTCGAGGCCGTGGCCGAGGAGAAGTTCTTCATTTCCATGGGCGCTTGGTGCGAGGACCCCCGGGCCCGCGAGATCGGCAGGTGGAATCTGGCCAACTGGCTCGAGGGCATGGAGGCCATCACCCCCCGCTCCATGTCGAGGCTGGGATGGAGTGCCGAGGAGTCCAAGGTACTGGTTGCGCAGGTGCGCGAGGAGTTTCGCAAGGGCGGGTTGAAGCCCTATACCGACTATTGGTGTGTTTGGGGTCGGAAACCGCTCGCGAAGACCGGCGGTGACGATGTCGCGGAGCCGGCGTAGCGAGGTGCGCGGTGCATCGGCTCGGTCACTATGTCTTTTCAAATATCATGGTCTCAAGATACGACGACGTCAATTCAACCTTAACGAATGTAGGTGAGACGAGATTTGCAACCACGTTTCACCCCGAAGTGCAAATAGTAAGAGCAAATGGTAGAAAGGTGTCAGATTCACCTGCCAGCAGTTCAGAATACCTGTCCAACGAATGATATCCAAAATTTCTCTCAAAGCCTGAGCGCTGAGATTCGGTTTTGCTCAAAGTCGTCATACTCAAAAACCTTTCTCAAGACTTCCAATTTGATTCTCTTAAAACTTTCATCCCACGTAATTTATGGTGGCCCGAAGCACAGGTATTCAAAGCTCATAACGCCTTATATCTTAACAACCATCTCATACGTACTAATTAACCATACCTTTATCAATTACTAGTTCGTCAATCTGGAGGCCGAACATATACCTGGTAGACATAAATTTGGCCATTCCAAAGTATCCTTCCTTCAGAAAGCGAGCCATTACATGCGCACTTCAGGAACTACCATTCTCTTCTGCCATTCTGGGGATATCTCACCATAACCGCCTTCACGGGACCT
>Ga0335074_10012815_pt1 | contig 11770 bp, 12 predicted proteins | sample Lox_Sample_23_FD_206715 | JGI IMG/M metagenome (GOLD analysis project Ga0335074, IMG submission 206715) | Soil microbial communities from Loxahatchee National Wildlife Refuge, Florida, United States - Lox_Sample_2.3 | ecosystem: Environmental > Terrestrial > Soil > Wetlands | place: USA...
GGTCTTCGCGGCCGATCGTCCCGGGGTGGTCAGCTTCCTGGGAGTAGCCGTCTTCGTCTGCCTGTTGGAGTTGCGCCGCGGCTGGTGGGCGCTGCCGCCGCTGGCGTTGCTCTGGGCGAATTGCCATGGCGGCTTTCTGCTGGGGTGGCTGGTGCTGCTGGCCTACTGTGCCGAAAGCTTGCTACCGCGGCGCGCCACGGCCCACGCGCCGGATCGCCGCCGGCTCTGGCTGGTGACGGCCCTGGCGATTGGCGTATCGGGGATCAATCCCAACGGCTTCGGGGTGGTCTCCACGGTGCTGGCCTACCGCCGCAGCCCCATGACCGCCAACCTTATCGAATGGCATCCGCCCAAGCTGTGGGGCGCCCCGTACGGTTTCGATATCCTGCTGTATGCGGCAGCGCTGGTGCTGGTGCTCTCGTGGAGAAAAGTGCGGCCGGCCCATTGGATTCTCTTCGCGGCGTTCGCAGCGGCATCGCTGGCGGCCTTTCGCAACACGCCGCTCATCGGCTTTCTGGCGCCGGTGCTGATCGCGGCGTATTTTCCGTTCCGCTTTGCGGTGCCCGCGGCCCTGGAATGGGCGCCGCCCATACTGGCGGCGGCGGTGCTGATGGCAGGGATCGCCCAGGGCCGCTTCTTTCAACTGCGGGTAGCCGATTGGACCCTCCCCGCCGGCGCGGCCGACTATCTGCTGGAACATCACATCGCCGGCCCCATCTTCAATACCTACGAGCAGGGCGGCTACCTGATCTGGAGGCTGTGGCCCCAGGCGCGTGTGTTCATCGACGGCCGCTCGCTCAGCGAGAGCGTGTACCGCGATTACCAGCAGATCCTTTCCAACGCCGGCTCGATTAGTGACCAGGTGGCCGGGCCGCGCGAGGAACTGCTGAACCGTTACGGCGTGCAGGCCGTGGTGATGAACACCATGGATTACGTTTCGGGCGCCATGTATCCGCTGGCGCTGGCGCTGGCCAATCCGGCGGGCACGGATTGGCAAATGGTATATGACGATGCACAGGCGGTGGTGTTTGAGCGCCGGCCGCCGCCCGGAACGGCGGTGCTTTCCAACAAGCTCGGGCGGCTGCTCCGCCACATGGACAACGAATGCTCGGCGTACATCGAAAGCGCGCCGGATTACCCGTTGTGCGCACGAACCTTGGCGCGCTACTGGCTCCATAACCAGGTGAAGGACGAAGCGCGCCGCATGCTGGTGCTATATCTGGCGCACGCGCCGGCGCGGGATAAAGAGGCCGAACAGATGCTGCGGGAAGTGGATGCCGGCGGGCCGCCGGGCCGGCGATAGCGTTACCGCTATCGGCCGTGGAAAACTGAGCTACCATAGCTCTGGGAAGCCTGAGATCGCCTTTCCCGGAGAGAAACTTCTATGTCCACTGAACTGAATCCGCGGCGCCATTTTCTGCGCCTGGCGGGAGCCGGAGTGGCCGGCGCCGCCCTGGCTGCGATTGCCGACCCACGTATGGCCCTCGCCGCTCCGCCCGCGGCCGGCAGTTTCGATGTCAAATCGTTCGGGGCCACGGGCGATGGCAAGACGCTCGATACCGTCGCCATCAATAAAGCCATCGACGCCGCGGCGGCCGCGGGCGGTGGGGATGTACTCTTTCCGGCGGGCAATTATCTCTCGTATTCAATCCATCTGAAAAGCAACATCACGCTACACCTCGAACAAGGCGCCACGCTGATCGCGGCCGACGCACCGGCCGAAGGCGCGTCTTCGGGCGGGTACGATCACGCGGAGCCCAACCAGTGGGACATGTACCAGGATTTCGGCCACAGCCATTTCCACAACAGCCTGATCTGGGGCGAGGGCATTGAGAATATCGCCATCGAAGGCAACGGCCGCATCTGGGGCAAGGGTTTGAGCCGCGGCCAGGGCGCCCAGATTCCGGGCGTGGGCAACAAGTCCATCAGCCTGAAGAACTGCCACAACTTGCTGCTGCGCGATTTCTCGATTCTGCACGGCGGCCATTTTGGGATTCTGGCCACGGGCGTGGACAATCTGACCATCGATAACCTGAAGATCGACACCAACCGCGACGGCATGGATGTGGATGCCTGCCGCAACGTGCGCATCTCCAACTGCTACGTGAACTCGCCCTGGGATGACGGTATCTGCCTGAAGGCCGATTACTCGCTGGGCCGCCCCAAGCAGACCGAGTTTGTGACTATCACAAACTGCTACGTGAGCGGGTGTTGGGAAGAGGGCACCATGCTGGACGCCACTTACAAGCGATTCGGCCCGGAAGCCCGCGTCCCTCACACCGGCCGGATTAAGTTCGGCACCGAATCGAACGGCGGCTTTCGCAATATTACGATTTCCAACTGTGTTTTCGAAGGCTGCCAGGGGCTGGCGCTGGAATCGGTGGATGGGGCGCTGCTCGAAGACATCACCGTGAGCAACATTTCCATGCGCGACATTGTCAGCGCGCCCATCTTTCTGCGGCTGGGCGACCGCATGCGCGGTCCCGACAATACGCCCGTGGGCACTTTGAAGCGGGTGATTATCGACAACCTGGTGTGCTCGAATTCGGCGGCGCGCCTGGGATCGATCATCAGCGGCATTCCCGGCCATGAGATCGAGGACGTCAAGATCAGCAACATTCAGGTATTGCATGAGGGCGGCGGCACCCAAGAGGACGCCGCTTACCAGCCGCCGGAATATGAAGAGACTTACCCCGAGCCGACCATGTTTGTAAGTGGGCCGCGTCCCAACGGCCGCGGTCCCGATGGGCAGTGGCATCCGGAGGGATATGGCCGTGCAGCGACTGCCGGAAGGGGCGGCGCGGCGGGTGGGCGCGGTGCAGCGGGAGGAGCGGCGGCTCGTGGCGGGCGAGGACCGGCGGGTCCGCAGCACAGTATGCCCTCGCACGGATTCTACGTGCGCCACGTGCAGGGCATTCAGTTCGATAACGTGGAGATCCGCACTGCCAAGGAAGATCAGCGCCCGGCCTTCGTGCTGGATGACGTGCAGGGCGCCGATTTCTTCCGCATCCAGGTGCCGCAGGTGGAGGGAGTGCCCGAATTCGCCCTGCACCACGTTTCCGATTTCTCGGTTCACATGTGCGACGGCGTGCCCGATACACAACTGAAGAGCGTGGAGAACAAGAAGTTGTAGGCCAAAGGTACCGCGGCGGCCGAGGGGTCATGACGAGGAAACCGCCCGCCTCATCCGAAGATGTCCGTAAAATTTTCGGGGTATGGCGCGGATTGGGGAGCGCAATGAGGGGAGCCGAACTTCGGGGGAGACACTTGCGAGATTACTTTACTCGCCCGTCTCGCGCCGCGCCGGCGGAGGGACCCCACGGTGCAGTTTGGCGCGACCTTCATGCACGTCGATCTGCCGCCCGTTCACCAGATTCTCATGCAAAGCAGCGATCGCCCGATCCGCTTCGGAGTCCGTCATCTCCACGAATGCAAACCCCCGAAACCGGCCGGTCTGGCGGTCGGTCATGAGCTTCAGATTGCGAATTTCGCCGTGCGGTTCAAACAGGGAGCGGATGACCGTCGCGGTGGTAGCAGAATCCAGATTGCCTACGAAGATATTTTTCATGAGATTTCCCGTTGCCCTACCGAAATCCGTAATTCTGGCCGGCCCTGCGCCGGGCTGCCATGCTGGCCTTCAGCACGGTTCTGGCCCGCTCCTGGGCTTGGGCGTAGGAGGGCGCCAAGCCGCAGTCCCCATGCTCGGTCGACCAGTAGAACTCATCATGGCGATCCTTTTCGTAGACTGTGTATTGCGCCTGGTTCCCTCCGGGATCGATAAATGTGAACGATTGGCTCATGATCGTTTCCATCCTTCAACGGACGCTAACTTACAAATATGTTACTTCGCAGCCTTGAAGCTGCAAGGTAAGTATAGCAGTTCCCAGCCCTGAAGTCTGTTATCGTGGAAACGGGGCAGTATGGGTAGTACTCCACGGCCCAAGCCGCAAGGTACTCCCTGGAGGTAACCTTTACGCAGCGATTCATGGCGCAACTCAGCAGTCCGGTCGACAAGACCGAGTTCGAGACATCCTGGCGGAGCGACCCGGCGTTGGGCCCGAAACCGCAGGTGGACTTTCTGTTCGCCGGCCAAACCGTTTCGGCGGTGGTGCATTCGGAGTTGGCGGGACAATGGCCGTCGTCCAGTTTTCACCAGGCTTTCAGCGCCGCGATCCGGCGGCTCAACCGCGCTTGTAATGTCCGCTGGCTCTAGATTCCAGAAGCGGGCGGACTGTTAAGGTTTTTGCGCCCTCGCGCCAAACTGGTGAGGCGCGCCCCGCAGAGCCGGACTCGCCGTTCGGTTCAGTACCCGTCCTTTGAGCTAAGGTTGACAATAAGAAGGAACGGCGCTAGATTAGTAACCGACTGAGCACTCTCGCCCAATCTACAGTTGGTTCGAACTAAGTCGGACCACCTGAGTTTCCCTTCTTAGCCTGGTCAATGCGGAGGGCGATGATGTTTCCCCACGGTATCCCGGCACAATCCATTTCAGCGATCCTCTTCTGGCTGTTCGCAGCTTGTCTCTGTACCCTGTCGGGCGATTGGAGCGATTGGAAGTCTCTCCCGCTACCCGTGGATGCCGATCTCCGGATGCCTGGCCGAGGGTTCCCGGAAGACTTCTGCTATTGAAGGGCTTCGATGTTACCGGACCTGTCGGAAGGACGCGGTTTCGAAGGAAACAGTGAAGCAGGGCAGTTGCGCCAGCCAGGAGGAGAAACCGATTCGTGCCGTTTGAGAATCACCACGGAAATCGTTCTTTCAGTCTGATCTCGATCTACAAGAACGCCCCGGCGGCCTCGGGCGTTTACGGAATTTCCAATGCTCGGGAATGGCTGTACATCGGAGAAACCGACAATATCCAGGCCGAGCTGGTCAACCACCTGCAACAACCGGACCCGTTCCTGGCGGAAAAGGAGCCTTCGGGGTTCACCTATGAACTGGATTCACCGGAGCGCCGCTTAGAGCGCCAGAGGCAACTGATCTTCGAACTGCGGCCCATCGGAAACCGCCGCGCGGCCAGAGCGCCGGCCTAAGTTACCCGCGGAGTGGATGGGCAAACCCGCCAGCCTGGGTAAAAGCCCGGCGGCCTTCGTCCATCAGGACGGCACATCCAAATTCTGTCTCCAGCCCGGCATAAGTTGCGTCTACCGGGCGGTTGGGAGTCCGGGGTCTATGGATCAGACCCCGGACCCCGTAAAAGCGCTTCGCGCCTGGGTCTTCGACCGCGGGGTCCGCTTCCCTAACGGTCGCGGCTCCGTTTCGATACTCAGGCGCGCGCAAGCAAGCGGGCGAGCCGAAATCACGCGGTCGGTGGGTTAGTAGCGCCGCCGGCCGAAGCCGCCGCCGCCATTGCCAGACCGCTCGGTCTTGGGGCGGGCTTCATTGACGCTCAGCGTCCGGCCGCCGAAATCCTTCCCATTCAGGGCGGCGATGGCCTTTTCTCCTTCGCCGTCATTGTCCATTTCGACAAAACCGAATCCTCTGGGCTGCCCGGAATCGCGATCGGTAACGATGTTGACGCGGCCAACCGCACCGTGAGTTTCGAACAAGGAACGGACGGATTCTTCAGTCGCTCCAAAGTTGAGGTTTCCTACGTAAATATTCTTCATGTTTCTAAAGGTCCTTTTCTGACTTGAAGACGGCTAATTTGAGAGGTAGACGGTTTTAGCAGGAACTGCTAGAAAGGCCGGCCTAAAATCGGCGGAAGCATCAAATCCAGTAATTAGTCTACCACAACATTTTCTGTTAAGATTGGAGTATCGGTCTCCAGTCGTCCACTGATTTGCTCCGCCGCCCGAGAGGCACGGAGAAAGAATCGCTAAACCGGAAGGTAACTGTCTGAAAGGAGAGCAGGTGTACTGATGCTATATGACAGCACAAAGGTCCTTTTGCGCGGCATTCTGCTGTCGCTGCAGGAAGCCGGAAAGATTGGATGGGAGGATGAGGCGGAATCCGCCTGCCAGTGTTCGTACGAAATGCACCAGATGGCCCGGCCCCTTTACCAGGGGTATCGCAGCGACCCGGTGAACAAAACACCCCTGCTGGTGCCGGTTTCCGAACGGGCTGCACGCGCCATTCCGCATGTGAAGTTGATGGTGCGGGCCATCCGCCGCAAAGATCAGGCCGCGGCGTTAGAAAGCGGCCGGGCCGCGTTCGCCGAGATGTGAGTCCCTCGGTGACGGGCCGCGGAGGGATCAGCCGTGCCAGGCAAGGTGCAACCTGCGGCCGAGGAAGGCGGCCCGCCGTTCCGCCTCCTGCTGGGCGGCGCGCCGCACCCACGCCGGCTGCCTGACGAGCGGGTCTACGGCCACTTCCACGCGGCTACCCCTTGGCTTGCTGGCTCCAGGTGCCGTCCATCCGGCCATTGACCAGCAGCACGCGCGCGGTAAGCATCTAGGCCCGCGTTTTGTCCAGATCCACCGGAGACACCTCATCGCCCAGCGAAGCGATCCATTGCCGGGCGGTAGAAACGTCGGTGCGCTCACACCCTCGCGCCAAGGCGGTGGCGGCCGGCGCTGGAGGTGTGGTGCCAGGGCCCGACTCGTGAACTGCACGCTGTCCCAGGCTGGGGCCGAAGCGCAGGTGGCCGGCAAACCCTGCCGGGCGGAGGTGGGTGCCCCGACTGCTATCGTTGACCTTGGCTCCGAAAGGCGCCGAACGGGTGAGCCGACGCACTTCCCGCACCAGCCCCTCGCGGGAGATCACGCCCCCGCCCAGTGGCGAGCGCTCCCTGCCAGAGGGGCAATTCGGCGGCCCTGGGCCCACAGCCAGTTCCGCCGACGACATCCACTGGACTTGCAGGCCCCACAGCCGGCTGGCGACTGCGAGCATGCTGCCGGCGGGCGCGCGCCGGTCCAGGTGCTGGCGCCCAATGCCGCGGATTATGCCGCCTGCGGCCTCAGAACGGCATGCCGGGCAGGGGCGGTAGCACCGGCGTGACTTTGCCCCAGCCTTGCGTCTGCGCGGTCTTCATGTCCTTCACCAACTGATCCGGCAGGTTGGGTTTCAGCTTGGGACGGCCATTTTCATTTGCCAACTCCCAGCCCACCGCGGCCACGGTCTTCGAAATCTGCTGAATTTCGTGGTAATCGATCTTCTCGGGCGTGTCCGTGGGGCGGTGATAATCCACGTGCAGGCCGACGGTGAAGAAGGCGATGGGAATGCCGATTTTCGCGAAGTTGTAATGGTCGCTGCGATAGAAGATCCGCTGGCCGCGCGGTTGCGGCCCCAGGTTATCGTGGGTGGCATCGGGCGCGGTGGTGTCGTAGAAATCGTTGATCTTCATCTTCTGGTAGCCGTTGTTGACCGTGTCGATGATCTTCCCCAAGTCGTCGCTGCTGACGCGCGGACCGATCAGCAGCATCTCGCCCGGGTTCACCAGCAGGTGGGTGGGGTTGTCGTCCACGGAATTAGGATTCTTGGTGCGGCCGATCATATCCATGTTCAGGTCGGCCACAATTTTGGTCGGGTCGACCGGCGGGAACTCGGCGAAATACTGCGATCCCCACAGGCCCTTCTCCTCGCCGCCGTTCCACAGGAAAATGATGGTGCGCTTGGGCCGCATACCCTTGGCCAGTCCTTCGGCATAAGCGTGCGCGATGCCCAGCAGGCCGGTGGATCCTGAGCCATCGTCATCCGCGCCATTGTTGACGTTGTGGCCGTCGGGAAGCGGCTGGCTGAGCCCAATGTGGTCCAGGTGCGCGCTCATCACCACGAACTCATCCTTCAGTACCGGGTCGCTGCCTTCGATCATCCCGATGACGTTCTCGCCATGGCCCGGGGTGCTGTGCACGGCCACCTGCAGGCTGATCTTCTTGCGCGCGTTCAGCTCGAAGGAATCCAGCTTGGTATTGTTGGTGGCGGCTTCGAACACCTGCGCGCCGCCGGATTTCTCGCCCTGGAACAGCGCGTTGGTCAGCTCGATTCCGGCGGAGACCGCGGGCACACTGGGGCAGGCGCCGGCATTCTGGAACTTCACCACCTGGTAGGGAGGGCCGTTCAGGTTGGCGCCTCCGCGCCCGCCACGCCCGCCGTTGGGATTGGCCATCGCGGCCGCCTGCTGGAAGTTGGCAATGGTCACCACCGCCAACGCGCCGTTTTTGGCGGCGGCTTCTTCCGGCGTCAGGTAATCCTTGCAATTTTCGCCCAGCGGATTGGCGGCATCGGCGCCCCGCCCAGCGGCGGCCGGCTGCGCATTGCCTTCCCCGGCGGCGCCAGCAGCACCCGTGGCAGCGTTGCCTCCGCGGCCGCGTCCGCCACGCCCACCGCCCCGTCCACCCCGTCCGCCGCCCTGTTCCGCGGCCAACTCCGGCGGTACACCGGCGATGACGACAATCTTACCCTTCACATCGAGACCCTCGTAGGGATTGATGTTGCCTTTCTCGATGACGTAGCCATTGCCGGCGAAGACCAGATTACCGGAGACGTCGAGCGGTTGGACCGCCGCGGCTCCCCGGCCACCGCCGAAACCACCACCGCCCACGGCCCATTCCTTGCCGTATTCGTAGTGCGTGGTCACCGGCTCGGCGTTGCCGCCGCGCCCGCCCTGCCGGCCGCCACCGCCGCCCTGTCCGCCGCCGAAACCGCCACGGCCGCGGCCGCCGCCCGGGGGCGCGACCAAGGTCAATTTGCTTTCGTCCGGCACAATTTGCTTGGAGACCATCTCAATGGGCATCAGGTAGGGTTGCAGAGGGCCGTTGGTGCCGCTGGTGGAGCCGCCCGGCTTCACGCCCCATTCGGCCAGGTGGCTGGCCACGTAGAGCGCCGCAGTATCGTACCCGCGTGACGGAAAATTGCGGCCTTCGAGCTGATCGGAGGCGATGAAGTAATCGTAGATTTTCAGCTCCTGCTCGGAGATCGCATCGGCGTTTCCGAAGCTGGGAGCGGCCGCCACTAACGTCTTGGTGGCTTTGCTTCGGGGCTTGGCGTTGTCGGCCCCTTTGGTGGAAAACGCAGCCAAGGCAAGTACGGCTACAGTGGTAGTGCTAATGATGAATCGGCGCATAAACCCTCGAAACCATTGAGTGTTGGGAACGCCGACATTATACCGCGAATGCAAACGGGGTGTGCTGACGTGGGCCAAGCGATGTGGTCCGACTGCGCGGCCAGAATCTCGGCCGCCGGCTCCGCGCGCTCGTGTCTCGGCCACCGCCACCTGCCTGCCGGCCGGACCGCTTACGGCTCTACGCGGCGTCCATGAAGCTGCGCAGGTCGCCCGCGTTGACTTCGGGCAGGCCGGGCGCTACGTTGTCCAGTTTGCCCTGGCGCATCCAGCGCTCCAGGCGGTCAACCAGTTCGAAGAGCTGCTCGAACGAATCCACAACGAACAGCAGGGGCTGGTAGTGGTCGATCTCGGCCCCCTGGTTGATGAGCCACTCGATTTGCAGCGGGTAGCGCTGCACCTCTTCGGATTCGATGGCGTGCGCCAACTCGCCATAGGAGCTGAGCAGGCCGCTGCCGTACGCCACCACTTCCCCCGAGCCGCCCGGCCGGCGCATGAGTCCGAATTCCACGGTGAACCAGAAGAACCGCGACATGGCCTTAATAATGTTCGTGAGCCGGCGGGCGCGCTCGCGCTGGTCGTGGATGCCGGCAGTCAGCTCCACCGCGGTGTGGGCGCAATCGCCGAAGCGCACCAGGGTATCGGCAAAAGCCCTCTCGGTGTGCATCGGGACATGCCCCGCGACATCATGGAAAATATCAGGTTCTGGCAGGTAATCCATTCGATCCGCGGGCCTTATGGTGATGGTGGTGGGGAACTCGCGGCGGTGCAGGCAATCGAAGAAGAGGAAGCCGGGCACGTAGCCGCTCACCGGCTTGGTTTGAAATCCGGTCAGAGGCGCCAGCCGCCAGTTGACGTCCTCTAACCGGGGAACCCGGTCGGCAGGCAGGGCCAGAGCTTCCACGCCCTTCAGAAAGTGGTCGTTGGCGTAGCGCTCCCAGCGGGGGCGGATGCGCGAGAAGAGCTTGGCCCAGGCCTCATGATTCTCTTTAGAATATAACTCGTAAGGCTGTGAGATATATAGGTCTCCGCGATTGCGGGCCTCTTCCACAAAGGGGGCGTGGCCGGTGGTCAAGCCAGGGGCCGTCAGAGTCTGAGGCATGTATCCCTCCCAGGTACCCGGTACCTGCCTACACGGTAGCAAATCCGGGGAGTAATGACAACCTCTACGAGGTGGTGCTACGGCATTGTTAGTGGCGCTGGAATCGTCCCATGTATTGGACTTCCGCGAGGACGTGGCCTTTGATGGCGCGCAGCAGCTCCGCCCGTGGGATGCCGGCTCCCAAGCCAAGGGTGTGCACGTCGAGCGAGTGCAACTTGAAAAAGTAACGATGCGGCCCTCCCTTGGGCGGACAAGGGCCGTTGTAGCCGAGCTTGCCGAAATCGTTGACTCCGCTCACCCCGAGCGATCCCGGTTTGTAGCCCTGCGGGAGGGCGCGGACCCCGGCCGGGACATCGTAGAGTACCCAGTGGCACCACACGCCCGAGGGTGCGTCGGGGTCTTCCAGGATGAGAGCGAAGCTGCGAGTGTCGGCGGGAGGGCCGCTCCATTCCAGGGATGGGGAAACGTCGGCTCCCTGGCAGGAGTTCAACTCGGGAATCCAGCCGCCATCGGCAAAGGCGTTGGAGGAAAGGTGAAAGGCCATGAGTGGCTCGCGATATGTATAGTACCGCAATGCTGCCACCTTGCGAACGTCACCGGGCGGCGGTAAGCTCCAATTGGGAGTATTTCCATGCGGGTTCTTCAAACACTTGCGTTATGTTGCATTTTTGCCTGTGGCGCCATGGCGCAGCGCGGCGGCGGCGGTCACGGAGGCGGCGGCGGTGGCGGGCACATGGGCGGCGGCGGGGGTGGAGGACATTTTGGCGGCGGTGGTAGCTTCGGCGGCGGTGCATTCCGTGGGGGCGGTGGCGGGTTCAACCGCGGCGGATACGGTTTCCGGGGCGGTTACGGATACGGCTACGGATATGGCGGTCTCTACGGCGGTTACTATGGAGGCTACTGGCCGTACTACGGCTTGGGTTACTGGCCCTACTACGATTGGGGCTACGATTATTATCCCGATTACGGTTACTATCCTTACTCAGACTACTCTTACAGCACCGGCTACTCTTACCCGGCGTATCAAACCTCACCAAACGTGACAGTGGTATATCCGCAACAATCCGCTACGGCGGTGTACCAGCAGCAGGTGCCCCGTCCGGGGATCCACGAATATGACCAATACGGACAGGAAGTCCCCGAGGCAGGCGGCGGTGGCGGCACGACTCAGACCGGTTCGCCGATTTATCTGATCGCGTTCAAGGACCAGAACATCCGCGCAGCAGCGGCGTACTGGGTGAACGGGCAGACCCTGCATTACGTGACCCTGGAGCACGAAGAGCGGCAGGTGCCGCTTTCCAGCGTAGATCGCGATATGAGCATGCGGCTCAATCGCGAGCGGCACGTGCAATTTCAGTTGCCACAGTAATAGTACCGGCGGCCACGGTAAGTACAGCCCGGTCCCCCCGAGGGCCCGGGCTTTTTTGTGTCAGGGCAACACCGGCAGCGCTCCCAGATGCAGCGGTCTGCGCCGTTCTACCCCAACGTCGGAACTTCAATCGCGAATCGTAGTCCTATTCCGCGATTCCCGCCAAGAGGACTTGATGTATACTAGCGTGAGGTCTGAATCGGGTGATCAATTTTGGACTACAGCGACGAGCCTTTGAGGGAGCAATATGAGGACCCTTTGTCTGTTTGTCACACTGACTTTAGCTGCGTTGGCGCAG
>Ga0335074_10012816_pt1 | contig 11770 bp, 13 predicted proteins | sample Lox_Sample_23_FD_206715 | JGI IMG/M metagenome (GOLD analysis project Ga0335074, IMG submission 206715) | Soil microbial communities from Loxahatchee National Wildlife Refuge, Florida, United States - Lox_Sample_2.3 | ecosystem: Environmental > Terrestrial > Soil > Wetlands | place: USA...
GAAGACCCAGAAGCCCGGCTCGGCGTGCACGGCCTGCAGGCCCAGCACGCGGGTGTAGAAGTCCGCCAGCTCTTCGGCGTGGTCGGTGCGGGTCCCGCACCAGCCCAGGCCCGTCACGTCCATGTCAGCCAGTATGTCCATGATTGCGGCATCCGGGGGGTGCAAAGCGGCAGGATTGCGCGCGTCGGCGCGCGCTTGGCGCGCGCCTGGCGTCAGGCGTGCCCGGCGTCAGGCGTGCCCGGCGTCAGGCGTGCCCGGCGTCAGGCGTGCCCGGCGAACAGCTGCTCGCCCGCGGCACCAGGCACCCAGTCGAGTGCCTTCTCGAAATGCACCGTCGTGCCGTCGCCGCTGCCGGTCAGCCGGAGGTTGTCCACCACCGCGTCCATGATCTTCAGCCCGCGGCCGTGCTCGGCGGTGAGCGGCACCGCGCCGTCGGCCGGCGGCGCCGGACGGGCCGCGGGGACCACGAGCGCTCCGCCCTTGTTGATGACCTCGATGACGCAGCGCCCGTCCGACGCCCGCGCCATGACCTCGTACTCGTCCGTTTCAGCCGCGTGCAGGATGACGTTGGCGCACGCCTCGCTCAGGGCCAGGGCGATGTCGGTCCGCGTCTCCGCCGTCACGCCGAGCCTCTCCAGGCATCCGTCCAGGACCTGGCGGCTGACCGGCACGCTCGCTGCGTCGCGGGGCAGGAACAGCACCATCTTGATTTCCACGGCGGCACCTCCGGGGTCAGGCGGTCGCGTCCGTCCAGCCACGTTCCCCGGACGGGCGATTCCTAACGCGACTGCGGCGATGCGTGGGGCTTGATGGCCTGCAGGTATTCCCCTTTCCGGCGAGAACGCGCAGAGTAAGGGCCTAGGAGGTGCTTCCGCGGTGGGTGATGCGGTGGTCGGGGTGGTGGCGAACCCGCTGTCCGGCCGCGACATCCGGCGGCTCGTCACGCAGGCGTCGGTGTTCCCGACGGCCGAGAAGGCCAGCATGATCCAGCGGATGCTCACCGCGTTCCAGGCGGTCGGCGTGGATCGCGTGCTGCTGTCCACGGATCTCGGCGGGATCTCGGCGTCGGTGCTGCGCACGATCGGCCAGCGGCGCAGCCAGGGCATCCGGCTGCCGGAGATCGAATTCCTCGATGGCCAGCCGATCCGGCAGAACGCTCAGGACACCGTGGACTCCGTCCGGCGCATGGTCGCGGCTGGCGCGCGGGTGGTGGTCTGCCTGGGCGGCGACGGCACCGCCAGGGTCGCCGCCACGGCGATCGGTGACGCCGCGATGCTCGCGCTGTCGACCGGGACGAACAACGTGTTTCCCGTGGTCAGGGAAGCGACGATCGCCGGCCTGGCCGCGGGCCTCGTCGCGACCGGTGCGGTGCAAGAACAGGGCGCGACGACGCGGGCGAAGCTGCTCGAGGCGCGGGCCGGCGCGCGGGCCGAGACCGCGCTCGTCGACGTCGCCGTGTCCACCGAACGTCACGTCGGCGCCCGCGCCGTCTGGGACCCGGCCACGCTGACACACGTCTTCTGCGCGTTCGCCGAATCGGACGCGATCGGCCTTTCCAGCATCCTGGGGCAGCTGGCGCCGGTGGGCCGTCGCGAGCCGCGCGGGGTCTTCGCCCGCATCGCGGCCGGCGCGCCGCGGAGGGTGCTCGCGCCCATCGCGCCCGGTCTCGTCGCGCCGGTTGGGGTGACGCACGTCGAGCAGATGGTTCCGGGGGCCGCCTACCCGATCGAGGCCAGGGCCGGGGTCATCGCCGTCGACGGGGAGCGCGAGCTGGAGTTCGGGCCGGGCGACCAGCCCACGGTCATGCTGCGCACCGACGGGCCGCGGTGCGTGGACGTGCCGGCGGTCCTGGCCGCGAGCGCCCGCCTAGGCCTGCTCGATCCCGACCGTGGTGCGCAGACGCCAACCCTCTAGGAGGAAGACACATGACCGACACGCTGGAGCGGAAGACCCCGACCCGGGAGCAGCTCCTTGACGCCTACCGGACGATGCGGTCGATCCGTGAGTTTGAGGAACGGGTCCACCGGGAGTTCGCCACCGGCGAGATCCCCGGCTTCGTGCACCTGTACGCCGGCGAGGAAGCCTCGGCGGCCGGGGTGTGCCTGAACCTCGACGAGCGTGACACGATCGCGAGCACCCACCGCGGCCACGGCCACTGCATCGCCAAGGGCGTGAACGTCGGCGAGATGATGGCCGAGATCTACGGCCGCAGGACCGGAAGCTGCCACGGCAAGGGCGGTTCGATGCACATCGCCGACCTCTCCAAGGGCATGCTCGGCGCCAACGGCATCGTCGGCGGCGGGCCCCCGCTGATCTGCGGGACCGCGCTGGCCGCCAAGCTCAAGGGCACCGGCGGGGTCAGCGTCGCGTTCTTCGGCGACGGGGGCAGCAACCAGGGAACCACGCTCGAATCCATGAACCTGGCCTGCGTGTGGAACCTGCCCGCGATCTTCGTCGCCGAGAACAACGGGTACGCCGAGAGCACGGCCAGCGCCTGGTCGGTGGCCAGCGACAACATCGCCGACCGCGCGGCCGGGTTCGGCATGCCCGGCGTGATCGTCGACGGCTTCGACTTCTTCGCCACCTACGAGGCGGCCAGCGAGGCGATCGCCAGGGCCCGCCAGGGCGGTGGGCCGACGCTCATCGAGATGAAGTTCACGCGCTACTTCGGCCATTTCGAGGGAGATCAGCAGACCTACCGCGCGGATGAGGTCGAGCATGCGCGCGCAGAGCTCGACTGCCTTGAACGCTTCGCCGCCCGCGTGACCGAGACCGGTGAGCTGACCCGGGCCGACCTCGACGCGATCGACGCCGAGGTCGGCGCCGAGATCGACAAGGCGGTGGACGACGCGAAGGCCGCGCCGATGCCGACCGAGGCAGACCTGCTCACCGACGTGTACGTCCGCTACTGAGCTGGGAGGCTGGCCATGGCACGCAACATCACTTACCGCGAGGCGCTGAACGAGGCGCTGACCCAGGAGATGGAGCGGGACGAGAGCGTCATCGTGATGGGCGAGGACAACGCGGGCGGCGAGGGCGCGCCCGGCGAGCAGGACGCGTGGGGCGGCGTGCTCGGCGTGACCAAGGGGCTGTACCACAAGTTCCCTGGCCGGGTTCTGGACACCCCGATCTCCGAGTCGGCGTTCATCGGCGCCGCGATCGGCGCGGCCACGGCGGGGATGCGCCCGGTGGCCGAGCTCATGTTCGTCGACTTCATGGGGGTCTGCTTCGACCAGATCTACAACCAGGCAGCGAAGTTCCGGTACATGTTCGGCGGCAAGGCGGTCACGCCCGTCGTGATCCGCACGATGTACGGCGCGGGGCTGCGAGCGGCCGCGCAGCACTCGCAGTGCCTGTACCCGCTGTTCACCCACATCCCCGGGCTCAAGGTCGTGCTCCCCGCCACCCCGTACGACGCCAAGGGCATGATGATCCAGGCGATCAGGGACAACGACCCGGTCATGTTCTTCGAGCACAAGGCGCTGTACGACACGTCCGGGCCGGTGCCGGAGGAGAGCTACACGGTGCCGTTCGGCGAGGCGAACGTGGTCCGCGAGGGCGGTGACGTCACGATCGTGACGCTTGGCCGGATGGTGCACACCTCGCTCGACGCGGCCGCGCAGCTCGCCGGCAGCGGCGTGGAGTGTGAGGTCGTCGACCTGCGCACGACCAGCCCGCTGGACGAGGACACGGTGCTGGAGAGCGTGGAGGGCACGGGCCGGGTGGTCGTGGTCGACGAGGCGCACCCGCGGTGCTCGATCGCGACCGACATCTCGGCGCTGATCGCGCAGAAGGCGTTTGGCGCGCTGCAGGCCCCGATCGAGATGGTGACCGCGCCGCACACGCCCGTGCCGTTCTCCAGCCCGCTCGAGGACCGTTACATCCCGGACGCGCAGCGCGTCGTGAACGCGGTCAAGACCGTGACCGGGTGGACCCGGTGAGCGATGACCGGATCGTCCCGGTGACGATGCCGAAGTGGGGCCTGTCGATGCAGCTCGGCAAGATCACCGGCTGGATCGTGGCCGAAGGCGACGAGGTCGGCGTCGGCGACGAGCTCGCCGACATCGAGACCGACAAGATCGCCGGAACGCTGGAGGCCGCCGACGCCGGGACCGTCCGGCGGATCATCGCTCACGTGGGCGAGGACGTTCCCGTGTCCGGGGCAATCGCGCTGATCGCCCCCGTGGGCGTCAGCGACGCCGACCTCGACGCTGCCGCGCAGGAGGCCCGCGCGGTCATCGACGCCGGGGTGCCCGACGAGGCCGCCGGGGAGCCCGTGGTCGAGACCGCCGAGGTCGGCGGCAGGCAGATCCGCTACGTCGGGGCGGGGCAGGACGGCGACGTCGTGCTGTTCGTGCACGGCTACGGCGGCGACCGCAACTCGTGGCTGTTCCTGCAGGCGCCGATGGCCGGCAAGCACCGTGTGTACGCGCTGGACCTGCCGGGGCACGGCACCTCGTCGAAGGACGTCGGCGACGGCGCCGCCGGCCTCCTGGCCGACGCCGTCATCGGCGTGCTCGACGCGATTGGCGCCGACCACGCTCACCTGGTCGGCCACTCGCTGGGCGGCACCGTCGCGCTCACCGCGGCGGCCAGAGATCCGGCACGCGTACGGTCGCTGACGCTGATCGCCCCGGCCGGGTTCGGGTCTGCGATCAACGCGGAATACCTGCGCGGCTTCGCCGACGCACAGACCCGCCGCGAACTCAAGCCCGTGGTCGGCCAGTTGTTCTCCGACGAGAGCCTGGTGACCCGGCAGGTGGTCGACGACCTGCTGGCCTACAAGCGGCTCGACGGCGCCGACGAGGCGCTGCACACGCTGCTCGGCACGCTGCTGTCGCCGGACGGCGAGACGCAGGGCATCGACGCCGCGGCGGCGGTCGCGGCGATCGCCGGCGCGGTGCCGGTCACCGTGGTCTGGGGAACCGAGGACCGCATCATCCCGGCTGGGCAGGCCGAGGCCGTGCCCGCCGCCGCGGTTCACCTGCTCGACGGAGCCGGCCACATGCCGCACATGGAGCGCCCGGCCGAGGTGCAGGCCGCGATCGAGGAGGCGATCGCAGCGGCGGGCTAACCTGACCCGCCGTCAGAGGCCAGGCCGCAAGCCAGATGGTGACCGGGCGGTTCACGACGCCCGAGGAGGTCGCCGGCCTGGTGCTGTTCCTGGCCAGCGAGCGGGCTGGCAACGTCACCGGAGCGGACTTCGCCATCGACGGCGGCCTGGTCCAGACCTTGTGAGAGGGCTAGCTCGCCGGCGGCGTCACCCAGTGGGTCGTCTTCGGCGGCTGGTCCGGCTTGCTCATCGCGCGGATGCTGTCGAGCCGCCGCTGGTCGCGTTTGGTGACGCGCTCGGCCTGCCGGAGGTGGTCGTCCCAGGACGCGACCACGAAGCGCTCCATGATCCGGCCGGGGTCGGCCGCGTCCTGCCAGACCCGCCACGAGCTTCCCCCGGTCCGGCGCCTGCTGAACCTGGCGTCGCGCAGTTCCGCCAGCATCTGGCCGGCGAGCCCGTCGCGGGGATGGTATTCCACGGTGACCAGCACCGGCCCGCTGGGCGCATCGCCGTCGGCGAGGTGCGGGTCGGGCCAGTCTCCAGCCGGGAGCAGGTCCTTGGGCGGAATCGACTGGAACTTGTAGCGCAGCCCGGCGAGCGGGCCGAGCGCGAGCGCCACCGCCGAGATCAGCATGGTCTGGGACAGCCCGACGTGCTCGGCGAAAATGCCGAGCACGGCGCTGCCCACCGCGTTCCCGCCCTGGAACACGACCAGGTAGAACGCCATGCCGCGGGCCTTGACCCAGCCGGGCAGGGTCAGCTGGTACAGCGAATTCAGGGTGGACAGGGCCAGGATCCAGGCCAGCCCGCCAATCACCAGCGCGACCGCCACCAGCGCCGTTATGTGGACGAATGCGAGGATCAGGCCTACCACGGCGAGGCCGAGCGATCCCGCCGTCAGCACCCCTCCCGCGGTCAGCCGGGCGCGCAGCCGGGGCAGGACCGCAGCCCCGGCTACTGCACCGATCCCGACGGAGCCGAGCAGGAGGCCGTATCCGCCCGAGCCGAGGTGCAGCTGCCTCTGCGCGATCAGCGGCAGCAGCGCCCAGACCGAGGCGGCGAAGAAGATGAAGAGGAACGCGCGCACCAGGATCACCCGCAGCGCCGGGCTGGCGGCGACGTACCTCCCGCCGGCCCGGACGGCCTCGCCGACGTGCTCGCGCGGCAGTGTCGACATGGCGTGCCGGGAGCCCCGCCACCACCAGATCACGGCGATGACCACGAGGAACGAAGCGGCGTTGATGAGGAAGTCGGTGCCGGCGCTGCTCGCCGCCAGCACGAGGCCGCCGATCGCCGGGCCGACCGCCCTGGCCAGGTTCTGGTTCACCGACCCCAACGAGATCGCCTGCTGGCGCTCGTCGGCCGGGACCAGCTCCGGCTGCAGCACCTGCCAGGTGGGTGCGGTGAGCGCAGAGCCGGTGCCCACCGCGAAGACGAGCGCGAGCAGCACCCACGGTGTGACCAGCCCCGCCAGGGCCAGCGCGCCAAGCGCGGCGGCGGCCAGCAGCATCAGGCCCTGCGTGATCAGCAGCAGGCGTCTGCGGTCGACCAGGTCACCGGCCACCCCTGCGATCACGGCGAACAGCACAACCGGCACGCTGGACGCGGTCTGGACCAGCGCGACGTAGGTCGCCGAGCCGGTCAGCGTCAGCATCAGCCACTGCGCCCCGACGGTCTGCATCCAGCTGCCGATGTTGCTGACAAACTGGGCGCTCCACATCGCCGCGAACCAGCGGTGGCGAAACGGCGCCCAGGCGGAAGCCGGCGCCGCCGGCGGCCGGCCGGAATCCGGTGCGACATGCTGGTCGGCCATGGCCCTCCGAGCGTCTGTTGGCTAGCGGGAGGATATTGGAGCCTATGGCGGTGACGTCCAGCAGCGCGGCCGGGCTCAGCTACAAGAGCAGTTCCGGGCGCTGGGTGCTGCTCGCCACCGTCCTCGGCTCCGCCATGGCCTCGATCGACGCGACCGTTGTCGGCATCGCGCTGCCAGCGATCGGCCGCGACTTCCACGCCAGCCTGGCCTCCTTGCAGTGGGTGGTGACCGCGTACACGCTCACGCTGGCCGGCCTGCTGCTGTACGCCGGAGGGCTCGGCGACAAGTACGGGCGCAAGAAGATCTTCCTGATCGGCGTGGTCTGGTTCGCGGTGGCGTCGGCCATCTGCGGAGTCGCCGTGGACGCGCCGATGCTGATCCTGGCCCGCGCCGTGCAGGGCATCGGCGCCGCGCTGCTCACACCGGGCAGCCTGGCGATCCTCGAGGCCTCGTTCCGCGAGGAAGACCGCAGCAAGGCCATCGGGGCCTGGACCGGGTTCGCGGGCGTGGGTACCGCGATCGGCCCGTTCCTCGGCGGCTGGCTGATCGCCGCGGTGTCCTGGCGGCTGATCTTCATCATCAACCTGCCGGTCGCCGTCGTCGTGCTCCTCGTCGGGCTGCGGCACGTCCCCGAGTCCCGTGACCCCGGCGATTCCGGGAAGCTCGACGTCAGCGGCGCGGCGCTGGTCACGTTCGGCCTGATCGGGCTGACCTACGGGCTCATCGAGGGCCCGGCATCCGGCTGGGGCAAGCCGCTCACGCTGATCGCGCTGGCCCTCGGTGTGGCCTTGCTGGCCGGGTTCATCCTCAGGGAGCGCCGTGCCCGCGCGCCGTTGCTGCGGCTGAGCATGTTCGCCTCGGCCGAGTTCAGCGCGGCGAACGTGGTGACGTTCGTGGTCTACGGCGCGCTGGGCGGCGCGTTGTTCCTGCTGCCGATCCAGCTCGAGCAGGTGTCCGGGTACACCGCGATCGAGGCGGGCATCTCGCTGCTTCCAGTGACGGTGATCATGCTGCTGCTGTCGGCGCGCTCCGGCGCGCTCGCCGCACGGATCGGGCCGCGGCTGCAGATGAGCGTCGGGCCGGTGGTCATCGGCATCGGCCTCGTGCTGTTCGCCCGGATCGGTGCGTCGGGGAGCTACCTCACCAACGTGCTTCCCGCGGTCGTGGTCTTCGGGTTCGGGCTGGCCATCAACGTGGCCCCGCTGACCTCGACGGTGCTGGCCGCCGCCCCGGCCGAGAGCGCCGGAATGGCGTCGGCCGTCAACAACGACGTGGCCAGGGCGGCCTCCCTGATCGCGGTGGCCGTGCTACCGGCCGCGGCGGGGCTGGGTGGCACCGCCTACCTGCATCCGGACGTGTTCTCGGCGGGCTTCCGCACCGCGGTGTTCATCTCCGCGGGCCTGTGCGTCCTGGCCGGCGGCCTCGCCGCACTCACGATCCGGAACCCGCGCCGTGCCGGCGCGCCGGCCGAGCCGCACAACCTGCACTGCGGTCTGGACGCCCCGCCGAGCCTGGCCACCGGGCAAGTCGCGGCCGGTACGGCGGCTACGGAGCGACGAGCGCGTCCGTGATCGGATCGACGGCACCGAGCCTCGCCGCCAGGTCGGCGCTGAGGTGGTGCCGGGCCGCCAGCGTGCCGGGCGCGTAGTAGGACACCTTCGTCTGTCCCGCGTCGTCCCAGATCAGCACCTTGAGCGGCAGGTCGAGCGCGGAGAGTGGCACCGCGTCCATCACCGGGGTTCCCGCGGCCGGACTGCCGAAGATCACCAGCGTGGTGTCACGCAGATCGAGCCCGGCTTCGCGCGCCGCGGCGCGCTGGTCGATGACGTCGAACACCTTCACGTTCTTATCGGCAAGCAGATCCGTCAGGCGCGTCACGGTATCGGCGAAAGATCGCGGGCTGATCTTGGTGACGACTCCGGCCTCGGTGTCTGCGGTCACGGTTTACTCTCCTCTGCGAGTCGGCTTGCCATGCGGGATCACGCGCTGACGGCGAGGTACACGGCTACGAGCACACAGGTCACGGCGCAGCAGGCGGCCGCCGTGATCGTGGGCCACCGCAACGGTGCTGGTGCCCCGGGCGGAGGGCTCTCCACGGTCAGGGTTGCGTGGTGCTGAGCGTAACCAATCACCGTGAACAGGAACCCCACGAGGGCCAGGAAGATCCCCAGAGCCAGCGCAAAGTGGATCATGCCCGCGGTCCGGCCGAACTTGGCCACCACGAAACCGAGCCCGGCAAACGACAGCGAGGTCCGGATCCAGGCGAGCATCGTGCGGTTGCTGGCCAGGAGGTCCCGCATCCTGGCGCTGTCGTCTGTGTTCACCGGCCGCTCCTCCTCTCGCTGTCTACCCGCAAGCCCCCCGTCGGCATCGGGCATCGGATGGCCCGGCGGAATGCTATCCGGTTGGTCCATACATGCCGCATCTGTACGGCCTTTGGTCTGCACTCCCCGGATAGCTCGCGACCAGAATGGGTAGGTGTGGTCGGATGAAGAAGCTATTCGAGCTGCTCGTGTGTTTCCTGCACCCGATCGCGGTCGTGCTGATGTGGATCGACCTGGCCACGCGGTCTGAGCTGCGTACCGGCGCCAAAGTGGCCTGGGCCATCTTCGGCCTCATCCCGCTCGTGCCGTTCGTCTACGTGCTCACCAGCGGAGACCTCTGGTGATCTGAGCTTTACGGCATCCGCGATCACGGCGCGGCCGACGGCCCGCGCGCCGAACTGAAGACGGCCCGCGCACCGAATGAAGTCGCGCCGGCCGCCAGTTGCGGCGTGCGCGGCTGGCCCTCCAGCCCGGCTCCATGACCGGCACAACCGGCTTCCTCGGCCCCGCGCTATCAACGGGGCATGATCCGGAGGAAGGGTGACGTGACGGCGATGGCGTGGGTGCTCCTGGTCACGGCCGGCTTGTTCGAGACGGGGTTTGCCGTGTTTCTGAAGCTGAGTCACGGGATGTCGCGGCCGTGGCCGACGGCCGGGTTCGCGGCCTGTGCGCTGATCAGTTTCGGATTGCTCACGATCGCGCTGCGTACCCTGGAGGTGGGGCCCGCCTACGCGGTGTGGACCGGAATCGGCGCGGCCGGGGCGGCGACCGTGGGAATGGTCCTTCTCGGCGATGCGGTGTCCGCGGTCAAGCTGGCCTCGATCGGCCTGGTTCTGGCCGGGGTCATCGGGCTGAACCTGTCTGGTGTGACTCCCTGAGCGTTCCGGGCGGGGCGTCATCCGGGCGGTCGCTCCCGCCGGCGCCGGGCATCGGCAGGCTGAGCGTCATCCGGGTGCCGTGCCCCGGCCGGCTGGTGGCGGACAGCCGCCCGCCGTGCGCCCGGGCGAGTTCGGCCGCGATGGCCAGCCCGATGCCGCTGCCGGACGTCTGCGAGGCCCCGCGGCCGCGCCAGAACCGGTCGAAGATGCGGGGCAGTTCGTCGGCGGGGATCCCGGGCCCGGTGTCGGTGACGGTGAGCACGGCCCGGGTATCGGCGGCCCCGGCCGCGATCGTGACGTGGCCGCCGGCCGGGGTGAACTTCAGCCCGTTGGTCAGCAGGTTGACGATGACCTGGTGCAGCCGGCGCGGATCGCCAAGGATTCCGGCCGGGGATAGTTCCCGGGTCAGGGTTATGCCCTCGGCCTCGAACCGGCCGGCCAGGCTGTCAGCGGCGGTGGCCGCCAGCTCGGCCAGGTCGCAGGGCAGCCGTGACACGTGCAGCGCGGCGGCGTCAGCTGCGGCCAGGTCCTGCAGGTCGGTGACCATGCGCGCCAGCCGCAGCACCTCGTCCCGCAGCGAGGCCAGCTGCCCGGCGGTGGGCTCGGCGATCCCGTCGAGCAGCGCCTCGTGCCCGGCCTGCAGCACGGCGACCGGGGTGCGCAGCTCGTGCGCGACGTCGGCGACCAGGTCGCGGCGCAGCTTCTCCTGCCGGTCCAGGGTGTCGGCCATGTGGTCGAACGCGGCGGCCAGCTCGCGCAGTTCGCCCGGCCCGGTGACCGGGCCGACCCGCGCGGCTCGCTGCCCGCGGCCCATCGCGCGGGTCACCGCGATGATCTTCTCAACGGGGCGGGTGATCCGCCGGGCCAGGGCAAGTCCGGTCAGCATGGCCGCCAGCGCCGCCAGCCCGGCCGCGCCGGCGATCGCTCGCAGCAGCGCGGCTTCCAGGGCCCGGTCGGCGCTGCCCAGGCCCGCGCCGGTGAACCTGACGACGGCCGTCCCTGCCTGTTCGCCCCGCACCGTGATCTCCGCGCTGGACGCCGGGCCCGCCGCCGGTGCGGTGAACCCGGGCGAGGATGCGACCACGCGCCCCGACGAATCCCGGATCTGAAGGTCCGCGCCTGCCTCGGCCGCCAGGTCAAGCACGGGCGGCAGGTCGGCGTCTGCCCAGCTGCGGCCCCGGTCCCACGCCGCTCCCGCAGCCACCGTGATCGCGCTGGTCAGCTCCGTGTGCTGCCGGGTGGCCAGCGCCGAGACGTCAGCGGCGGCGAACGCCGCGGTGAGCCCGGCCAGCAGGGCGATCCCGGCCAGGGCGATCGAGATGAACGCCAGCGCCAGACGCAGGCCAAGCGCGCTGCCGCGCACGGGCCCAGCGGGCCCGGCGCCTTCAGGCATCGCGGGCTAGGCCCAGCCGGTAACCTCCGCCCATCACGGTCTGCACGATCGCTGGGCTGCCAGAGCCCTGCTCGATCTTCCGGCGCAGGTTCTTCACGTGCGAATCGACCGTGCGCTCGTACCCTTCGAACTCGTATCCCCGCACGCGGTTGATCAGCTCGTACCGCGAGTACACCCGGCCGGGCACCGTTGCCAGCGCCACCAGGATTCCCCACTCGGTCGGTGTCAGCTCGATGAGCGCGTCCCGGACCCTCACCTCACGGCGCGGTTCGTCGATGACCAGGGTTCCGCCACCGTAGCTGGAGGTGG
>Ga0335074_10012817_pt1 | contig 11770 bp, 10 predicted proteins | sample Lox_Sample_23_FD_206715 | JGI IMG/M metagenome (GOLD analysis project Ga0335074, IMG submission 206715) | Soil microbial communities from Loxahatchee National Wildlife Refuge, Florida, United States - Lox_Sample_2.3 | ecosystem: Environmental > Terrestrial > Soil > Wetlands | place: USA...
GTGCCGCTCGACAAGATCGCCGACGACGTCTGGCACGTCGTGGACTTCCAATGGGCATAGCACCGGCATCGCCCGCCGGCCATGCGGACCACGCGGACCACGCGGACCACGCCGGCCACGCCGGCCACGCCGGCCACGCCGGCCACGCCGGCCAGCGGTCCGGCTCCCCGCTGCCGATGCTTCCCGGCCCGCCCGCCCGCGGATACTCGATCGTGCTTCCGCCCGGATGGCGCAGGATCCCGGTGCGATCCGGCGCCGAGAAGGCGGTCAGGGCGGCCGTCAGGGAGGCGTTCGCGGTGCTGCCCCGCGACGCTCCGCCGGACCGGGTCGGCCCGCGGCGCCTGGAACTGGAGCGCCGGCTGACGCAGATGGTGCGCGAGGTGCGCGGCAAGGGCGGTATCGACCTCTGCCTGCCGGTCCTGCCCGTCTACGGGTCGCCGCTGCCCGCGTCGTTCATCGTCTCCGAACTGTTCCTCGCGCGATCGCCGCACGCGGACGCAGACCCGGATCCGGCCGGCATCGTCGCCCTGCTGGCGGCGCAGGCCGCCGGAGGGGCGCCCGCGTTCCCGGTCACCGTCGACGGCGCGGAAGGGCTGCGGATGGAGCAAACCGCTGGCCCGGCGCCCGCCGGGGACGTCCGCCACGGCTCGCGCCGGGTGGACTACGTGCTGCCCGTGCCCGGCGACCCGGCCCGCTGGCTGGCGGTCGTGTTTTCCACCCTCGGCGCGGGGAATCCCGACGACCAGGTCGCGCTGCTCCTTACGAGCCTGTTCGACGCCATGATGACCACCTTCCGGTGGGGGTGAACCGATCGATGAGCGAAGCCAGCCCAAGCCCGCCCCCCGACCTGATCAGCGAGAAGGGCTGGGTCCGGCCGCAGGCCGACAGCCGTTTCTGGATCCCGTGCCCGGAGTTTCTCCCCCCCGAACACGACGCCGCCACCTGGTACACGATGCTGGCCGAAGAGTGGTGGGACCGCTCCGGGCTGCCGTACCGGCCGGTCTCCGTCGAGGCCCTCGCCGCGATGATCGAGCGCGCCCACGGCGGCTACGCGCGGGTCCCCGTCCACCAGATATGGCTGTACCTGCGCGATCCCGCCGTTCCGCCGCTGCTTGTGCACGTCGGCATCTGGAAGATGCACGGCGAGCGGGCCGCGCGGCTGCGCTTCCTCACCGCCGCCGACAAGGCCGGGAGCACCCGCCCGGCCGAGGTGACCGAGTTCGTCGCCGACCATCTCGGCACCGGGATCCGGGTTCTTCAGTACCGGACCGGGAAAAAGGGAGTCGTGGCGCTGGTCGGTTACGCGTTCCGCGTCGAGGAACTCGAAACGGAGGTCCAGATATCCTCCGCGACCCCCGATCTCCGCCAGCTGGCGAACGCCCTCGACGACATCGACGAATGGGTCCGCGGCCTGGTGGCTTTTTCCCCGCGGACGGCGGAATGAACCTCCCGCGAACGAGCCAGCCGGTAGGCGCGCCTTTCCGGTTCGCTCCCGCCCGCTACCTGATCGCCGAGCTGATCCCCTTCGGTTTCATCCTCATCGCCCTGATCCTGGCCAGGGAATTCAGGACCGTCGGCGCCGCCGTCGGATTCTCCATCGCTTTTCTCTGCGGAACGTTCTTGACCGCCTATTACCTGTACAAGGTGCTCGGCAGCTCCGCCGCGTGGTGCTTCCCGCTCGTCCTGCTGATGTACGCGCAGACCGATCTGGCCGGCCCGGTCCTGCGAATCGGCATCGTGTACGACGCCGCGCATCCGCACGGAACCCGGCAGTTCGCCACCGGCACCGACTGGCTGGCCTGGGGCTCGGCGCTCGGTGCGATCGCGGTGCTGGTGGCGCTCGCCGCGGCCACCGGTGAGCGCTGGACGCGCCGTCACCAGCCGCGCGACAGGCTCGACGCGATCTCGCGCGTCCGCGGCAGCCTGGCCTGGCTCTGGCTCGCGTCCTACGGGCCGCGGGAACGGGGTCGCTGGGGCGCCAGCCGGCCTTAGCCCGCCGGGACGGCGACGGTGATCAGCGTGCCGTCGCCGGCGTTCAGCAGCGCCCTGCCCGGCCTGACGGGATGGCCGAGGTGGGCGTGGCTGAGCCTGGCGCCGATCAGCTCGCCCTCGGGCAGCGTCTGCGGCGCGGTGAGGCAGCCGCGCCTGGCCCGCCGCGCATCGACGTGCCATCCGCCGAACCCGCTGGCCAGCGCCTCGGGGTCGCCCGCGAAGACCAGGCCGAGCGACCGCTCGCCGCCGCGGGCGATGATCGTGCCGAGTTCCCCCGCGGCCTCGCAGCCGGTGAGCAGCTCCGCGTCGTCCATCACGACCACGCACGGCCCGGCAGCCGCCGCCAGAGCCGCGGCGAACTCCTCCTCGCCGAGTTCCGGCCCCTCGAACGACCGGGTCACGCCGGGCAGCGACGCCAGCGACCGCAGCGGCGAGCTCCTCGGAGTCACCAGGACGACCTTGGCGCCGCCGGCCAGGAACGACCGGGTCATCGACGCCAGCACCGCGGACCTCCCGGACCTTGCCGGGCCGGCCACGATGAACGCGGGCACGCCCTCGGACAGGTCGGGCCCGCGGCCGGTCAGCTCATCGCCGCCCACGCCGACAAGCCCCCACAGCGCCGGGGCGCCCGCCGGGCGCAGCTCCCACGCCTCGGCGAAGCCGATCCTGGCCGGCAGCAGGTCGACCCGGAACGGCCGCCGTGCCCTGGGCACCTCCGCGTCGGCCTCGGCCGCCCAGGCCGCGACCTGCCGCAGCGCCGCGGCCTGGCCCTGCCCGGACGCGTCCGGGGCGAGCAGCGCGACCTGGATCTCGGTGCCCGTCCCCGCCCGGTACGCCCGGCCGGGCGGGATGTCCTCGGGCAGGTCGCGGGCGCGCAGCCCGATCAGCGCGTAGTCGTCCCGCTCGGCCAGCCTGAACGCCAGCTTGTCCTCGCACATCGCCGCGATCCGCCCGGCAAGCAGCGTCCGGTCCCCGGTCATCACCAGGTGAATCCCGGCGCTCGCGCCCTCGGCGAGGATCCGGGTGATCACGTCGGTCAGCGCGCCGCCCGCCGTCTCGCCGAGCGTGCTCGTGAACCCCTCCCACCGGTCGAGCAGGACGACGACGTGCGGCAGCCGGTCGTCCGGCGCCGCGGCGGCTCGCTGCTCGACCACGCTGGCGAACCCGGCCTCGGCCAGCAGTTCCTGCCGCCGTTCCAGCTCCGCGCCGAGCCTGCCGATCAGCCGGCCGGCCCGCTCGGCCTGGGCGCGGCCGACCACCGCGCCGCAATGCGGCAGGTCGGCGACCGGTAGCAGCGCCCCGTTGCCGCAGTCGATCCCGTAGAGGTGCACGTCGGCGCAGCTGCAGCCGACCGCGATCGAGGCCGCGATCGTGCGCAGCAGCTGGGACCGCCCGGACCGAGGCGCGCCGGCCGCCATCAGATGCCCGAACCCGCTCAGGCTGAGCACCGCGGGCCGCTGCCGCTGCAGCTCGGGAAAGTCAATGATCCCGAACGGTAGGTGTGCTTCTCCCCGGTCCCGTTGCCTGGCCCGGGCGGCGGGCTGGTCACGAAGTGGTTGTGCTTCTCCGCCGTCCTGTTTCCTGGTCCGGGCGGTCGCCTGGTCACGAAGCAGCTGTCCTTCCCCGCGGCCCTGGTGCCTGGCCCGGGCGGCGGGCAGGTCACGCAGCAGCAGCGTCCGCGGCAGCGGCGGCAGCCACGGGCTGTGCTGGGCGGGAACGCGCAGTCCCGCCGCGGCCAGCTGGATCTGCTCGACGAGCACCTTCAGGTCGGTGATCTCCTCGTCGGCGCGTGGCCGCGCGGACGGCCGCTGCGGGGCCGGCCGGCCAAGGCCGGACCAGTCCAGCGGCGTCACCGACGGCCGTCGCGCCTGGGCCGTGCCGGGCCGCGGCCCGCCGACCCGCCCGGCCTGGAACGGAACGATCGAGGCATGGCCCAGCCGCACGTACCCGCGTCCCGGGGCGGATCGTGAGATGTAGGCCGCGTCCGGTGCCTCGATCACGTCCGCGCTCTCGGCCGCGTCGGTCACCCGCAGCGCGACCCGCAGGTTGGTGTTCGCGCGGATGTCCGCGGACACCACCCCGGAGGGCCGCTGCGTGGCCAGCACCAGGTGGATGCCGAGCGACCGGCCGCGCTGCGCGATCCCCACCAGCCCGGTGACGAAGTCCGGCAGGTCCCGCACCAGCGACGCGAACTCGTCGATCACGATCACCAGCCGGGGCAGCGGGTCGGGTCCGGGCGCCAGGCCGGCCTCCGGCCGGTGCCGCCCGCGTGCCTCGCGGTCCAGCTGGGCGGTGTAGTCCTCGATGTCCTTGACCCCGGCCGCGGCGAGTATCCGTTCCCGCCTGGTCAGCTCCGCGGACAGCGAGGTCAGCGCCCGCCGGGTCAGGTGCGCGTCCAGGTCGGTCACCATCCCGACCACGTGCGGCAGCTGGACGCAGTCCTTGAACGCGCTGCCGCCCTTGTAGTCCACCAGCACGAACGTCATCGCGTCCGGCCGGTTCACGCACGCCAGGGACGCGATCATGGTCTGCAGCAGCTCGGATTTGCCCGCCCCCGTCGTGCCGGCGATCAGCGCGTGCGGCCCGTCCCTGCGCAGGTCGATGCCGAACGGCCCGTCGTAGCACGCCCCGATGACCGCCTGCGTGCCCCGGCTTGGCGCGCTCCACCTGGCCGCGATGGCCCTGGCGGCGGGCGGTTCCAGATCGAGCACGTCGAGCAGCCTGCAACTGTCGGGCAGCCCGGCGGCCTCGTCGTCGTCGGACACGTCAAGCACCGGGGCGATCGACCGGGCCAGCAGGTCGGACCAGGCCGGCGTGACGAGCTCCGGCCGGACCGGCTCGATGACGGGCTGGCTCATCTGCTGGACCGCCAGCGTCCCGCCGGGCCTGGCGGCCACGACGGCCTGGCACTCGGCAGGCAGCAGCCGCTCCTCCGCGTCCAGGCAGATGCAGTAGACGCCCACCCGCGGTCCCTCACGCAGCACGCCGATGACGCCGGGCAGGGACCGCAGCTTGCGGGATCCGTCGAAGACGACGACGATGTCGTGCCCGAACCCGACCCGGCCGGCCCTGACCCGGCCACCACCGAGGTCGCCCAGCGCTTCCTGCCGCGCCGCGATGATCGCCTGCAGCTCTGCGATCCTGGCCGCCACCGTCTCCGCGTCGTTGCCGATCAGCGCGGCGCAGTTCTGCCCCTCGGCAGGCCGGCCATGCGGCAGCCACCGGACCCACTCCCACTCGGCCTGCCCGCTTGCGTCGGTGAGAACGCAGACCTGCACGTCGGAGGGGCTGTGCAGGGCGGCGACCTGGCCAGCCAGCCAGCGGCCCGCCGCCCGGGACACCTCGGCAGGCGCCGCCACCCCGAGCACCCCGCGCTCGGCCAGCGGCACCGCGACCGGCGCGTCCGGGATCAGCCAGAACATGCGCCGGCGATGCTCATCCTGAGTCGGGTCGGTCAGCTCCACCGCCGACGGCAGATCCGCGGTACCCACCCGCAGCAGCAGGTAATCGGGATCGGTCCGGCGACGCTCCCACAGCCTGCGCCGCGGCCCGGACGCGATAGACAGGACCGTCGCGGGGTCGGGGCAGTCGTGCCGGCGCCGGAGCCGCTCGGCGTCCAGCGCGTCCCTGGCGTCCTGCTCGATCCTGGCCTTGTGGTCGCGGTAGTCGGCCTGCTGCCGGGCCTGCGACTTCCGGCCCTGCCTGCGGTCGCTGACGTAGCTGCCCACCAGCATCACCGGGCTGAAGGCGGCCATCGCCAGCAGGTACGCCTGGCGCAGGAAGTAGGCCATCGCCACGCCGAGCACCACGGGCACGATCGCCATCAGCACCGGTATCGGCCGCCGTTCGGCCTTGCCGGGCGGGCTGGGCAGCGTGAACTTGTTAGCCTCGCCCGGCGGCAGCAGCCGCGGCGGCCGGTTGAACTCCAGCCCGGCCCCGTCTTCCGCCGGGTGAAGCGCGGCGTCCGGCGGCTCGTACGGCACCAGGTCCAGCAGCGTGTCGCCGACCGCCACCTGCTGTCCGGGCCGCCAGTACGCGGCCGAATCCAGCGGCTGCCTGTCCAGCAGGACCCGCACGCCCCCGAACGGCGCCACCTGGCACCCCCACGGGTCAACGAGCACCCGCACCGCCATCGCCGGCATCGCCGGATCCGCGATCACCACCCCCGCCGCCCTGGCGCCCCGGCTGCCCCCGCCGCCCACTCCGCCGGAAAGCCCGCCGCCTGTCGTCCCGGCAGCCCAGCCACCCCCGCCGGCTGACCCGCCGACGTCAACCTCACCGATCGCCAGCCGCCGCAGCATCCCCGCCGCCGGCCCGCCGGCGACCCGCAACTCGGCCACCCCGGCCGACTCCGGCCGCTGGCAACCGGCAGGTTCCCCGATGCTGACCACGCAGCCGTCCCTGATCGGCGCGTCGGCGAGCCTCGTGTCCCCGGGCACCAGCTGCCCGCCGACGAACAGCCCAGCCGCCCCGTCCGCAGCATCCGCCGGGGAGCCCGAGTGCCTGCCGCCAGCTCGCGCGAGGCGGTCTCCGCCGTAACCGGGAATACCAGGACCCGCGTAACCGGCCACCGCCCGGGACGTCTGCTGGGCACGGACGGCCTGGGGAAGCCGCAGCACACGGCCCCCGCCGCTCGCCGCCGCGGCCGCCTCGCCATGCAGCAGCAGGTCGATCTCGGCCGCGATCTGGGCCACCGTGGCCTCGGGGCCCGCGTCGATCACGACGTCTGCCCGCTGCCCAGTCGCCGGCGACACCACCGTCACCGCCAGCCCCATGACCGTTCCCTCCGCCGCCGGCCATCTCGTCACCGTCGAGCGAGACGAGGAGTAACAATCCCCGTCCCTTCTCGCGGCTATTGCTTAAGCGAGGCGGCGAGCTGGGTGTCGGTCTCGTGGAACGCCTTCACGGCCGCGTCCAGGTACTGGCCCATCCCGTTCAGGCCCTGGATCATCTTGGTCGCCCCGGTGTTGAACTGCGTGTATGACGCCTCGAACTGCCTGCTCGACGCGTCGGTGACGTAACCCCCTGCGACCAGGTTGTCGACCAGCCTCTTCAGCTTGGCGAGGTCACCCTCCATCGTCTGCTCGCCCGCCTGAAGCTGCCTCGCGGCGGACTGCATCTCCGCATAGGTCACGTTGACGTTCGGCACGACCGGCCTTCCTTTCCCGATGCGCTACGGCGAACGCCAGCCGCGCCCGCCTGCCAGATCCGGCACATCTGGTGGAACGTGCCCTGCCTGAACCGGGTTCGGCGCGTAAGCGGGACGTAACACCTACGGTCCTGCCCCGGCGGCGGACGAGCGGCTCCGGAACCTCAGAACGGCGGTTCGTCTGAGTAGCCGCCGCCGTCGCTGGCCCACGGATCGGCATCCGCGCTGTAACCGCCCTGGCCGCCGGACGACGCCCGGCCGCCGGAGGCCGCTGGTGCGCCCTGACCGCCGCCGTTGCCGTTGGCGCCGGAGCGGGCGGCACGGTTTACCTTCGCGGAGGCGTTGCGCAGCGACGGGCCGACGTCATCGACCTCGACCTCGTACACGGTGCGCTTCTCGCCCTCCTTCGTCTCGTACGACCGCTGCCGGAGCCGACCCGACACGATAACCCGCATCCCCCGCTGCAGGCTCTCCGCCACGTTCTCCGCCGCCTGCCGCCACACGTTGCACGTCAGGAACAGGCTGTCGCCGTCCTTCCACTCACCGGTCGCGTTATCGCGGAACCGCGGCGTCGACGCCACCCGGAACCGCGCCACCGGCTGACCCGCCGGGGTAAACCGCAACTCCGGATCATCGACCAGGTTCCCCGCGATCGTGATCTGGGTATCGCCTGCTGCCATCGGGGTACTCCGCTCAGTGGTGGTGCTCGGGCCGCGTGACCTTGGTCCGCAGGATGGCCTCGTTCAGGTTGAGCTGGCGGTCGAGCTCGAGCACGGTGTCCGGCTCGGCGGTCACGTCCACGACCGCGTAGAAGCCCTCTGACTTCTTCTCGATCGGGTAGGCAAGACGGCGCTTGCCCCAGATGTCCACCTTGTCAACCTTGCCACCGCGGCCGGTCACGACCTTCAGGAACTGGTCAAGTGACGGCTGGACGGTGCGCTCCTCGAGGTTGGGGTCGAGGATGATCATTACTTCGTAATGGCGCATGAGCGTGCCAGGCCTCCTCTGGACTGATGCGGCCACGGTCTTTCCGTGGCAGGAGGTGTCGCGGTCACAAGCCGGCACAGGTTGCCGGCCGGGTCGTCCGCAGCGCCGTCAGCTTACCGCAACGCGGGCAGTGAGCTGGACGAGAGCGCGGAAACCGGACCGCGACGCAAGCAAGGCTGGTGAGCCGCCCCAAGGTCGGTAGCCGGATCGTCAGGCGGTAGATTCCTGGGCGGTGCACGTGGGAAGAATCCGCGGTGGCACCATAGGTCTGACACAGATCCCAGGAGGTGGTCATCGTGGCAGGCACGCTCCGCAGCGGCCCGCGTCCGCGCATCCTGAACTCGGACGGGCAGCCGCATCCGGTGCAGAATGCCCTGATCATCGTCACGCTGGTGTCCGGCCTGGTTGCGTTCGTGCTCGGCCTGGTGGTGCGGAACGCGCACACCGTCGCGGCCGTGCACATCATCGCGACCGCCACCGGCCTGCTCGCGATGGTGCTGGGGCTGTACCTGCAGATGACATCGTCCACCCGCGAGCAGCGGGTGCTCATCGTGGCCGGGATCATCGCCGGGTTCGTCGGCCTGGCCATCGGCCTGAGCAGGGGCGGCTTCATCGCCTGAGCCGCCGGGCGCCGCGCGCCGGGCGCGGGGTGCCTGAGCCGCCGGGCGCCGGGCGCGGGGCCGGCCGGGCAACGGCCGGGCTCATGGCCCCGCGAGCAAACGGCGAGTGGGAGAATACAGAGCCATGGTGCGCATCGGAGGTCACTTTCACGTACCCGACCCGCTGGCCGAGGCGACCGCCATCGGAGCGGACGCGGTCCAGTTCTTCCTCGGCGATCCGCAGGGCTGGAAGGGGCCGGTGATACCCGGCGGCGATCCGGCCGCCGTCAGGGACGCCTACGCGGCCGCCGGGGTGGACGTCTACATCCACGCGCCTTATGTCATCAACGTGGCGACCAGCAACAACCGGATCAGGATCCCCAGCAGGAAGCTGCTTGACCAGCAACTCAAGGCGGCCGCGTCGATCGGGGCCAAGGGGCTGATCGTGCACGGCGGCCACGTCAACGCGGGCGTGCCGTTCTCCGACGGCCTGGAGAACTGGCGCAAGGCGGTGGAGCGGATCGAGCGGCCGCTGCCGATGCTGATCGAGAACACCGCGGGCGGCGACGGGGCCATGGCCAGGTCGATGGACGCGATCGCCCAGCTGTGGGAGGCGGTGGCCGCCGAGAACGTCGGGTTCTGCCTGGACACCTGCCACGCCAACTCGGCCGGGATCGACCTGTCCGACGCGGCCGACCGGGTCAAGGCCATCACCGGCCGGATCGACCTGGTGCACTGCAACAACTCGCGCGATGAGTTCGGCTCCGGCCGGGACAGGCACGCGAACATCCTGTCCGGGACGATCGACCCCGCGCTGCTGCTCGGCGTCGTCCGCGCGGCCGGCGCGACCGCGATCTGCGAGACGCCGGAGGAAAACGGCGGCCTCGCCGCCGACATCGGCTGGCTGAAGGAGCACCTGCGCGGCTAGCCGGCTAGCCGGCCAAGGACGAGAGAGGCCGTCAGCCGGCCGAAGGAGCGCCTGCGCGGTTAACCCGCCACGGGAGGCCGATCGTGAACCGGTCATCGGCGTCGTCGAGGATGCCGCCGGCCGGATCGTCGGAACCCCGGACACGCACCACGTCTCGTTCTGGATGAAAAATGTCCCGCACCACATAGGCGGCGAGCAAGGCTACGGTGAGGAACCTGGCGAGGAGCAGGGCGAAGTACCAGCCGGTGGTGATGCCCTGGTAGCCGGTGAACGTGTAGCCGTCGGTCCGGTACACGAACAGCAGGTAGCCCCAGATGCCGAGGAAATAGCCCACCTCGGCGACCTGCCACAGCAGGTACGGCCAGAACCGGGGGCGGGCGAGCACCGCGAGCGGCACCAGCCAGATGACGTACTGCGGTGACCACACCTTGTTCGTCATCAAGAACGCGGCAAGCACGAGGAAACACAGCTGCGGCAGCCGGGGGCGGCGCGGCGCGGCCAGCGCGAGCAGGGCGATCGCGGCGAGGGCGACGGCGAAGAAGGCCGCCGACATCAGGTTCAGCTGGCCGGTCTGGTAGTTGCCGAGGACGGGCGTGCTGAAGTGCTCGAAGAGGTACCAGATCGAGCCCCAGTCCGCGCCGCGCTGCTGGCTGAACACGTAGAACCAGGCCCAGCCGGACGGCGCGACGATCATCACCGGCAGGTCGACGGCCAGCCAGGCAACGACGGCCGCGGCCAGCGTCTTGCCGAACTCCCGCATCTTCCCTGCGCGCAGGCACAGCAGCAGCAGCGGGCCGAAGACCACCAGCGGGTAGAACTTCGCCGCCACACCGAGGCCGAGCCACACTCCCGCCCACACGCTCCGGCGCGAGGCCCACGCGGCGATGCCGAGCGCGGTCAGCGCCATCGCGATCAGGTCCCAGTTGACGAACGCGTTCAGGATGAACGCCGGGGACAGCGCGACGAGCAGCGCCTGCCAGCGCCGGTCGGGACCGGCCGCCCGTGCGGTCGCGAGCACGCCCGCCAGCGCGCAGACGGCGAGCAGCACGACGGTGACGTCGAAGAACTCCCGGCCCCTTGTCACCGGGTTGACGTTCCGCACCAGCCACGCGGCGGCCTGCATGGCACCGCCGATCAGCACCGGGTACTCGACCTTGTGGCCGGTGTAGGGAACCTTCCCCGCGGACAGGCCCTCGGTGTAGTACAGCGGGTAGATGTCGGTGTAGCAGGCGTGCTGGAACTGCTTGTTGTAGAAGTTCCAGTCACCGGAGCGGCACGGCACCTTCTCCGCGAACGCGAGCACCATGCTGAGCACCGAGGCCGCGACGAGCACGCTGGTGCCGCCGAGGGCAACGGCGAAGGCGGGCCGGGCCGGGCGGCGCTCTAGCCGCGTGTCGGTCGACCCCGAGGCGTCGTCCACCCTCACTATCTAACCGCGCCCGCGACCTCGTTTGCGCGTCCGCCGCCGCACCCACAGGCACGTCACCGGCAGCCCGGCGAAGACGCCGCCGACCGCGGCGCCCGCCGCCAGGGCATTGCCGCCCTGGCCGGGCTGGACGGTATCGCTCGGGGCGGGGTCCGGCTCCTGGTTGGTGGGGGTGCAGGTGACGACCTTGGGATCGCAGCTGTAGGTCGGGTACGGGTAAGGGTTCCCCGGCTCGGTCGGCTGGGTCGTCGGGTTGGCGCCCGGGCCGGTCTTCTTCTTCTTGTTCTGCTTGGCCGGGTGCCGCAGGTTCGGCGGCAGCTCGTTCCACGTGGCGCCGGTGAACACCGGCGGGCTGAACTGCTCGACTCCAAGCGGGACGAACTCGTTCTCCGCGTACGTGTGCCAGATCGTGGCGGGCCAGGTGCCGCCGTAGCCGCCTTCGTAGACGTCGCCGAGGTTGTTCAGCGACTGGTTGCCCTTGCCCTGCTCGTTGGTGAAGATCGCAACCGCGAGGGTCTGCGAGGGAATGGCGCCGATGAAGAACGCCGACTGCGCGGTGTTCGTGGTCCCGGTCTTGGCGATGACCTCCTGGCCGTTGCTCATCGCGGCGACCGGCGCGGTTCCGTAGGACTGGGTGTCCGCGGACATGGCGTACTGGACCTCGGTGGCTTCGTCCGTGTTCAGCTGCG
>Ga0335074_10012818_pt1 | contig 11769 bp, 13 predicted proteins | sample Lox_Sample_23_FD_206715 | JGI IMG/M metagenome (GOLD analysis project Ga0335074, IMG submission 206715) | Soil microbial communities from Loxahatchee National Wildlife Refuge, Florida, United States - Lox_Sample_2.3 | ecosystem: Environmental > Terrestrial > Soil > Wetlands | place: USA...
GAGGAGGTGACGGGGCGGATACCCGTGCGGGACGAGCTGAAGCAGCCCATGGGGCTCGTGCACGGCGGGGTGTATGCCGCGATTTCGGAGAGCCTGGCTTCGCTGGGAACGGCCTGGACCGTGTTCCCCCAGGGGAAGATCGCCGTCGGCCTGTCCAACCAGACGAGCTTCCTGGCACCGATCACCGAGGGGATGATCCACGCGCGGGCGATCCGCAAGCACGCCGGGCGTAGCACCTGGGTGTGGGAGGTCGAGATCAGCAACGACGCCGGCCGGCTGTGCGTGCTGACGCGGATGACGGTGGCGGTCAGGGATGTTCCGGAAGGGTTCGCCGGCGCCGGCGCCTCCAGTCAGGACGCGGCGCCGTGACCCAGCCATTCACGCACGAACTCGGACAGCGCCGGGTCTGAGGGTCCGCCCACTCGCACCATTCGCGTCCAGGAGAGCGCGGTCAGGCCAGACGTCCCGGGACGCTGAGCCAGGATGACCGCGAGGCCAGCGGCGGCCAGCGGCGGGCTGAAGGGGTTGGCCAGCGAGTCCACCACCGCCACCAGAGCAGGCGGCGGCTGGGGCGTGCCGTAGACGATCACCACGTCGCCCGCGGCCAGAGCGGAGAGGATCTGGTTGTCGCTGAGGCGGCGATCGTCGGCACTGACCGCTACGGAGACGTGCGGGCCGCTGGTGGGGGGATCGGAGTCGTAGCGTGGGTGGGGCTGACCCGGCGCCAGCACCGCGTCCCCTTGATCGAAGAACTGCAGGCCCACCGGCTGCGTGCCCGACACAGCCCCGGTGTCATGGCCCGTGAAGTAGCCCGAGAGGAGCGCGATCAGGACCACGGCGAGAGCGAGCGACGCGACGGCGACCGCGACCCGCTCGGGCCAGCTCCACCTCACGTCACGGCGCGGATCTGGCGGCGCCGGGCGTGCGCCGGATCGGGCGGCGGCGTGCTCGACACGTGAGCGGCGGCCAGGAGCTCCTCGATCGCCGAGCGCAACTCGTCGGCCAGGGACTCGAGGTCGGCCAGCGCGTCGTAATCGGCGGTCAGCCCAAAGTTGATCGTTCCGTTGTAGCTCATGATCGCGATGCCCAGAGCGGTATTCTCAGCCAGCGGCACCATCGGATATATGGCCTCGAGCTGACGTCCCAGCACGTAGAGGGGGAACTGGGGACCCGGCACGTTGGTCACGACGAGGTTGAACAGCCGCTGACGGGCCTGGAGGCGGGCGGCCTGGGCCATGATCGTGGGCGCGACAAAACCGGAGAGGTCGGTCAGCACCTGCGCGCCCACCGCCTGACCGGACTCCTTGATGCCTCGCATCGCTTCGCTGATCAGACGCAGGCGCTCTACCGGATCGGTGATCCCGACCGGCAGCGGCGCCCACATCGCCGCGACGCGATTGCCCAGAGCCCCTCGTTCCTCGTCACTGCGAATCGAGACGGGAACCATGGCCTTGAGGACCACGTCCTCGGTGGGATAAAGGTGCTGGCGCATGTAAGCGCCGAGCGAGCCGGCCACGGCGGCCAGCACGACGTCGTTGACGGTGCCCCCAAGTTCGTTCTTGACCTGCTTGAACTCGTCGAGATCGCCACGCACCCACGTGAACCTGCGATGGGGGCCGATGTGGACGTTGAACGGGCTGCGCGGGGCAGGGCGCAGGCCCGCCCAGGTCATGGCCCCGAGGCCGACCAGTGAGCGGCTGAGGCGATCGGCCAGTTGGCGCGGCCCCCGCAGCGTCGCGCGGACGCCGCGGGCGATCTCGGCGGGCACGGTAAGCCGCTCGAGCAGCGCGTCGGCCAGCAGCTGGGAGGAGCTGGGCAGTGGACGCGCGATCGGCGACGAAGCCGGCGGCGCCACCGGGGCTGGATCTGGCGCGGTGTCGAACAGCACGGTTGCGATGTCGACGCCGGAAACACCATCAACGAGGGCGTGGTGGGTCTTGGAGAGCAGGGCAAACCGGTTCTCGGAAACGCCCTCCACCAGCCACAGCTCCCAGAGTGGCCGGGAGCGATCGAGCGCCTGCGAGAACACGCGCCCGGCCAGGCGCTTGAGCTCCGCCTCTCCGCCCGGACGAGGCAGCGCGGTGTGCCGAACGTGGTAGGTAAGCTGGAAATGCGGGTCATCGACCCACACGGGGCGTCCCTGGGCCAGGGGGACGAAAGCCAGGCGCTGGCGGTATCGCGGCACCAGGTGCAGACGCGAGTCGATCGTCTCCAGCAGCTCCTCGTAGGCCGGGGGCTCTCCCTCGAACACCATGCAACCGGCCACATGCATGTGGGCGGAGCCACCTTCCAGGTGCAGGAACGAGCTGTCCAGACCTGTCAACCGGTCGGAATTCGACACGGCCTGATTCTTGCAGGCGCGCACAGACGGGTGTGACGGCTCTCACACACAACCCGGGCGCGGCCTGCCAGCCTGGACGTCAGTCGTACTCGACCTGCTGAGTCGACCCTGCTCGGTGCGGGGACGAGCGGGGGACCCACTGCCGGTTGTGTTCATTGCCTCCGGATGGGGCGAGTCGGTCGCCCGGCGCATGCGCCGGCAGCGACCGTAGCGACGCCACGAGCACCTCGACCTGAGGGACCGGCTCTTGGCTTCGCGAGCCCGTCAGCTAACCCCGTAGGCGCCCGGTCGGGGAGTCTCAGGAAGGAGGCCCTCAGTCAATGAGGACCACTAGACAACTGCGCGCGCCGAAGGCCGCCCACCTGGCCGCCGGCGCACTGATACTGGCTGTACCCGCCACTGCCGTCGCCGTCAGCCAAGCGGACGCCCAGGCGACGCCATCGGGCTCGGACTCGCTTCACGCGACGCTGGCCGACACTCACGTCGCCTACGGCCGCGAGGTGACCGTGCGGGGCACGGCGCCGGCTGCAGACGCGGGCGAGCGCGTGAACCTGCAGTTCGAGGCCGCAGGCAGCTCAACCTGGCGGCCGATGGGCTCGACCACGATCGGCGACGGTGGCGGCTTCTGGTTTGATCCTCGGTTGACGCGATCCGGCGTCCTGGAGATCGTGCCGAGCAGCGGCGCGACGGCAGCCAGCCCGCATAGCGTGTCGGCGTCGTCGTCGCCATCGAGCGGGTCGGCTTCGAGCCCGACGACGGGCGAGGCTGCGCTGGTGCCCAGCGCAGCCGAGCCGATTCAGGTCGATGCCCGGCTCAGGGTTTCCGCGCAGAGCCGCGACGTGCTGGCGGGCAGCCCGGTCTCGATCCGCGGGCGCCTGCTGTCGGGCAGCCGGGGGAGCCTCGTCCGCCTCATGACTCGCCGGGGAGCCGGCTGGACCACGCTGGCCAGCACTCGCACCGGACCTGCCGGCGGTTTCGATCTGCGCTATGTGGTGCCCAGCACCGGGCGCAGCTGGGTGCGGGTCGCCTTCGCCGGCAACCAGGACAACGGCGCCGCGTGGGCGCGTGCCGGCGAGCTCGTGGGACTGCGGCAGAGCGTCGTGTCGTGGTACTACGACGGCGGCGACACCGCGTGCGGCTTCCACGCCACCTACGGAGTGGCCAGCCGGACGCTTCCATGCGGGACCCAGGTCACCTTCGTCTACGACGGGCGCAGCGTGACGGCCACGGTGGACGACCGCGGTCCCTACGTGTACACCCGCGACTACGACCTCAACCAGAACACCGCGGCCGCCCTCGGCGTCTCGGGCGTGGCGACGGTGCTTTCGTCGATCTAGCGCCCTAGTAGTCCGTCCGGTGGGCGCGCTTCGATGGGAGCGTGAACGACCGTTGCGTGGCGCACCTCGACATGGACGCGTTCTACGTGTCGGTCGAGCTGCGCCGCCGGCCGGAGCTCCGCGGTCTCCCTGTGGTGGTGGCAGGGACGGGTCCCCGCTCAGTCGTCACGACCGCCTCCTACGAAGCGCGGCGGTTCGGGATCGGGTCGGCGATGCCGGCCGCTCGGGCGCGACGACTGTGCCCGCAGGCGGTCTTCCTGGCGCCGGACTTCCCCTACTACCGGGAGGCCTCGCGCGCCGTGATGGCGATCGTCCGGGCGCACGTGGAGGTGGTCGAGGTCGTCGGCCTGGACGAGGCGTACCTCGACCTCAGCGGGCTGCCGGCGCCGCGCGCGTGCCTGAGGCGCGTGCGCGGCGAGATCGCCGCCACCACGGGCCTCGGCTGCTCGGTCGGCATTGGACCCAACAAGCTCGTCGCGAAGGTCGCGTCTGACGCCGAGAAGCCCGGCGGCTTCGTGGTCCTGACGCGGGAAGATGCGTGCCGGCGCTTCGCCGACTCGCCCTGTGGCCTGATTCCGGGCATCGGCCCGCGGACGGCGGAGCGGCTGGCCGGCCTGGAGATCGAGCGGATCAGCCAGCTGGCCGCCGCTGACCCAGCGCAGCTCGCCGTCCGCTTCGGCGCCCGCGGGGCCGCTCATCTGATCGCGCTGGCACGGTTCGAGCACGGGGGGGACGTCACCGAGGAGCGCAAAGTCATCTCCGAGTCCCGGGAGCTGACCTTCGACCGCGACATCAGCGACCCGGACGAACTCGAATCGGTGCTGGGCCGGCTCGTGGAGGAGCTGTGCGGAGCGCTCGAGCGCCAGCGTCGGCAGGGACGGACGATCGGGATCAAAGTCCGCCTGGATGACTTTTCCACCCATACGCGGGCCCGCACTCTGACCGTGCCCGTAAGCGCCACGGGCCAGGTGGGCCCGGTGGCGCAGGAGCTGCTGCGGCGCTTCGCGGCGCCGCGTCCCGTTCGCCTCCTCGGCGTCCGCGTAGCCGGCCTGGAGCCGGTCCAAGAGGGCCGCCAGCTGGCGCTGTCGGTCTAGCCTGCGGCGTCAGTAGAGCGCGGCGGCCAGGCGTCGGCGGGACTCGCGCGCCAGAGGACTGTCGACGCCGAGATCCTCGAGGATGCCCACCACAACGCGGCGCACGTCGTCCTTCGCCCCATCGGCCCGGGGAAACACCTCCAGCAGGAGATCGAGTGCGGTCTCGGCGTCGTCCCGGTCTAGTGCCTCGAAGGCCTCGGCCAGATTGGGCACTGACGAGTTCCCCTCGGCCAGGGCACGCTCCAGACCGATCCTGGCCGCCAGGCCCTGGGCGGCGAAGCTCCCAGGCACGCGTTCGAGAATCTCGAGGGCAGCATCGGTCTCGCCGCGCCCGTAGAGAATCCGGGCCAGGGGGACGGCGGCATCGGCGCGGGTGGGCTCGAGCTCGACGGCGCGGCGCAGTGACGCCTCGTCCCCAGCGACGACGAGAGCGTCGGCCTCCGAGGGCACAAGCCCGTCCAGGAACCGCTCGATCGCGGGTGGCGGCTGCGCTCCGACGAATTCAGCCACGATCTTCCCTTCCCGGAAGGCCTTGACGGCCGGGATTCCCTGGATCCCGAAAGCACGCGCCAGACCCTGGTTGGTGTCGACGTCGACCTTGACCAACTCGACCTGGCCGGAGCGCTGAGCCACCGCACGCTCGAGCAGTGGTCCGAGCTGGCGGCACGGGCCGCACCACTCCGCCCAGAAGTCGACGACGACGGGGAGCTGGTGAGAGCGATCGAGAACCGCGGTCTGAAAATTTGCTTCGGTGACGTCCATCTCCTTCCATGGTAGCCACGCGAGATCCAGTGTCGTGACCGCTGATTTGGCTACAACTGGAGGCGATGACCAGCGAGCACGTGATTGACGCAGAAGGAGCATCGCTCTCGGTCGAGGAGGCGGGTGGGGGTCCAGCGGTGGTCCTGCTGCACGGACTCACCGCAACCCGCCGCTACGTCGTCATGGGCTCCCGCTCGCTCGAGCGCTCGGGGCACCGGGTGATCGCCTACGACGCTCGGGCTCACGGGCGCTCGAGCCCGGCGGCCGAGCCTTCGGCGTATACCTACGACGACCTCGTCGGGGATCTGGAGGCAGTCCTCGATCGCCTGCAGGTGCAGCGCGCGGTGCTCGCCGGGGCATCAATGGGGGCTCACACGCTGCTGGCCTATGCGTTGGCCCACCCCGAGCGAGTGGGGGGCTTAGTTGTCATAACGCCTGCGTATGACGGGAACATCGGAACTCAAGGCCGCCTCGAGCGCTGGGACGCGCTGGCGCAGGGTCTGCGCGAGAACGGAGTGGAGGGATTCGTCGCCGCCTACGGCGAACCGGCCGGAGATCCGCGCTGGCACGACACGGTGCTGAAGGTCATCCGCCAGCGATTGGCCTTGCACGAGCATCCGCGGGCACTGGCCGACGCGCTGCAGGTCGTACCGCGCTCCCGGCCGTTCCCATCGATCTCCGACCTGGAGCGGATCGATGCGCCGGTGACGATCGTCGCCTCAGGCGACGGCGCCGACCCGGGCCATCCCCAGCGCGTGGGGGAGGCCTACGCCGAGACCATCCCCGGAGCGAGGCTGATCACCGACCCCCCGGGCACATCGCCGATCGCCTGGCAGGGCAGCCAGGTGTCGCGGCTGATCGCCGAAGTCGCGCGGGAGGCGGCCTGAGCTCGGCGGCGGGCGCGATCCGCCGCCGAGCCGCCGAGACTTCAGCTCAGCGTGACCGACTCGTTGCGAGCGCCAGCCGGAGCCAGATAGGGGTTGCCGAGGAAGCGAATTCGGACGCTCAGCTTGACCGTCCGCCCTTTGGGGCCCTTGCCCGGGAGCTTGTGGAACGGAGCGGCGGCGGCGAACGTACAGTTGGCCTGCACCGGGGCGAAGTCGGTCTGCACGGCTCGGCGTCCGTCGTAGTACGTCACGCGAACCGTGCCGGCGCACTCGAGCGAAGCCGGCGTGGACGCGGGGCCGCTCACCTTGCCCGTGGTCGTGAACGTGACGGGCACCTTCCTCGAGGAGTGGGTCGTCCTGGCGCTCACCCTCGCCTTCGGCGTCGGCGAGGGATAGGTCTCGAAGGTGGCGTCAGCGCCGGCGTCCTCGTCCTGGGTGCCGTGCTCGACGAACAACCGGTAGTGGAACGTGGTGCCCGGCTCGAGACCCTGGATCGGCTGGATGACCGAGACCGGCGCGGTGCCCGCCGCTACGGTGACCGGCGCCGTCTGCAGCCCGTACTGGCTCGTCAGCCCGTACTGGAAGTAGTACGTCGTGGCCTGGTTCTGCGGATAGACGACTCCGGTCAGGGTCACCGAATTCTTGCTGAGGTCCTCGACAGCGCCGGTGGTGGCGCCGGGCGGCGGGTTGCCCGCCGTCTTGAAGGTATGCGTCGAGCCGACGGCGCTGCCGGAGCTGCTCGTGGCGTCGAGCCGGTAGTAGTAGGTCGTGCCCGGGATGAGCCCCGACGCCGTCGTCTTGACGCTCACGCTCTTGGTTCCCGACCCGGCCGAGGCGGCCTTGCTCTGCACACCGAAGGCATCGGTCGGACCCCACTCGAAGTAGTAGGTGGTCTTGGCCCCGTTCGGATTGACGGTGCCGTTGAGCACGACCGAAGTGGTGGAGATACTGGTGGCCGAGCCGGTAGTCACGGTCGGCGAAGATGCGGCCAGGGCGACGCCGGCCGCAGCGGCCAGGAGCGCCGGAACGGCAGCAGCGAGCGTGAACTTCTTCATCGGGAGCCTCCTCCGAAGCGTTGTTGGAGGCTTCATACCCGATGTGGCTTCGGAGTTGCGCTCGTGACAGCGTTCCTGCGCCGCCCTTATCGGCCGCGGCGGCGAAATCCTCAACCGTGGACAGTACCCGCAAGCCTACGGCCGGTTGCGGATCTCCCAGCCCGTTCGGGCGCCTATCTTGACCTGGTCATGGACGACAATCTCACCTGGGCATATTGCCTGCTCTGCGGCCGGCCAATGTCGCACGGAAGCAGCCGCCACTACGGTTTCGGCCTGCAGTGCCGGGAACGCCTGGCCTCGGACGAACGCTCGCGACTGCTGCACGGTGCCCTGGCACTGCGAGCGGCCGGCTCCGAGGTTCGCTACGGGCCTGAGCTTCACTGGCTCGACCGGCTGATCCTGCGCCTGCGCCTGATCCGCGGCCACTAGCCTGCTCCTCGACACACGAGGCCTCCGGGCCGACTCTGGGAGCGAAAGTGCTGCTCTACGTCAGAAAAGCTCCCAAAGTGCGCCAGAGGAGGGGCCCGCGCCCGCTTTTAATGCTCGATAACCGATGTTATGTAGATCCCCGATTGGGGATCGCCGGTGAGCACGGCGGTCACCGATCGGGATCTCGCGGTCCTCGTGGTGCTCCAGGACGCCGAGGAGCCCGGTCTGTGGCTCACGGCGCTGGGGGTCGCGTGCTGGCTTCGGGTCTCTGAGGCGTGTGCGGCCAGGTCGCTGCGGCGGCTGTGTAGCGCTGGCCTGGTCGTTGGTGATCGGCGGCATCCGGCCGCGTTCGCGCGGACGTCGCTGGGTCGGCTCGCGCTCGCTGTTGGTGGTGCGGGTTGACCGAGCAGCTCGCGGGCCAGTTGACGGTCGACGATTGCCTGGCGATCGCGGCCGTGGACGGCTTCGGCTCGGCGGCGAGCGCGTCGAGGACGGTTGTCGGCGGGTCCGGCAGGTCGCGGACGCAGCTCGCAGGGGCTCAGACGGCCGGAGGTGTGTGCGGTCGGGGTCACACAAAGGTCGGTTCGGGGGTTGGCGCCTCTAACAGCCAACCAGCGGTCAAAATCTGTCCGGGCGGGTCGGGAGTCGACAGCTGCTCGATCGCGTTCCGGCCGACCTCGGAGCGGTTCTTCCGGGGTCTGCTCGCGCGGCCGCATCGGCCCGGAGCTGCCGGGTCGGTTGTGTTCGACGAGCGCGGGCCTGGCGGGACGCGGCTGGGTGCGTTCGTCGGGTATGGCGTCGTGTGGCTGGAGGGGCGGCTGTCGGCGCTCCTGAGCGGCGATGCGGGGTCGTGGGCGCTCTGCCCGAAGGTCGGGCTGCAGGCGGCCGACACGGTGGCCCGCGAGGCGCTGGAGCGGATCGCGTGCGTGGGGATGTTCGGGGCACGAGAGTGCTCGGACGGGGAGCTGCGGCGCTATGACCTGGCGTTCGAGCACCAGTTCGGGCACGGGCCCCATGGCCTGGCGTTCCTGAGGACGTGCGCGGAGCTGCTGGTGCCCGGCCGCAAGACCGACGTCTGGCGCGGGCCCGACGGTCAGGTCCAGACGGTCTATTGGCGCACCCCCAAGCGGGGCGTGGTCACCGAGCGGATCTACGACAAAGGGGTCGAGTCGGGCAGCCACGCGCCCGGCGAGCGGATCCGCATCGAGGTCCAGCGCCGCCCAGCGAGAGCGAAGCGCCAGCGGCCAGCGATCGTGGCGCGGCGTGACCTCGCGCCCGAGTTCGGGCGACAGATGGCCCCCTACCTATCGGAGGACGTTGTGGCGACAGGATTAGACGGCGCGGTCGACGAGCTGGTCGGCAAAGCACTCCGCGGCGAGCTGAGTATGGCCAAGATGGAGCGGCTCGTCGGGACGCTGGACGTCCTGCGCAGGTACGGCCGTGCTGTGTATCCGGACGAACGCCAGCAGCGCCGACGCGTCGCGGACGTGCGCAACTGCGGCGTCGTCGTCGACGAGGCGCTGCCACCTGGCGCCACGGTGCCAGTCGGGCAGCTCCTGCGCGAGGCCGTGGAGGCGTTCAGGGCGTGACGGGGGAGCGGAGAAAGGTCCGGGCGGACGGACGGAGCGAGCCAGCCAGCCAGCCAGCCGAGCGCCGAGGAGACGAGGCGCCGGCGGCGGCGGCGGCCGCACCGCCCGACCGCCCGGCCCAGCGCGGCCGACTCGGTGCCCGAGACGCACCAGGCTTTGCTCAGCCCCTCCCCCCTGCCGAGCGGATCAAGGTCCACGTGGTCCTCGAGCGCCACCAGCTCGAGGACCTCGAGCTGCTCGTGCGACACCGCCACGGCGCCCACTCCCGCAGCGCGGTCATCCGCCTGGCCGTCAGGTGGTACCTCGCCAAAGAGGCCGAGTGGCTGATCCGCGAGCGCGGGGCCGAGCAGCACCGCCGAGAGCGCGAAGCCGAGCTCGAACGAGCGCGCACGACGCCGAGAGAGGAGCGCGATCGGCTCGACGGGCAGGCGCGGATCCGGACCGCAGTCGAGATCGCCGGTGGCGGGGACCTGGTTGGGGATGGCGGGTCGAGGGTCGGACGATCGCGGCACGGAGGGCCCGCCGAATGATCGTTGCGGTGACCGCCGATGCACCTATATTGGTGGACGTGCCGGAACGACAGAAGACGGTCGCTGAGATCGCGGTCGGCAACATTCTCGCCTCCCGCGGGATAGCGGAGCCCGGACTGATCGAGCAGGCGAGAGCTGCCAAGCGCGCAGCCGACGCAGTCAGCGCCGCTCTGGCGCTGGCGATCTCCGCCTATCGGAACGACGGCGACTACTCCCAGGGCACCTACGCCAGCTACTGGAAGGTCACCCGCCGCGTCGCCCAGCGCGATTGGGAGGCGTTCCGCGAGGCGTTCCCAGGCCTGGACTCCCCCGAGCCGCTGGCGAGAGCGATCGTCGCCGAGTACGGACGGCGCCTGGAGAAGCTGAACCCGTCCGCCGGGCTTAGCGTCCCCGCTGCGCTCCTGCCCGCGTGACGAGGGCCGCGGCCGCGTCAACCTCACCGAGCGCAGCGAGGTCCCTGGCGGGAGCGAAGCGGTCTCCGACGCGCAGCCCTGGGGAACCTCGGAGCGAGGGCCGCCTTCGTTGCTGGCGGTCATGCACCGATCTCGGTGCATCGTTCCGTCCGACCCCCTCCCTACCGTATGCACCGCAATGGGTGCATGGCCGATGTTATGTCTAGTAATCAGGGATCGCAGGGCCTGAGCGAGTACCTGGACCAGGTTCTGGTGGGCGGACGCGAGCCGCGGGAGATCGTGCTGGCCGAACCTGATCCGGCCTGGACGGAGCGCTTTGAGCAGGAGGCGGCCCGGATCCGGAGCGCGCTCGGCCAGAGAGCTCGCGCGATCGAGCACATCGGATCGACGGCCGTCCCGGGCTTGGCGGCCAAGCCGATCGTCGACATTCTGATTACGGTCGCCGCGCCCGACGACGAGCCGGCCTACTTGCCGGCCCTAAAAGATGCCGGCTACGAGCTGCGGGTCCGCGAGCCGGGCCATCGCATGGTCCGCACCCCGCAACGGGACGTCCACGTTCACGTCTGGCACGAGAATGATCCGGAGGTGGAGCGGCATCTGCGCTTCCGTGACCGCCTGCGGGCCTGCGCCTCCGATCGCCAGGCCTACGAGAACCTCAAGCGGGAGCTGGCTGTGCGGGACTGGCCTGACATGAACCACTACGCAGCGGCCAAGGGGCCGCTGATCGAGGAGATCCTCAGTCGAGCTGGGTGAGGACCTCAGTCGAGCGAGGTGAAGACCTCAGCCAAGCGGGGTGAGGACGATGACCGGGATCTTGCGGGTCGTATTGCGCTCGTACTCGGCGAACTGGGGCCGCCGCTGGGCCTGGGCGCCGTAGAGGCGATCGCGCTCCTCGCCCATGACCTCCTCGGCGCGGGCGCGGAACTCGTCGCCCCCGAGCTCTACCGTCACCTCGGGATGGGCCGTGAGATTGTGGTACCAGCCCGGATTGGTCGGAGCGCCACCCTTGGTGGCAAACAGGGCGTAGCGGCCGCCGTCCTCCAGGTAGGCCAGCGGCGAGACGCGCTCCTCACCGGACTTGGCGCCCCGGTGGTGCAGGATGAGCAGCGGCATGCCGCTGAACGGCCCGCCGACGACGCCGCTGTTGGCGCGGAACTCGTCGATGACCTGCTGGTTGAAGTCCGATGCCGCGGATGCCAAGGGCTTAACGTTAGCGGGAGGGGGTCAGGCCCCCCTCCCGGCCTCCCCCCGTCGGGTTCGGGGCGGCGGGCCGGCAGAGCCGGCCCTATCTTGGTCATGCTGCGTGGATGGCGAGCGTGGCGAACATCAACG
>Ga0335074_10012819_pt1 | contig 11769 bp, 13 predicted proteins | sample Lox_Sample_23_FD_206715 | JGI IMG/M metagenome (GOLD analysis project Ga0335074, IMG submission 206715) | Soil microbial communities from Loxahatchee National Wildlife Refuge, Florida, United States - Lox_Sample_2.3 | ecosystem: Environmental > Terrestrial > Soil > Wetlands | place: USA...
CCGCGACCACGTCGGCGAGCTTATCGGTGATATCGTAATCGCTGCCGTTATAGCGATACCGCCGCACCGCATAAAGGACTCGCGGCGCGACCTGGCGCAGTCTGTCGAGAATGCCGACGGAGCCGAAGTCGGGCGACACGGAGCACCATCGTGCGCCGAGCCCGGTTGCCCCGAGCATGGCGGGCACGGCCTCGTAGATGTTCGGCAGGATGGCTCCCACGGCGTCCCCCGGCCTCACGCCGACCGCCTCGAGCGCTCTCATGTGGGCCAAGGTACGCTGGGCGAGCTCACCGTAGCCATGAGCCCGGCGATTCCCCGACTCGTCGCACGCGATGATGGCCTCGCGTGCGGGCGAGTGGCGCAGCAGATTTTCCGCGTAATTGAGCTTGAGCTTGGGGTACCACTTGGCCCCCGGCAGGCGGTCGCCGTCGAGAAGTGCCGGCTCGAGCCCGCCCTCGAAGGTTATGCCCGAGTACTCGATGACCGACGACCAGAATGCATCCCGCTGCCCGACGGACCACTCGTGCAGCGCCGCGTAGTCATGACGAAAATCACGGCCGATTCTCGCAGCGAGGAATCCGGCGTAATCCGAAAGCCGGCGCGAGTGCAGCCACGCCGCCGAGGGTGTCCAGAGGGGTTGAGTCATGCCCGTTGGCGAAGGCTAACGGCCGCCCGAAAGCCATTTTCGAGGTGCGAGAAGCGTCAAATGAACATATAAGCACATAGTGCTATAGCGTACTATATGGGGTATCGGCCTTTCAATGCGCTCAGACGACGACAGTCAGCTTACGCTCCGGGGTAAAGGGTGCTCAATCGCCAGATCGTGTTGATCGCAAGACCCCACGGGATTCCGCAGCCGCATCACTTCGAGATGCGGACGGCGGACGCGCCGGCCGTGGGCCCGGGCCAGATTCTGGTCGAGAACGTGCTGCTTTCGATCGATCCCGCGCAGCGGGGTTATGTGAACGATGAGAGCAACTACACGCCGCCCGTGGCGATCGGTCAGGTCATGCGCGGTCTGGCAGTCGGGCGGGTGGTGGCATCGAACCATCCGGGATTTCATGCTGGAGAGCACGTGTACGGCTGGTTCGGCTGGCAGGACTACTGCGCGTGCGGCGCGGAAGCGGTGCTGCGCCGGGTGCAGCGGCGCCAAGCCTCCTTGCCGATGGCGGCCGGGGTACTCGGCATCAACGGGCTCACCGCGTACATCGCCTTCAGCGAGCTCGGAGCGCCCAAGCCGGGCGAAACCGTGGTCGTGACTGCCGGGGCCGGAGCGGTAGGCAGCCTGGTCGGGCAGCTTGCGAGCCTTGCCGGCTGCCGTGCAATCGCGATCGTCGGCTCGGAAGAGAAGGGCAGGGAATGCGTCGAGAAATTCAGCTTCGCCGGGTACATCAACTATAGGCGTCCGTGGGCCGACGCCTTGAGGCACGAGTGTCCGAATGGAGTCGATGTCCTTTTCGACAACGTCGGCGGAGATCTTCTCGACGGAATATTGCGGTGCATGAACCCCTGCGGTCGCGCGATCATTTGCGGCACTGTGGCAACCACTTCGTGGATTCCAGCACCAACCGGGTTGCGTAACGAGCGCGAGATTCTCACGCGGCGGCTGCGGGTCGCCGGATTCGTGATCTTCGATCACACCTCGAAATTCGACGCGGTGGCCGAGAAGCTCGCGCAGTTGCTGGCGCAGGGGAAGCTTCGCGCCGAGGTGGATATCGAGACGGACATCGAGCGGGCCCCACAGGCGCTCGTGGACGTGTACGCCGGCCGCAATCGCGGGAAGAAGCTGATATGCCTGCGCGATTGAGAATCGAGCGGCAGGTGACCGGGTCAGTCCAGCCCCTCGGCCATGCCATCCACAGCGCGTTGGCGGCTGCCCGCGGTGCGGCGGGCGTCGGAGTCTCGTCGCTCCTTGGCGCCCGGCACGACGTCCATGGCGACGAGATTGGCTTTCATGACGTGCAGCACCTCTGCGAGTTGATGCTGTTGCTCGAGCGAAATGCCCCTCATCACCTTGGCGTTCATTTCGATGTCCAATTTCTGCATCTTCTCGAGAACGCCGTTGCCCTTTGACGTCAGAAACACCCGGTTGATGCGCCGGTCCTCCGCATCCGAGCGCCGGATTACGAAGCCGCGCTCTTCCAGGCGATCGATCAGCCCCCCGAGTGCGACCTTGCCGAGATCGAGGACTTTCGCAAGCTCAGTCTGGGTGATGCCGGCCTCGCCATGGCGGGATACCCCTGCCAACACCCACCACTGAGAGCGGGTGATGCCCAGTGGCTTCATGCGCTGATCGAACGCCGTACGGCGCAGACGCGAGACATCGTGAATCAAGAAGCCAATCCGGATCCGTTCGTTGCGCTTCATACCTCACCCATTACCATGCCAAGGCTCATGCAAGCTATTATTTTAACACACTTTTTAAATGTGGAAGCATATCGTATCGTATGACACCAAGTGCATTTGCGCGCATCCACCTTCACAGCGCTCCCGCTGATGTCGGGTGCCCTACTAAGAGGCGCCGACGCCGCGGCGGCAGAACATTCGGGATCAGATGGGTGCGGGTTGATAGACACGAATGTTATGAATGAGGAGGGCAGGGTGGGGACGGGACCGACATCATACGTGTATTTCTCCCAGCGCCTGAAACTGCACTATGTTGACTGGGGCAATGACGCCGCGCCGGTCATGCTCCTGATTCATGGCGGGAGAGATCACTGCCGAAGCTGGGACTGGGTGGCCGAGCGGTTTCGGGATGCTTTCCACGTCATCGCTCCGGATCTGCGCGGCCACGGCGACAGCGATTGGTCCGGCGGTGGGGCTTACTCGGAAAGTCACTACGTTCAGGACATCGCGCAGCTCGTCCACCAGAAACGGCTGGCACCCCTCGCGATCATCGGCCATTCACTCGGCGGGTCGGTGGGTTTGCTCTACGCCGGATTGTTTCCGGAGACGGTGACGAAGATCGTCGCGATCGAGGGTCTCGGTCGCGCGCCTCACCTGGTGCGGGAATACCAGGGGACGCCAGTCGAGCAAAGGTTGCGGTCCTGGATAGTCGAGCGGCGAGAGCGCGCCGGAGGCGTGCCACGCCGATTAGCCACACTGGATGAAGCGATCGCGCGCATGCGTACGGCGAACGCGCGCCTGACCGAGGAGCAGGCACGATTCCTCACGACTCACGGCTCGTTGCAGAACGAGGACGGTACGTATTCCTGGAAGTTCGACCGGGACATCCGCTTCAGCGGCCCGGCGGGCGAGCTTGGCTATGACGATCAATATCGGCTATGGAGCCGGATTACTTGCCCCGTCCTGCTCGTGCGCGGAACGGAGTCCTGGGCTTCCGATCCCGTCATCGACGGCCGCGCGCGGCACTTTCGCGATGCACGCCTCATCAACATCGAAGGGGCAGGCCATTGGGTGCAGCACGATAGGCTCGGGGAGTTTGTCGAAAACGTTCTGAAGTTCTTAGAGGAGTGAGGCGAGAGCGGGCATGATGGGGGAGCGATGAAACCAATCTTGGTCGGCATCAAGCGAGTGGTGGACTACAACGTGCGCATCCGCGTCAAGCCGGATGCCAGTGGGGTGATCACCGAGGGGGTGAAGATGAGCGTCAACCCCTTCGATGAGATCGCACTCGAGGAGGCCCTTCGGATCAAGGAGCGCGGGGCGGCCGAGGAGGTGATCGTCGCGACCGTGGGGCCCGCCGATTGCCAGCAGCAACTCAGGACCGGGCCCTGCGCATGCAGGCGGACGGGACCATCTAGCCGCCGGTGGCGGCCCGCACGCTGCTACAACTCGTCCAGCGCGAGCAGCCTTTCCACGACCGGCGCATCGGCGCCCGTCGAGAAGACCGCCGTGAGCGCGGAGATTCCCTCTCACACCCGCTTTGTATCGGTTTCCGCCGCAAAGAGCGATCGGCCCGACCTGCAGATCGCTCGCGGGTGGTCTCCGTGGACTCCGGCTATGCCTTCAACGAGCTGCAGGTCGGCCACCGGCAGGCAGCGGCTGGCTAGCGACGTGGTCCCGGGTATCGGTCCACCTCTTTGGCGCCAGGGGTACGGATCGGCGCGATGTCGATCTCTCTCACGCCCATCGCGCGCAAGACCTCGATCGCGAATCCGAAGGAGAAAGTTCCGCGCGAGATTCTGCTGACCAGATTGCGTTCCGTGACCCGCCTCATCCCTAATAAGTGGGCGCGAGGCGTAAGTGCCGTCGCGAGCCTCTTATAGCTCATGCCGTGGCGCTCCATGGCACTGCGAATGATCCGCCGCGCCTCCACGTCGCTTGCCAATTTTCTGCGCACCCGATGCTCTCGTGCGGGGCGGGCTGACGTTGATGCAGTCGACGGTTTTGGTTCAGATGTCTCAACATCCCGCCTGGGGTGCGGGTTACGTTCGCTGGCCACTCGCGCAACGTACCTTGAGAAGGCCAATCCAGCACAAAAAGTACTGAAAAGGCGACGTAGATCGCCATATGGCGACATTGACTAAAGTCAGTATCGAGACTTTTTACCGGTGGCTGCAAGCGCGCCGCTTACAGGTGAGAGTCAATGATCCAGGACAGCGAGATCGAACGCTGGTTTTCTGAACTCCGCATTCCCGAGGCAGGGCGCGCACTCATTCGCCGCGTGCGTCGCGGAGAGGCGGCCCGGCAGATTCAGCGCCAGTACGATACCGTACGCACTCGGTTCGTCAGCCGAAAGATGGGTGGACGAGCCCTGATCGCCGAGAGCCGAACGGTCGAGTTTCCAGCCCTGTACCTGCACGAGCGGGACCCTGAGGTGCAGGAATACTGGCCCCAGCCCTGCACCGTCGACCTCTTTGTGGACGGCATGAAGGGGGGCCGCACCCGCATTCCGCATACACCCGACATCCTGCTCATCAAGAATGACGGGTTCGTCGTTGAAGAATGGCGCGAGGAGCTCCGGCTCTTGAGGCTTGCCGCCGACCGGCCGCACCACTTCAGCAAGGACGAGAATGGTAAGTGGCATTACCGGCCCGCCGAGGAGCACTTTACCGCAATCGGCATTACCTACAGGCTCAGATCGGCCGACGAACTCCCGCGGATCTACATCGCCAATTTGCATTTCCTCGAGGACTACAGTCGCGAGGAGGTGCCTGCCGTTCCCAAAGCCGAGGTCGAGCGGCTGCAGACTCTGCTTACCGAACATGGATCGCTGGCGCATCTCGATCTCGTGCGCGATCACCAATTCAGTGCGGATCACATCTTCCAAATGGTGCTCGCGGGGATCGGGTACGTCGATCTTCATGCGCAGCGACTCGACAAAGTCGAGGAATTGATCATCTTTCGCGACGAAGTGGTCGCGCGTGCCGACTCACTGCTCAAGTCAGAGGTGCCAAAGCGCCTCCCGGCCTGCGCCATGGCAATCAAATCAGGTGCCCGCTTCGACTTCGACGGACGCATCCTGGAGGTCATTCTCTGCGGAACGACGAGCGTCACAGTCTGCGACGAAGCGGGAGACACGAAGGTCCTCCCGATCTCGCTTCTGCAGCAGCTGTTCAAGCACTCCGCCATCGCTGCCCAGGGATTGACGAACACTCCGGACCCGCCATTCGACCCCGGAAAGGTCATCGCCGATTCGAAGAGGCTCGATCGCGCCATGGCCCGCCTTGCAGCGCTTCAAGACCCGGAGAACTCGGGCGCATCCAAGCGGTCGCTGCGCCGCTGGCGGGCGCAAATTGCCGGGTTGAGCTCGCCACAGGACGCGCTGCCGCTCCTGATGGGAGAGCCTCCCGGGAATCGCACGCCGCGCCTCCCCGCCGAGGTGATCGCCCTCGCTCAACAGGCCGTCGACGAGCACCACAATCGGGCAACCAGGCCTCCTGTATCCGCCACCTACGCAAAGCATGTGGCGCTCTGCGCCGCAAAGGGCGTCCCTGCAATGTCGAAAAGCTCGTTCTACGAGTGGATCAAGTCGCGCGAGAACGTCCGAAAGCGAGAGGGCCGGCGTGCCGCCTATCAGAAGGACCCCATTCCGCTCACGTTCGATTATGAGCATCCGGTCCACGGGGTTCTGCCGCACGAGGTGCTTTACATCGACCATACGACGGTCAATGAATTCGTGCGCGGTCAATACATCGGGAACCTGGGTAAGCCCACCCTCTCGATCGCCGTGGACGGAGCGGTCGCGAAGACTCGGGCCATGTACCTGTCATTCGATGCGCCAAGCGCGGACTCCGTGCTCATGCTGCTGCGCGACTACGTGCGCCGCCACGGCCGATTGCCCAGGGTCATTGTTCTCGATAACGGTCCCGAGTTTCATTCAAAAGCGTTGCTGCGGCTCTGCAAATTTTTGCAGATCGACATTCGATGGCGCCGGCGTTCCAAGCCGCGAGACTCGGCCGTGGTGGAGCGCATGCTCGGGGCAACGGAAGAGGAGGTCATCGCCTCCCACGAGGGCAATACCCGGGCCTTGAAGAACCCGCGTGAAGTGAGTCGTGAGGTGCACCCGGAGGGCTTCATCCGCTGGACGCTCACGGCGCTCCATGGAGCCATCGAGCATTACCTCTTCCAGCTTCACCCGAATCGGGTCCACCCGCGATTCGGCATCTGCCCGAACGACCTTGAGAAGCGCATGGTGCTCGAGCGGGGCGCCCGGAGTTTCGTCATGGTGAGGTACGATGCCATCTTCCGGCTCCTTACCTCCCCCCATGCCGGAATACCCACCCGCAAAATCGATCGGCGGCGCGGCGTATTCGTCGATGGGGTCTACTACTGGAACGACCGCCTCGCCCGTGCACGCGAAGGGGAAAAGGCGGAGGTGCGCCGCGAGATGTGGTGCGCGAGAGTCGTGTACGTGAGCTTCCGGGGTCAGTGGATCATCGCTCAGGCGAGGGACGGCGGCCGACTCGAGGGTCGGTTCCTCCATGAGCTCGAGATCGCTCGCCGTAAGGAAAACACCGAGAAACGCAAGGTTGCCCAGCGCGACCGGTATACGCCCCGGATCTCCACGGAGAAGACGCTGCTTTGGATTCCGGAGGTGTGGGATAGCCGCCTGCGCGAGCAGGCCATGGAGGCCTATTACCTCTACGAGCTGCTTGGGATGACCGAAGCGCTCCCTGAAGCCAAGAACGCGCGCTCCGGTCTCTTTGATCTGGGGACGCCGCTCGCTCCGAGCGCACAACTGCTCGAGGGCGTCTCCGCGGCTGAACCGGGTCCGGAAGCAGAACCAAAAGGCATCGACCTTGGCGACCGCTCGACCACACCTCTGCAGGATGATGGAGCAAGCCTAGATGACGATGAGATCACCTTTTTCTGATTGCAGGAAGAAAGTCCATGCGTTCGACAACTCTCAAGCAGTCGTGGGGCAGCTCACTGAGTGAGGAGCAGCTGAGTAGGCAAGAGGCATTCTATGGAGCGCGGATTTCGCATCGAAAGCTCGATGAGGTGATTCACACCGCCATGCCGCTTCTGACGCCACATAATGATTCCAGCATTCTCCTCATCGTCGGGGCGACGGGCGTCGGTAAATCGACGCTGGTCAACATTGCACTAAAGAGGCTGTACGAGGACCGACAGGCAATGATGCACGCGAATTCGTCCGTCATCCCTATCGTCTCGGTGGAGGCGTACGCCAACGGCGAGCACCGGTATTCCTTCGCCGATATCTTTCAGGATCTTCTCGCCGGGCTGATGGAGCCTGGACTCGAGAGGAAAACCTGGATCGAGGTGACTGACGGCAAGATGAGCGTGAGGCCCACCCGCAGAGCGACGGTCCGCGCGCAACGGCGCATGGTAGAGAGCGCCCTGAAGCATCGTAAAACCGAGGTCGTAGTGATCGACGAGGCGTATCATCTTTTGAAGCTCGCCAAGGATACGGCCGTACTCGACACACTGAAGTCACTCTCGAACAAATCCGGCGTCAAGATCGTGCTCGTGGGATCGTACGATCTCTTCGATCTGGTAGAGACTCACGCCCAGGTTGCGCGCCGGGCGAACATCATCCATTTCGACCGGTACCAACGCGACCTCGAGAAGGACCGACAGACTTTCAAGTCGATCGTGCGCAACCTCGCCTTGAAATGGCCGTGTAAGGAGGTCCCGAATTTTGAGGCGATTTCCGATGAGCTGCTCGAAGTCTCCTTGGGCTGTGTTGGATTGTTGAAGACCCTTCTGCTCGATGCCTCGGCGATGCAGCTGCGCAACGACGAAAAATGGGAAGGCCGGTTTCTTCAGCGTGCGGCGAAGTCGAACGGGCTTCGTGAGGCGATCCGCAAGGAGATCGAGGCGGGAGAGGCCAAGGTGCGTGATGCCTTGTACGGCGAATCGCTCTGGAACGACGAGGCTCTTGCGCGGCTGCAGCAGAAGATGGGTTGAAGACCGTGAATTATCCGCCGCGTACTACCCTTTACGGCCTCGAGCTCATCGGGACGGAGACCGACCAGGTCGAGAGCCTGCGCAGCTACCTACAGCGCCTGGCAACCTCGCATCAGATGAGTTTGATCAACCTGACGTCGCTCATCTCGTGCCCGATCTCGGTTCATCGATTGCTTGGCTGCGATTTTCACGGCGTAGGCAAGGGCGCGATACGGTTCTTGCATGCCGCGGAGCTCGCGACGGGGCAGGTACTGGAAGCCGCTTCGATGGGGAGATTGGGAGGCTTGATTGGATCGCAGCAACTGACCACTCTTCGAAATCCACGATACTGTCCAATATGCGTACGGGAGCCGCAGGACGAAATGCCGTACGGCCGGCTGGTCTGGGAATTGAGCTTTGTGAGGGCGTGTCCGCTACACTGTATTCGCCTGTTGCCGGCTCGGATATGTGGGGCGCCCATTACGGAGCAGCTTCGAGTGGGTAGACGTCCGGTTCATCCGGGGGTATGTGGAAATTGCGGAAGCATCGGGTTTCGGTGTTCCGATACAATCGTGCATGCGGCTGCCGAGGAGATCTGGGTTGCCGGTGAAGCGGGAAAGGTTGTTGCGCTTCCTGGGCGGGTAGTAGCAGGTCTGGGTTGCGAGAGCCTGAGAGCCGGCATCGAGGCGACGGTTCGCAGTGCATTTGACGGAAAGCCCGTCAGGGCTGCTCTGAAATCCGGTCTCGCACGCGCCTGTGTATTAACGTGGATGCAGGGAAAATCGCGGCCTGCTCTCGGGTCACTTTTCAAGTTTGCATATTCGGCAAACGCAAGCGTCGCGAGCCTTCTTCAAGGCGAATTCAAGGAAGCGGGCAAAAGTAGGTTGGTGATGCAAAAGGATATCCGTGCCAGAAGATACCGAAGGCACGATTGGGCGCGGATCCGGACCTTGCTGAGGGAAGCGGAGCAGAGGGAGAGTCCTCCAACGCTTGGGAGTTTTGCGAGCAGCGTATGCGTTGATCGAAACCAGCTCCGCGAAAAATTCCCGGCGGAGTCCGAAGCGCTTGTGCGAAGAGCAGCTGAACGACGTCGGTTCGAGAGGTCTCTGGTAGAAAGTGAGGCGCGGGGGCGCTATAGGGACGCCGCAGAGTCATTGAAGAAAGACGGCGTGGCGGTTACGGCGAAGCGATTGCAGGATCGCAGCGGTGTGCTCCTGTATAGAAGGGACAACGGTCCCCGTCGCCGGGCACTCATTCAGGTGCTCGCGGAAAACAGTACGGCCGCTACCGACCTCACGCCCGGATCGCACGATGGGGATTCGACCAGGGGCTCGAACCGCGAACAGGGGTTGCAAGGGAATTCAGGCGCTGGGCAATGATCGTCGGCGTGCCTGTACTGAGGAGTTTGGGGCCCTCAATACCAAATGTACGCCCGTTTACACCCATTTATCTTGATCCCCTGTCCGTCATGCTCCGCGGGAGTCAGGTAGTTGCAGGTATAATCGGCAAAGAATATCGGTGGGAGATGATACGTGCAGCATGATTATGGCTGGATTCCGACCTTCTCCTGGGAGCGGAGGGAGGCAGTCGGAACAAGATGGCTCGGCAGGGGCTTCTACAGCTGGCAATCCTTGAGTGAATCATGAAGCAAGCAGCACGTTCTGCGGTAACCCTTCCCAGCGTGAGGTATCTTGTTAAGCGCGGGGCCGCGTGTTTCCCACGAGCATCGGAATCGTGTCCCGCGAAGGGCGCCTCACAAAAAGTGACGCACTAAAAGTGACAGATTAAAAGTGCTACATGAAATTCGCCACGAAGCTCGTCCGACTGGCTTTGTGTAACATCACGGAGAAGTAGAAGCGACTATTCCCATCGCGTGGCAAACTACCAAAACTCAATTGACAATCCGGACCGTTAGAATAGGCGCAGATCCTCGAGCAATAATCCGTGTTTCGCCACCCAGTCGTTATAGCTCTGGATGGCCTCGGCGTTTTCTTTCAGCCACCTCTCACGCCGCGCTTCCACGCTCTCTGTGACGATGGCCGCCTCATCTATTATCTCCGCTTCCATGGCATCTGGAACGCTCGGGTGCTCACTCATCGCCATGCTCAGTCTTCTCCGGCGGCATCTTGTATTTGGCCAATGGAAGGCCGTGCTGCTCAACATACATGTTGGAGCTCTTAATAGCCTCAGCGTTTTCTTTCAACCACTGTTGCTGCTTCTCCGTCATCTCTTCAAATTTTGGCGTGCTGGGCCGCGAGTTATCAATCATGTCCTGTAGCTACTCGGCTTCTCTGCAATATGGCCAGGCGAGAAAATAGCGCGGGCAGTGCACAAATGCAACAACCGACTGAGATCGATATCCTGACGGTCGACGAGGACCTGTTCACGCGGGAGTTCGAAAAGTACATGGAGGAAGCAGAGGTGCGCCCTGTGAGAATTACGGGTGGTGGCAAGCCGGATAGAATATTGATCGGCATCGCCGAATATGATCGGCTGGTTCATCGAGATAAGGAGAGCGCGGCCAGCGGAGCACTCCTACATCGTTGCGACGCCGAATCGAAATGAGGCTTCGGCTCACAGTCCGGCAGTCTGCGGGGGACATGGCGAGCGGACGCGAGCTGCAAGGTCGAACAGTTTCGACGACATCGCGAGAGCCGCTGCCGTCGACTACGCCAGTTGATCTCCGATCAATTGGTGATATGTCCAATACCAGTTGAAGGGAGGTGATCCAGTATGCGCCGCACCAGGGCCGGACACGCGCAGATTCGCGAGTTTCCGCAGAATTTCTCGGCCAAGAGCAACCGCGAGCGGTTAAGCCCAACAGCTATCCGTGCCGTCAAAGGGGTGGTGGAGCGGTGGGATCTCAAAGGCGCTGAGGCTGCCTCGCTCCTGGGAGTATCGACCCGCACCTGGGATCGGATGAGCGCTGGAAGCTGGCAAGGAGCGCTGTCGCAGGATCAGCTCACGCGTGTCTCCGCTATCGTCGGGCTTTTCAAGGGACTGCACCTTCTCTTCGCTGATGACATGGCGGACAGATGGGTGCGATTGCACAGCAAAGGGAGGCTCTTCGAGAACCGTACGCCCATTGAGGCGATGATCGAGGGCGGCATTCCTCTGATGATCGACGTGCGCCGGTACGTGGACGCTCTGCGGAGCGCGATGTAGGGATTGAATCTGATCAGGTACATCAACCAGGATCGCGGCACCTAGCCCGTGCGGCATAGCCTGTTCGTTGGTGATGGGCCTTACCGCGTTCGTGCAGCTCTGCTTGGAAGGAGCGGATGTGGAGCAGGGGTTCTCGCGTGGTAGCGTTCCGGCATATCGTGGCCGCTTTTGAATTCCGGCATACCCTGGCCGAAACGGCCACTTTAAGCTGGAATTGTCAGCTAACTCGAAAAAAGCTAATAAAATCAATGGTCGGGGTGACAGGATTTGAACCTGCGACACCTACGT
>Ga0335074_10012821_pt1 | contig 11768 bp, 11 predicted proteins | sample Lox_Sample_23_FD_206715 | JGI IMG/M metagenome (GOLD analysis project Ga0335074, IMG submission 206715) | Soil microbial communities from Loxahatchee National Wildlife Refuge, Florida, United States - Lox_Sample_2.3 | ecosystem: Environmental > Terrestrial > Soil > Wetlands | place: USA...
CGATTTCCTTCGGCCTGGTCATGATCCCGATAAAACTCTACGCTGCGACGGAACAGAAGGATATTGCGTTCCGGCAGGTGCATCGCGAAGACGGCGGCCGGATCCGGTTCCGCAGGGTGTGCTCGATCGACGGTCAAGAGGTTCCGTACGAGGATGTGGCCAAGGGCTACGAACTGCCGACCGGCGAGATGGTCGTGCTCACCGACGAAGACCTGGCCGAACTGCCTCTCCCGACGACCCGGAGCATCGAGGTCCTGCACTTCCTGCCGGCGGAGCAGCTGGACCCGATTCTGCTCAACCGCAGTTACTTCGTGGAGCCGGAGGCGGCCGGGGCCAGGGCGTACGTGCTGCTGCGCGATTCACTCGAGCGCTCCGGCAAGGTGGCACTGGCCCTCGTCGCGCTCAGGCAGAGGGAGTCCCTGGCGACGCTGCGCACGAGGGACGGGCTGCTCGTGCTCGAGACGCTGTTGTGGCCCGACGAGGTCCGCACGCCCGATTTCCCGTTCCTCGAGGATGACATCGAGGTGCGGTCGCAGGAGCTGAAGATGGCGGCGTCGCTGATCGAGTCGATGACCGTGGACTTCGACCCGGATGAGTTCCACGACAACTATCGCGAGGCGCTTCAGGAACTCGTGAACGCCAAGGTTGAGGGGCGCGAGGTGGTCCAGCCGGAGAGCCCGGCCGAGGTTGCCGAGCCGACGAGCCTCGCCGATGCCCTCAAGGCGAGCCTCGCCGCGGCGCGCGGCGGCGGGACCGGCGCGGGTGACGCCGGGGAGAGCGAGAACGGCGCCGAGGAGAGCGGATCAGGACACCGGCGGACCAGCGCCAGCCGTACCCGGGCCGCAAGCGCGAAGGAAACCGCCGCCGATGACGCTCAGCCCGCAGCAAAGGGCGACGCCGCATCGAAGGGATCAAGGACCAGGCGCCGGGCCAGCTGACGGCCCATCGGGCGGGCAGCAGTTCTGGCAGGACCGGAGCACTTGGGCTCGGTCCGGATTTCCGGGACCGGAGTGGGCTGGGTCCGCTTTCGCAGCACCGGAGCGCCCGGGCCGGCCCGGATATGGCGGGACCGGAGTGGCTGGGTCCGCTTTCGCAGCACCGGAGCGCCCGGGTCGGCCCGGATGTGGCGGGACCGGAGTGGCTGGGACCGCTTTGGCCGCACCGGAGCGCCGGGTCGGCCCGGATGTGGCGGGACCGGAGTGCCGAGCCCGGCCCGGGGAGCACGCGGGGGGCGGAGCCCCCGCGGGGGTGGGTATCTTTTCTCCATGACTGATCCGGTCGCCGCGTGGCCCGGGGAACTCGTCCCCGCAGGTGCCGGTCAGCTCTTTGTGCGCAGCGCGCCAGCGCCCGAGGGCGCCGAGCCGGCGCTGTTCGTACACGGGCTCGGCGGGTCGGCGACCAACTGGACGGACCTGATGGACCTGCTGCGCAAGCCGCCGGCCGACCGCCCGGATGAGCCGGCGATTGCTTGCGAGGCGGTCGACCTCCCGGGGTTCGGATTTTCGCCGGTCCCCGCGAGCGGCGACTACTCCATCGACGCGATGGCGGCCGCCGTCGGGGACCTGATCGACGCGCGCGGGCACTGGCCCGTCCACCTGGTCGGCAACTCACTGGGCGGCGCCGTTTGTGTGCGGCTGGCGGCCCGGCGGCCCGACCTGGTGCGGACCCTCACCCTGATCTCCCCGGCCCTGCCCGATCTGCGGCCCCGTCTGCTGCCGATGCGCCTGACCCTGCTCTGCGCGCCCGGGGTAGGCCCCTGGGCGCTGAGCCGGCTGGCGGAGCGGGTCCCGGCGGAGAAGAGGGCCCTGATGATGGCCAGGGACGTGTATGCGGACATGAGCCTGGCGCACCCCAAGCGCGTGGCCGAAGAGGCCGCCGAGCTGACCCGCAGGGATGCGCTCGGCTACGCGGACACCGTGCTGCTGGCCGCCGCCCGCGGCATCGTGACCGAGTACATGCGCCGCGGGCCTCGCTCGCTCTGGCACGACGCCGCCAGGGTGAAGGCACCGACGCTAGCGATCTACGGCAGTCACGACCGCCTGGTCAGGCCCGCCATGGCGGCGCTCGCGGCGCGCTCGTTCCACGGCGCGCGGGTGGTGGTGCTGTCGCGAACGGGCCACGTGGCGATGATGGAGCGGCCCGGCCTTGTCGCCATCCAGATGCGGGACCTGTTCGCCGCGGCCAGGCGCCCGGTCCGGGCCTCCGGGTAGAACGGGTGTCACGCTGACCACGCCAGAGGTGCTGATCTCCGCGCCGCGGCTGATCACCGCCGCCACCGGAAGCCCGGTCGTCGCCCCCGGCTACGTCGCGATGGCCGGGGGAGTGGTCACGGCGGTGGGCCAGGGTGCTCCCCCGCGCACCCCCGACGTCGCGCTGGCTGACGGCATGCTGCTGCCCGGTTTCGTGGACCTCCAGGTCAACGGGTACTTCGGCGAGGAGTTCCTGACCTCGGGCGCGGATGGCTGGGCCAGGGTTGCCACACGCCTGCCGCAGACCGGGACCACCGCGTTCCTGCCCACGTTCGTGACGGCTCCCCCCGGCGCGCTCACCGCGGGGCTACGCGCCGCGTCGGCGCTGATCCCGGAGCTTCCTGCCGGGGCGCGGGTGCTGGGCGTGCACGTGGAAGGCCCGTTCATCTCGCCCGCATGGAAGGGCGCGCACAACGAGGCCTGGATCACCGAGCCGACCGCCGGCGCGGTGGCCGAGCTGCTGGAGGCGGGACGTGGCGTGCTGCGTCTGGTCACGCTGGCTCCGGAACGTCCCGGGGGCATGGCGGCCGTCAGCGCGCTCGCCGAGGCGGACGTCCTGGTCAGCGTCGGGCACAGCGACGCGACCGCGCGCCAGGTCGCCGAGGCCGCCGGCCGCGGCGCCCGGATGGTGACGCACCTGTTCAACGCCCAGCGCCCGATGCACCACCGGGAGCCGGGTGTGGTCGGCCAGGCGCTCACCGACGAGCGGCTCACCAGTGGCCTGATCGCCGATATGCACCACGTCAGCCCGCAGGTCTGCGTTCTGGCCTTCCGTGCGGCGCCGGGGCGGATATGCGCGGTCACGGACGCGGCCGCCTGTGCCGGAATGCCGCCGGGCGGCTACAGGCTGGGCGGCGAGCCGATCGAGCTGCCGCCGGGTGACGGCGAGCCTCCGGTACGCGCTGACGGCACCCTGGCCGGCTCGGGCCTGCGGATGGATGCCGCCGTGGGGAACCTGGTAACAGCCGGGGTCGGGCTGGCCGAGGCGGTCCTCGCCGCCACCCGCGTTCCCGCCGACCTGATCGGCAGGCCCGACCTTGGCCGGATCGCACCGGGCGCAGCCGCCGACCTCGCCTGGCTCGGCGACGACATGCGGACGCGGGCAACCTGGATTGGCGGCGAACTGGTGTTTGCGCGGGACGGACTGGACGGAGGACCCGGGTGAGCGGACAGCAGGCCACGCACATGTGGACGGAGATAGGAGAGCAGCCCGCGGCGATCCGGGCAACGATCGACGCGCTGCTGCCCCGGGCGGCCGAGGCGGCAGCGCTGGCCTCCGGCACCCGGCAGGTCCTGTTCATCGCCCGGGGGACCTCGGACAACGCGGCCGTCTACGGCAGTTACCTGATCCAGGCGCACGCCGGCCGTCTCGCCACCCTGGCCTCGCCGTCGATCGCCACCACCTACCACAGCCGGGTCGACCTGCGCGGCGTGCTCGCCGTGGCGCTCTCCCAGTCCGGGCGGACCGAGGAGATCGTCGAGACGCTGACGTGGGCTCACGACTGCGGCGCCGCCACGCTGGCCATCACCAACGGCGAAGGGTCCCCTCTCGCCGAGACCGCCGACGTCGCGTTCGTCACCCGGGCGGGGATGGAGCGCGCGGTCCCGGCGACGAAGACGTTCACCACGCAGCTCGCCGCGCTCGCCGTGCTAGCCATCGGCCTCGGGGCCGACCTCGACCCGGGGGAGCTGCGTGGTGTCCCGGACGAGGTGGAGGCGATCCTGGCCGAGCCGCAGCCAGAGCTGGAGCCGATCCTGTCCGAGCTCGCCGAGGACCGCGGGGTAGTTGTGTCCGGGCGCGGGTTCGCGTACGCGGCAGCGCTTGAGCTGGCGCTGAAGCTGAAGGAGGCGTGTTACCTCCACGCGATGGGACTTTCCTACGCCGACCTGCTGCACGGGCCGATCGCCGTGGTGGACGCGCGGACACCCGCGATCCTGCTCGCGGCGGACTCGGGCCCGACGCTGGACGGCACGGTCGACCTTGCCCGCCGGGTCACCAGGGTTGGGGCGCGGGCCTACGGGATCGGCGGTGGCGGGCGCCTGGCCGCCGCGTGTACCCGCTCGCTCGTGGGCCCGACGCTGCCGGAGTGGCTGGCGCCACTCGGGCTGATCGTGCCCGGCCAGCTGCTCACGGAGGCGCTGGCGCGCAGGCTCGGGCTCGATCCCGACCACCCGCGCGGTCTGAGCAAGGTCACTCAGACGGCCTGAGCGAGCGGCGCCCGGGAGGCGAGCACGGCGCCGCCGACGGCGTCGAGTTCGCGGGCCACCTGGTCCGCCCATGGCTCCAGCACGTCGTCGAGCCGGTCGAGGTCCGACTCCAGCACCGCCAGGCCGGGAACCGGCACGGTCGCGCCCAGCTCGATCAGCAGCGGGGTGAGGTAGGCGTCCACGGCGGGCGCGTGGCCGGGTACTCCCATCAGCATCAGCGGCAAAGCCACGGCGTGGCCGAGCGCCCGGTGTGGCAGCCGGTCAAGGAACACCTTCAGCAGCCCGGTATACGTGCCCTTATAGGTCGGGCTCGCCACGAGCAGCAGATCGGCCCCGGCCACCTGGTCGAGCGCCTCCTCGACGGCCGGCGAGGGCTCGGGCAGCAGCAGGTGGCGTGATAGCACGCAGACGTCGATGGTCTGCGAGCTGCCGGCCAGCCCGGCGGCCCGGCTGACCGCCGCGGCCGCCACCGTGGCCGCGGCCAGCGTCCGCGACGCTGGCTTAGGGTTCCCGACGACGGTGACAAACGACAAGGCTCCTCCTGCGGTGGGCCGGGCGCCCGCCGGGGCGGGCGCGGCGGGTGGCCGTGCGTCAGGCACGGGCGGGCAGCGGGGTGCGGTCATCGGGCGAGGCGGCCACACCACGGGCGCGCAGCACGGGCAGGACGCCCTCGCCGAACCAGTAGGCCTCTTCCAGGTGCGGGTAACCGGACAGGATGAACTCCTCGATCCCCAGCACCGCGTACTCCTCGATCAGGTCGGCGACCTGTTCATGGCTGCCCACCAACGCGGTGCCGGCGCCGCCGCGCACGAGCCCGACACCGGACCACAGGTGCGGGTAGATCTCCAGTTCCCTGGCGGACCCGCCGGGCTGGTAGCCGGCGTGCAGCGCCAGCATGCGCTCCTGCCCGACCGATTCGCTCTTGGCCAGGATCCGCTGGGCGAACTCGATTTCCCGAGGGTCCAGGTAGCTGAGCAGCCGGGCTGCCTCGGCCCAGGCCTCGGCTTCGGTATCCCGCGCGATCACGTGCAGCCGGATGCCGAACCGCAGCTCCCGGCCCTCCGCCTCGGCCAGCCCCCGAACCCACGCGATCTTCTCGGCGACCTGAGCGGGGGGTTCGCCCCAGGTGAGGTACACGTCGGCGTGCCTGGCGGCGACCGGCCCCGCCGCAGGCGACGACCCGCCGAAGTAGATGCCGGGCGCCGGGTCCGGCGGGCGCATCACCGTGGCGCTCTTGACCCGGTAGTGCTCGCCAGCGAAGTCGAACGGGTCGCCGCGCCACGCGCCGCGCACGATGGCGAGGAACTCGCCGGTACGCGCGTAGCGCTGGTCATGCGAGAGATAGTCACCGAACCTGGCCTGCTCCTCGGCCTGGCCGCCGGTGACCACGTTGAGCAGCAGCCGGCCGCGGGAGATGCGCTGGTACGTGGCCGCCATCTGGGCGGCAAGCGTGGGCGACACCAGCCCGGGCCGGAACGCGACCAGGAACTTCAGCCGCTGGGTCTGGCTGATCAGCGCCGCGGTCACCAGCCAGGCGTCTTCGCACCAGGTACCGGTCGGCGTGAGCACTGCCTCGAACCCGAGCTGCTCGGCGGATCTGGCGATCTGGCCGAGGTACTCGAGGCTCGGCGGCCGGTCCGCCATCGCGGCCCCGGCCACCCCGGCCCCGTTGGTCTCGGCGGCCGTGGCCACGGCCCCGCCCGAGCTGCCCAGCGGCAGGCTGTGGCCGCGTCCGATGATCGCCCGGCCATCGCCGGACGTGGGCAGGAACCAGTGGAACCGCAGGGTCATGAGGAGTCTCCCACCGCGCTGTTGAACGCCGAATCCGAGTAGTCCGCGAAATCCACGTGGCCGGGAATCAGGCCCGCCGACGTGAACGCGTTGGAGATCGACTGCTCGGAGGCAACGACGGCGGAGGTGATCAGCACCGGCGTGGTCAGCCGGAGCAGGCCACGCCTGGTCGCCGCGCGGCGCGCCGGCCCGCCGCCTGAGTCCCGTCCCGCTCCGCCTCCGGTGGTTCCCTGCGGGGCTTGGACCAGCAGAACGGGGCCGGAACTCATGGGGAATATCGTGCGACCAAATTCCTATAAAGTCAACTGGAAATATAATAATTATGGACGGCCCAGGCACCAGCCGTTGGCATTGCGTCAGCTCAGAGCTCCCTGTGCACCTTGTGCTGCGCGGCCTGGGCGATCGGGCGCATGACGATCAAGTCGATGTTGACGTGCTGCGGCCTGGTCACCGTCCAGGCGATCGCGTCCGCGACGTCCTCGTCGGTCAGCGGCTCGGCCACGCCCGCGTACACGGCGGCCGCCTTGTCGGCGTCGCCGCGGTAGCGGTTGAGCGCGAACTCGCCGGTCTTCACCATGCCGGGCGCGATCTCGATGACGCGGACCGGCTGGCCGGACAGTTCAAGGCGCAGCGTGGCCGCGACCGCGTGCTCGGCGTGCTTGGCGGCGACGTAGCCGCCGCCGCCCTCGTAAGCGACGAAGCCGGCGGTGGACGAGAGCACCACGATCGTGCCCGCACCGCTCGCCACCAGCTTGGGCAGCAGCGCCTGCGTCATGTGCAGCGTGCCGAGCACGTTGACCTCGTACATGGTCAGCCATTCCGCTGCGGACGAGTCCTGCACCGTGTCCGCGCCGATGGCCCCGCCGGCGTTGCTGATGAAGACGTCGCAGCGGTCCAGCGATTCGGCGAACCTGTCGACCGCTGGGCGGTCGGTGACGTCAAGGTGGTGAACCTCGGCCTCGCCGCCGCGTTTGGTGATCCCGTCCGCCACCGCCTCGAGGCGGTCGGTCCTGCGGGCGGCCAGCACGACCTGGTACCCGGCGTCCGCCAGCCTCACCGCTGTGGCCGCTCCGATCCCGCTGCTTGCTCCGGTGACGACGGCTATTCGCTGCATGCCTTGGATTGTGCCAGCCGCGCCCCGGCAGCCGGCACGGCCCCGCGATCCTCCGCGGCCGGCGGATGACGGGCGCCCGCGACGGCGGCGTGCGATGGTTGCAACCGGGGCGGGTTTCGCTGCGAAGAACAGGTTGTCCGCGCCAAGGAGGAGATCATGCGACGGCCGCCGGTGGCGGATGTGACGGGTAGCTCAGGGCCGCAGCCGGGCTACGGCATCGGCGCGCTGGCCCGCCGTCTCGGCGTTGCGCCCGCCACGCTGCGTGACTGGGAACGCCGCTACGGCATCGGCCCGGGCGGCCGGAGCGCAGGGGGCCACCGGCGTTATCAGCCAGCGGATATCGCCCGGATCGAGTACATGCGCAGGCTCGTTCTCGACGGAATGCCGCCGGGCGACGCCGCTCGTGCCGCCCTGGCCTCGGAGCCAGCGTCGGCCACGGAATCGATGGCCCAGGCACCCGCCACCGAACCGGACCTGGCGGCGTGGGGTGCGGGCGGGCGCTCGCTGCCGCTGCCCGGTCAGCTGCCGCGGGCCCGCGGCCTGGCCCGGGCCGCCCTTGCGCTCGACGGTGCCGCGATCGGCGCCCTGCTGGATCGTGCGCTGGACTCGGGCGGCGTCGTGACCACCTGGGAGCTCCTCGCCATGCCCGTGCTGACCGCGGTCGGCGAGCGGAGCGCGGCGGACGGCACCTGCATCGACGTCGAGCATCTGCTCTCTGCCCAGCTGCTGGCCGCCCTGTCGGCCAGGGTCGGCAGGCTCGCCGAGCCGCTGAACGCCCGAACGGTGCTGCTCGCCTGCGCGGACGAGGAAGAGCACAGCCTGCCGCTGTACGCGCTGGCCGCGGCGCTCGCGGAACGTGACGTACGGACGACGATGCTGGGCGCGCGGGTGCCGCCGACCGCGCTGGCCAACACGATCTCGCGGATAGGCCCTGCCGCGGCGTTCGTCTGGTCCCAGACCGCCGCGACCGGGGATCCGGCCAAGCTCGCCGGCATCGCCCGGCAGCGCCCGCCGCTGCGCCTGTTCACCGCCGGTCCCGGATGGCGGGGGACGCCCCCGGGTGGCCAGGCGGTCGGCAGCCTGCCCGAGGCCGTCCAGCAGGCGTGCGAGGCCGTCGGCCTGGCCTGATCGGCACGAGACCCCGTCCGCGTCACGCCGCCCGGCGCGCCCCGGGTCATCTCACGCATTCTGGCTCGCCGTCGGCCGTCCAGCAGCTTGCAGTCTCCCCGCGTTCGGTCTGGGCCATCGGAGCCTGGCGCCGTCGCCGCCTCCCATCGCTAACCCCTCCTTTGCGGACGCTGCAAGTTATGACTAGTATTTGAATAAGTTTCTGGCACGCTAGCGCGGGGTCCATGCGGGGAAGCGGGCGATGGATGTACCAAAAGACGGGTAATAGGCCGTCGATCGGCACATTCATGGCCGCGCGGCTCGGGCGCGAGCGGCGGTGGCCGTGACCGCCGGGGCCGCTGTGACCACCGGGGCGGTGGTGGCCTCACTGGCTACTGTGGCCGCGGCTCCAGTGCCCGCGGCTCCAGTGCCCGCGGCTCCAGTGCCCGCGGCTACCGTGGCCGCGGTGTCGGCGAGGGCACCCACGCCGGCGCGGGCGCCTGTGGCCGCGGGGGCGGCCGTGACCGAGGGCCCGCTCGCCACGCCGGACTGCTACGCCGGGCTGCGCCCTGTTCTGCGCAGCTATCTGCGACGCCGCGTGCCAGCCGACGACGTGGACGACGTCGTCCAGGCCTCATTCGTCGATCTGTGGCGGACCCGGGCTCGCTACGACCCGGCCCGCAGCCTGGAGGCGTGGGCGCTGTCGATCGCGCGCAGGCGCGCGATCGACCACCTACGCTCCCGGCCGCTCCCGGCCGTCCCGCTCGGGGACCTCGCCGAGCTGGCAGGCGAGGACGGGCGTGACCACGCCGCCCGGCTCGCGGACGCGGCAGAGATCCGCGGCGCGCTCTTGGCGCTGCCGCGGGCGCAGCGCGAGGCCATCGAGCTCGCGTACTACGCCGATCTCAGCCAGCGGGAGATCGCGGAACGGCTGCGGGTCCCGATCGGAACGATCAAGGCACGTACCGCGCGCGGGCTGCGCCGCGTGCGCCAGACGCTGACGGCCGCGCGGACGTGACGGCACTGGCACTGGCACTGGCACTGGCACTGGCACTGGCGCTGGCACTGGCACTGGCACTGGCGCTGGCGCTGGCGGCGGCATTGGCAGCGGTACTGGCGGCGGGGAAGCAGGCGGCGGCGCGGTGAAGCCCGAAGTCGGCATCGACGCGACGGCGGCGGCTGCGGCTGAGGTCACGCCGCGGGTCGGCGTTTCGAGCTGCCTGCTCGGCGAGCCGGTCCGGTACAACGGCGGGCACAGCCGCAACCGGTTCGTCTCCGACGTCCTGGCGGGCTACGTCGAATGGGTCCCGGTGTGCCCGGAGATCGAGATCGGCCTCGGTGCGCCGCGGGAGTCCCTGCACCTGACCGGCGAAGGTCAGCTGGTCAGCGGCAGCGGAGAGGACCACACCGCGGCGGTGACCGCCCTGGCCCACCGGCGCAGAGCAGGACTGAACGGCCTGGACGGCTACGTCGTCAAGTCGCGCTCGCCCAGCTGCGGCCTGTACAGCGTGCGCGTGCACGCGAACGGGCGGATCGTTGCCGGGAACGGCCGCGGGCTCTTTGCCGCGCGCATGCTCGCCGCCGACCCGCAGCTTCCCGCCGAGGAGGAGGGACGGCTGAACGACCCGCTGCTGCGGGAGTCCTTCGTCGAGCGGGTCTGGGCCCGCGCGCGGCTGAGCCAGCTCTTCGGCGGCCGGTGGCGGCTTCGCGACCTGATCGGGTTCCACGCCAGGCACAAGCTCCAGCTCATGGCGCACGACCCGGCCCGCGCGCACCAGGCCGGGCACCTGATCGCGGTCGCCCACGGCAGGGCGGACGGCGAGGTACGCGCCGAGTACACGGCCCTGTTCGCCGAGGCACTCGCCCGCCGGGTCAGCCGCGCCCGGCACTGCAACGCCATGCATCATGCGTTCGGCCTGGTCAGCGACCATCTGGATGACACCAGACGGCACGACATCCTGGACACGATCGACGCCTACCGGCGCGGCGAGGTGCCGCTCAGCGTGCCGGTCACCCTCCTGCGCCACCACGCCGAGGGCTGCAACGCCTCGTACCTGGCGGCGCAGACCTACCTCGACCCGTTCCCGGCCGGCCTCGGCCTCCGCAACCACGCCCCTGGCCCCGGCCAATCCGGCCGCGGCACGGCTCCGAAGACAGCAGCGGAGCCCACAAAGGGAGGGCGCGGATGACCTCACGGCGGATCGCGGTCATCGGCGGCGGGGTGAGCGGCCTCACCGCCGGTTACCTGCTGGCCCGGGGGAACGAGGTGACGGTGTTCGAGGCGGACGGCCGGCTGGGCGGGCACGCCCACACCCACCTGCTCGCCGCGCCGGACGGCACCGAGCTCGCGGTCGACAGCGGGTTCATCGTCTGCAACGAGCGGACCTACCCGCTGCTGACAAGGCTCTTCACCGAACTGGGCGTAACCACCCAGGACGCCGAGATGAGCATGTCCGTGCGGTGCGCCGGCTGCGGCCTCGAGTACGCGGGCCAGCGCGGGCTGGGCGGCCTGCTCGCCGGGATCCACCGGGGCCGGCGCCGGTACCTGCGGATGCTCGCCGAGATCCTCAGGTTCCACCGCGAGGCGTCCCGGCTGATCGCCGGCAGCCACCCCGCGCAGGCCGCCGATCCGTCCCTCGGTCAGTTTCTGGCCGCGGGCGGTTACTCGCGCTACTTCACCGCTCACTTCGCGCTTCCGTTCGTGTCCGCGGTGTGGTCCTGCCCGCCAGGCACGGCGATGGATTACCCCGCGGGTTACCTGTTCACCTTCCTCGCCAACCACGGCCTGCTCTCGGTGAGCGGCTCGCCCCAGTGGCGGACGGTGACCGGGGGGAGCCGCGCCTACGTCGAGCTGATCGCCAAGCAGCTCACCGGCGTGCGTACCGGCGCGCCGGTTCGCAGCGTCCGCAGGCACCCGGGCGGCGCGGAGGTCATCGCTGGCACGGGTGGCCCGCAGCGCTTCGACGCCGTGGTGATCGCCACCCACCCGGACCAGGCTCTGCGCCTGCTGGCCGACCCGACGCCGGCCGAGCGCTGGGTGCTCGGCGCGTTCCGGTACACGCGCAACGCCGCGGTCCTGCACACCGACGCGGGCGTGCTGCCGGCCAGCCCCCGCGCCCGCGCCTCCTGGAACTACCACCTCACCGCCTGCGACGCGGGGGCGGCACAGGTCACGGTCAGCTACCACATGAACCGGCTGCAGCGACTTCCGGCCGGCCGGGACTACCTGGTGACGCTGAATCCCGCCGGCGGCATCAACCCGCGCCGGGTACTGGCCGAGATGGACTACGCCCACCCGG
>Ga0335074_10012822_pt1 | contig 11768 bp, 8 predicted proteins | sample Lox_Sample_23_FD_206715 | JGI IMG/M metagenome (GOLD analysis project Ga0335074, IMG submission 206715) | Soil microbial communities from Loxahatchee National Wildlife Refuge, Florida, United States - Lox_Sample_2.3 | ecosystem: Environmental > Terrestrial > Soil > Wetlands | place: USA: Florida...
ATGATCGAGCATAGGGACGCGCGCTTCAAGAGATGCCGCCATGCTCATGCGGTCGACTTTCGTCAGAATATCTCCGGGAAGGTAGGTCTTTGTATCGAGATACAAGACTCGGCTCAATGGATCCTTCGCTGGGGCTTTGACGATGAATTGACGAAATGAGTCCAACGGGTCGGCGTCAAACGAATTCAGAAAATCCTGGGATAGGAGAATATAGTTCCGGTGCGCGGGAAGAATCGAAACTGCCTCAATGTAACGCTCCGAGCAGGGGAGTGACAGGCTGTAAGCGAAGTTACGTCCCGGGAAACCGTAGGGGAGTCGCGGATATATGCTGTCGCGGTATATGCGGCCCGCCCATTGCGGGACCGGATACTTCGACCGTTCGCGAAGATGGATGCGGTACCGATCATATCCGGCGAACGCCTCGTCCCCGCCGTCCCCGGAAAGCACGACCGTCACGTGCTTCCTTGCCAAGCGCGAAACATAATAGGTCGGCAGCATTGATGAGTCGCCGAAAGGTTCCTCCAGCGACTGAGTCAAAGACTCAAGCGCCTCGATAACGTTCGGTTCCAGGATCAGCTCATGATGTTCCGTCGAGAACCGTTCTGCGACTATCCGAGCGCAGTCGGTTTCGTTGAAGTCGGCATGGCGGAAGCCGATCGAAAATGTTTTGACCGGACGCGCGCTGGCGCGCGCCATTAGCGCGACGATCGTGGAAGAATCCGTACCCCCGCTCAGCAGAGCCCCGAGCGGCACATCAGAAATGAGTCGGATGCGGACCGCCTCGTCAAGTTTTGATTCCAATTCGGCGAGACATTCTTCCTCAGTGGCAGGTGAGCACGTTCCGTAGTCTGGCAAGTCCCAATACCTGCGAATGTGAACTTGGCTGTTTTTGAATTCTAGGATATGTCCGGGCGGAAGCTTGTGAATTCCGTTAAACGCTGTTTCTGGGTCTGGGATATAGCCGAAATAGAAATACTGCAAGAGAGCTTTCTGGTTTACGCTGGCAAGCTCGGGAACAACCTCCATGATTGCCTTCATTTCCGAGGCGAACAGGAGTTGTCCCCGCCACAGCGCGTAATGCAACGGTTTTTTGCCGAGCCGGTCGCGCGCCAGCAGAAAATAGCGACGCTGCTCGTCAAACAAAGCGAAAGCAAACATGCCGCGAAGCTTGTGAACACATTCTGGTCCCAGCTCTTCATAAAGGTGCACAATCACTTCGGTATCGGAGCGGGAACGGAAGCGGTGCCCCTTGCTCTCAAGCTCGTTGCGAAGTTCGCGGAAGTTATAGATCTCACCATTGAGAACAATCCATACAGTGCGATCTTCATTGAATATAGGCTGGTGTCCGCCAGATAAGTCAATGATGCTTAGCCGGCGCATTCCTAACGCAGTTCCACTCTTGACGAACAGACCTTCGTCATCGGGACCACGATGCACGAGCGTCTGGCACATCTGGCGAAGCACGTCACCAGTTGGTAATTGGTCGCTCTCTGGGCTAACGATCCCGGCAATTCCGCACATCGTAGTTACGCCTTCATGGCAATTGGGGCTGCACCCGCGAAAGAATCAGAGGTCGAACACTTGCGCAGAAGTTTGAGCCTGTAATCGCGATAGTCTCCAGGGTTCCCTTCTCTTCCATCGCACGCGGCTAAAATGATGTTCACCATCTCCCGGGTGGACGCGAAATGGAGCCTCTCGGACCTTTGTTCGGCGCCGTCGACGAGCTGGCGTAGAAAACGGCGACCGGTTGCTCCCAACATCACGTCTTTGTCGCGTGGGTCCATGCCATGACATTGCAACTTGATGAACAACCAGTCGGGACGTCCTTTCACTCGAATGCCTGCTTTTTTCCAAAGTCCGAGCCGGTGCAGGTTCGGCGGGTTCTTGACGGTCAGCGATCCGTTTTCGACAGCGGTGATGCGGCGCCCATCAGGGTGAGTCAGGGTCAGCATGAGAGGCCCTTGAATCATTAGCGGAAAAATTGCGGGTGCGCGACCAACTTGAAGATCTCGACCGTGCCGATGCGCCGCTCGCCGATGCAACGGCGGAATACATTCATAGAGCGAGTTGATCTTGGGAATATGCGCGACGTGGTATAGGCCCGGCGGCAAAGTGAAATCGGCGTAGCAGCCAGTGTCGGCCAGGACCTGCAATTCCGAGTCAACTCCGCAGTTGTACCCGCCGGCCGAATTCGCCAAGGCGAAATTTCCATGAACAAAACCGTAACGGGGTGGCCCGGATCCATCCAAATAGCACAGGCTACAGTGTTCCGAGGCTAGAGCGTTGCGAAATGCAATTAACTGTCGCCGTTCGCTTTCTGCGCTATCTGGATGCGTCAAGCCATGGTGCAAGTGAACTTCAATTTCTCCCCAACCCGCATCACAGTGCGCCGCCAGATGTTGCAGCAATCCACGGTCGTATTGCTCGGCCGGATAGAAGTATGTGTGGACAAACGGACGGTCGTCATGATCGCGAAGATCGCCGATGAACCTTGGATAACAACGGCTCCAGTCTTCCAAGCGCCGCTCTTGCTCACCATAGGATGCGCGAGCGGAGCCATTTTGGGGAAGGATCGCAGGCTCAAAATGGTCAGCCAGCGCAATGATGAGATGGGTGATGCCCCGCGGTTCTCGGCGTGTGAGTCGTTGCCAGGCAAAGGACGGAAACCACCGCAGGGTCCGAAACGCCTTCTTTCTCGCGGAAAACCCCTTTGGATTTGATCGAGTCATAAGAGCTTGGCGCCTTTAAACCCGACCGACTCTTCGCGAAATGCTTGGGGTAATTCCCGAAATGTCTCGGTCCGAGCCGGGGCATAGCCCTTGACCCCGATCGACACGTCAGCGACAGATAGATGCTCCAATCCGCAGTTTTCAAACCAGCGAAACACTTCTTCGTACGTGTGTTTCGATTGATATGCTGGGGAATACCAATCAAGCGTGTCAAGAATCCTGATCTCAGGGTTTGGGCATTGATTTACCGGGAAAACATGGTGAATCAGACCAGCAAGTGCGTTCCCGACAAGCGGAATGGTCCTCAGTCCTCTATTGGTCCAATACAAGCAGGGTACAACTATACGTAAAAAGAAATGCAGCTTGCGAGGTGGAATACGGGTGGTAACTTTGCGGTATTGGTCGCTGAAACGATACCACTTGTTATAGCCGCTATAAACCCACACTGCAATGGCGCCACAGGGTTTCAGATATCGTGGCAGGATCTTAAACGCCTTTTCGCAGTCGGGAGTATGGTGAAGCACACCAACGCTATAGATGCAGTCGAAGATTTCCGGGGCAAAGGGGAGAGAAAAGACATCTGCCTGAATAGCCAAGAAATCGCGGTCAGCCAAATTGCTGGCTGCAACCTCCGCGGCCGCGCTAAAATCAACTCCGATAACTCTGCCTCCCCATCGCGTGATAACTTCGGCGAACCGTCCCATGCCACAACCTACGTCCAGAACGAGTTTGCCGCGGACATCTTCTTCAGATAAGGCAGTCTTTCTGCGCAGGTTGCGCTCACAAAACGGTGGCCAAAGCTGAGTGCGAGAGAATTTCTGCCACTGATACCCGAAGCTGTCAGCGTAGTTGCCGGAATCCACAAAGCGCAGGACTCCACGCACCAACGGAAACTTTTTCCGGCACGAGAAACAGCAGACGGCCTGCTCTATCTCATGAAGCGAGGAGCCGCAAACTGGACAGCGGAGATAAGGCAGGATTTCAGTCAGCAGCCGCGAACGCAAGTAGCCTCCCATGGCGCCTCAGGCATGTGCAAAGCGCCGACCTAAAACCGGCGAACGTCCTGAGGGCACTTCGGATGCTTGCCTCTCCTGGTTGATGGCAAGAAAGACTGATGTGTAACAGACGGTAAAGTAGGGAAAGAACTGATACGATTCCGGTGCAAAACAAGCTCCCACCATGAAACCGACCAGAGAACTAATCAGGGCTCCGAGGAACAACTGGGTTTGAGAATCGAGATTCTTACTGCGTTTAAGAACTTTGAGATTGGCAAAACCCCGCCAGAAAAACAGTAGATATAAAATCAGAACTGGTAACCCGCCCTCAGCGGCCGTCTGAAGGTACGAGGCATGAACCTCCTTCCAGAGGCCGGAGTACTCCGGGAAATTTCCTACGCCAACGCCAAAAATGGGGTAGTGAACAATAGCGTCCAAGGCTCTGATCATTAGTTCCTTGCGCTCTTCATACGAAGCGCGAGCGGTGTCCTCTTCACCTGTCGTCAGTTCGGAGCCGGAAATTGCATAAAAACGCTGCATCAATCTCTTGCCCGCGGCGAGCAGCAGGACCGAACCGATCAGAAATGTGGCGAGAATCAGGTAGAAACGTCTTCCCCGAATTCCGAAGTACCAGAGACAGACTGTTCCGGCGATCATCAGATCAATGAAACCCGCGCGCGATGCAGTCAAGACCAGAGCCACCGCCATGAACAACATGCCGAGACACCAGAGAGCCTTGCGGAAGCCCCCTTTGGCCGTAAGTAGAAATGCCACACAGAACGGAAGGGACAACACGATAGCGAAGGCCATGTCATTCGGATTGGAGTAGAAACCGCCGATGACGCCATTTAGGCGTGGAATAGAATGGCCCTTCACGATTGCGACAAGGGAAACAAAAGCCACTGAAGCAGACTGGAGGAAAATAATCCGCTTGAGTCTGCTCAACGTTGTAATCAGAAGAAAAGTAAGCGCCCATGCCACATAAACCTTTGCGAAATCTATTGTGCTAAAGAAAGCACCACCACGCCACACCGGAGACAGGAACGCCCCTATAAACAGAAGCACGATAATTGCTAAAAGATAAGAACCCTCTTTCGGGATGTCCTTGAATCGACGAGGGGTTTTGCCGGCGGCTAGAATCAGACTCACCAGCGCTAGCAGTCCGGTGATTTTTGCGAGAGGAATGTAACCGACACCTCTCAAGAAGTCCCCGGGACGTAGGCAATAAACCATATAAAAGGCAGTCAGCCAGAAAAAGGGCCCGCCGAGAGCTTCTTTCTTTTTAGTCGCTAAAGATTCCAAGTCGCTTGCCTCCAGGGTAAGCGCTTACAGGATTTGAAGCGGTTCAAATTCTGTACGCTCGTCAACAACGCAGATAAGGACTTGTCGTCAGTCCTTCAATCCAAGCTGCAGATGGGCACACCAATACCCGTCGCGCAGCCAGGAAGTTATTTCACCCGATCGCGACGCCCGTGGATGTGAAATTTTGATGAATTTACCGATCCCCGAAACATCGTTCATCTTTGGTCGTAAATTTACAGTTCATTCATACTTGTTGAGTAAAATCCCGCCTTGCGAAACGCTCCATGCTGTGACTGGAATTGAAAATGAGGGCCTTAGCACATGAGCGGGACTGAGGCACACAAGAAACAGATCCAGCTATTTATAACCAGGAAGTTCCCGGCAGCCAGGAAACGCGAGATAAACGATACGACTCCGCTGCTTGATGCGGGAATCATCGATTCGCTGGGTGTACTCGAACTTGTGGCATTCCTGGAATCATCTTTTCTGATCAAAGTTACCGATGAAGAACTGACTCCCGAGAACTTTGCAAGCATTACGAATCTGACGTCTTTTGTAGACCAGAAGCGGGCGCAACCGGCGAGTTCCGTCTCCTAACGAACGCGTACAGCAAACCGCGACAACGGCTTAACAAGTCCCGCAACCGCCCTAATTGGAGTTCCCGTGAATCGCCGCCCGGTTCTTATCATGGGCTGGATACCGCGAATTGTTCTGCCTATCGCTCGCTCCTTGCGGCGGCATGGAATCGCAGTCGACTTGGTAAGCTTTTTGCCGTACCGACGCATCCGGTCGACTGCAATTCGTGAATTTAGGAGCATTCCTCGGCCCGATCTTGACGGCGGGGGGTTTGTTGAGCAACTTCGCCGTTTCATCGTCGAGAGAGGCCACGACATGCTCGTGCCGACTGACGATTGGATGCTGACTGCTGTCGTCGAACACTACGATTCGCTGGCCGACCTGCTGCGGGTTGCTTGCCCGCCGCCAGCTATCACTCGGCAAGTTTTGCAGAAAACTGAAACCCTGCGAATCGCCGCAGAGTGTGGAATTCAAGTCCCGAAAACTCTAGTGGTTTGGAGTTCGTCAGAACTACATGATCAACTCGGACTGTTGCCGTTCCCTTGGGTAGTTAAACCCGCGTGGAGAGAGACGCGCCCCGAAAAATTAAAAAGCTGCGTATTAGCGGCAACAGACGAGGTCATACGTAGGTTTCCTGCCGGACTCAATTTCTCGCCCCCTATGCTCGTGCAAGAGCATTGCTCTGGAGTTGGTGTTGGCTTGGAAGCCCTGATGCATCGCGGCCAATCCATAGCACTATTTCAGCACCGGCGTTTGAAGGAGATGCCTTATACAGGAGGCATCTCAGTTACTGCTGTGGCCGATCCACTGAACGAGAATCTTATAAAGCACTCTTTGGCGCTCTTGCGTGCCCTCCAATGGGAGGGCGTCGCGATGGTCGAGTTCAAAATCAGTGCCGAGGGCAGGGTGGTGTTAATGGAAGTTAACGGCCGCTACTGGGGCACCATCGGTTTGCCGATTTCCGCGGGGGTCGACTTCCCCTGGTATCACTGGCAAGTGGTGCACGACGAAGCTCCTGAAGTACCGACATCTTACCGAGTGGGTGCCAAATGGCGTAGTACCGTGGATTACATCTGGCGTCTGCATACGCTGGTCGACCTCGCACAAGCCGGATCGTCTCGCGCTCGTGACGTGCTCTGGAACGATCTCCGACAGTTGCCTTGGGATTTTGGCTGGTCGGTTCGCGATGCTACATTTCGTGCCTTCGACCCCTTTCCGTTTGTCCGCGAAATGTCGCGAGCCACAAAACACATCTTTGTCGATGCCAGCGTCCGGATTTCTCGTGCACTGATGCGCCGTCTCCAGTTCCTCCACTGGAACGAACGTTGGAAGAAGCATCAAAGTGCGCATGACACGAACCCATGAGCCGTCGGGCAAGTGCGAGGGCCGTGCGGAGTTCACCCAAGGTACTGTCCCAGGACACTACCTCACCCAAGAATTTACAGTCCGTTTATCTTCTCCATCTAGAATGATGCACCGTTGAACCGGCGTCCAGGTGCACCAGTCTAAGGATATCGCTATAAGGCCAGCTTCTCTGTCAAAAGACAGGCAGGAGCTCATCGCAGTCCTGGAGAGAAACTTCCCCGGACCCGCGACGGGTTTTGGCTGGCGACATGAAGAGAACCCTGCAGGGCCTGGGTGGTCCTGGGTTGTCTACGACCGACAGAGCGGTTCGGTTCGCGCAATGGCTTCCGTCTTTCCCCGGCGGGCCTACGTGGACGGTAAGCCAGTAGTCTGCGGACAGGTCGGGGAGTTCGCAGTCGACAGAGGTTACCGTAGTCTTGGACCAGCGCTCATGCTCCAGCGCGCTACGTTTCATCCGGTGGACACTGGCGAGTTGGCTTTTTGTTACGACTGCCCGCCTCATGATCGAGGTATGGCCACCTTCGTCCGTTTAGGAATGTTCTCATTGTGTGAGGTCGTGCGTTATACATATCTCCTGCGCAGCGATCAGTATTTGACGAAAAAGTTTGGTAATGGTCTGTGGACAAAGCCTCTGACGACAGGCGCTAACGTTTTGCTGGGTATGAGGCGTACGAGTCGAGAGATTGCTGGGTTGGACATCTGCCTGCTGCCAGGAAAATTCGGGGATGAATTTACGTACCTCGATACGATCGTGCCCAGCCGCGATACAATCCGCACGAGTCGCGCAGCAGACCTGTTGAATTGGCGCTATCGTCAGCGGCACGATCCCGAGATTTCAGGGGTTGATGTGCTTGTGGCACGCTGTTCGGGCGAGCTTGTCGCGTTCCTTATAGTCGTTGCGTACCGCCATGGCCGCGCATCGATATCCGACCTGTTCGGTCAGCGCCTCGAAGAAGTCGGTCTCCCCTTATTGTCCGAAGCGATTGCAGTTTGTCGTCGAAAGAAGTTGATCGGCATCGACGGGTGTTGCTCTGAGAAGAGCGAGCTTCAGAAGCTTCTGAAGGCTGCTGGGTTTCGAGCTCGAGAGAGGGCAGCTCGGGTTGTTGGATACGCGCGGTCTAATGTATACGAGCTGGCCTCATGGTCGGCACGGCATGCGGAGATTTACATTTAGTATGCCGGCAGGGATGCGAAACTCAGAAACACATATCTGAAATGGACTTCCTACTACATCACATTTTGCGAAGCAGCGCTCGTCGGTTCCCCGAGACAGAAGCGCTGGTCCATGGAGACATCCGGCTTACATACGGAGAAGTGAACTCTCGCGTAGTGCGGCTCGCGGGCGGATTGAGGGCCGCTGGGCTGAACCGCGGTGATCGAGTTGGCATCCTGCTCGATCCCAGTGTGGCGCAGGTAATTTCAATCTTTGGCATCTCACAAGCGGGTGGCGTATTCGTTCCGATTAACTCTGCGCTTGTTCCTCAGCAGATCAGCCATATCGCCCGAGATTGCAGGATCTCGAGTTTGATCACGTCCGCGGAGAAGCTCGATTCGCTTTGGCCGGTTCTGAGCGACCTGACCTCCTTGCGCTTTTTAATCGTTGTGGGGGAAAGAAATGGTGATGACATTCCTCTCCTTGTTCTTGATTTCGACACGCTTCTGGAGAGTAAGGCCGACGATTGGCATGAGTTGGCAATCGGGAAAGACCTAGCTGCCATCCTGTACACGTCAGGCTCAACGGGCAAGCCCAAGGGAGTAATGCTTTCTCATGCCAACATTCTGGCTGGAGCGACGATCGTCTCCACATACCTCGGACTCACGTCGTCAGATCGCATTCTGTCGGTCCTGCCTTTCACCTTCGACGCTGGCTTGAATCAGCTTACGACGGCTTTTCAGCAGAGCGCCACATTGGTGCTGATCAATTTTGTCTTCGCGAAACAGATCGTTGAACTGCTAATGAAAGAGAAGATCACAGGCTTAGCCGGTGTACCTACCGTCTGGAGTCTACTCGCTCAGCCGAATTCAACTTTGAAAAGAAATACGCCGCCTTTGCGTTACCTCACGAATACCGGCGGCGCTATGCCCCAGAACGTGCTGCAGGCGCTGAGAGAAGCACTGCCGCACACGCGCGTCTTCCTGATGTATGGACTTACTGAGGCATTCCGCTCAACATATCTTCCCCCAGAAGAGCTTGAACGCAGGCCCACTTCGATCGGGAAAGCTATTCCTGACACCGAGATACTCGTGCTGAATGAGCATAGCCAGCTCTGTAAACCGGGAGAGGTTGGCGAGCTTGTGCACCGCGGACCCACGGTCTCGATGGGCTATTGGGGAAATCCCGAGGCGACCAACGAAGTATTTAAGCCGAATCCCCTGTCTCTGCCGGAATTAGGGGAAGTGGAACGAGTCTGCTACTCCGGCGATCTGGTGAAGACTGACGAAGAGGGTTTTCTTTACTATTTAGGGCGTCGCGACGCCATGATCAAGTCCTCCGGATTCCGCATCAGTCCGACGGAAGTGGAAGAGATTGTTTTTCACAGCGGACAGGTAAGACATGCTGCGGCGATCGGCATTGCAGATGAGATTCTCGGTCAGGCGGTAAAGGTGTTCGTTATTCCAAGTAACGGCAATGCCATCGACGAAAAAACATTGATACGGTTTTGCGAAGATCGCATGCCGCGATACATGGTGCCAAGAGCGATTGAGGTGCTCGATGAGCTGCCAAAAACGAGCAGCGGAAAAGTCGACTACCCGGCGTTGCGACGGCGGGAGGGGCTGTGAGCGATCAACTTCCCGCGTTTGTGAGTTCTTACTGGGAGTGTGATGCAGGGGGGGAGATATTGGTAGGAGGTCTTCCTATCTCCACCATCGTCGGCCGGCACGGCACCCCGGTTTTCGTTTATGACCGCTCGTCCTTAAAGCGAAAATATGCGGCTTTACGTCGTGTTTTGCCAGAGCGGTTTTCGATTTGTTATTCAGTCAAGGCCAATCCTAACTTGGCGATTCTGGAGTTCTTTTTGGAAAAAGGGTGCGGGCTGGAGATTGCTTCTGCCGGCGAATTTCAATTGGCCCGCAAAGCTGGATGCGCGCCAGCAAATATCATTTTCGCTGGGCCTGGGAAGACCGAATTCGAATTGGAAGTGGTGATGGGCAATGGAATTGGCGAGATCCATGCTGAATCGAGACTGGAAATTGAACGGGTTAGCACACTTGGCCGGAAGTTAGGGGTGCGAACGCGAGTCGCGGTCAGGGTCAATCCGACGGAGGACGCCTTAGGTGGGGCCATGCAAATGGGTGGCAAGTCTTCTCCGTTTGGAGTGGATGAAGAAAGCCTGGAACCGCTGCTTCATCGTATTGCAGAGGACTCTCAACTCGCATTTCAGGGAATTCACCTGTTCGTCGGCACGCAAATTCTAGACTGCCGGGTGCTCCTTGATCAATACCGGCGGGCGGTGGAAATTGCAAGACGAGCGGCGGCCATTCTAAGTCTCCCCATCCACGCACTCGATTTTGGTGGAGGTTTGGGCATTCCCTATTTTCCAGGCGAGTCGGAGCTTGATCTCGATGAACTCCAGCACGGCCTGAGTAAGTTGATGACAGACATCGCGCGGGAAAGGTGCTTCGTCGACACGAAATTTAGCGTCGAGCCTGGGCGTTTTCTGGTCGGAGAAGCAGGCATCTACGTCACCAGAGTTAATGACATCAAGACCTCGCGCCACAAGACTTATCTGATCCTCGATGGCGGTATGAATCATCATCTGGCGGCGTCGGGCAATCTAGGTCAAGTCATCAGACGAAACTTTCCAATCGCGGTGCTGAACCGTTTCGACGCCCCCGCGATGGAAGTCTTCGACATCGTCGGACCACTCTGTACTCCACTCGATACCTTGGGGAGAGGCGTGAGATTACCTCAAGTAGAGGTCGGCGATTTGATCGGAATTTTTCAATCTGGAGCCTATGCACGGACGGCAAGTCCGCTGGGTTTCCTGAGCCACCCTGCACCGGCGGAAGTATGGGTCGCGGACGGGCAGGATTTTCTGATCCGCCGATCAAGTAACCTGGAGGACTCTTTCTCGGACATCGTGCGATTGAAGCCGGCGGCAGCACAAGCTTTGTAATTTATTCAGCAATCTCCGACCGCAAGAAGAGGTCCAATTAGCTCTCTCTGTCTCCATCGCTCAGGTACCAACTCGAGTCATCAGTTTGCACGGCAGGGGATGGAAAATGGGTCACAACCGGCAATTTTTCTCTGGCGAAGAATCCCAGTTCTCTAAGAATTCCCTTCCATGGATGGGAGTCGAGAATGCCGGCTGCAACTGCTTCGAGCTTTCGGTCGTTTGCAATCCAGATAGCCGCTCGCACTAGATCAGGCACAGAATCAGGACATCCAAACAGATCAACAATATTTAAATATGACCCTTCTTCCCGAATGACGACATAGCCCGTTAGCTCTGTCAGCTTCTTCTGAGTAATGATTTCATAGCGACGATAAGGATGCTCCTGGAAACGCCAGTTCAAATACTTGGCCGAACGCTGGACACAGATTCCCAAGCCGGAGCCAACTTCGTCGGCTAGATTCGTGAACTCGTCCCCGCATGGTGTATTGCGCAAAGTTGTAAGCTGTCCGTCGACAGCACCTGTTTTTCTGGTTAACGCTGAGAGCCCATGATTCACAACGGTAGTCACAGCCTCGGCCAGCCGCCGTTGCCTTATAAGCTTGCGAACCCTTGTGTCGGCGCGTAAAGGCTTGACAAATCTGACGATTTGCTGCGTGACCGGCACACCCAGTCTCCGATAGACC
>Ga0335074_10012823_pt1 | contig 11767 bp, 10 predicted proteins | sample Lox_Sample_23_FD_206715 | JGI IMG/M metagenome (GOLD analysis project Ga0335074, IMG submission 206715) | Soil microbial communities from Loxahatchee National Wildlife Refuge, Florida, United States - Lox_Sample_2.3 | ecosystem: Environmental > Terrestrial > Soil > Wetlands | place: USA...
CCGCCGAGCCCAACCCGGCCCAGGCCGGCGCTACGGCTGGGTCGTGGTATTGGTCGTGGTGTTGGCGCTGTAGGCGGGGTCCGACGGAATCGTCTCCGTCGTCGCCGTCGGCTTGCGCCAGCTCGACGACGCTCGCCGCCCGGTCGTGGTGGCGCCGGTGGTTGCCGGCTGCGGCTCCGTGGTGCCCTCCGGGTACGCCGGCAGCTGGACCACCTCGACGTCCGGGTCGGCGACGGGCGCGGCTGTCACGACTCCGGAGACACTCGCTCGCCCGCTCGCAGCCGCGGCCAGGAAGATGATCACCAGGCCCAGACCAGTGAACATTCCGATCCGCTCGAGCACGGCGTGATCGGTCGACCCGATCGGCGTACCGATGTTCCCGGCGCTCCACAACGGCGCGATCACCGTGCCGAGCACGAACCAGGCGCCCGCGGCAGCGGCCAGCCAGCTGCCGAGCATCGCCATGCCGCGGTGCGCGGTGCCCAGAAGCATCAACCCGCCGAGGAAGGTAGCGCCGCCCGGGAGTACCTCGAGCCAACCGCGAGCGGCGGTCCACGTCCAGGTGTTGTCCGGAGTGAAGCCATAGCCGAACGAGTGGCCGAAGAAGGGGATCAAAGCGCCCCAGGCGCCCAGCAGGATCAGCAGGAACCCGATGAAGCCGCCTCGGCTGCGTGGCATCGCGAGCCGACTGGGAGTGGTGGCAGCATGCGTTACTCGCGTGGACATCCGTCTGCTCCTCACGCCGGCCGATCCGATGGCCGACACTTGTTTTGTTCCCCGTGGAGCGCGGGTTATGCCCGGAACGCGCGTCGACCGCGACCGCGGTGCCGAATCGAGGGGAGATCCGGACGCCGCCGTCGCGGTCGACGATGTCGGTGGTCAGTCGGCGGGTGCCGGCTGCTCCGGTAGGTCGATCGTGTGTTTCGGGCCGGTGAACCAGTTCTTCACCGACAGGTGCCACCACGCCCACAGGATCAACAGCGCACCCGGCACCACAAGGATCGTGTAGTTCACGTACTTCATGGCGAAGCCGGTTTCGCCTGGTACGCCGCCAAGTGATGTGGGTAGCAGCGCGATGATCGACGTGAGTGTGATCTCGACGAGCGCCACGATGCACATCCACTTGTACTTCGAGCCGAGCGTCCAGTCGCCGCCCTGGAAGCTGTCGCCTGCCTTCCAGCGGTAGTAGATCGGAATGGCAAACGCGACATAGAGCCCGATGACGCCGATCGAGACGACTGCGAAGAACGCGACCGGGACAGGCGCGCCCCCGATGTCGACCTTGGCAAGGGCAGGAAGGGTCAGGATGACGCTGATGACCGCGGAAGCGAGCACGGCGTAAACCGGGACCTTGTTGGCGTTGAGCGTTCGCCAGTACCTGCCACCCGGCACGGCGCCGTCCCGACTGAACGCGAACATCATCCGGGTGGTGCTGGTCATGCACGCAACCGTGCAGAAGAACTGCCCGGCGGTGGAGATGAGCAGCACGGTGCCGTGCCAGTTCGTGCCGAGCGCCTCCGTGAAGATCTCGTTGACCGCGCCACCCGCTGCGGTGACCTTGCTGACGTCCTGAACCGCGAACAGGAAGGACAGCAGCAGGATCCAGCCGCCGATCGCCGAGTAGAAGATCGAGCGCCAGAGGCCTTTCGCAGCGCTGTTGGCCGCGCTCTTGGTTTCCTCGGACAGGTGGGCGGATGCGTCGTAGCCGGTGATCGTGTACTGGGTGAGAATCGCGGCCAGCGGGAGGACGTAGAAGATGAATCCGGCTCCGCCGACCCGCCCGCTGAAGAATCCGGTGTTATTCACCCTGGTGGTTGCCACCGTGTGCAGGCTCGCGTGATGGCCCGGCACAAAGATCAGGATCGCGACGACGGTGAGTGCGCCGAACACGTGCCACCAGACAGAGACATTGTTCAGGATGGCGAGTAGGTGGCTGGAGAAGATGTTGATGAGCGAGGCAAGGATGAGGACCACCATGAACTCGACGAACACGCGGTTCAGCGAGTAGTGGCTCGCCCACGAACTGCTGAACGTCGACATCGTGAGGTCGAAGAAGGTCGCGCAGCCGTAGGCAACGGACGCGACGATCGCGAGCAGCCCGATCAGGTTCAGCCAGCCGGTGTAGTAGCCGGCCTTCGCGCCGCCGAGCTTCGAGGCCCACCAGTAGATGCCACCCGAGGTCGGGAAGGCGGACACCAGCTCGGACATGCAGAAGCCGATGATCAGGATGAAGCCGCCGATGATCGGCCAGCTCCAGAAGATCGCGGCCGGGCCGCCGTTGTTCCAGCCCACGCCGAAGGTGGTGAAGCAACCCGCCAGGATCGAGATGATCGAGAACGAGATCGCGAAGTTCGAGAAGCCTGACCAGGTGCGGCTCAGCTCCTGTTTGTAGCCGAGCTCAGCGAGCCGTCGTTCGTCCTCGCTGAGCTGTGCGATATCCGTCACGGACGCTCTTCCCCTCTAGCTCACGGTTCTTGGACATCAGTTATCAGGTCTTGCAGGTCAGGATCTTTGAAGAACATGAGCGCGCGCTCGTACTTGTCCATCCCCCACGCCCAGAAGTCGAAGTCGAGATCGCTGGTCGCGGCCTGGATCGATGCCCAGAGCGTCCAGCCGTAGTTCGACATCAGGCCGAGCAGCTGGGCCCGCGCGATCTTTCCCGGTGTCGCCGTCCCGTAGTAGGCGGCGATCAGCTCGACCAGTCGATCGGTCGAAAGGTGTGACTCGCTGCACAGGTTGCCGAGCTCGAAGCACGGGTCGCCGTTGCCGGAGTACTCGTAGTCGATGAACCACAGCCGCTTGCCCTTGGACATGAGGTTGGCCGCGAGCAGGTCGTTGTGGCACGGCACGGTCGGCTCGGCGCGCACACTGAGGGCGGTTCGGATCACCGACACGATCGGCATGAACTCGAGGTAGTCATCAGGCAGCCGGTAGCCGCGGCTGCGGACCACGTCGAGATAGCGACGCTGAACCTCGAACATGTCGAAGTCGGTGGCGAACCGCGGGCCGGCGTGCAGTCGCCGGCAGGTCTCGGCGACCCGGACGAGCGTCGCGCTGTCGTCCAGGTCTGCGGCGTCGAAGGTGTGCCCGTCGATCCATTCGATGGCCAGCGCGCTGACCTCGGGGGCGTAGGCGAGCACGGCCGGCGCGACGCCGGTCGAGGCCGCGGCGACGGCGTTGTGGTGCTCGGCGTCGCGATCGATGGTCAGCGCGGCGGACTGCGATGACGACAGGCGTACGACGAGCGGGCGGCCGCCGGCGGTGGTCACCTTGTAGTTGCGATTGGTGAGGCCGCCCGGGAGCAGGTCGGCCGTGAACGGCTCCATGCCGACACCGGGGATCAGGGACACCGCGACCGACAGCCGCGCGGCGTCGTCGAGCTCCGAGTCGGGCGGGCTGGCAGTCGTCATGAGGGAGCGCGTCGCAGCGGTCACGACCCTCCCTAGTCCGCGTGCTCGCACAAGGCGCCGATCCCATCCGTCGCGCGCGCTTGGCAGAGGTTGGAGGGATGCTAGGGCCTACCGGCCGGAAGGTCTATACCCCGGACCTTTTCCTCGCGCAGCCGAGAGGACATGATGTCGGCGTGACCGCGCCGCGTGACCTGCCCCAAGCCGCGCGAGTCGTGATCATCGGCGGCGGCGTCGGTGGAACGAGCGTCGCCTACCACCTCGCCGAGCTCGGCGAGCATGACGTGGTGCTGGTCGACCGCGCCGAGCTCACGAGCGGATCGACCTTCCACTCCGCCGGCCTGGTCGGCCAGCTGCGCGCCGACCCGACGCTCACCCGCATGAACATGTACTCGGTCGAGCTCTACCGCAAGCTCGCCGCCGGCGAGCACAGCCCCGGGTGGACGGAGTCGGGCGGGATCAAGCTGGCCTCCAGCCAGGAGCGGCTGGCCGAGATCCGCCGGCAGATCAGCTGGGCGCGCACTTACGACCTGCCGCTGCACGAGATCTCGGTGGCCGAGGCGGCTGAGCTGTTCCCACTGATCGACCCGGATGGGGTCGTGGGTGCGGCGTACCTGGACTCGGACGGGTACCTCGACCCGTCGCAGCTGACCTACGCCCTTGCCGCCGGCGCGCGGTCGGGCGGGGTGCGGACCTTCACGCACACCCGGGTAACGGCCGTCGAGGTGGACAACGGCCGCGTGCGGCGCGTGCGGACCGATCGCGGTGACGTCGAGTGCGAGGTCGTCGTGAACTGCGGCGGCATCTTCGCGGCCGAGATCGGCCGGCTCGCCGGGGTCCGCATCCCGCTCGTCCCGATGTCCCACCAGTACCTCGTGACCGACGCGTTCCTGCCGCGTCGCGAGCGCCCGCTGCCGACTCTGCGCGACCCCGACCTGCTGGTCTACTTCCGCCAGGAGGTCGACGGGCTGGTCATGGGCGGGTACGAGCGTGACCCTGCGGCCTACACCGCAACGTCAATCGCGTACGACGCGGTCCCCGGCGACTTCAACGGACAGCTGCTCAAGGAGGACTGGCCGCGGTTCGAGGAGATCGCGACCAACTCGCAGCGCCGCGTCCCTGCCATGGCCGAGGTCGGCGTGCGCCGGATCATCAACGGGCCGGAGGCGTTCACACCGGACAACGAGTTCTGCCTCGGCGAGACCGAGGTCGCCGGTTTCTTCGTCGCCGCCGGCTTCTGCGCCCATGGCATCGCCGGCGCCGGCGGCATCGGCAAGATCATGGCCGAGTGGATCGTCGAGGGGGAACCGAGCCTCGACGTCTGGCACATGGACATCAACCGCTTCGGCCGCCAGTGGCGGTCTCCCGGATACACCCTGTCCCGAACCGTCGAGAGCTACCAGCGCTACTACGACATCCCGTACCCCGGCCTGCAGCGTCAAGCCGGACGGCCGTTGCGCACGAGCCCGGCGTACGAGTGGCACCGCGCACATGACGCCGAGTTCGGCGAGAAGTCCGGCTGGGAGCGGGTCGACTACTACCGGTCGAACGAGACGGATGACGAGACCGAGCGGCCGCCCGGTTGGGCGGGTCGCTACTGGTCCTCCGCGATCGGTGCCGAGCATCGCGCGACCCGGGCGAGCGCCGGCTGGTTCGACGAAACGTCTTTCGCGAAGCTCGAAGTGAGCGGGCCGGAGGCCGCGACGTTTCTCGACTGGGTGTGCGACAACCGGGTTGCCCGGGAGGTCGGTGCCGTCACCTATACGCAGGCGCTGAACCATCGCGGCGGGATAGAGGCGGACTTCACCGTGACCCGCACCGCCCAGGACGTGTTCCTCATCGTCACCGGAACTGCCTACGGCACGCACGATCTGGCCTGGCTGCGCAAGCAGGCGCGGCGCCGTTTGGCCGCGGTGCGCATCGCCGACGTCACCGGTCTCTACAGCTGCTTCGCGCTCTGGGGGCCGAGCGCCCGAGGCATCCTCGGCGCGCTGACCTCTGCCGACCTCAGCCGCGAGGCGTTCGGCTTCATGACCTCGCAGGAGCTGACCATCGCCGACGTACCCGTGCGTGCCCTGCAGGTGACCTTCGTCGGCGAGCACGGTTGGGAGCTCTACGCGCCTTCCGAGTACGGCGCCCGGCTCTGGTCGCAGGTCTGGGAAGCGGGGCAAGACTTCGGGCTGGTGGCGGCCGGCTATCGCGCGATCGAGAGCATGCGGCTGGAGAAGGGCTACCGGGTGTGGAGCACGGACATCACGCCCGAGACCACGCCGTACGAAGCCGGTCTCGGGTTCTGCGTGAAGCTCGACAAGGAGGGCGGCTTCGAAGGCAGGGATGCGCTCGTGGCGGCGAAGGCGCGCGGTCTCGAGCGGAAGCTGTGTGCAATCGTCCTGGACGACCCGGCCGACGTCGTGCTGGGCAGCGAGCCGGTCGCCATCGACGGCCGGGTCGCCGGGCGGGTCACCTCGGGAGGTTACGGATACACGGTGCGCCGATCGATCGCCTACGCCTACCTCGGCGTCGAGCACGCCGTCCCGGGCACCACGGTGACCGTCGACCTGTTCGGCCGGTGGGCCCCCGGCGCAGTCGTGAAAGAGCCGGTTCTCGCTGCGGCGGCGCCGGCGACCGCCGGTTCGGCCACCGGGGGGATGTCATGACGGCGCGCCCGCGAATCGGGCTGACGACGTATCGCGAACGCGCGGTGTTCGGGGTCTGGGACGAGACCGCCGACATGTTGCCGGCGATCTATGCGGACGCGATCGAGGTCGCGGGTGGCTTGCCGATCCTCTTGCCGCCGGCGATCTGCGACGACGAGGTCGACGCAGCCGCGGAGGCGGTCCTCGACGGCGTACACGGCCTGGTGCTCTCCGGCGGTGCCGACGTCGACCCCGAGCGGTACGCCGCAAAGCGGCACGAGCGCACCGGGCCGCCGCGCCACGACAGGGACGCCTGGGAGATCGCGCTGGTCGGTGCTGCCCTCCGGCGCGATCTTCCGCTGCTCGGCGTGTGCCGCGGTATGCAGGTGCTCGCGGTCGCCCTCGGCGGCACGCTCGAGCAGCACCTGCCCGACCGGGTCGGTCACGAGGACCATGCGCACACGCCAGGCGTCCACGGGCGGCACGAGGTCCGGCTGGCCCCCGAAAGCCGGCTGGCCGGCATCGTCGGACCCGTGGCCGAGGTCGCTACCTATCACCATCAAGCGGTGGACCGGTTGCCCGACGGCGTGGTGGCGAGCGGCTGGGCAGAGGACGGCACGGTCGAGGCCTTCGACGTCTGCGACTCGACCTGGGCGGTCGGCGTCCAGTGGCACCCGGAGGTCTACAACGGGCAGTCGCTGTTTGCTGCCTTCGTCGCAGCGAGCGCCGCCTGGCGGGATGCGGAGGTGGCTGAGTGACGTCCGGCAGTGTGGAGCGGTTATGGGCCAGGTCGGTTTTCTCACCGGTGCCGGTCCGCAACGCCTTCGAGGTGACGGTCGAGCGGCTGGCTCGGTCGATCCGGCTCGGTGTGCTCGCCGGCGGGGAGCAGCTGCCACCGGAGCGCGAGCTCGCAGAGACCTTCGGGGTGTCCCGGGTGACCCTGCGGGAGGCGATCAAGGCGCTGCGGGCCGCGGACCTGGTCGAGTCCCGGCGCGGGCGTGGCGGCGGCACCTTCGTCGTGGCCCCGCGCGCCGCGTCGCCCGCGCGCACCAACCAGATCGATCCCTCGGTCATGCCTGCGCTGAACGACACCCTGGAGCTGCGCCGAATCGTCGAGCCCGGAGCCGCCGCGCTGGCGGCCGGCCGGGCCTTGTCCGCTGCGGACCGCGCGACCCTCGCCCGTTGCCTTCGGGAGTCGACCGAGTGCAGCCCGGAAGCGCGGCGGCTCGCGGACAGCCGGCTGCACATGGCGATCGCGGCGGCGGGCGAGAGCGCTTCGGTCGCGGCCGTGGTGGCCGACGTTCAGATGCGCCTCACCGAGCTGCTGCGCGCGATTCCGGTCATTCCGGCAAACATCCAGCACTCCGACCGGCAGCACGCCGCGATCGTGGCGGCCATCCTGGCCGGTCAGCCGGAGCTGGCGCGGACCGAGATGGAGGAGCACGTCGACGGCACCGCCGCGCTGCTGCGCGGCCTGCTGAGCTGAGCCCGATCGGATCGCGGCGTACCGACTCCGGTCGCGGAGAGGTACGGTCAGCAGACCTTCAGGAGGGGAGACGGCGATGCCGGTAGCACCGCTGACGCTGGACGAGTTGCGGGCGGACGTGGCGGGCGGGGCGATCGACACCGTCATCGTCGCCATCATCGACATGCAAGGCCGGTTGCAGGGCAAGCGCTGCGACGCCGAGTTCTTCCTCGACGCAGTGGCCGGACACGGCACCGAAGGTTGCAACTACCTGCTCGCCGTCGACGTCGAGATGAACACCGTCGACGGCTACGCGATGTCGTCCTGGGAGCGCGGCTACGGCGACCTTGTCATGGCGCCAGACTTCGCAACGCTGCGCCGGGTGCCGTGGATGCCGGGTACGGCGATGGTGCTCGCCGACGTCGAGTGGCTGGACGGCCAGCCGGTGCTCGAGTCACCCCGGCAGGTGCTCAAACGCCAGCTCGACCGGCTGGCCGAGCGCGGCTGGGTGGCGATGGTCGGGACAGAGCTCGAGTTCATCGTGTTCGAGGACAGCTACGAGCAGGCGTGGGACAAGCGCTACGTCGACCTCATCCCGTCGAACCAGTACAACGTCGATTACTCGATCCTCGGCACGAGCCGGATCGAGCCGCTGCTGCGAGCGATCCGGCTGGGCATGCGTGGTGCGGGGATGGAGGTCGAGTCGGCGAAGGGCGAGTGCAACCCCGGCCAGCACGAGATCGCATTCCGCTATGCGGATGCGCTCAAGACGTGCGACAACCACTCGATCTACAAGACCGGTGCGAAGGAGATCGCCTCGCAGCAGGGGTCGTCGCTCACCTTCATGGCCAAGTACAACGAGCGCGAAGGCAACTCGTGCCACATCCACCTGTCGCTGCGGACGGTGGACGGCGAGCCGGTCTTCGCCGGCGACCGAGAGCACGGCGTGTCCGAGGTGTTCCAGCACTTTCTCGCCGGCCAGCTTGCCGGGCTGCGCGAGATGGCCTACTTCCTCGCGCCGAACATCAACTCCTACAAGCGCTACCAGGCCGGCACGTTCGCGCCGACGGCGGTCATGTGGGGTTTCGACAACCGAACCTGCTCGATCCGCCTGGTCGGCCACGGCTCCAGCCTCCGGTACGAGAACCGCGTGCCCGGAGGCGACGTCAACCCGTACCTCGCGGTGGCGGCAATGATCGCCGCCGGCCTGCACGGGGTCGAGAACGAGCTCGCGCTCGAGCCCGCCTTCGCCGGCAACGCCTACGTCGCCGACGCGCCCCGGGTGCCGACCTCGCTCGCGGAAGCGGCCAAGCTGTTGGAGGCCAGCTACATCGCCCGTGAGGCGATGGGAGATGTGGTCGTCGACCACTACACCAACGCCGCCAACGTCGAGATCGCTGCGTTCAACGCGGCGGTGACCGACTGGGAGCGGATCCGCAGCTTCGAGCGCATGTAAGGACGAGCCGAACAGTGACCACGACGTACGACGTCATCAATCCCGCGACCGAGGCAGTCGTCACGACGGTCGAGCTGACCGACGCTGCGACGACCGATGCCGCGATCGCGAGGGGCCGCAAGGCGTTCGACCGCTGGCGGGGGATGAGCCCAGGGGACCGCGCGAGGCTGCTGCGCCGGTTCGCCGAAGCGGTCGACGCCGACCGCGAGCACCTGGCCGAGCTCGAGGTTGCGAACTCCGGCCACACGATCGGCAACGCGCGGTGGGAAGCGGGCAACGTGCGCGATGTGATCGCGTACTACTCGGCGACACCGGAGCGCCTGATCGGCCAGCAGATTCCGGTGCCCGACGGCATCGACATCACCTTCTACGAGCCGCTCGGTGTCGTCGGCGTGATCGTCCCGTGGAACTTCCCGATGCCGATCGCGTCGTGGGGATTCGCGCCCGCGCTCGCGGCCGGCAACACGGTGGTGCTGAAGCCGGCCGAGGTCACGCCGCTGACCGCGATCCGGCTCGGTGAGCTCGCGCTCGAGGCCGGGATCCCGGAGGGCGTCTTCCAGGTCCTGCCCGGCAAGGGCAGTGTCGTCGGTCAGCGCTTCATCGACTCGCCGGACGTCGCGAAGCTGGTCTTCACCGGATCGACCGAAGTCGGTCGGGCCGTCATGGTCGGATGCGCGGCGCACGTGAAGCCGGTTACCCTCGAGCTGGGCGGCAAGAGCGCGAACGTGGTTTTTGCGGACGCCGACCTCGAGCGGGCGGCCGCGACCGCGCCGTACGCCGTCTTCGACAACGCCGGTCAGGACTGCTGTGCGCGGTCACGGATCCTGGTCGAGCGCAGCGCGTACGACGCGTTCATGGCGAACTTCGAGGTCGCGGTGCGCGGAGTCGTCGTGACCGACCCGAGCGACGAGAAGGCCGAGATGGGTCCGCTGATCACAGCGGCGCATCGGGAGACGGTCGCGTCGTTCGTTCCGGACGAGTCGCTGGTCGCGTTCCGCGGGTCGGCGCCCGAGGGTCCCGGTTTCTGGTACCCGCCGACAGTGCTCACGCCGACCGACCCGCGGGACCGGGTGATGCGCGAGGAGATCTTCGGGCCGGTGGTTGCCGTCGTACCGTTCGACGACGAGGCGGACGCGATCCGGATCGCCAACGACAGCGAGTTCGGGCTGTCGGGCTCGATCTGGACCAACGACGTCGGCAAGGCGATCCGCGTGAGTCGCGGTATCGAGTCGGGCAACCTGTCGGTCAACTCGCACTCGTCGGTGCGCTACTGGACGCCGTTCGGCGGCTACAAGTCCTCCGGCCTCGGTCGCGAGCTGGGCCCGGACGCGCCGTTGGCCTTCACCGAGACCAAGAACGTCTTCATCTCGACCACCTGACGCGTTAAGGAGCGTGGACATGCCAGAAGGGTCCGGCCGGCTGGCCGGCAAGGTCGCCGTTGTGACCGGCGCGGGCAGCGGAATCGGCTTGGCCACCGTTCGACGCTTCTCGACCGAGGGCGCGAAGGTCGTCTGCGCAGACGTCGACCCGACGTCGGGTCAAGCGGCAGCCGACGAGGTGGGCGGCCTGTTCGTGCCCGTCGACGTGACCTCGGAGTCCGACGTGCGCCGGATGTTCGACACTGCCGTGCAGACCTTCGGCGGCCTGGACGTCGTGTTCAACAACGCCGGCATCTCGCCGCCCGACGATGACTCGATCCTGACCACCGGCATGGACGCGTGGCGCAAGGTGCAGGAGGTCAACCTCACCTCGGTGTACCTGTGCTGCAAGTACGCGATCGAGCAGATGCTCGAGCATGGCGGCGGGTCGATCATCAACACGGCGTCGTTCGTCGCGGTGCTGGGTTCGGCGACGTCGCAGATCTCGTACACCGCCAGCAAGGGTGGGGTGCTGGCGATGAGCCGTGAGCTCGGTGTGCAGTTCGCCCGCGAGGGCATCCGGGTCAACGCGCTGTGCCCGGGTCCGGTCAACACCCCGTTGCTGAAGGAGCTGTTCGCGAAGGATCCGGAACGCGCGAACCGCCGGCTCGTGCACGTACCGATGGGACGCTTCGGTGAGGCTGAGGAGATTGCCGCCGCGGTGACCTTCCTCGCCAGCGACGATGCGTCGTTCATCACGGCGTCGACGTTCCTGGTGGATGGTGGGATCAGCGGCGCTTACGTGACGCCGCTGTAGGAGGTCCCGAGTGCTCGAGATGCGACCGAACTGCGAGTGGTGCGATCGCGACCTGCCGAACGGCTCACCCGAGGCAAGGATCTGCACGTTCGAGTGCACGTTCTGCGCCGGTTGCGTGGAGACCGCGCTCGGTGGCCGGTGCCCGAACTGCGGCGGAGATCTCGTCCTGCGCCCGACCCGGCCGGAGTCCGCGCTCGCCGACTTCCCGGTCTCGACCCAGCGCCACCTGCACGGCCCGCTCGCAGCGGACGGCTAGCTTTCGGCGTCGCCACTAGTGCGGCACGGTCAGGCCGTTCGCCTTCATTCCTCGCTCGATCGCGGCGTTGACGGTCTCGAGGACCTTGACCCTCGCCCAGCGCTTGCTCTCCGCCTCGACGATGGTCCACGGCGCACGATCGGTCGAGGTCTTCTCGACCATTTCCTCGACCGCCGTCTCGTAGTCGTGCCGCTTGCTGCGGTTGCGCCAGTCCTCGTCGGTCAGCTTCCAGCGCCGCAGCGGATCCTGCTGGCGTGACTCGAAGCGCTTCAGCTGCTCCGCGTCGGACAGGTGCAGCCAGAACTTCACCAGGACCACGCCTTCTTCGGACAAGGTGTGTTCGAACTCGTTGATCTCGCCGTACGCCCGTTG
>Ga0335074_10012824_pt1 | contig 11767 bp, 14 predicted proteins | sample Lox_Sample_23_FD_206715 | JGI IMG/M metagenome (GOLD analysis project Ga0335074, IMG submission 206715) | Soil microbial communities from Loxahatchee National Wildlife Refuge, Florida, United States - Lox_Sample_2.3 | ecosystem: Environmental > Terrestrial > Soil > Wetlands | place: USA...
GGTGGAAACCGGAAAATACTATCAACTCAACGAGCCCCCAAAGGCGGCCTTCTGGACACCGCTGGAAATCTCGTACAGCTCCAATGCTTCGCTCGTGGTACGCACGCGAAGGGTTTCCCCCGAAGCCGTGGTGGCGTCGATCCGGGGCGCCGTACGGGAGTTGGATCCCTTCGTTGCGCTGTTCGGCGCGGGCCGCATGGAAGATCAGCTATCGTTGATTTACTTTCCTGCCCGCGTCGCCGCGATTACGCTTAGCGCGTTCGGAGTTCTTGCGCTGGTGCTCTCGGCGACGGGAATTTACGGCGTTATGGCCTACGCGGTTTCGCGCCGGACCCGCGAAATCGGTATCCGCATGGCGATCGGCGCAACCCAGGCGCAGGTGCTGGCGTCGGTTGCGCGGCGCGCCGCCACTTTGATCGGCGCGGGTCTAGTTCTGGGCCTGGCAATGGCCTTAGCAGCCGGGCGATTGTTGGAGCGAATCCTTTATGGCGTGAAGCCCAGCGACCCGCTGACCTTCGCGATCGTATTCGCTCTCATGCTTGGCCTAGGCGCGGCCGCCACGTTTGTGCCCGCCCGGCGTGCGACCCGCATCGATCCCATGCAGGCGTTGCGGCAGGAATAACGGCGACGACCGATACGGCCCCTGGCGTCTGACGCAGTTTGTGCTATAAACGGCTCCGCAGCCCGCACCTGCGGCCTCGGGTCTGGAGATCAACCACTCCAAGAGACGGTCGACGGAGGTCCAAGTGAATGTTGTGATTACGCTTCAGTAGGTACCGAAACTAATACCAACAAACTCGCGACGAATTCCAAGACACACCCGTAAATGGGCATCATCGGCCAGTTGCACTTACCTCGGCGTGCGAGTCACATCAAGCAGAATCGCCGCGGATTGGCCATCCGGCTTGTCCCCCTCGTTACGGAATCCAGGAGCAGTATGATGATCTCGAAGTGCCCACCATCCATCTGAACGACATCATCGACGCCCTGGAAATGCAGTTTGACGAGTCCGTTTCTTATTTAGATCTCGATGCTGGTCAGGTTGTGACCGTCTATGAAGAACTTCTACGCAAGGCGGAGGAGCCCAGCGACGAGGAGCCGGACCTTCCTGACTGGCAGAAAGACGAATGGGCGATCGCCAAACGGATTGTTTCAACCGACCGCTTCACACCGCTTCCGACGAAGTTTGATGTGCACGAGTGGGGCATCATGCAGGAGTTTTCACGCGCAGCGGAGTCCGCAGGTGTTCGCGCCGAACTTTCGCGCGCTATCCACGGCGGCGGTGCATTCCGAAATTTCAAGGACACCGTTCGACGGCTTGGGATCGAGTCAGCGTGGTTTGCATTCCGCACCGATGCCTTGAGGCAGATCGCAGTCGACTGGTGCGAAGAGAATCAAATAATTTGGCAGTAGACGGGGTGCGGTCGGTGGACTCGCCACAGATGTTTTTATCTGCTGCCAGAGCCGACTCGCCGGGCTGCCAATTTATTAGACGATTCCATACTTATCGTCTGATAAAACCAAAGCCATAAAGGGTCCTTTGCGCAACCACCGCGACGCTTGCCCCACCTTCCGATAGGCCCGTTTGTCAACAGTTGTCGGAAAGAACTTCCCGTTTGCGTGATCACGTGAATTCATTGGTGGGGCGGCATGAAAACGGTTCCGGGGCGAACGGTTGAGACCACTCTCGGCATTCCTCGTCAACGTCTAGCCACGAGCGTCGTCGTATTAGTCTGAAGACACAAGATCCTGCCGTAAACCCAGATTTCGATGACGGCACCGTCGATTTTAATGTCGCTCGCCAGAGCAACGCCCTCTTCGCATCGGTAACTGTGCACCGCCTTTTCAGTCTTGAATCCCAACACGCACAATATGGCTCTTTCGAACGCATTTCCTCTCTTGACAATCGTCGAAGTCGGCACGCTATACGCGGTGTCGACAATGACGAAGTGGTATGTCAGTTCGAGCTTCGTTTAGCCTTGGAGGGATCCGAGCGTTTTCGCGTTGTTGATGGCTGTTGGCGCGAAAAGCGGGTGTCCCGAAACGAGCGTAACCACGCCGGAGGTGGCCTCAAGACGAACATCTCCCTGAATTCGTGCCTGTTCGGCAAGCGGGGGATAACGAACCGTCGCGGCTCTTGCTTTTAAGCCACCTTCCGTTTGCCCAAGAGCAGCGCAAACAAGAAGACAGCCGATTGTGCAGGTCTTTTTCAACGGCATGGCGCCACGGATTCCCAATTGTCCCGGTAGTATAGCATTGCCGGGTGCCGCGCCGTCGCCAGCAACAAGTCTTTAAAATGACCCAGCACATGCGGCCGAAAGGCGTCTCGCTCATAGCTCCCGATCAACAACTGCCCCAGATTCGGCACCATGGCGACTTGCTTGGTGGAGTCAACATTGAAATCGTTGAACCAGTAGTCGACCAGCACCTCCTCCAATTGCCGGTTGGAATACACCGCGCGATAGATTCGGGCCTCCCGAACGTCTTCGCCCGCTACCATGCGCGGCGTCCGCCGCATCTGCGGTTCCCGCCGGTACTCGGGAAAATAGGACTGGCTCGGGTGTTCTTGAAGGTTTCGCGTCACCGTCGCCTCTTTATCCTGATCCTGTTGACCGCTCCGATTCGCCAATCCATAATCAAGACAGGCGTTGGAGTTCGCCGTTAACCGCCCCGATCCGGGGAAGATGACTCCTGCTTCGCAATCGGGAAGGCGATGGTATGGAGCCGACAAACTCACTGAACGCCGCGCAGAAGCTGCACCTTCTGACGAGTTGCCAGCACGTTGACAAGCTGCTCGGCGAAATTGAATCGATCCTGATCGCGTCCGAATCGAAGTCGCCATTTCCGAAATACAAGCCGGATCTGTCGCGCGCGCAGGCCGGGGTGGTGGGTAATTATATCGCCCGCACCCGCGCCCAGATGCTTCGCGCGCTGGAAAGCCAGAGCGTGGAGCCGCCGGAAGCGAAGTTCGGATCGCTTCATTCGATCCGCGTGACGCTGGCCTTCGCTGGAATCGCGCTCGACGAGTGCAGCGCCAAGAACATGCGGGGATATGGAGAACTGCCGGAGACGCTCGCGCCCGAGATCAACGGCCTTGTGGATGAGTTGAAAGGCGTGATCAGCGGGCTGGATGCTTATCTGGCGCAGGGCCTGGGCCAGGATCTCGAAGCGCGGCTGGAGAAACTTCAATGCGAAGGCAGCGATCTCGGCCTGGTGAAGAGTCTCGAACGGATCATTCAGACGCATGGCCTGGTGGAGTTTCGTTCGGCGATCAGCCATATCGTCGACAGGCTGGAATGCGCTCGCTTCGAAATTGCATTCTTCGGGAGAGTCAGTTCCGGAAAATCGTCGTTGCTGAATCGTATCGTGCAGCGGGAAGTGCTGCCCGTCGGGGTCACGCCGGTGACGGCGGTCACGACGCGAGTGGTTTTCGGTCCCGCCGAGCGGGCTTCGGTGTGGTTCGCGGACCATGGCCCCGACTATTTCGATCTCTCGCGGCTGGCGGAATTTGCAACGGAGCAGCACAATCCCGCCAACGGTCGGCAGGTCACCAGAATCCTCGTCGAACTGCCCTGCGCGCGTCTTCAGGACGGCATGGTTTATGTTGATACGCCAGGACTAGGATCGCTCGCCACCGCAGGCTCGGCGGAAACAATCGCTTATCTGCCTCGATGCGACCTCGGGGTGGTCCTGGTAGACGCCGGCTCCACGCTTACGGAAGAAGATCTATCGACAATTCGCGCTCTCTATGATGCGGGTATTCCGGCTCTGGTGTTGTTAAGCAAAGCGGACCTGCTCTCGCCGGTCGATCGGGAACGCGCCCGCTCCTATGCAGCCGAGCACATTGTGTCGGAACTCGGTCTGGCCTTGCCCGTTGACCCGGTGAGCGCGAAAGCGGATCATTTGGAACTGCTGGAGGAGTGGCTACGCATGCGGATCCTTCCTTTTAATAGCCGCCACGCCGAGTTGTCGCGCGAGTCGTTGCAACGGAAAATTGGTGCGCTACGCGCTGGAGTTGACGCAGCGCTGCGCGCGAAGCTCTACCGCACTGGACCTGTTCGCGATGATAGGGTCGCTGCGCTCGAAATGGATTTACGCCAACTCGCCGGCCGTTTTTCCGAGGTTCGTTCGGCCACTCTCGAAATAGCCGGGGAGATTCGCGCGTCCCGGGATTTCGCGGTGAGATACGCGGCGGCCGCGATCGTCGCTGAATCGGCCATCGGTAACCGCAGCGCTTCGGCGATTGCCGCCTCGGCGATCGAGCGGTTCGCCGCCGAGAAAGCACGTCCGATCGCCGTGATGCTGAATGAGCTGGCGCATGACTCGGCGAGTTTGCTGGCGCGAGTCGCGTCGGAGTTGGTCTCTGGCATCGCGCCGGATACGAATGAGTTTGCGAATCTTCTCATGGAGATGCCGCGTCTTGAAATCGGCTTCAATTTGGCGATACGCCCTGGTTGGTTCGCATCCCGGCTCGGCGCGTCGTGGGCCCGGCGGCGCGTCGAAAGCAAACTGCGCGCTCAGATCGAAGACCGGGTCACTGCCGCCATTTCGAGTCATGGCAAGCAACTCGAATCGTGGCTCCGGCACACCGTCGCCGCGATGCAGAACCGTTTTGATTCCTATGCCGATGTATATCGCGCCGAACTAGACCGCCTGGCGAATCATCACGGCGTGTCTGCCGAAGAGGCTTCACAGATTCAGAACGACATCGAAAAAATAACTAGGGCGTGAAAGCATGTCGCAAGTCGACTCACGAGATTACATCATCGCCTATGAGCTGCATTCGCGCAGCGATGCGCCCGGCGACTTCGCCGCCTTGCCCGGATTTCAAGCCGGACTGTTCCTTCCGCGCGCGCGACCAGACTGGTTCGGGCGCTTTGCCTATCCGCCGCGAGTGATCGCCCTCGTCAATGAAGGTCTGTTGATCGTTCCGCATCCGGCAACGAAGGCGGCACGCGAGTTGCTGCGCTTCGACAAGCTGGCGTTCGTCGAATCGGGGCGCATCCTGCTCGAAGGCTGGATTCGGTTCGGGGGCGAAGGCTTCGACCGGTTGCTGTCCTTCAACACGCGCAGCGCGGCCGCCGTGGATCGATTCTTGCGCAGTTTCAAAACGCTTTTTCTCCCGGAAGCTATCTCTGAGGCGCAGATCGAAATCTCTCTGGATTTGAAATTTCGCAATGCACTGGCGCAGGAACTTGAGGCCGGCGAATCCGTTCGAGCATATCTATTTCGGCCCGTGGAAACATTCACACGCCGCTTCTACGGGGTCCAGCGAACCCGCACCAGGCCCGCCGATCTGCTGGCGTGCACCACGCGCCGTCTGCTGTGGATCACGGACCGCGATGGCCAAGGTCATGCGCCTTACGGTTCGATCGCGCGCTACGCTCCGCTTGCGAAAGTCACTTCGATTTCACCGCTTCAGGAAAGCGACTCGCGCGTTCTCCGTGTCGCGATCGGATCATCGGAATGGCGGATTCCGGTGGCTAGCGCGCAATGGGACGAAGCCTTCTTATTTTCCGCCGCTGTGGAGTGTGCCACGCAGTCCTTCAAGTCTTGACAGATCCGCGCCAAGGTCCGGGGCTTCTTGCTTAGCCGGTTCCGAAAATCCTGGAGCGCGTGCGATAACTGCCGGCACGCGCGCGAGATCGGCTCGATAAACGCGGCCCGATGTTTATCGGACCGATTTGCCATTTCGCGCCGGGGCGCACCGTTTAGCCATTCGTCAAAACCGGTCGTGGCCGGCTCGAATGCAGCGCCTCTTGCATCATTGCAAAAATCCTGCAAGAAGATCGATGCGCAGCGGCGCGAACTTGATATGTTTTCCGCTGTGATACTCGGGCTGCGCAGCGAGCCGGCACATGCCGACGATCTGGCCGGGATTGCCGCGCGCCGCGCGAATCGCTCTTTCCCGAAAATCCTCCAGGTTGAGCCATTCCAGCCCGAAAAACCGGCAGGCGTCCGCAAATAGCCGCCGTGATTCCGGATTGGCCAAAGGCTCAAGCAGCATCTCCTCGCGCGGGTCCCACATGAGCTTCGCCAGATGCCCGATGTGTGTCCGCGAGCGCGCAGTCACAACCAGGCACGCGCCCGGAATATAGTAAAGTTCCTGCAAGAATCGGTACATGCGAGGCTCGATCGTTTCGACTTCGTCTAAAATCACGCACCGCGGGCTCGCGCGCAACATATTCAGAACCAGCGGCTTCAGATGAAGGCTGGTCGCATCGCACAATTGTGGGAACCGCGGCGACCGACACTCCAGCTGTTCGGCCAACGTCACTAACAGATCGTGCAATCGAGCGGGTCTCTTGATAAAGACGAAAGGCTCACCGCTTCCCGTCAGCGTTTCTTCAACTAGTCTGGTCTTCCCGATTCCGGCCGCTCCCGTAATCAGCCGCGACGCACGCGCCCGAAACGCCTCGGCGAGCAACTCGACTTCACGCCGCCGCCCCGCCAGTGCAATGCCCGGGTCAATCACCCGATCCTTCATGAGTAGCCATTCGTTTCTCGATACGGATCATCTCGCCGGCGGATAGAAACAGCAGGTATTTCGTCTCCAGTTCCGATACGCGACCGCCGTAGCGGTCGAAGAACCATCGTGTGACGACCGAGAAAGAATCCGAAGAAGCCCACCAGTCCCACAGCCGACGACTCTTTCCACTTGGCGCGGAAGACGTCTGGTTGCGCCGAGGGCTTCCCTTCCCGCCAGCGCGCCGATCGCCAATCGAGCCGCCGTTCCGACGACGATCTCAGAAAGTGCCGTGGAGATTTTCAGCCAACCGGCCACCGGAACAGCAAGCAGCGCCAGAAAGAGCCACAGAGCCGCGACGAACCAAACCTGATCCATCCGAAAACTCCTCCTCAACTTGTCCTGTGGTTTAGCTGCAACGGAGGACAACCAAAACTCCCACAGCCTGAACCACTATAGGAGTTATTGGCCGTTTCGAACGGCGTTAAGCGAACTCCACCGCTGCCTCCAGACTACAACAGCATTTTCCAGCCGGCAAGGTGACGTGATCCACGCGAATCGCACCGCCCGCAAACCTTGATCCGGCAGCGGCACAGACGTAACAACTTTGTCGGCGATAGATGGCTGGCGATAGCGCGTTCTCCCGGTGCGGCGAAATCGGCCCGTTGACGGACATTATAGGCGAACGGCGACGCTCATTTGGTGTCGTCGCCGCGCGGCCGAAGATTAGTTCGCGTCGGGTTTTTCAATGTGATCGATCACGATCACTTCGACTGAACCCTTTGCCGATATAAGCTCTAGCCCGAGCTGGTCTTGGAGCGCCGTAAAATACGACACACCCCTTACGTCCGATGCGATCGGTATTGAGGAGTCATCCGCTCCGGCAGGACTGACAGGTACAGGGTCGGCTTCATCCGGTAGCCAGTCCAGATGAAAATCGAAGTTGCCAGTTAAGCCGGTTTCGTCCACGACCTTTCGTCCGATGACGTTAGCGACGAAGTTCGTTAAAGTCGTCATGTCCGATCCATTGCCGTCTAAAGTGCGGTTTGGGCCGTTGACGCCCATGCGGGCGCCGTGGCACGATTTTTCGCCCGGCGTGAGCGGCCGGTTGAAGACTAATGGAGTGCAACTCGATTGCAGCATCTTCGGTCCCCCTTCGCAATTGTCAACTGATAGACCGAAAGGTCTCGCATCTCGCGATGGATTGTGAGTTTGAATCATCTTCAAGCAATGATTGAAGCATCGCGGATATCTCACCACTGGTCTGCTCCAAGGTTTTGCGTGTCGTTCTGTCAGCCTCGACTTTCGTCTTCGCGGTGACATCGCAGCAATCCGAATCGATCCATGCAGGACCGCCAAGGGCCTGAAACAATCGAATCCTGTAAACGACACTGATCAATAGGCGGACCCGCGCGTTCCCGGCCGTAAACATCCCGGGAGAGCGCAATGCTGCGAGTTCGCGGGCGCCACCGCTCTTATTAAGCTTTACCGACGCAACCTTCGAATTCTACTCGGGGCGGCGTCTGCCCCATCAAAACAGGCAATGTGAACCAGATCAGCGATCGCATGCGAGGACGACGCTTGCCGGGCGCTTCGTAACGCATACAGCTGCTCTAACACTCGACGGACCCAATCGGCCCTCGACACTTGTTAACTCCTCATATCGGCGCCTATTCTCTCCGCAACCGACTAAAGGAAACGAGCTTCGTTTCAATCGTCACGCAACGCCCGAGACGGATCAAGGCGGCTCGACGAACGCGGGAATTTTCGTCGCCACGAACGCGATCACCCAACAACGATCGTTGCTCCGAGGAATCGCAGGGCCGGACGCCCGCGTTTTGTAGAAAGTGGTTGCGACAATTCGGCCGCCGACGTATGCTCGTGCGAACCCAATGACAATCCGATCAGGGCGCTGCTCCGAGTTCATGCAGCTCGGCAAGCTGGTGCGCTAGCTACACAAGCGGTCCTGAAACTCGGCGCCGTGATTTGGGCGCCGTCAGACCATAGCTGCACGCCATCAGCTCTCTCACCTCCTCCCAATCCACTTTGCCGATATCCAGCCGCAGCGCGACCCAGCCGCGCGGCCCCACGTACTTCGGCAGATAGAAGCGCTCCGGCTGCGCGCGCGCCAGTTCGATGTTGTCGCCCGGCAGAGCCCGGCATGCGATCGACACGATTCCGTTGCCGTGATGGTTGTCCAGCAGATACGCAAAGGGCCGCTTGCGGACCAGAAACGCGGAGAATTCAGCTTGATCGTGCCGCTCGGTTCCGGGCAGTGCCCGGGAGATTTTGCTCAGCCGTTCGAGGAGCCGGCGTTTCACTGGACTCATGTCATTATTTTGAACTATTCGGCCATACGAACATCGCCTCAGTTTCGCAGATTTGATCGGCCGGAACTTACTGTGCCGTTGCACGATAATTCAGCACTCACCAACCGCTGCGCGCTGGCGAGGTGGGCGGCATCCTGGACCCGAAAGCAGTTCGGAAGCGGAGACTTCGCCGTTGAGATCGAAGCGTTTTCCGATCCCAGAGGACGGTCACGCCGGTATCGGAACGCCGTTCCGCCCCAGATACGTCGCATTAACGGCCGGTGTTCGGATTGCGGCCGTAGCCTTCATTAAGGTCAATCGTGATCGCGGAGCGGGAGAACCGCCCCGGTCCAAGAAGTACCCGACCAAGCGGGCCCTGCGAAACAAGGCGCCCAGGGTGCTATGCGATCGGGGAGGGCTATTCCTCGGTTACCCACCTCGATTTAAAACCCTTAGGAATCTCGTGGCGATAATCTGGAACAACCAGCGTGAGCTTCGGCCAGCGCGAGCTGCCCTTCCGCACCTGTGGACCGAGCATCGCCCCCCGATCGAGTACCATGTGCACCGGCGATACGCCGCCTGTGGTGTCGATGACGTCGAAGGAGATCGCGACCAGAAAATATTTTTCAGGAGCGAGACGATGCTCCAGATTCAAGATTCGCCCGCGCACCTTCGCACCCTTGGCCGCCGCAGGCTGACCCGCGTGTCGAGCCGGAACGGCCGTGGTCACGGTCGCAGAAACGATGTCACCCGCGGCCGCTTTGTCAAGATCGATTGGATCGTCAAGCGCCAGCGTGATCGGAAGCCCCGGCGGAAAAGCCGACGCGGTGTGCGCTGCGGGAGCCGGCGGCGGGCGATCCGCGGTACAGGAGGAGTAACTCACGGTGCTCTTGGTTTCATCGGCATTGACTAGCACGTTCTGCCACTCGGCCTCGACCGGATGCAGCACATCATCGGCGCCGGCACGCGTGGTCGCGTAATCGACAGTCACATTGGCCTCGCACATCGAAGTCTCAAGCGGGAGCGTCGATGTTTCAACGACCAGCCGTTTTAACATCAGCGAAACGGGATCAACGAAAAACCGTCCACCATCTCCTGTCGTAAACCAGTTGACGCCGGCGCGAGCGCGATAATGGCTGTCCCCTTCGGCCTCCCGGAACCGGTACACCAGACTCCCGTCTTGCGCGCCGATATATTCGATGGTGCTTCCGGCGCCCACGAAGAGGTCGGTGAGAAATGCGCCGAGAGGCCCGGTGCCGATTGGGCCATCGGCCAGCACCTCTTCAATTGCGTGCCATTCAAACGGCAACGGGTCCATCCACGACAGAAGCTCGCTTCCGGAACCGATGAAGACGCGAAGGTGCAGGCGATCAGTCGCGGTGAGATCCAGTTTGTAGCGCGACTTCTTGAAATCCACGTGGATCTGATCGCAGGACCGAGGCAGAGTCACGTGGCTCGCGCGTCGGAAGTAGCTGCGGTTGATGGTCTCGGTACAGGAAATCGCTGGAAGCTTTTCCAGACTCGCGAGCACCCGCGAGCGCGTGGCGACGAGCGTTTCCGCCGGATCGCGAGTCTGTGCATTGAGCGCAACCGAAGCCAGCGCAAGCCATCCGAGCCTAACGCCGGTCATTTCAGAGCCGCTTTGCCGCCTCTTCCGGAGGAACGTACAGGCGGGGTGTAATCGACGAGTTCGTCTACTGGATTCTTTGCCGCCCACGCGATGCCGCGCAGTAGTGTGCGCTGAATCTGGTAGTTGGCAAAATTGGCGTACGTGTGGCCCTGCATCCAGACAAAGGCGCGGGCAGGCTGTCCACCAGGGACCGTATGCTCGTACGTCCACATCTGCGGAACGACTTCGCCCTTATGTGTGCCGGCACTGGGGGTGCCCGCAATGACCGCGTTGGTGAGCACGTGGACCGGAGGGTCCTTCGACCAGGTCATCAGGAAGAACGCCTCATCCCACAGCGTCATGTCCGTCATGTCCTTCATGATCGGGTTCGATTTGTCGACGACTGTATAGGGGATTGGTGCGTCCAGTGTAAAGTTGACTTCGCCGTGCTTCTTGGCGCCACCCACCAAACTCGCGAAATAGGTTGGATCCGGACCGCACAGGGAATCGTGAAAACTCACCAGACCGCCGCCGCGCTTCACGTAAGCATCGAGCATCGCCTTTTGAGCATTGCTTAGGTAACCGGCGTCGCCTTTGTAGATCACGACCACGTCGGTATGTTCGAGATCAGCAGGGGTTGGGGCATGCAGAGCGCCGTCTACGACCGCGCCGTGGTCGGTGAGAATCTTGCTCCAGTCGGCCAGGAACTGCGGGTAGTCATGCTGTCCAGCCCCGTGGGATTTGAGGCCCGACCATAGATAGATGTGCATGCCATTGGGGTTCTGGCCCTGCGGAAGCGGTGCGCCTCCTCTCGCCTGTGCCCAGACATCGGACAGCGCACTGCCTCCCAGGGTAAATAGAGCACCGAGCGCGATGTTGATCCAAGTTCGTCGGCTGATCACAAGTCACCTTCTCTGAACAGTCTACTGCGGTCTCGGTTCGGACTGCGCGAGCAACGGCACCAAACCGGGTTCTCTAGTTGCGCATCGTACCAGAACCGGCGAAATAGATTCAATCTAAGGAAGCGTGGTTGATAACTGCCTGATGCCCATGACCGTGTCAACTTCGTCTCTTGATGCCTGACGTCAACCATTGTCGCCTGCCATTCCGACGAGCAACGCACCGGAGTCCATCTCCTATCGACAGCAACACGGCTCTGAATCTTCAGAAATGTCTTGATCCGCCCAGACGAAACCATTGCGTCGATTCCGAGCTACTGCTTCCCCATAGGGATTTATGTGATGCTGCTTATTGGGTTCCTATAGGAGAAAATGTGTCCGAGAAGACAGACGTCCGACAAGGAACTCTGGCGTTGATGATTTTGAAGACCCTGGAAACGCTCGGTCCGCTGCATGGGTACGGCATCGCGCGTCGCATTGAGCA